>Ga0209281_1000144_pt1 | contig 172471 bp, 139 predicted proteins | sample MedtruBG_FD_187514 | JGI IMG/M metagenome (GOLD analysis project Ga0209281, IMG submission 187514) | Root nodule microbial communities of legume samples collected from California, USA - Medicago truncatula BG (SPAdes) (version 2) | ecosystem: Host-associated > Plants > Roots > Nodule | place... | reverse complement strand
TCATGCTGCGGGAGGTTCTCGAACGCAGACATGGCTGGTTCGGTCCGGTAACTTCGAACCCTCAGCCCCAGCCCCTCGATGCTGCCGGGCCGAACCATCCCCTGTTCCGCCGCAAGCGAGGCGGAACGTTTCCTGCGTCCTCAGAGCTTTCCCTGTGGCCCCGCGAGAACCGTTGCAGCGCCGATGATGGCTCCGGGCGTTTCCTTGTCCTTCATCGATTGCAGCAGCACCGCGCAACCGCTGTTGCCCTGGCCTTCGATCAGGACCGAGGCGGGCAGCGTGAATTCCGCGGGCTTTCCCTCCCACATGCCGATCGTCTGGATGTCGCGAACGGCATGCCAATAGGCGATCTCCTTGCCGCTGTTCTCGCCCTTCTCGACCTTGACCACCCTTGCCCGGTCGAAATAGACGACGACGACATTCGCCCTGCCTTTGCCCGCACCGACCTTGATCGAGATTTCATCGCCGCCGATCGAGGCATCGACCGGCACCGACAGGCCCTTGCCCTTCTCGTCCATCAACGCAAGCCGGTTCCTGATGGCCGGCAGGTCCGCGCCGTTGGCATGATCGCGCCCGTTCAGGATCGCCTGCGGCGTGTAGACGCCGTAGCGGCCGAGCATCCGCGCATAGGCATATTGCCGCTCGGTATTTTCCTTGGAAGCGAGCGTGTCCGCCCATCCGAGATAATTCCAGTAGTCGACATGATAGGCGAGCGCGACGACCTCGCCTTCATCGACGAGCTTCTTGAGCGCTGCGTCCGCCGGCGGACAGGAGGAGCAGCCCTGGCTGGTGAAGAGTTCGACGACGCCCTTGATCTCCCCGCCCCCGACCGCCCCGTCCTTGACCGCCCCGTCCTTGGCCGCCCTGCCGTCATCCGCTGCGGACGCTCCGCAGAACGCACCAAACAGCCCGACCGCCAGGGTGAGACGTCGGATTGTTGGTGTGCAGGCGGATATCATGGCGTCTTTGTTCGTGCTCGTTAGAGCACTTCCGGGAAAATGTGGAACCGTTTTCCATCCGGAAGTGCGTCGTTTCAACGCGATTGCCGCGTGGGGAGACCCCTACATACGACGGGTATTCGTCAACGAAAAGTCACGTTGGAGTGACTGCCGCAAAGCCGTGGAAAACCCACGCCGAGCTGGCATGAAAAAGCCGGGACGCCGCTGTAGACGCCCCGGCTTTTCTGTTCATGACTTGCCGATCAGGCGGCGAGATCGCGCAGAACCGTCTGCAGGATGCCGCCATTGTTGACGTAGGTGACCTCGTCGAGCGTATCGATGCGGCAGATGAGCGGGACCTCCTTCACCGAGCCGTCGCCATAGGTGATCTTCGCCACGCGCTTCTCGCGCGGCTGGACGTTGGCGAGATTCTCGATCGTCACGACTTCGTCGCCCTTGAGACCCAGCGATTCCCAGGTCATGCCTTCCTCGAAGACGAAGGGGACGACGCCCATGCCGACCAGGTTCGAACGGTGGATGCGTTCGAAGGACTGGGCGATCACGGCCTTGACGCCGAGGAGGTTTGTGCCCTTGGCCGCCCAGTCACGCGAAGAGCCGTTGCCGTATTCGACGCCGGCGAAGATGACGAGCGGAACGCCCTCCTCCTTGTACTGCATGGCCGCGTCATAGATCGACATCTCCTCCTTGGAGGGATAGTGGATCGTATAACCGCCTTCCTTGCCGTTCGGGCCGAGCATGTGGTTGCGGATGCGGATATTGGCGAAGGTGCCGCGCATCATCACCTCATGATTGCCGCGGCGCGTGCCGTACTGGTTGAAGTCGGCAATCCCGACGCCATGCTCGAGGAGATAGGCGCCGGCAGGCGAGGCCGCCTTGATCGAACCGGCCGGGGAAATGTGGTCGGTTGTGATCTTGTCGCCGAAGAGACCGAGGACGCGGGCGTTCTTGATGTCGGAAATGCCGGCGCCCTTCTTGCCCATGCCGACGAAGTAGGGCGGGTTCTGGACGTAGGTGGACCCCTCGTCCCAGGCATAGGTCTGGCCGGCCGGAACCTGGACCGCCTGCCAGTTGGCGTCGCCCTTGAACACGTCCGCATACTTGGTCGCGTAGAGCTCGCGGGTGACGTATCTGAAGATGAAGTCCTGGATCTCCTGCGAAGTCGGCCAGATGTCCCTCAGGTAGACCGGTTGCCCGTCCCGGTCTTCGCCGATCGGCTCCTTCGTCAGGTCCTTCTGGACGGAACCCGCCAGCGCATAGGCGACGACGAGCGGCGGCGAGGCGAGATAGTTCGCCTGGACGTCCGGCGAGATGCGGCCTTCGAAGTTGCGGTTGCCGGAAAGCACGCCGGCGGCGATCAGGCCCTTGTCGTTGATCGTCTTGGAGATCTCCGTCGGCAGCGGGCCGGAATTGCCGATGCAGGTGGTGCAGCCGAAGCCGACCAGATTGAAGCCGAGCTTGTCGAGATCCGTCTGCAGGCCGGACTTCGACAGGTACTCGGCGACGACCTGCGATCCGGGCGCCAGCGACGTCTTGACCCAGGGCTGCGTTTTCAGGCCCTTGGCGACGGCGTTGCGGGCAAGCAGGCCGGCGGCGATCAGCACCGAGGGGTTCGAGGTGTTGGTGCAGGAGGTGATCGCGGCGATCGCGACGTCGCCATGACCGAGATCGTAGTCGGTGCCCTCGACCGCGTAGCGGTTGGCGAGCTGACCGGGCTTCTTGTAGTCGTTGTCGAGCGCCGCCGCGAAGCCGGAGGCGATGTTCTCGAGCGCGATGCGGCCCTCGGGCCGCTTGGGGCCGGCCATCGACGGCACGACGTCGCCGAGGTCGAGTTCCAGCGTGTCGGTGAAGACGAGCTCGGAACCATCCCCTTCCCGCCACATGCCCTGGGCCTTGGAGTAGGCTTCGACCAGCGCGATACGCTGTTCTTCACGGCCCGAGATGGTGAGATAGTTGATCGTCTCGGCATCGACCGGGAAGAAGCCGCAGGTGGCGCCGTATTCCGGGCCCATATTGCCGATCGTCGCGCGGTCGGCGAGCGTCATGTTGTCGAGGCCGGGGCCGAAGAATTCGACGAACTTGGAGACGACGCCCTTCTTGCGCAGCATCTGCACGACGGTAAGCACCAGGTCGGTCGCGGTCACGCCTTCCTTGAGCTTGCCGGTGAGCTTGAAGCCGATGACTTCCGGCAGGAGCATGGAAACCGGCTGGCCGAGCATCGCCGCTTCGGCTTCGATGCCGCCGACGCCCCAACCGAGCACGCCGAGGCCGTTGATCATCGTCGTGTGGCTGTCCGTGCCGACGCAGGTATCCGGATAGGCGGTGACTTCGCCGTCCTCTTCCCTGGTCCAGACGGCCTGACCCAGATATTCGAGATTGACCTGGTGACAGATGCCGGTGCCGGGCGGCACGACGCGGAAGTTCTTGAAGGCCTGCTGGCCCCATTTGAGGAAGCGGTAGCGCTCGCCGTTGCGCTGGTACTCAAGCTCGACATTGCGGGCAAAGGCGGTCGGCGTGCCGAATTCGTCAACGATCACCGAGTGGTCGATGACGAGATCGACGGGAACGAGCGGGTTGATCTTTTCCGGGTCGCCGCCAAGCGAAACCATCGCGTCGCGCATCGCCGCGAGGTCGACGACGGCGGGAACGCCGGTGAAGTCCTGCATCAGCACGCGCGCCGGGCGATAGGCGATCTCGTTCTCGGCCGTGCCCTTGTCGCCGAGCCATGCGGCGATGTTTTCGATGTCCTTCTTGGTGACCGAGCGTCCATCCTCATTGCGCAACAGGTTTTCCAGCAGAACCTTCATCGAATAGGGGAGCTTCGAAATGCCGGCGAGGCCGTTCGCCTCCGCCTTCGGCAGGCTGTAATAGACATAGTCCACGCCGTTGACCGTGAGCGTGGAGCGACAATTGAAGCTGTCTAGGGATTTGGACACTGGATGATACCCCGTTCCGTCTGATCGCCAAAAACTGACGTACGAACGCCCGAGCACCTGTGAGGCGCGAAGTGGGATGCGGGTACGGTCATTTCCGCTGTCCGTACGTGGAAGCTCGTTCCATGTTCGGCGCTTGGATGAAATTCACGCCGACCGCTGGCGTGTTGGCCGCCTTATAGATAATTTCTCCAAATCGTGCCAGACCAACCAAGGTCCAATCGGAACTTTTTTTGCTCTGCGAAAAGATACGTCAAGGGAAGCTGGAAATTCATGCGCCTCATGGCTGAAGGTTTGAGTGCGAGGCGCGGTGAGGACCTGATTTTCAACGATATTTCGTTCGCGCTGGCTGCCGGCGAGGCGCTTGTGGTGACCGGCCCGAACGGTGCCGGCAAGTCGACGCTCCTGCGCGTCCTGGCGGGGCTTCTCGAGCCGGAAGGGGGCCGCGTCCGGCTCGAGGACGGCCCCTCGGGGTTCGAGCATCCGCGCGAACTCAGCCATTATCTCGGCCACCGCAACGCGATGAAGCGCGAGCTGACTGTGGAGGAAAACCTCACCTTCTGGCAGCGCTTCCTCGGCGATTCGCCGGGCGGCTCCGGCATCGGCCTCGTCGAAGCGGCGGAGGCCGTGGGGCTCGCCGACATCATTCATCTGCCCTTCGGCTATCTTTCCGCCGGCCAGCAGCGGCGCATGGCAATGGCGAAGCTCATTGTCGCCTTCCGGCCCATCTGGCTTCTCGACGAACCGACGGCGGCGCTCGACCTCAGCGCCGACAGGCTTTTTGCCGGGCTGGTCGCCGCCCATCTCGACCGCGGCGGCATCGTCGTCGCGGCCACCCACCAGCCGCTTGGATTCGCGGGGGCGAAGAGCCTTGAAATGACGGGATTCGTCCATTGATCGCCCTCTTTTTCCGGGATCTCAAGCTTTCGGTGCGCGCCGGCGGCGGCGCGATGATCGGCGTGCTCTTTTTCATGACGGTCGTCGCGGTCATCCCCTTCGGCGTCGGCCCCGATCTGAACCTGCTCGCCCGCATCGGCCCGGCGATCCTCTGGATCGGCGCGCTGCTCGCGTCGCTGCTCGGACTCGACAGGCTCTTTCAGGCGGAGCGCGAGGACGGCTCGCTCGATCTCATCATGATGCAGGAGACGCCGTTGCTTCTCGCCGTTCTCGTCAAATGCGCTGCTCATTGGACCGCCACCGGCCTGCCGCTGGTGATCGCCTCGCCCTTTCTCGGCCTGTTCATGAACATGGACGAAGGCGCCATCGGGGCCACCATGGTCACCCTGCTCGCGGGAACGCCGGCGATAACCTTCATCGGCGCGGTCGGTGCTGCGGTCGCGGTGGCGCTGCCGCGCGGCGGCCTGCTCGTCTCGATCCTCGTCCTGCCGCTTGCCATACCGGTGCTCATCTTCGGCGTCAGCGCGGTCTATGCGGCAATCGAGGATCCGGCCCCGTTTCTGCCGCCTTTCATGATATTGATGGCGATAACCCTGTTCTTCGCGGTGATCGGACCAGTGGCGGCCGCGGCGGCACTCAGGCACTCGGCCGACTGACGGGACCCGGCACCTTAGGATGAATTGCGGAAGCCGGCCTTCCGCGTTAAAGAACCGTCATGAGTGAAAGCAGCCTGGCCATACGCAAATTCAGCGATCTCGCCAACCCGACCCGGTTCCTGGCGCTGACGGATCGCGTGCTGCCCTGGCTTGCCGCTCTCACGCTGCTCGTCTTCGCGGCTGGGCTCTGGCTCTCCTTTACCACCGAAGGCGACTACCAGCAGGGCGAGACGGTGCGTATCATGTATGTGCATGTGCCTTCGGCCTGGCTTTCCATGATGTGCTACACGGTCATGGCGATCTCCGCACTCGGCACGCTCGTCTGGCGTCATCCGCTCGCCGACGTCTCGGCAAGAGCCGCAGCGCCGATCGGCGCCTGCTTCACCTTTCTGGCACTCGTCACCGGCTCGCTCTGGGGCAAGCCGATGTGGGGCACCTGGTGGGTCTGGGATGCGCGGCTGACCTCGGTCTTCGTGCTCTTCCTCATGTATCTCGGGCTGATCGCGCTGAACCGCGCCATGGATGACCCGAGCCGATCTGCGCGAGTCTCGGCCGTGCTTATCCTCGTCGGTTTCGTCAACATCCCGATCATCAAGTTCTCGGTCGAGTGGTGGAACACGCTGCATCAGCCCGCAAGCGTCATACGCCTCGACGGGCCGACGATCGATCCGGAATTCCTGCGGCCGCTCATCGTCATGGCGATCGCCTTCACGCTCCTGTTCTTCACCCTGCATATCGCTGCCATGCGCAACGAGATCTGGCGCCGTCGCGTGGCCTCGCTCAGGCGCCAGGCGGCGCGCAATGCCGGCCGGGAGCAGCTTACGCCATGATGAGCCATGCCGCCTATGTCGTCGCCAGCTACGCGGTTGCCGCCGCCACGGTAGCCGGACTCATCCTGTGGGTCCTTACCGACGGCCGCGCCCGCAGGCGCGAATTGCAGCAGCTCGAGGCCGCCGGGATCCGCCGCCGCTCCGCGGCAGGGCCAGCCGGAGGGGGCAAATGACGGACGCTGAGACGCCGCAGGACGAGCGCAGGCCCGGAGCCCTCCGTTATCTCATGGCGGCGCTTCCGCTCCTCATCTTCGCGGTGCTCGCACTCATCTTCTGGAGCCAGTTGAACTCCGGCAGGGACGTCAGCGAAATCCCCTCGGCGCTGATCGGCACCAAGGCGCCGATGCTCGCCATGCCCCCGCTCGAAGGGGCTGCAACGCCGTCGGGCGAGCCGATGCCGGCTCTCGACGACGCGGCGGTGAAGGGCAAGCTCACGCTCGTCAATGTCTGGGCTTCCTGGTGCGTCCCCTGCCGGCAGGAGCATCCGATCATCCTCGAATTGTCGAAGGACCCGCGCCTCAACGTCGTCGGCATCAATTACAAGGACCGGAACGAGAACGCGCTGAGGTTCCTCGGCGAACTCGGCAATCCTTTCTCGGCGATCGGCGTCGATCCGAACGGCAAGGCGGCGATCAACTGGGGCGTCTACGGCATCCCGGAGTCCTTCCTCGTCGCCGCCGACGGCACGATCCTCTACAAGCGCGCCGGCCCCTTCGACGAGAAGAGCCTCCGGGAAGGGCTGATGCCGGCGATCGAGAAGGCGCTTGCGGGTTCGTAGTCGCAGCTGCCCCTCATCCGGCCTGCCGGCCACCTTCTCCCCGCAAGCAGGGCGAAGGAGACTCGCGGCGGCCCCGCATGTCCCTTCTCCCCGTTGAACGGGGAGAAGGTGGCGGCAGCCGGACGAGGGGCAAATGCCGGAGAGAGGGAGCCGTTAGTCTAAACCCCCGCCTGCCATGCCTTCACCGCATCGAGCGGCCAGACCAGCATCAGCACGTTGAGCGTCAGGTTGTCGCGCACCATGTAGCCGGTGAAGAGTTCGAGAACGATGGCGATCGCGACCGTGGCTGCCACCGGGAGCCGCGAAGCGATGAGGAAGCCGACAGCCATGGCGAGCGTATCCATGGCCGAATTCAGGATGCTGTCGCCGAAATAATCGAGCGAGATCGTCGCGGCGCGGTAGCGGTTGATTACCATCGGCGTGTTCTCGGCGATCTCCCAGGCGGACTCTATCACGGTTGCGAGAAGCAGGCGCGCGCTCCAGGGCTTGCCGCGCATGAGAAGGTGACCGAGGCCGTAGAAGAGAAAGCCGTGGATGACATGGGACGGCGTGTACCAGTCGGAAAGGTGTTGGGAGTTACCGCTGGATTTGACGACGCCTTCCCAGAGCTTGATGTAGCCGCATTCGCAGATCCATAGCCGCCCCATCAGATGCTGCACGAGGACCTGGATTGCCAGCACGCCGAGGCAGGCAAGCAACCAGAGCGCCGCTCTTCGCTGCTTGTCGTCCTGCGAGCCGGCCGCGATCGTCACTCCGCGCTATCCTGTTCGAGCGAGTGCTTCATGATCAGCGGCATCTGGGCGAGCGTGAAGAGGATGGTGATCGGCATGGTGCCCCAGACCTTGAAGGCGACCCAGAAATCCGTCGAGAAGGAGCGCCAGATCACCTCGTTGAGCACGGCGAGGAACAGGAAGAACACACCCCAGCGGATCGTCAGCTTCCGCCATCCCTCCTCGTCCAGCTTGAAGGCGGCGTGGAAGACGTAGCCGAGCAGCGATTTGCCGAACAGGAGCCCGCCGAGCAGGATCGCGCCGAAGAGCGTGTTGACGATGGTCGGCTTCATCTTGATGAAGGTGTCGTTCTGCAGCCAGAGCGTCAGCGCGCCGAAGACGAAGACGACGATACCGGAGACGAGCGGCATCATCGGCAGCGTGCGTGTCATGATCCATGAAGCAATCAGCGCCGCCGCCGTTGCCGCCATGAAGAGGCCCGTCGCTATGAAGATCGGCCCGCCGAGCTCGGCCAGCGCAGGAAAGCGGCCAGCCAGCCACTCGCCCCGCGAATTGGCGAAGAAGAAGACCATCAGGGGGCCGAGTTCCAGCACGAGCTTGAGCAGCGGGCTTACCTCTGTCTTCGGCTTGGCGGCCTCGATCGTCGACATGTGCGGATCCTGTTCTGTCATCTTCTGCCGCTCATAGCATCAGGATTGCGGCAAAACCATATCAACCGCGGTTTTGACGCAAACCTCCCCCGCTTCGTCAAGGAGCCGCAACACCGGCGATCGCCTCGGCGAATTCCTTGGCTTCGAACGGTTCGAGGTCGTCGATCCCTTCGCCGACGCCGATGAAATAGACCGGCAGCTTGTGCTTGGCGGAGATCGCCACCAGAATGCCGCCGCGTGCCGTGCCGTCCAGCTTGGTCATGATCAAGCCGCTGACGCCGGCGACGTTGCGGAATATCTCGACCTGCTGCAGGGCGTTCTGCCCGGTCGTCGCGTCGAGCGTCTGCAGCACCGTATGCGGCGCGTCCGGATCGAGTTTTCCGAGAACGCGCACGATCTTTTCGAGCTCCGCCATCAGTTCGGCCTTGTTCTGCAGCCGCCCGGCGGTGTCGATGATCAGTACGTCCGCCTTCTGCTCGCGGGCACGCTGGAACGCCTCGTAGGCAAGCCCCGCCGCATCGGCGCCGAGCTTCGAGGAGACGATTTCGGATTTCGTCCGTTCGGCCCAGATCTTCAGCTGCTCAATCGCCGCAGCTCGGAAAGTATCGCCGGCGGCCAGCATGACTTTGAGTCCCGCGCCGGAAAGCTTTGCCGCCAGCTTGCCGATCGTCGTCGTCTTGCCGGTTCCGTTGACGCCGACGACGAGAATCACGTGCGGCTTGTGGCTGAGATCGAGTTCCAGCGGCCTGGCGACCGGCGCCAGCACCTTGGTGATCTCGCCGGCCATGATGCGCGAAACGTCCTCGCCGGACACATCCTTGCCATAGCGCTCCGAGGCGAGCGTGTCGGTGATGCGCATCGCCGTCTCGACGCCGAGGTCCGCCTGGATCAACAGGTCCTCGAGATCCTGCAGCGTCGCCTCGTCGAGCTTGCGCTTGGTGAAGAGGCTGGCGATCTGGCCGGTGAGTTGCGACGAGGTGCGCGCAAGGCCCAGGCGAAGGCGCTGGTACCAGTTGAGCTTGGCTTGCGGGGCGGGTCCTTCTTCCCTGGGGCGCCTCTCGGCAGCGGCGAAGCCTTTGGGAAGGCTGGGTGCGAGGGGCTCGGATGGAGGCTCGCCCCCCTCTGCCCTGCCGGGCATCTCCCCCTCAAGTGGGGAGATTGGAGGAGGATTGCTCTCGTCCTCCGACGCCGCCTTTTCATCTGCCGAAGAGCCAGCGCCCCGGTCGTCTACGTCAATCACCACCTCTTCGACGTCGGCTGCGACGGCGGCTTCGCGCTCCTCCTGCTCTCCCCCCTTAAGGGGGAGATGTCCCGAAGGGACAGAGGGGGGTGCCGAGAGCTCATCGACAGTCGTTGGGTGTTCGGAAGGAGGTTCATCCCCTTCTGCCCTGCCGGGCATCTCCCCCGCAGGGGGGGAGATCGGGTGCGGGACGCTCTCGTCCTCCTCCACGGTGTTTTCATCCGCGGCGGGAGCAGTGCTCGCAGGTGCTTCCTCGCTCGTGGTTTCGCTCGTCGGCGTGCTTGGCTCGAGGGAAACATCGCGATCGTCTGTGCCAGCTTCCGTTGCCTCGGCTGCGCTACGATTTTCCTCGACGGGTGCCTGGGTCCCGCCCTGTTCTCCCGAAGGGACGGAGGGGTTTACCGCGACCTCATCGGAAACGGCCGTCTCCTGCGGCGGCGCCGGTTTCTCTTCGACGGCATCCTTGCCGAAGGAGAAGATCTTCTTGATGAAACCAATCGCCATGGGAATGTCCGCTATCAGGCCGCAGCCATCTGTTTGCGCTCGATCGTCAAATGCTTGCCATTGTGGCCGGTGATTCCGACTGCAACAAGCGACCGCGGCTCAAGGCCGGCCGCGTCTACGAGCGTGAAGTTTTCCGTATGTGCCAGACCGTTCATCTCCACCAGGATCGTCTGGCTGCTGCCGATCATGCCCTCGAGGTGGCCCGCATGAAGCTCCGCCCCCTTCGCACGCAGGCGCGCGGCACGCTCCTTGACAAGCGCGCGGTCGAGTTGCGGCATGCGGGCGGCCGGGGTGCCGGGGCGCGGGCTGTAGGGGAAGACGTGAAGATGCGCGATGCCGCAATCCTCGGCGAGCCGCATGGCATTCTCGAACATCGGCTCGGTCTCGGTCGGAAATCCGGCGATCATGTCCGCACCTAGGCTGATCCCGGGGCGCAGGCGCCGGACCTCGTCGCAGAAGGCACGCGCATCGGCGCTCGAATGCCGCCGCTTCATGCGCTTCAGGATCAGGTCGTCGCCGTGCTGCAGCGAAAGATGCAGGTGCGGCATGAAGCGCGGCTCCTCGGCGATGAGGTCGAGGAGGTGGCCGTCCGCCTCGATGCTGTCTATGGAGGAAAGCCGCAGGCGGAGGATTTCCGGCACCTGTTTCAGCAAGGTCTTCGCGAGAAGCCCGAGGGTCGGCGTTCCGGGCAGATCGGCGCCGTAGCTCGTGGCATCGACTCCGGTCAGAACGATCTCGCGATAGCCGCTTTCGGCAAGGCGTCTCGCCTGGTCCACGACGGCGCCCATCGGCACGGAGCGCGAATTGCCGCGGCCATAGGGAATGATGCAGAAGGTGCAGCGGTGGTCGCAACCGTTCTGCACCTGGATGAAGGCGCGCACGTGCCCGTCGATGTGCTTCACCATCTGCGGTGCGGTGGCGCGCACGCTCATGATGTCGTTGACACGGAGTTTCTCCTCGGCCGAGACGCCGAAGTCCGGCAGCGAGCGATAGGAAACGCTTGCGAGCTTCTCCTCGTTGCCGAGCACCGCGTCCACCTCTGCCATTTCGGCGAAAGTTTCCTTCTCGGTCTGGGCGGCGCAGCCGGTGACGATGATACGGGCGTGCGGATTTTCGCGCCGCGCGCGGCGGATCGCCTGGCGCGCCTGGCGCACGGCCTCGGCGGTGACGGCGCAGGTGTTGACGAGGACGGCGTTGTTCAGCCCCGCCTTTTCGGCCTCCGCCCGCATCACTTCCGATTCATAGGTGTTGAGGCGGCAGCCGAAGGTTATGACCTCGACGCCGCTCAAAGGGCTCTCGCTCCGTTGTCGCCGCTCTCCGGCTCGTTGCGTGCAAAGATGCCGGTGACGGGATCGACGGTGCCGGACCATTCCCATTCGGCCGGCCCGGTCATGATGACGTGGTCGTCGCGCTCGCGCCATTCGATCTTGAGCGGACCGCCGGGCACGTTCACGGTAACCATCCGCTCGGTCCGGCCGGTTCTCGCGCCGTTGACGGCGGCGGCACAGGCGGCCGAACCGCAGGCAAGCGTCAGGCCGGCGCCGCGTTCCCAGGTCCTAAGGTCCATCTCCTGGCGGGAGCGGATGCGGGCGATCGAGATGTTGGCGCGCTCGGGGAAGATCGGATGGTTCTCGAGGAGTGGTCCGAACCGGTCCAGCTCGTAGCTCCACACATCGTTCTCGACCCAGAAGATCGCATGCGGATTGCCCATGGATGCGACCGAGGGGGAATGCAGCACGGGCGCATCGATCGGCCCGATCTGCAGCTCGATGCGCCGCGTGTCGTGGAATTCCTCCGCGAGCGGGATCTGGTCCCAGCCGAAACGCGGCTTTCCCATATCGACCGAGATCGTGCCGTTGTCGTGTTCCTTCGCTTCGAGAAGTCCCGCGACCGTATGGAACAGGAAGGCTTTCCTGCCGGTCTCGGCCGCAAGCGCCTGCACGACGCATCGGGTGCCGTTGCCGCAGGCCTGGGCCATCGACCCGTCGGAATTGACGATGTCTATCCAGGCATCGGTGCCGGCGGACTTCGGGTCATGGATCGCCATGATCTGGTCGAACTCGGTCGCCGGGTCGGCATTGAGCGCGATCGCTGCCTGAGGCGTCACGCGATCCTTGCGCCCGCGCATGTCCACCACCAGGATCTTGTTTCCAAGCCCGTTCATCCTGGCAAATTGCACCTGATCGCCCATGTCGCGCTGGTCCAAACCCTGGCCCCCGATCGGGAGGCGCCCTTCATTCGGGCTGTATATGGCGGAAAAGCCCGGAAATTACCAGTGCCGCCTTTCCAGCTGCCGGAGCGCGAGGCGCAATTGCATGACCGGGCGGACCGCCTCGAAGTGTCGCGCGTGCTCGATCCTTGACTTTTCTTCCGGTTTCCTGTTTATCGCGACGAATTCCTTCGCAAGTGATGACTTCCGAAGCCACCGACCGGGCCCCGCAAAGGTATAAAGAGAGCCCGGAGGTCAACACCCGACAGCGCGTTGCGCCCTCGGGTGGTTTTTGGCTTTGCGCCTTGTTTTCCGCGCGAAGGGACCCACGTTTCCGGACGAGCCGACCTATCGCAATCCGGAGACAAGAAGGAAGAGAATATGTTCGAGAGCCTCCAGGACCGTCTTGGTTCCATATTGAATGGACTGACCGGCCGCGGCGCCCTGTCGGAAGCCGATGTTTCCGCAGCGCTTCGGGAGGTTCGCCGTGCGCTGCTCGAAGCGGACGTGGCGCTCGACGTGGTGCGGTCCTTCACGGAGAAGGTTCGCGAAAAGGCGGTCGGCGCCGAAATCGTAAAGTCGATCAAGCCCGGCCAGATGGTCGTCAAGATCGTTCATGACGAGCTCATAGCGATGCTCGGCTCCGAGGGCGTGACGATCGATCTCAATGCGGCGGCTCCGGTCGTCATCATGATGGTCGGCCTGCAGGGCTCGGGCAAGACGACGACGACCGGCAAGATCGCCAAGCGGCTGACCGCGCGGGACAAGAAGAAGGTCCTGATGGCCTCGCTCGATACCCGCCGCCCGGCCGCGCAGGAACAGTTGCGCCAGCTCGGCGTGCAGACCGGCGTCGATACGCTTCCGGTCATCGCCGGCCAGTCGCCGACCGACATTGCCGCACGTGCCGTGCAGGCGGCCAAGCTCGGCGGCCACGACATCGTCATCCTCGACACCGCCGGCCGCACCCATATCGACGAGCCGCTGATGATCGAGATGGCGGAGATCAAGCGGAAATCCAACCCGCATGAGATCCTGCTCGTCGCCGATGCGCTGACCGGACAGGACGCCGTCAACCTCGCCCGCAACTTCGACGAACGCGTCGGCATCACCGGCCTGGTGCTGACCCGCATGGACGGCGATGGCCGCGGCGGTGCGGCGCTCTCCATGCGCGCCGTCACGGGCAAGCCGATCAAGCTCATCGGCGTCGGCGAGAAGATGGACGAACTCGAGGAGTTCCATCCCCGCCGCGTCGCCGACCGCATCCTCGGCATGGGCGACATCGTCTCGCTCGTCGAGAAGGCGGCGGAGAATATCGACGCCGAAAAGGCGGCCGCCATGGCCGCCAAGATGGCCAAGGGCAAGTTCGACCTCAACGACCTCGCCGATCAGCTGCAGCAAATGCAGAAGATGGGCGGCATGGGCGGCATCATGGGTCTGATGCCCGGTATGGCCGGCATGAAGGACAAGATGTCCGCCGCCGGCCTGGATGACTCGCTCTTCAAGCGCCAGCTCGCGATCATCTCCTCGATGACCAGGGCGGAGCGCGCCAATCCGGATATTCTCAAGCATTCGCGCAAGAAGCGCATCGCCAGCGGCTCCGGCACCGATGCCTCCGACATCAACAAGCTTCTGAAAATGCACCGCCAGATGGCGGACATGATGAAGATGATGGGCGGCAAGGGCAAAGGCGGCATGATGAAGCAGATGATGGGCGGCCTCGCCGGCAAGATGGGTCTCGGGGGTTTAAGCGGCGGAATGCCCGATCTCTCGAAGATGGATCCGAAGCAGCTCGAGGCCCTGCAGAAGCAGGCCGAGGCCGCGGGTCTCGGCAAGCCCGGCGGCGGCCTGCCTGGTCTTGGCGGTGGTTTGCCCGGTCTGGGCGGCGGTTTCCCCGGCCTCCCCGGCCTACCGAAGAAGAAGTGAGGATCGCGACGAATGCTTGATCCCGAGATCAAAGAGGAATTGGCGAGCTACCGGCAGTCGATCGACAATATCGATGCCGCGCTCGTCCACATGCTGGCCGAACGCTTCCGCTGCACCAAGGCGGTTGGCGTGCTCAAGGCCAAGCACCAGCTGCCGCCGGCCGATCCGGCGCGCGAAGAATACCAGATCGAACGCCTCCGCCACCTGGCGAAAGACGCCAATCTGGATCCGGATTTCGCCGAGAAGTTCCTGAACTTCATCATCAAGGAAGTCATCCGGCATCATGAAGCCATCGCCGCCGATTGCTCGCAGAACGCGGGCAGCGCCGGCACCACCCATTCCGCTTGAGTCAAGCGGTCAAGAAAGCCTGCAAGGAGTAAATTGAAATGGCACTGAAAATTCGTCTCGCCCGCGGCGGTTCCAAGAAGCGTCCCTATTACCAGATCGTCGTTGCCGACGCGCGCAGCCCGCGTGACGGCCGCTTCCTCGAAAAGCTCGGCTCCTGGAACCCGATGCTTGCCAAGGACGACGAAAAGCGCATCGAACTGAACGCCGAGCGCGTTCAGCACTGGATCGCCCAGGGCGCCCAGCCGACCGACCGCGTAATGCGCTTCCTCGACCAGGCCGGCCTTGCCAAGCGCCCGGCCCGCAACAACCCGACCAAGGCGCAGCCCGGCAAGAAGGCACAGGAACGTGCCGCTGAAGCCAAGCAGAAGGCCGAAGAAGCAGCCGCTGCAGCTTCGGAAGCAGCCGCGGAATAATTTCCGACGACCGGCATTGAAAACGGGCGGCATTTCCATGCCGCCCGTTTTGCTTTATGTGCACCGGAAAATCGCATGTTCTCATCCCGATGTGGTTCAGGAAACATGCAGCACGTTCACCCTGGATGCCCGACGATGACACAGCTGAAGAACCCTGTCTTGATGGCGACGATCGGCGCGGCGCAAGGGCTGCGCGGCGAGGTGCGGGTAAAGTCCTTCACCGACGATCCGGCCGCACTCGGCGACTATGGCAACCTCCACAGCGAGGACGGCCGCGTCTTCGAGGTGCTTGAGATCCGCGAGGCCAAGAACGTGGTCGTCGTGCGGTTTCGGGGCATCAACGACCGGACCGCTGCCGAAGCGCTCAACGGTCTCGAACTCTTCATCGAGCGCGACAATCTCCCCGACGACGATCTCGACGAGGACGAATTCTTCTACGCAGACCTCGAGGGTCTGGAAGCGGTCGACCGCACCGGCAAGAGCTATGGTTCGGTGACCGGCGTCTTCGATTTCGGCGCTGGCGATCTCCTCGAACTGAAGGGCCCGGGCCTCAGGCCGGTGCTTATTCCCTTCACCGAATGGTCGGTACTCGAAATCGACCTCGAAGCGGGCAAGCTCGTCATCGACCCGACCGCCGCCGGGCTCGTCGACGACGAGAAGAGCGGGCCCGGCAAGCCCTTTCCGACCAAGCGCAAGTGAGCCCAAGGCAATGCCCTTTCGCGCGACTGTCCTGACGCTCTACCCGGAGATGTTTCCGGGGCACCTCGGCGTTTCGCTCGCCGGAAAGGCGCTGGAACGCGGAGACTGGTCGATGGAGGCCGTGCAGATTCGCGACTTTGCCGGCGACAAGCACCGCACCGTCGACGATACGCCGGCGGGCGGCGGTGCCGGAATGGTACTGAAGCCCGACGTTCTTGCCCGCGCCATCGATCATGTCGCTGCAGACGACGGGCGGCCGCGGCTTCTGATGAGCCCGCGCGGACGGCCGCTGACGCAGGAACGGGTGCGGGCGCTGGCCGCCGGTCCCGGCGCAGTCGTCGTTTGCGGACGTTTCGAGGGCGTCGACCAGCGGGTAATCGACACGCGTGGACTCGAGGAAGTCTCGATCGGCGACTACATTCTTTCCGGCGGGGAGCCGGCAGCACTCGTTCTGCTCGACGCCGTGGTGCGTATCCTGCCGGGCGTCATGGGCAATCAGCTTTCAGGTGTCCACGAGAGCTTCGAGGGAGGGCTCCTCGAACATCCCCACTACACGCGTCCGCAGATCTTCGAAGGTCACGAAATCCCGGCCGTCCTCACCTCCGGCAACCACGCGGCCGTTGCGCAGTGGCGGGAAGCGACGGCGCGCCGGCTGACGGCGGAACGCCGGCCCGACCTTCTGGAACGGGCCCGGCATCCGAAGCGTGATCCGCCTCAGCCCGTGAAGAAATAATAGGCCGCCAGCAGCAGACCCACCGCCACCACCACGGCGCGGATGACCGCCTGCGGGACGCGTCGTGCCGCCCACACACCCATATAGCCGCCAAGAGCTGCGCCCGGCACCATGATCGCCGCGTGCAGCCAGGAGACGACGCCACCCGCGGCGAAAACCACGATGGCGATTGCGGCGATGACGATGGAGATGAAGTTCTTGAGTGCGTTCAGCCGGTGGTAGCCGCCGCCGGTGGCAAGCCCGAGCACGGCAAGCATCATGATGCCCATGCCGGCGCCGAAAAAGCCGCCATAGACGGAGGTCGCCAGCTGGCTCGCCACGCCCAGCGGGCCGATGCGATGCTCGTCGCTGCGCGCCTTCGGCTTCAGGAGGGGGCCGGCGGCGAAGATCGCCGTTGCCGCGATCAGCAGCCAGGGCACCATTGCACGGAAGGCCGGATTGGAGAGCGACAGCAGCAGAAGCGCGCCGGCGAGCCCGCCGATCGCCGAAATGATACCGAGGACGATGGCGTTCTTCCGGTCGGCGCGGATCTCCTTGGCATAGGCAAGCGTCGACGTGATATAGCCTGGGAACTGGATGATGGACGAGGTCGCGTTGGCGACGATCGGCGGCAGCCCGCCAAGCGTCATCGCTCCGAAAGTCAGGAAGGTGCCGCCACCGGCAATGGCATTGACGACGCCGGACAGGAAGCCGGCGACGAAGAGCAAAAAGACCTGGAGCAACGTCATGGCTTTCCCCCGAAACACGTGAATCGGGATAGCCGGTGGCGCGGTCGACCGCAAGTCCGTGATACATCGGGGCCCTCCCCATCTTTCCCCACAGGCGGGAGGGGGTGGGGAGGGGCATTCTTGAGGCGGGCGTGCGACAAAATCCGCTTTCGGGGATGACAAGGCCGGCCATATGGTGTATGTGCCGGCCCGGTTCGGGTTCCTTGCCCGTCGACCGTCAACAAAGAATGGCGAATACGCTCCTGCCGCAAATGCGGCAAGGCCTGAAGGGAAGTCCGACAGGCCGATCGAGAGCGCTCTGGCTGTTTCAGAAAAACGCAAAGGTTAGACCGATGAACATCATCCAGCAGCTGGAAGCCGAACAGGCCGCCAAGATCGCCGCAAAGCGCACCCTTCCCGAATTCTCCCCGGGCGACACCGTCCGCGTCAATGTACGCGTTGTCGAAGGCAACCGCACCCGCGTACAGGCTTACGAAGGCGTCTGCATCGCCCGTTCCGGCGGCGGCATCAACGAGAGCTTCACCGTTCGCAAGATTTCCTACGGTGAAGGCGTCGAGCGCGTATTCCCCGTCTACTCCCCGCTCGTCGAGAGCGTAGATGTGGTTCGCCGCGGTAAGGTCCGCCGCGCCAAGCTCTACTATCTGCGCGACCGCCGCGGCAAGTCGGCTCGTATCGTAGAAAACACCGGCACCCGCGCCCGCAAGCTGAACGACGCCGAGCGCCAGGCCGTTGTCGAGGAGAAGGCACGCATCGAGGCTGAAAAGGTCGCAGCCGCCCAGGCTCTGGCCGCCGAGAAGGCAGCAGCCGAAGCCGCCGAGGCAAAGGCAGCGGAAGAAGCAAAGGCTGCGGAAGCCGCAGCAGAATAAGTTTTCGACTCTTCAGAGTTGTGCGGAAAGGCGGTCCTCGGGCCGCCTTTCTTTTTGGTATCAGCCGCTTGTGCTCCCCATAGATTTTATGACATTTTCTGTCGCCACAATCTGGGAGTTCCTCCAATGACAATTCGTCGCCACGTGCTTGCGGGCATTGCCGCAGTTCTTGCCGTTCCATTCGCAGTCTCTGCGCCCGTTTTCGCCAGCGACCTGCCCGACCTCGGCGGCAAGACGGTCGTCGTGGTGACGGAGAATGCCTATCCGCCGCTGCAGTTCGTCGATCCGAAATCCGGCCAGGCCATCGGTTGGGAATATGACGCGATGAACGAGATCGCCAAGCGCTTGAATTTCAAGGTCGAGTACCAGAACACGAGCTGGGATGCGATGATCCAGGCGGTTTCCGACGGTCAATACCAGATCGGCATGACCGGAATCACCATCAAGGACGACCGCAAGGAGAAGGTCGATTTCTCGGATCCCTATATGCGCTCGCAGCAGTTCATGCTGGTGCGCGGCGACGAGACCCGCTTCGACGATGCCAAGAGCTTCGCAGCGCTCGAAAGCGGTCTGGTCGGCGCCCAGCCCGGGACTTCGCCTTTCTACACGGCCGTCTACGAGGTTCTCGACGGCAACGAGCAGAACCCGCGCATCAAGCTGTTCGAAACCTTCGGTGCGACGGTGCAGGCGCTGAAGGCCGGCGACGTCGATCTGGTCTTGACCGACAGTGTCGCGGCCAAGGGTTATGTGGATTCCTCCGACGGCCAGCTCAAGGTGGTCGGCGAGCCGCTCGGCACCGAGGATTTCGGCTTCATCTTCCCGAAGGGATCGGAACTCGTCGCGCCGGTCAATGCCGCCATCAAGGCGCTCAAGGAGGACGGCACCTTCGACGCGCTCAACAAGAAGTGGTTCCTCGACTACAAGATGGGCGGCTGACCGCCGGAACGGGATAAAACGCATGTGCGGTTTTCCGCCCACGTCCCGCTTCCACCTACTGGAATTGAAATGACGCCGGTCCAATCATCCGACACTTCCGGGAAGGACGATTATCCCTGGTGGCTGATCGCCCTTCTCGTGATCGCTGCGGCACTGGCCGCGGTCATCGCCGCCAATGATATCTTCACGCAGGTATTCACCGTCGTCCTGAAGGGGTTGGGCGTCACCGTTTTCGTCACTCTCGTCGGTTTCGTGCTCGCAACGGTGCTCGGCCTCGGCGTGGCCCTGATGGCGCTTTCCGAGCATGTGGTCCTGCGCCAGATCGCGCGCTTCTATACGGAAGTCATCCGCGGCGTACCGATCCTCGTGCTGCTGTTCTATATCGCCTTCGTCGGCGCGCCTGCGCTGGTGACGGTCGCGAATTTCGTGGCGGCGCCGCTGATTTCGGCGGGCTGGATCGAGCCGTTCGTCGTTCGCGACGTGTCGCTGATGTGGCGGGCAATCATGGCGCTGATGATCGGCTATTCGGCCTTCATCGCCGAAGTCTTCCGCGCCGGCATCCAGTCGGTCGACAAGGGCCAGGTGGAGGCGGCAAAGGCGCTCGGGCTCTCCCGCTACCAGCGCTTTCGCCTCGTCGTCTTTCCGCAGGCGATCCGCGTCATCCTGCCGCCGCTCGGCAACGACTTCGTGGCGATGGTCAAGGATTCCTCCCTCGTCTCGGTGCTCGGCGTCGCCGACATCACCCAGATGGGCAAGGTCTATGCCTCAGGCTCCTTCCGCTTCTTCGAGACCTATTCCATCGTCGCCTATGTCTATCTCGTGCTGACGATTGGGTTGTCGCTGGCCCTTCGGGCGGTCGAGCGGCGGTTGAGGCGGTCGCAAGTGCGATAGGCAAGGGGGAGTCGGGCAGGCAGGGGAGTACTGCACCTCCAACGCTGCCGTCACGGTCCGCCCGCTGAGCCCTCGAGTTCCTCGCGCAGCATTTCCAGTTCGAGCCATTCCTCTTCCATGCGCGTGAGGTCCGTCCTGAGCTTCTCGAGCTCGGCGGCGAGCTTGGCAAAGCCGTTCGGGTCGCGCGAGAAAAGGTCGGGATCTGCCATCTTCTCTTCCCGCTTCGCGATCTCCGCCTCCGACCTGGCAATCTCCTTCGGCAGGTTTTCGAGCGCGAATTTCTGCTTGAAGGAGAGCTTGCCCTTCGCCTTCTGAGGTTCGCTCGGCGACGAGGAGGCGCCGCTCGATCTGGCCTTCTCGGCTTTCTCGCTCCGGCGCCTTTCCTCGAGTGCGCCGCGGCGCTGCGCCATCATGTCGGAATAGCCCCCGGCATATTCGATCCAGCGGCCATCGGGCGCCTCCGGGTTGGCCGGCGCGATGGTCGAGGTCACGGTACGGTCGAGGAAATCGCGGTCGTGGCTGACCAGGATCACCGTTCCGGAAAATCCGGCCACGATCTCCTGCAGCAGGTCCAGCGTCTCGATATCGAGGTCGTTGGTCGGTTCGTCGAGGATCAGGAGGTTGGTCGGGCGTGCCAGGATGCGGGCGAGCATGAGACGCGCGCGTTCGCCGCCGGACAGGTCGCGGATGGGCGTTCGCGCCTGCTCCGGCTGGAAGAGGAATTCCTTCATGTAGCCGGTGACATGGCGCTGCTCGCCATTGACGAGGAGGGTCTCGCCGCGCCCGTCGGTCAGATAATGCGCCAGCGTCTCGTCCAGGTTCAGCTCCTCGCGTTTCTGGTCGAGCGTGGCGATCTCCAGATTGGTGCCTAGCTTGACGCTGCCCGTGTCCGGCGCGAGCTGACCGGTCAGGAGCTTCAGCAACGTCGTCTTGCCGGCGCCGTTCGGTCCGACGAGGCCGATGCGGTCGCCGCGGTGGACGCGGATCGAGAACGGCGCGACGATCGTGCGATCGCCATAGGCCTTGGTGATCTTCTCCGCCTCGATGACGAGCTTGCCCGATTCCCTGGCGTCGGCCACGGTGGCCTGGACCGTGCCCTGCGGCCCCTTGTGCCCGCGATGGCGGGCCCGCATGTCCTGCAGCTCGCCGAGCCGGCGCATGTTGCGCTTGCGCCTTGCGGTCACGCCGTAGCGCAGCCAGTGCTCTTCGCGCTCGATCGCCTTGCCGAGCTTGTGCTGTTCGAGCTCTTCCGCCTCCAGCACCTCGTCGCGCCAGGCCTCGAAATGCGCGAAGCCGCGATCGAGGCGGCGCGATTGGCCGCGGTCCAGCCAGACGGTCGCCGTCGACACCCTTTCGAGGAAGCGCCGGTCGTGCGAAATCAGCACCAGCGCCGAACGGCTGCGGACAAGCTCGTCTTCCAGCCACTCGATCGTCGGCAGATCGAGATGGTTCGTCGGTTCGTCGAGAAGCAGAATGTCGGGTTCCGGCGCAAGCACACGGGCAAGGGCGGCACGACGCGCCTCGCCGCCGGAAAGGCGCGTCGGCTCTTCCTCCCCGGTCAGCCCCAGATGCTGCAGCAGGTAGGCGACCCGGTAGGGATCGTCGCCTGGTCCGAGGCCGGCTTCCGCATAGGCCTGGACCGTATCGAAGCCGTCGAAATCGGGCGCCTGGTGGAGATAGCGTATCGTCACCGATGGATGCCTGAAGATCTCGCCCGACTGGGGTTCTGCAAGCCCGGCGGCGATCTTCATCAGCGTCGATTTGCCCGAACCGTTGCGGCCGACGAGGCAGATGCGATCGCCCGGCTCGACCTGCAGGCCCGCACCCGCGAGCAGCGGCGTGCCGCCGAAGGTCAGTAGAATGTCGTCAAGCTTCAGGATGGGAGGCGCCAAGGCATCAGGCTCCGGAAAGATCATAGGGCCGGGCGAGAATGACGGCCCGGCCGGATTTCAGGGTGAAGCGGACCGTGCCATCCGCGATGTTCGAAATGGTGCGCGACGAGCCGAAGGGCAGATGAAAATCCTTCAGCGGGTAGCGCACGTTCTCGATCGAGAGACCGTCAAGGTCCGCAAAGCCGAGGATCGAGAAGAGGCTGCCTTTCGGCAACTCGATCTCCTGCGAGCCGGGCAGCAGCGGATAGGCCTCCTCCTCGCCGGAGGTCATCATCACCGCAACGCCGCTCTCGGCAAGCGCGACGGTGCCGAGGAGGTGCAGGAAAGCGTGATCGCTGCGCGCGCCGCCGAGTCCGCCCGCGAAGACGAGCGAGGTCGCGCCACGCTCAAGGGCCGCCTCGACGGCGATCTCCCCATCGGTCGCGTTCTTGGCAGCCGGATGGCGTTCACGCGGGACGCCGGCGAACTCCGCCAGAAGCGCCTCGTCCGTGGAATCGAAGTCGCCGACCCAGAGATCGGGAACGACCCCCAGCGTCCTTGCATGGCGCATGCCGCCGTCGGCGGCGACGAAGCGGCTGCCTTCGAGCTGTCGAGCGAGCCGGTCTGTCGGCGTCAGCGCGCCGCCGAGCAGGATGGTGAAGGGTGATCGGGTCATGGCAGAAGCCCATAGCGCAAAGCAGCGGCGAAGGAAAAGGGCTCCGGCTGCTGTTTTGCGAACGCATGCTGCGCGGATCAGGTTCCGGACGCCGGATCCCCGGGGAAAAGCATGCCGTCATAGATGCCGGGCGTCGATCCGGCGATCTCCACCGCACCGACCGCGCGGGCATAGAAATCGGCGGGGCCGACCCCGCCGATGATCGCATAGGCATAGCCGGCGGCGCGCATGGACAGCAGGCTTTCGACGAGCAGGGCCTCGCCGATGCCCTTGCCGCGCATGGCCGCGTCCACTCCGGTCGGACCGAAGAAGCCGAGCGCGGTTACGTCATGGCAGGCGAAGCCCACGATCCGGTCCCGATGGTGAGCGATGTGGATGCGCGCCGGCGTCGAGGAGAAGGCGGTTTCGGCCTCGCCGGCCCACCCGGCCCCGAAGCGCTCCTCGATCCAGGGAATGACGACCCGCCGCTCGGCCGCAAGCGCCCGCCGGATGCGGACGTCGGGGTCGAGACGCGATGGACGGCCCTCGGGCAAGGCATAGAGGCGGACGAGCATGTCTGGCATGGAATTGTCTCCGCTTTCGGCGAACAAACGGCGCCGGCAATTGTTTGACTTTTAATAGCGCGCCCGGCGCGGACGGCAAACGTCCCTGCTGAAACTCAGCTTGCCTAAGCCGTCGCCGGAAGCTAAATCTTTTGCTGCTCTAACGGGGTGCCCTGGCCGGCTTTGCGACCATGGCTGAGAGGCTTCGAGCCAACCCGCGGAACCTGATCCGGCTCATACCGGCGGAGGGATTAGAAGCGATCGGACCGATACGCGCTTTTCCCATTGCAGCAACAACAAAGGGAGAGGTGCCAGAATGTCCAGTTCACTCCATCGAAAAATCCTTGGCCGGCTTGCGATCGCCGCCGCTTCGATCGCGGCATTTTCCGTGAGCGCGGCGGCCGCGGAAAAAACGCTGACGGTCTATACCTATGAGAGCTTCATCACCGAATGGGGGCCGGGCGCCAAGGTGGCGGAAGCGTTCGAGAAGACCTGTGACTGCAAGGTCGACTATGTAGGGGTCGCCGACGGGGTCGAACTCCTGACGCGGCTGAAGCTCGAAGGTCAGGGATCGAAGGCCGACATCGTACTCGGCCTCGACACCAATCTGGTGGCGGAGGCGAAGGCGACCGGCTTCTTCGCACCGCACGGCGCCGATACCGCTTCCGTCAAGGTTCCGGGCGGCTTCTCCGACGACACCTTCATACCCTATGACTACGGCCATTTCGCCGTTGTCTACGACACAGAGGCACTGAAGGACCCACCGAAGAGCCTCAAGGAACTGGTCGAGGGCGATCCGTCGCAGAAGATCGTCATCGAGGACCCGCGGACCTCAACCCCCGGCCTCGGCCTCCTGCTCTGGGTGAAGTCGGTCTATGGCGACAAGGCCGGCGAGGCCTGGGCGAAGCTCAAGGACCGCGTGCTGACGGTCACGCCGGGCTGGTCGGAAGCCTATGGTCTCTTCACAAAGGGCGAGGCGCCGATGGTTCTCTCCTACACCACCTCGCCTGCCTATCACATGGTCGCGGAGAACACCGAGCGCTACCAGGCGGCCCCCTTCGCCGAAGGCCACTATATCCAGATCGAAGTCGCCGCATTGACGAAGAACGCGAAGGACCCGGAACTCGCCCGGAACTTCCTGACCTTCATGATCGGTCCGGAATTCCAGTCGATCATCCCGACGACCAACTGGATGATGCCGGTGACGGCGACCAAGGAGCCGCTGCCGGAAGCCTTCGGCAAGCTCGTCGACCCGCAAAAGACGTTCCTCATTCCCTCCGGGGAGGTCGCCGCCAGCCGCAAGGCCTGGATCGACGAATGGCTGGCCGCCATGAGCCGGAACTGAGGCCGGATTGTCCGGCACAAAGGAAAGCAGGATGACCATCGCCGCCGGCGCCTTCGCCCTCGGCGGCATCCTGCTTTTCGTCGGCCTCGCCGGCGCGGCACTGCTTGGACAGTCGGCCGGCAGCGCCGGCGGTGGTCCGCTTTTCGATGCCTATATCTGGCGCATCACACGCTTCACGCTGCTGCAGGCCAGCCTCTCGACACTTCTTGCCATCCTATTCGCCATACCGGTTGCCCGGGCACTTGCCCGCCAGGCTTCGTTCCCCGGCCGCATCTGGGTGCTGCGGCTTCTGGCGCTGCCACTCGGCCTGCCGGCGCTCGTCGCCGCACTCGGGCTCATCGAAATCTGGGGCCGGCAGGGGCTCTTGAACAGGGTGCTTTCGGCAGCCGGGCTGGAGCAGCCGGTCAGCATCTATGGCCTCTCCGGCATTCTCATTGCCCATGTCTTCTTCAACATGCCGCTCGCCGCACGCTTGATGCTTGCCGGCATCGAGCGCATTCCGGCCGAATACTGGCGCACCAGCGCCAATCTCGGCATGGGATCCTTCGCCACCTTTCGCTTCATCGAGTGGCCGGTTATCCGCGGATTGCTTCCCGGCATCGCCGGGCTCATCTTCATGCTCTGCGCCACCAGCTTCACGCTCGTGCTGACGCTTGGCGGCGGGCCGGCCGCCAGCACGATCGAAGTGGCGATCTATCAGGCGCTGCGCTTCGACTTCGACCCGCCGCGGGCGATCGCCCTTTCGGCACTTCAGGTCGCCCTTACCGGAGCGCTGCTTCTCGTCCTGAAATTGATCGCGCCGGCACCGCTGGAGGGAGAGACCAGCGGCAGGGCCATCCGGCGTTTCGACGGCGCAAGCGGTCTGTCGCGGCTTGCCGACCGGATCTGGCTGATACTCGCGGTCATCCTCGTCGGCCTGCCATTTGCGGCCATCGCCTATAGCGGATCGAAGGCCGACCTCGTCCGTCTCGTGAGCGAGCCGGCATTCCATCGGGCGCTCGCCATGAGCGCGACGATCGCCCTTGTCTCCGCCACGATCTCCGTCGCCATCGCGGCGCTGATGATCCGTACCGAACGGCTCGCGCTGGCGCAGCGGCGCCCCGGAGCGGCGCCTCGCCTCTTTGCAGGCACGATCGGCGCGAGCACCTCCTTCATACTGCTCGTGCCTCCCGTCGTGCTCGGCGCCGGATGGTTCCTGCTCCTGAGACCTTTCGGCGACGTCGCCCGTTTCGCGCCGGCCGTCGTCGTCGCCATCAATGCGCTGATGGCGCTTCCCTTCGTTCACCGGGTGCTCGCGCCGGCCATGGCGACGCATGCCGCGCGCACCGCGCGCCTTGCCGCGAGCCTTGGCATCGGCGGCTTTCACCGCCTGCTGTGGATCGACTGGCCGGGCCTGCGCAAGCCTCTCTTTGTCGCCTTTTCCTTTGCCATGGCCCTCTCGCTCGGCGATCTGGGAGCAGTCGCTCTTTTCGGCTCCGAGGACATGGTAACCCTCCCCTATCTGCTCTATAGCCGGATGGGCAGCTATCGCACCGCGGATGCGGCCGGACTGGCGCTGGTTCTCGGCCTTCTCTGCCTTGTCCTGACGGTGCTCGGCACGGCGGGAGAGGAGAGGCCGCCCGAAGGTAAAAGCACATGAGTTCCACCGCTCTCGCCGTCAAGGGCGTCGAGATAAGCTTCGAAACGACGACGCTCGCCTTCGACTGCGCGGTTCCCGCGAAGCGGATCGTCGCCGTGGCCGGCGCCTCCGGCTCGGGCAAGTCGACGCTCTTCAACATCATCGCCGGCTTCGAGCAACCGGGGCGCGGGGAAGTCCGCATCCTCGGCGAGGAAATGACCGGTCGGGCGCCGGCGGAACGGCCGGTCTCGATCATATTCCAGGAACATAACCTCTTCGCACATCTCGACGTCGCCACCAATGTCGGCTTCGGCATCAGCCCGGCGCTGCGACTGGATGCGGCCAACCGCACGAAAGTGGAGGATGCACTGGCCCGGGTCGGGCTCGCCGGTTTTGGCAAGCGCCTGCCGCCGACGCTTTCAGGCGGCGAACGCCAGAGGGTCGCGCTCGCGCGCGCCTTCGTGCGGCACCGCCCGATCCTCCTGCTCGACGAGCCTTTCGCCGCGCTCGACCCCGGCATGCGCGCCGAGATGCGGGCACTCATCAGCGATCTGCACGAGGAGGAAGGCAACACGATACTGATGATCACACATCATCCCGATGACGTGAGGGCGCTCGCCGACAGCGTTCTTTTTCTCGACCGGGGCCGGATTGTCGCCCATGATGAAGTCGATCGGTTCCTCGGGCGCCGCGACATCGCTGCGATCAACCGGTTCCTCGGCAACGAAGGATGACATATTGTTCGCGGCGGCCGATCCGACGCCGGGCGAACTAAATTCGCCGGACGCCACAATTTGACCGCCGCGCCGTGCGAGGCGCGGGAGACACCAGCGGGTATCTCGCAAAATTCGCGCATCCGTTGCTGCGATACCACGGGGCAACTATTTCTACTGGGGTCGGCTAGGCAGGCGGCGCTGAAATCGGATACAGCAGAATCCTGGCTGAAACACCCGCGCCGGTGCACCGCATCCGGCTGAAAAAGTAGGACTTTTCGCCGATTGCGATGAATGGCTTCGAGCCGCGGGTCGCGCCGGCGGATGGGGACGGGCTGAGGCATGATAAGGCAGGCAGTCATGAATGGCTGGTTTCCGCGGCGGCATGGAGCCGTTCGCGCACGAGCGCTGGTCGCATTGGCTGCCACGACGCTGATCGCTGGCTGCCAATCCGTGATCGAGCAGACCTACGAGCCCACCGTTTCGCCATCCTCCAATCCGCAGATCGTCGAGGAAGTGCAGAAGAACGACCCGCGGGCCCAACTCGGCGCGCGCGAGCATCCGCGCATCGTGGCGAGCTACGGCGGAGAATACCGCGACGCCAAGACCGAGCGGCTGGTCGCCCGGATCACCGGCGCCCTGACGGCGGTTTCGGAAAACCCGCAGCAATCCTACCGCATCACGATCCTCAACTCGCCGGCAATCAACGCTTTCGCGCTTCCGGGCGGCTATCTCTACGTGACGCGCGGCCTGCTGGCGCTTGCCAACGACGCCTCGGAAGTGGCCGCCGTACTCTCGCACGAGATGGCGCATGTGACGGCCAATCACGGCATCCAGCGCCAGCAGCGCGAGGAGGCTGAGGTGATCGCCAGCCGTGTCGTGTCCGAGGTGCTTTCCTCCGACCTTGCCGGGAAGCAGGCGCTTGCCCGCGGCAAGCTGCGCCTTGCCGCCTTCTCGCGCAATCAGGAACTGCAGGCCGACGTGATCGGCGTCCGCATGCTGGGCGAGGCCGGATACGACCCCTATGCGGCAGCGCGCTTCCTCGATTCCATGGCCGCCTATAGCCGCTTCAGCGCGGTGGACCCGGAGGCGGACCAGAGTCTGGACTTCCTGTCGAGCCACCCCAACGCGCCGCAGCGCGTCGATCTCGCGCGCCGGCATGCCCGCGCCTTCGGCCCCGAGGGGACGAGCGGCGACCGCGGGCGCGACTATTATCTCGCCGGCATCGACGGTATCCTCTATGGCGACAGCCCGCAGGAGGGCTATGTCCGCGGACAGACCTTCCTGCATGGCCAGCTCGGCATACGCTTCGACGTGCCCACCGGCTTCCAGATCGACAACAAGGCCGAGGCGGTGCTCGCCACCGGGGCGGGCGAGGTCGCCATTCGTTTCGACGGCATCGCCGACACGAGCCGGCGCAGCCTGACCGACTACATCGCCAGCGGCTGGGTAACGGGCCTCAAGCCCGATACGATCCGCCCGATCACCGTCAACGGCCTCGAGGCCGCAACGGCGCGCGCATCGGCAGACCGCTGGGATTTCGATGTCACGGTGATCAGGTTCGGCGAGCGCATCTACCGCTTCCTGACGGCCGTTCCGAAGGGCTCGAGCGCACTCGAGCCGACGGCAAACCAGTTGCGAACCTCCTTCCGCCGCATGACGTCCGGCGAGGTCCAGTCGTTGAAGCCGCTGCGCGTCCGGGTGGTCACGGTCAGGTCCGGCGATACGATCGCTACCCTTGCGGCCCGCATGATGGGTACAGACCGCAAGCTCGATCTTTTCCGGCTGATCAATGCGATGCAGATCACATCGACCGTCAGACCCGGCGACAAGGTGAAGATCATTTCGGAGTGAGGCGGCGCAGGGGCTGCCTCTCATCGGACTCGCGGTGCCGTTTCGCCTCTTACTGCATGTTTCCTTTAATCGTATCCGATTAAAGGACAAAAACATGCAGCAGATCAAAGTGCTACAGCGACCTTTGCGCGTCTGATAAGACGAGCGGCGCTGTAGTCGCTCAATGGAGAACTGGCGAGCCCAAGGCTCGTCCCTTCGCCCCGCTCGCGGGGAGAAGGTGCCGGCATGCGGATGAGGGGCAAATGACCTCGCGAAGCCTTACGCTTCAATGCATCGACGCCGTCAGCGCCGGCGCCTTGGCGGTGAGCGCCGCACGAAGTTTTTCGAGTGCGCGCGTCTCGATCTGCCGCACGCGCTCCTTCGATATTCCAAGCGCGACGCCGAGCTCCTCCAGCGTGGCGCCATCCTCCGTCAGGCGGCGGGCGCGAATGATCTTCATTTCACGCTCGCTGAGCTCTCCGAGCGCGACCTGCAGCCATCGGCGGGCGCGCTCGCCGTCGATCAGATCGCTCACCTGCTCGTCGGGCAGAGGTGCCTCGCTCGCCAGGAAGTCCAGCCGGGCGCCGGCATCCGGGTCGCCGCTGCCGATCGGCGCCTGCAGCGACGCGTCGTTTCCGGAAAGGCGCGCATCCATGGTCTGCACGTCGGCAAGGCTGACACCGAGAGCCGCGGCGATCTCCTCGTGCATCGCCTGCGAGGTCAGTTGCCTGTCCCCCTGGGCGAGCCTCGCGCGCAACCGGCGCAGATTGAAAAACAAGGCCTTCTGCGCCGAACTGGTGCCGCCGCGTACGATCGACCAGTTGCGTAGCACGTAGTCCTGCATCGATGCGCGGATCCACCACGTGGCATAGGTCGAGAAACGCACCTCCCGGCTCGGCTCGAAACGCGCTGCGGCTTCCAGCAGCCCGATATGCCCCTCCTGCACGAGATCTCCCATGGGCAGTCCGAAACTGCGGAACTTCGCCGCCATCGAAATCACCAGACGCATGTGCGACATTGCGATCTTGTTGCGCGCCTCCTGGTCGTTATCGTTCCGCCAGGCCTGTGCGAGCGCATGTTCCTCATCCCGCTCGAGATAGGGCGCTTCCATGGCAATCTTGATCATACGCCTGTCTGCTGTGAGGGTCTTCATCGATTGCTCCGTAGCTGGCGGCAAGCGCCATTTCACGATTGAACTCCAAACGCCGAGCGCTCTCTTGCGGCGTTCGGCAACGGGGACGGATGGCGCTGGTTGACGAAATGACAGGGCGCCCTAGATGGAAGAATACGAACCTGAGGCGTGAGGAAATCACGGGGCCAAGATCGCTCGGCAGCACAGGCGAAGGCCTCCCTGCCGGGAGTGTTAAACGTGCGCGGGCGCGAAAAGTTCCGCGGGCGGTCGCGATTTTTGATTGTGGGTCCCGCCGCTATACGCCCCACCGATTGTAACGCGGCTGCGCCGCGCCCGGCTCTCGGCTTCTCGCGCAATCGGGCGCTCAGCTTCATGGAACATAGGGCAACAAAAAAGCCCGGCCTTTGGAGCCGGGCTTTTCTGATTGATTTTACGCAAGGAGTGCTTAAGCGGCTTCGTCCTGTGCGTCGTCTTCTTCGATAGCCTTGCCGCGCTTCGGGCCCTTGTTGAGATTGGCCTCGACAAGGCGAACGGCCTCAGTTTCCGACATCCTGTTCACGGCAGCGATTTCGCGCGCCATCCGGTCAAGCGCGGCTTCATAGAGCTGGCGCTCGGAATAGGACTGTTCCGGCTGGTTCTCGGCGCGATAGAGGTCGCGTACGACTTCCGCGATGGAAATGAGATCGCCGGAATTGATCTTGGCATCGTATTCCTGAGCGCGGCGCGACCACATGGTCCGCTTCACGCGCGCCTTGCCCTGCACGACCTTCAACGCGCGGTCGACGAAATCGGTTTCGGACAGCTTACGCATGCCGATGCCCACAGCCTTCGCCACCGGCACCTTGAGACGCATCTTGTCCTTCTCGAAGTCGATGACAAAGAGTTCGAGCTTCATGCCCGCGACTTCCTGCTCCTCGATCGCGACGATCTGGCCAACGCCATGGGCCGGGTAAACGATCGATTCACCGGTCTTGAAGCCTTGGCGCGTTGAAGATTTCTTCTGCTGGGTGGTCATTCGTTTCAAACACTCCCTAGTGCGCACCCGGCCCTCACAGGGGCCGGGGCCGGGTCAGTCAGGCCCGGGATAGACGGAGATACCGCCGGGTGGGTCCACCTGGTCCTCCAACGAAACGCAAACAAGCTCTTATGGCGCAGTCACAAGCAACGGGCCGTTGCATATCTCAAAAGTGCCGCGCGGTGGAGATCGTGTGCTTTCGTGCTGGTTTTCGGGCGCGCAAAAGCACCCTCTGTGGATCAGTGTATGAAAACTATCACAAAAAAGAGCGGAAATCAATAATTTGCTGCACGGCAACGATCAAGTCGCCGCGCTCGCAAGCGCGAAGTGCCGGCGGGATTTCCCCAGCTTTCCGGCCTCGCCATCTGTCGTCCGTCAGCCGTGACGAACCGAGCGGCCGAAACCCGCCTCAGTCGCCCTGTCCCGGTTCCGAAGAAAAATACTTCTCGTATTTTTCTTCTACGCCATCCATCTCCTTGGCCTCCGGCAGCGGGTCGCGCTTGACGGTGATGTTCGGCCACTGTGTGGAAAATTCCGCGTTCAGTTTCAACCACATATCGAGGCCCGGCTCGGTATCGGGCTTGATTGCGCCCGCGGGACATTCCGGCTCGCATACGCCGCAGTCGATGCATTCATCCGGGTGGATGACGAGGAAGTTCTCCCCCTCATAGAAACAATCCACCGGGCAGACTTCAACGCAGTCGGTGTACTTGCAGCGAATGCAGTTATCGGTCACGACATACGTCATGAGGTACTCCAGCCAATGCTCACATTTGATGGCAGACGGCAATCAACGGTGATACTCGATCGCCCGCGCATGCTAGGCATGTCCGGCGCGCATAGCTGCCGAGGCAGACCCGAATGCCATCCTCTGCATGGCTTCGTGAATCGGAATCGATCCGGTGAAACCACACATCGGTTCAAGCTGCTACACCAACCTTCGCCCCTCGAACGGGGCGTTCGGCACTGTAGCGTTGCTTGTCACGTAAAGGCTTTGACGGGCCTTTGCAAGAATTATCCATGCGCGATTTGCCCCTGTGGGGGCACAGTTTTCCAGCCTCGGGACGGGCGTGCCGAAATCGGCTGCAGGCCGCCTCCGACAGTGTACGGCGCCGGATCCAATGTCTGAAAATCAGTCGTCTTCCAGGTCCCCCGGCCGCAAGCGGTCCGGCCCCGGCCGCAAGCGGTCCGTCTCGCGGCGGTCCCGCTTTGTCGGCCGCCCCGCTCCGCGGTCGCGCGTCGCCTGCTCGAAAAGCGTCGGCCTGCCGGCGGGCACGGCGGGAGTCAGATCCTCGTAGAGCAGGCGCGCTTCCTCATAGGGGCCGCGGCGGGACCCGGGCAGCAGCACGCGCACGACGAGATCGCGCCGCTCCAGCGATACCTCGAGCATGTCGCCGGCCTTGATCTGGGCGGACGATTGCGTCTCACGCTTGCCGTTGACCGCCACATGACCCGCCTCTATCGCCTTCTGGGCGAGCGAGCGCGATTTGATCAGCCGGGCGAAGAACAGCCACTTGTCGAGCCGCTGGCGCATTGCAGGGGCGGACGGCGGCTGCTTTTCCATGGGCCTGACCTACTTCTTCATCTGCTCCTTCAGAGCAGCGAGCTTGGCGAAAGGTGAATCCGGATCGATCGGTTTTTCCTTGCGGGGCGGGCGCCCTTCGAACTTGGGAGGAGACGACTTGTTTCGATCGTGCCGGTCGCCGCGGTCTTTTCGCTGGCCGCCCGGCCTTCCTTCAGACCCCTTGCCCTCCTGCGGCTTGCCTTCCCAGGGCTTGCCCTGCGACTTGCCCTGCGACTTGCCGTGAGGGGCCTGCCTGCGGCCGCCCTCGCGGCCTTCGGTCTGGCCATGGCGCTGGCCGCCCCGGCGCTGTTCGCCCTGGCGACCGCCCTGTCGCTGATTGTCCTGACGGGTGCCCGGACGCCACAGGAGCACCGGCTTGGCTTCAGCCGGGGCCTCCGGCTCAGCCGGTGCCGCCGCATCGTCGCCCGCGGGCGCGGCCTGCGTCTCGGCAGCTGCGGTATCGGCGGCTTCCGTCTCTGCAGCCGGCGCGGCCGGCGCCTCGGCAGCCGCGGTTCCGGTGGCTTCCGTCTCTGCGGTCGGCGCATCCGCGGCTTCAGCCTCGACGCTCCCCGCATCCGCTACACTCGCACCGGCCTCTTCGGCAGGCGCCGTCTCCCCATTCTGGCTTGCCAGGAAAGCTGCCGCCTCCTCGGCCGTCACGGCGTCCGCGCGATAGCCGAGACCCTTGAGGATTTCCTCCATGTCATCGGGCGTTGCCCCGAGAATGGACAACATCGACGTCGTCGCGACGAAACGGCGGCCGTCATAGGCGCCGTCCGGACGCGGCGATGTCCCCGGCTTCCACTGCAGGAGCGGACGGATGAGATCGGCAAGCCGCTCCAGGATATCGATCCGCACCGCGCGCTTGCCGAGGAACCGGAAGCCCGCGAGCTTGTAGAAGGTCCGCTCGAAGGACGGATCGGTGACGACGGAGGTGCGGCCGGCAGCAAGCATCGGGATGAGCTCGCCGTAGCCGGGCTTGTCCAGCCCGTCGTTCTTCAGCGCCCAGAGAAGCGTGATCAGCTCCGCCGGAGCCGGCTTCAGAAGCGCGGGGAGGAAGATGTGATAGGCGCCGAAGCGTACACCGTATCTGCGAATCGACGCGCGGCTCTCCTGATCGAGCGACTTCACCTCCTCGGCGACGTCGCGACGGAAGAGCACGCCGAGATTCTCGACGATCTGGAAGGCGAGACCCTTGGCGAGACCCTCGAGATCCTCGGCGCGCGAAATGTCGTCCAGAGGCTTCAGCACCGTGCTGATGTGATGGTTCACGAAACGCTCGATCCGCGCCAGCACGTGTTCGCGGGCATTGGCCTGGAGCTGCTCGTCGGCAAGCAGGATGACGCGGGGACGCATGACGTGGTCGCTCGCCGTGAGCCGCGCGACCGGATCGCCGAGCCAACGGACGAGACCGTCCGACGACAGGGCCAGGTCGCCGTTGCCGGCCGCATGGAGACGAGCGGCGCGCGCTTCGAATTCCAGCGCGAGCGCCTTATGGGCGGCACCCTGAACGGCCTTCGCGTCCGTTCCCTCGCTGCCCGCGGCGAGCGTGAACCGGAAACCGGCTAGCTGACCCACATGGTGTCCCTCGACGAAGACATCACCATTCACACTGATTTCTGCTTCCAGCATCGCATTCTCTCTCAGGCGCTTCATGAGCACAGATGTCCTGCGATCAACAAAGCGTTTCGTCAACCGTTCATGTAGCGCGTCGGACAATCGATCTTCGATTTCCCGCGTCTTTTCTTGCCAGTGTGTCGGATCGGCAAGCCACCCGGGCCGATTGGACACATACGTCCAGGTCCTGATCTGCGCAATTCGCGCCGAAAGTGTGTCGATTTCCCCGTCCGTGTGATCGGCACGCCGGACCTGTTCGGCCATGAAATCCTCATTGACCGTCCCATGGCGAACGAGGTCGGCATAGATACTCGAGATCAGATCCGCATGCTGGGCCGGCGTAATGCGGCGGTAGTCCGGGAGTGCGCAGGCTTCCCACAGCTTCTCCACGCGCTCGGACGTCGTCGCTACGTCGACGATCTCCGGGTAGCGCGTCAGATGCTCGAGAGCCTGCTGATCGACGGCCGGGAGCGCCCGCGCCAACCCGGAGACCGCCGGTGCCGCCTCCAGGCTTTTCTTCAGCGCCTTCACTGAAGAATAATCCAGCGCCTTGGAGCGCCATTGCAGCACCCGGACGGGGTCGAACTCATGCGATTCGATCCGGTGAACAAGCTCCTCCTCGAAAGGGTCGACGCGGCCCGTGACGCCAAACGTCCCGTCCCGGACGTGCCTGCCCGCGCGCCCCGCCACCTGCGCGAGCTCCGCCGGATTGAGGTTGCGATATTGATAACCGTCGAACTTCCGGTCCTGGGCGAAGGCCACGTGGTCGACGTCGAGGTTCAGCCCCATGCCGATCGCATCGGTTGCCACGAGATAATCGACGTCTCCCTCCTGGTAGAGGGCCACCTGGGCATTGCGGGTCCGCGGCGAAAGAGCGCCCAGAACGACGGCCGCCCCGCCGCGCTGCCGCCGGATGAGCTCTGCTATCGCATAGACCTCGTCGGCCGAAAAGGCGACGATTGCGGAGCGGTTCGGCAGGCGCGTGATCTTTTTGGATCCCGCATAGAGAAGCTGCGACATACGCGGCCGTTCGACCACGGTGATGCCGGGCAGAAGATATTCGAGAATGGGCCGCATCGTCGCAGCCCCGAGGAACAGCGTCTCGCCGCGACCGCGAAGGTGCAGGACCCTGTCCGTGAAGATGTGACCGCGTTCGAGATCGCCTGCGAGCTGGACCTCGTCGATCGCCACGAAAGAGGCCGTCGTCTCGCGCGGCATCGCCTCCACCGTGCAGACCGAGTACCGGGCCCGGTGGGGCGCGATCTTTTCCTCGCCCGTTATCAGCGCGACATTATGATGGCCGACCTTCTCCACCAGGCGCGTATAGACCTCACGCGCGAGCAATCTCAGCGGCAGCCCGATGACGCCGCTGTCATGCGCGACCATGCGCTCGATAGCATAATGGGTCTTGCCGGTATTGGTAGGTCCGAGCACCGCGGTTACACCGCGGCCGCTCAGGATCATGGATTGAAAGGACAAGATCTCGATCCCAGGCAGTCTTTGCAGCGCCGCACGTTTTTCAGACGCACGAAGATCGCTGCAGTGCTTGAATTGCCGCATGCCTCTATTCTCAAACCGGTCCCGCTCCAGGAATAGATGCATTGGAGCCGGCGGGGCTTTCACCTTCCGGCGGGAAACAGATGCCCATGCGACGCGCCGAACGCAAGGGTTCATGGACAATAAAAACTCAAAAGCGCCCAACCATATCTTGCGCCTCACGTAGAACTTGCGGCTCAAGATTCCGGAACAGCGCCGGAATGAATCAGCGACGAATCGCTGACTCTCTCTGATTCACTCTATGTTCACGGCTATATATGGGCTTCAACATCTAGTTACGCACCATATGCTGAATCCGGGCAAGAAACATACGTCGAAAGGTCCCAAGCGGCCTCTTCATTTCGCAGCATTGCTCTGAACCGCGCAAAGGATTCCGAATCCAAGAGTTTGGAATGATTGAAAAAAATTAACGGGATTCACGAGGCCGGCGCGCGAATCTGGGAATAGGAATCGCTTCGCGGGTATTCGGCTTTTGCCGGGCAGTTCGCTCGCGACTCGTCGGCACGGCCATTTTCCCCTTTCGTTCACCACAACATGTAGAGCCGGATGAGGAACACTGCGTGCGGTCTCCTGAGGCCGATCCAACCCAAAAAACCGTGGTCCAGCCGCCGAATGCCCATCGAAAAAAATCCGGCGCCGCAAAGGGCGCCGGGAACACAGTCGGTCAGAAAAAAGTCTCAGGCGAAGTACTGGCCACCATTGGCCGAGATCGTGGAACCGGTAATGAAGCCGGCATCATCCGACACGAGGAACACGACGCATCGCGCGACCTCTTCCGGTTCGCCCAGGCGGCCGACGGGTATCTGCGGGATGATCCGCTCGTTAAGCACCTTCTCCGGTACGGCGAGCACCATTTCCGTGCCGATATAACCCGGGCAAATGGCATTTACCGTGATTCCCTTCGCTGCCCCTTCCTGAGCAAGCGCCTTGGTGAAGCCGAGATCGCCGGCCTTGGCGGCAGAATAGTTCGCCTGTCCCATCTGCCCCTTCTGACCGTTGATCGACGAGATGTTGACGATGCGGCCGAACCCGCGGTCGCGCATCCCCGACCAGATCGGATGCGTCATGTTGAAAACGCCGGTGAGATTCGTGCCTATGACTTCGCCCCATTGTTGCGGCGTCATCTTGTGGAACATCGCGTCACGTGTGATGCCGGCATTGTTGACGAGGATATCTACCGGCCCCAGGTCCGCCTCGACCCTGGCAATGCCGTCGACGCAGGCCTCGTAACTCGAGACATCCCACTTATAAACGGGGATGCCGGTCTCCTGTTTGAAAGCCTGGGCTTTTTCGTCATTGCCCGCGTAATTCGCAGCCACCTTGTAGCCCGCTGCCTTCAGCGCGATGGCGATTGCCGCGCCGATGCCGCGCGATCCGCCCGTGACCAATGCTACCCTGCTCATTAGTGCCTCCCGCTCTGTTAAGCCAAATTGGCGAAAATCGTCCTTCCGCGGCCCGGAGCCCGGGCCGCCTGTGCATATCCGGATCTGGAAGTCGCCCGGCTCACCGGGCGTCGGCTAAAGGCGTTCCACGCACATGGCGACCCCCATGCCGCCGCCGATGCAGAGTGTCGCAAGGCCCTTCGAGACGTTGCGCCGCTTCATTTCAAAAAGAAGCGTGTTCAGCACGCGGGCTCCGGACGCGCCGATCGGATGTCCGATGGCGATCGCGCCGCCATTGACGTTGACGATCGACGGGTCCCAACCGAGATCCTTGTTGACGGCGCATGCCTGGGCCGCGAAGGCCTCGTTGGCCTCTACGAGTTCAATTTCGGCGACCGACCAGCCGGCTTTTTCAAGTGCCTTGCGCGATGCGGGGATCGGGCCCGTGCCCATGATCTGCGGGTCGACGCCCGCCGTGGCCCAGGAGACGATGCGGGCAAGCGGCTGGATGCCGCGCCGGCCGGCCTCGGCCTCGGTCATCAGCAGAGCGGCGGCGGCGCCGTCATTGAGGCCCGACGCGTTGGCGGCAGTGACGGTGCCTTCCTTGTCGAAAGCCGGGCGAAGCTTCGCAATCGATTCCAGCGTGGCGCCGTGACGTATGTATTCGTCCTGGTCGACAGTGACGTCGCCTTTCCGCGTCTTGACGACGAAAGGAACGATCTCGTCGGCGAAGCGGCCGGCTTTCTGGGCGGCTTCGGCCTTGTTCTGGGAGGCCAGCGCGAATTCGTCCTGCTCCTCGCGCGTAAGCTGCCATTTCCGCGCGACGTTCTCCGCGGTAGTGCCCATGTGATATCCATAGAAGGCGTCCGTCAGGCCGTCCTTGATCATCGTGTCGATCATCTTGTAATCGCCCATTTTCACGCCGCCCCGCAAGTGCGCGCAATGCGGCGCCATGGACATCGACTCCATGCCGCCGGCGACGATGACCTTCGCATCACCGGTTGCGATCTGCTGCATGCCGAGCGCCACGGCGCGCAGGCCGGAGCCGCAGAGCTGATTCATGCCCCAGGCGGTCTTTTCCTGCGGGACTCCGGCTTTCATCGCCGCCTGGCGCGCCGGATTCTGCCCCTCGCCCGCCGGCAGCACCTGCCCGAGGATCACCTCGTCCACTTCGCCGGCTTCGACACCGGCCCGCTCCAGAACCGCCTTGACCGCGGCCGCGCCCAATTCGTGCGCAGGCGTATTGCCGAAGGCGCCATTGAAGGAGCCGACGGCCGTGCGGGCGGCGCTGGCGATGACGATCGAGGGATTGCTCATGGGACGTTCCTCATATTTGCTTTGCCTGATGGAGGCAGACTGGCAAAGGGAGGGGCGCAAGTCAAACGGCGAGTTGCACTGCCGCAAAAGCTTCAGGAGGGCTTGCCGACGCTTGTTCGCACCTGCGTCGCCGCATTGCACAAAGAGATTGTCAGTGGCGCTCTTTTGCGGATACTCTGAAAAGTACAATAAAGACGGGACGATGGGTAAGAGGAGACCCTGATGGGGAAAAACGAAGGCCAGATCGTTATCAAGAAATATGCGAACCGGCGGCTCTACAACACCGGTACGAGCACGTACGTAACCCTCGATGACCTGGCTGTCATGGTGAAGAGGGGCGAGGACTTCATCGTACAGGACGCAAAGTCCGGCGAAGATATAACCCATTCCGTGCTGACGCAGATTATCTTCGAGCAGGAGTCGAAAACCGGTAACACGCTCCTGCCGATTTCCTTTCTCCGCCAGTTGATCTCCTTTTATGGCGACCAGATGCAGATGGTCGTGCCGAGCTATCTCGAACACTCGATGCAGGCTTTCACCGAACAGCAGGCTCAGATGCGCGAGCAGATCACCAAGGCCTTCGGTGAGACGCCGATCGGCAAGAACCTCAAAGTGCCGCTGCAACTGGTCGAGGAACAGGTCCGGCGCAACACCGAAATGTTCCATCAGGCCATGCAGATGTTCTCGCCCTTCATGGCGGCCCCAGCCGCAAAAGAAAGCAAGAAGGCCGAAGCGAAAGACATCGACGAATTGAAAGAACAGCTTCGAGCCCTCCAGACGAAGCTGGATAATCTCGGCTGACTTTCAGGCATTCGGAGCCGTACCAAAGAAAAAGGGCCGGCAATGCCGACCCTTCGAATTTCATCCGCGAGTGATATGCGCTTATGCGCTTTCCTTCGGCGTCAGAACCTGGCGGCCGCGATACATGCCGGTCTTCAGGTCGATGTGATGCGGGCGGCGCAGTTCGCCGGAATTCTTGTCTTCGATGTAGGTCGGAGCCTTGAGGGCGTCAGCGGAACGGCGCATGCCACGCTTGGACGGGCTCGTTTTTCTTTTCGGTACAGCCATTTCATTCTCCACTTATCGGGCAAAACACTGTTCAGCAGCCGAAAATGGCCGGGTCAAACAGATGTCGATCTCGGAATTTCGCGCGCTTATACATGTCGAACCGCACTTTGACCAGTCCCCGCGGGCAAATTTTCGACTCGGGCGCGGGAAGCCCCGATCCGCCTCAGGCCTCGTCCTCGGGTACGATCCATGTTTCGACTCTCGCCGCCTCCTCCCATTGGCGGAAGGCCGGATGCGCCTTGACGGCGTCAATATAGGCGAGCGTCGCCGGGTCCGCCACGAGCTCATAGGTCTCGAAACGGTTGACGACCGGGGCGAACATCGCGTCGGCCGCGGTGAACCGGCCGAAAAGGAACGGCCCCCCTGATTGCGCGACCGACTCCCGCCAGATCGTCTCGATCCGCGCCACGTCCTCGACGACGCCGTCCGGCAGAGCGATCGCCTTTCTCGGACGGCGGATGTTCATCGGGCAGGCGCCGCGCAGCGCCCGGAAGCCGGAGAGCATCTCCATGGAGTAGCTGCGCGCACGGGCACGATCCGCGCGGTCCTCCGGCCAGAGACCCGCATCCGGGAAAAGCTCCGCGACATATTCGATGATCGCGAGCGATTCCCATATGCGGATCTCGCCGTGATGAAGAACGGGAACGCGGCCCGTGGGCGAGATTTCGTGAAAACGCGGATTTCCGGCCGCAAAATCGAAGGGAACGACGACGTCCTCGAACGGAATTCCGCCGGCCGTGAGGGCGAGCCAGGGCCGCAGCGACCAGGACGAATAGTTCTTGTTGCCGACATAGAGGACGAGCTTGGCCATGATCCTGTCTCCGACTGGGTTCGCTCATGCGAGATACAAACGCAGCCTTGCCACATCAGCGGCCGGCGAACCAATGAATTGGTTTCATCCTAATCATAAAGGCACGTGATATAACCGCCGGAGCGGCCGGCCCGGCGTTCGATCACCGCAGCGAGACGCCGCAGGCCACGCCCCGGCTTGCCGGCAGTGCGATCGATCGGGTTGGGCAGCGAGACGGCGAGGAGAGCGGCCTGGCGGCGCGAAAGCTTCGCCGCCGAAACGCCGAAATGATGCCGGGCGGCGGCCTCGATCCCGTATATGCCCTCGCCCCATTCGGCGACGTTCAGGTAGATCTCCATCAGGCGCCGCTTGCTCCAGGCGAAATCGGCCGCGATCGCGAGCGGTAGTTCCATCGCCTTGCGCACGAAGGAACGGCCGTTCCAGAGGAACAGGTTCTTGACCGTCTGCATCGGGATCGTGCTGGCGCCGCGCGTCTGTTCGCCGTCGAGCGCATCCTCGACGACGCCGCGCATCTGCGCCCAATCGATGCCGGCATGGGCGCAGAACTGCCCGTCCTCCGACATCATCACCGACTGGACGAGCACCGGCGCGATGTCGTCGAATTCCACCCACTGCCGGTCATAGCCGCGCAGCAGCACGAGATCGCGCAGCATCAGTGTCGAAACCGGGTGAATGAACTCCAAGAGATAGAGGCCGATCAGGGCATAGGGCAGGATGAGAACTGAGAGGACGATAAAAACGAGCCGACGCCGCCGCGAGCGCCAGGTCCTGCGCGTGGCCGTCCAGCGACCGGCGGGCAACTCCGCCTCCTCGCGTTCTTCCGAAACGATCTCCACGCCCCGTCCGTCCACCTCTTTTCCGCCCGCCTCTTGTCCCATTCACCCTCTCATATGCGATGGCGAGCGAAAGTTGAACGGCCTTTCTCGCAAAAGGCAAGGCTCTGCAGCGCCGTCATCCCCGGACCAGCCCTGTGCGCTGCGACGCCAAAGCCCGTTGAAAGCCGCTCCGCCGCGTGTCAAAGAGCCTTTATGAAAGACGAGAGATCATCCTTTCCGGCGCGCCTCAAGACCAACGCGGTCGCGGTCGAAGCGCTGCTCGAGACATTGCTCGGTCCGGCCGTGGGCACGGGCGAAATCGCCCGCCCGGCAAACCTGCTCGGAGCCATGCGCCATGGCGTGCTCAACGGCGGCAAGCGGCTGCGGCCTTTTCTCGTCGCCGAAAGCACGGCCCTCCTCGGCGGCGATGCGGAAGCGGCGCTCAGAACAGGCGCCGCGCTCGAATGCATCCACTGCTATTCGCTCGTCCATGACGACCTCCCGGCCATGGACGACGACGACATGCGCCGCGGAAAGCCGACGGTGCACGTCGCCTTCGACGAGGCGACGGCGATCCTTGCGGGCGACAGCCTGCTGACCTTCGCCTTCGACATCGTCGCGGCGCCGGAAACGGCGCTCTCCGACCGTCAGAAGACGACGCTCGTGCTGGCGCTCGCGCGCGCCGCGGGGCATGGGGGCATGGCCGGCGGTCAGGCGCTCGACCTAGCCGCCGAAAAGAGCGCCCCCGACGAAGCGGGCATCGTCCTCTTGCAGTCGATGAAGACAGGTGCCCTCATCCGCTTCGCCTGCGAGGCGGGCGCGATCATCGCCGATGCGCCGGCAGAGGACCGCCGACGGCTGCGCGCCTTCGGGGACAAGATCGGCCTCGCCTTCCAGCTTGCCGACGACCTGCTCGACCTCACCGCCGATGCCGCAATCGTCGGCAAGGCGACCGGCAAGGATGCCGCACGGGGGAAGGGCACGCTTGTCTCCCTGCATGGCCAGCCCTGGGCCGAGCGGCGGCTCGAAAGCCTGGTGGCCGAGGCGGAAGGCCTGCTCGAACCCTACGGACCACGCTCGGCGATCCTTGCCGAAACCGCCCGCTTCATCGCCAACCGCAGGAACTGAGCTCATGAGCAAACTTTGGTCGCCGATCGTTGCCGCGCTGAAACCTTACGTCCCCGGTGAACAGCCGCGCATGGCCGATCTCGTCAAGCTCAACACCAACGAGAGCCCCTATGGCCCCTCGGAAAAGGCGCTGGGGGCGATCCGGGCGGCCGCAGACACGGATCTCCGGCTCTACCCGGATCCGGTCGCTCTCGGACTGCGGCAGGCGATCGCCGCGCGCCACCAGGTATCGGTCGGCGAAGTCTTCGTCGGCAACGGTTCCGACGAGGTCCTGGCACACACATTCGCGGCGCTGCTGAAGCACGACAGGCCGCTACTTTTTCCGGACATCTCCTACAGCTTCTACACGACCTATGCGGGCCTTTTCGGCATCGAGGCGGTGGAGGTGCCGCTCGACGCCGCATTCCGCATCGACATCGCCGATTATCGCCGGCCCTCGGGCGCGGTCATCCTGCCGAACCCGAACGCCCCGACCGGCATCGGCCTGCCGCTTGCCGAAATCGAAAGGCTGGTGGCCGACCATCCCGGTCAGCCGGTGGTGATCGACGAGGCCTATATCGATTTCGGCGGCGAATCCGCAATCGCGCTCGTTCCGAAATACGACAACCTGCTCGTCGTTCAGACCTTCTCGAAGTCACGCGCGCTGGCCGGCCTGCGCGTCGGCTTCGCGATCGGCCAGCGGCCGCTGATCGAGGCGCTGGAGCGCGTCAAGGACAGCTTCAACTCCTATCCGCTCGGACGCGCCGCCCAGGCCGGCGCAACGGCTGCGATCGAGGACGAGGCGTGGTTCGAGGCGACCCGCGGCAAGATCATCGCCTCGCGGGCGAAGCTGACGAGCGAACTCGAAAAGCGCGGCTTCGAGGTCCTGCCGTCGCAGGCAAACTTCGTCTTCGCCCGCCACCCCGGACATGCGGGCCAGACGCTGGCGGCGAAACTTCGCGAAAGGGCTGTGATCGTCCGCCATTTCGCCAAGCCGCGAATCGCGGATTTCCTGCGCATCACCATCGGCACCGACGCGGAATGCGCCAAGCTGGTCGCGGCGCTCGACGAGGTTCTGTGAGGGCCGAACGGCGAACGGCGCGTTTCGCCCCTCTCCTCGGGTTTAACCCGAGGACCAACCCTCTCCCGGCAGGCCGGCTATGGCATATGCATATCTGCTCCTCCGGCGGGAGCCGTTGCCATGAGTATGCGATAAGCGGTTTGACCTTCGCATGCCTAAACGATGCCACGGACAGAACGCAGAAGTGGAGGCGAGAGCTCGCCGCATATATTCTCCCCCCTTGTGGGGGAGACGACAAGCGGCTTGACCTCCACCTATCCCAAACGATGCCGTCGGGAGACCGCATCACTGGAAGCGAGAGCCAGCCGGTTTCTCCCCATGGCAACGGATTCCGCGAGAGGATCAGATGCGTATATGCCCTAGCGCAGTCAGGGAGAGGGGACTTGCAGGGAGAGGGGACTTGGGCAACGCTTCACCGCGAATCTCCTTCGCCCCGCTTGCGGGGAGAAGGTGGCCGGCAGGCCGGATGAGGGCAAGCCAAAAACATACCGGCCGTTTCTTCGCGCTCGGGGCATCGCGCACCCCATTGGCATCAACTGAAGCCTCGGCTACTGTCCCGTCCGCAAGGACAATCGGACGCCGTCATGCTCGACCTCACGCCCACGCCCTATCTGCCGCAGCTCCTCGTCGCGTGGACAGCTTATATCATCGCCGTTGCTTCGCCGGGGCCAGCGGTTCTGGCGATCATCGCGACCTCGGTCAGCCGGGGGAGAAGCGCGGGCCTGGCGCTCGCCTTCGGCGTGCTGAGCGGCAGCTACACCTGGGCGATGCTGACGGCTTCCGGCCTGTCGGCCCTCATCCGGACCTATGGCCAGGCGATCATCGTCCTGAAGATCGCCGGCGCCTGCTATCTGTTCTGGCTTGCCTATAACGCGCTCAGAGCGGCGATGCAGGGCGACGCCCAACCGTCCGCCCTTCGTGTTCCCCCGACTTCCTCGCTGAAGAAGCTTTACCTCAAAGGTCTCGGGATCCACCTGACCAATCCGAAGGCGATCTTCGCCTGGATCATGCTGGTCTCGCTCGGGATGCCGGAGGGCGCGCCGGTCGGCGTCACGGCCGCCTTCATCGGCGGCTGCATGCTGATCGGCCTCGTGATCTTCTGCGGCTTCGCGATCGTCTTCTCGCTCGCGCCGGTGCATCGCGCCTATCTGAAATCGCGGCGGATCATCGAGAGCCTGATGGCCGGCTTCTTCGCCTTTGCGGGCTTCAAGCTGCTGACGGCACGGCTCTGATCCTCGATACTATTCCGCCGCCGCCTGGCCGTGGCCGAAGCGTTTCTCGATATAATCGGCGACGAGCAGCTGAAAGTCCTCGGCGATCTTCGGCCCGCGCAGCGTCAGCGCCTTCTGCCCGTCGATGAATACGGGTGCGGCCGGCATTTCGCCGGTTCCGGGAAGCGAAATACCGATATCGGCATGCTTGCTCTCGCCGGGGCCGTTGACGATGCAGCCCATCACGGCGACCTTCAGCGCCTCGACGCCCGGATATTTCTCACGCCAGACCGGCATGCTCGCGCGGATATCCTCCTGGATCTTCTGGGCGAGTTCCTGGAACACGGTCGAGGTGGTGCGGCCGCAGCCCGGACAGGCCGCGACGACCGGAATGAACTGACGGAAGCCCATCACCTGCAGAAGCTCCTGCGCCACCTGCACCTCGCGCGTGCGGTCGCCTCCGGGCTCGGGCGTCAGGGAAATGCGGATGGTGTCGCCGATGCCCTGCTGCATCAGGATGCCGAGCGAGGCGGAAGAGGCGACGATGCCCTTGGTGCCCATGCCCGCCTCGGTGAGGCCGAGATGAAGCGCATGGTCGGAACGCGCGGCGAGCATCGCATAGACGGCGATCAGATCCTGCACGCCCGAAACCTTGGCGGACAGGATGATGCGGCTACGCGGCAGGCCCAGCTCCTCGGCAAGTTCCGCCGAGAGAAGCGCCGACTGCACGATCGTCTCGCGCATCACCTGTTGTGCCGTCAGAGGGGAGCCATTCGCCTGGTTCGCGTCCATCAGCCGCGTCAGGAGCTCCTGGTCGAGCGAGCCCCAGTTCACCCCGATCCGCACAGGCTTGTCGTAGCGGATCGCCATTTCAATGATTTCGGCGAACTGCTTGTCCTTCTTGTCCTTGAAGCCGACATTGCCGGGATTGATGCGGTATTTCGCAAGCGCCTCGGCGCAGGCCGGATGATCGGCGAGCAGCTTGTGGCCGATATAGTGAAAATCGCCGACGAGCGGCACGTCAATGCCGAGGCGCAGGAGCCGCTCGCGGATCTTCGGCACGGCCGCGGCGCTCTCGTCGCGGTCGACCGTGATGCGCACCAGCTCCGACCCTGCCTTGTGGAGTGCGGCCACCTGCGCGACCGTCGCATCGATATCGGCCGTATCGGTGTTCGTCATCGACTGGACGACGACCGGAGCACCGCCGCCGACAATCACGCCGCCGACATCGACGGCGACCGAGGCGCGGCGCGGCTGTGGCTCGAAATCGAAGGCAGAAGACATGAAGGCCTCTTCTTGGGTCCGTTGCTGCAGAGCGGAACGCGCACGGACCGCCCGGGAACTTTCACTTCAGGTGGCGAAGGAACGCCCGCTTGTCAACGGCAACATCACGCGCTGACGGCGAATTGATGGCAGCGGCTGCGCGACTGCCCCTCATCCGCCCAAACGACGATCACCCCTTGCTGTGATCCGCGTGAACGGCGTGATGCGAAAGCAGGAGCACCACGATGAACAGCACGGGAACGCAGGCGAAGATGATCGCGAAGCCGCTGTGTTCCGCGATGAAGCCGATCAATGAGGGCGCAAACAGCATGCCGGAATAGCCCATGGTGGTCGCGACCGACAGCCCTATGCCCGGCTGCAGACCCGGCATATTGCCGGCGGCCGAAAAGGCGATCGGCACCATGTTGGATATGCCGATGCCTGCAAGCGCAAAACCGAGGATCGCGAGAACGGCATTGGGAGCGAGACCGGCCAGCACCATGCCGGCGAGAGCGGTCACGGTGCAGATGCGCAAGGTCAGAGTGGCGCCGAGCCGGTCGCGCACGTGATCGCCGGCAAAGCGCATCGCCGCCATGGTCGCCGAGAAGGCGGCAAAACCGAAGCCCGAAAGCTCGACGGAGGCGCCGAGTTCATCCTTCAGATAAAGCGCACCCCAGTCGAGAACGGCACCCTCGGGCACCATCGAGAAAAGGGCCATGATGCCGATCAGCCAGGGCAGCGGTGTCATCGGCAGCCTGAGCTTCTCTCTGGTTGCCGCAGGATGCGGACGGTCGGCAAGGATCATCGGCCAGGCAACCGCGAGTATCGCAAGACACAGGCAGGTGACGACGATCGCATGCGGCAGCACGCCGAAGCGCGCCATCAGAAAGCCGCCGATCCCCGCGCCGATCAGCCCGCCGAGGCTCCAATAGGCGTGGCACGAGGACATGATGGCACGGCGCATCGACTTCTCGACCTCGACGGCATTGGCGTTCATGGCCACATCCATCGCGCCGACGAAGCCACCCAGCAGGAACATGCCGAGTGCTGCCGTCCACAGATTCGGCAGGAGCGTCAGAAGGAGAAGCAGCGGTGAAAGGATGATCGCCGTGACCTTGACCACCTTCTGCGAGCCGAGACGGGCGATGAAGCCGCCGGCAATCGGCATCAGCACCAGCGAGCCGATGCCGAAACCGAGGATGAGAAGACCGAGAACGCTCTCGCCGATGCCGAGCCGCTCCTTGAACTCCGGGATTTTCGGCGCCCAGCTTCCGGTGACGAAGCCGTTCATCAGAAACAGGAGAGACACGGCAAGCCGGTTTTTCGACATATAGCCCTGCCGGCCAACGGCTTTCGGGGCGGAATCTGTGCGCTGATCCATGGGTTAACCTTCCGCTGCCGGATCGTCCGGCTCAATTGGTGATTTCGATTGCCGTCGGGATCGCGGATCACCGGATAGGCTCCTTCGCGAGAACGACGTTCGCCCCCCGCGCCGTGAAGGCCGCGACCTCGGCTTCCGGCGCATCCGCCTCGAGAACGAGCGTGGAGGCGCCGTCTATGGCGACCACCGTATGCGGTGCTGCGGTACCGAGCTTGTCGGTCGTGACGGCCGCAAGCAGGGCGCGGCTCCTGGAAGCGATCAGCCGCTTGAATTCCGCATCCTCGAAGTGGAACGCGGTCAGCCCTGCTTCGGCATCCGCACCGCAGGTTCCGAGAATCGCGAGATCGGGCCGCAAGAGCTCGGCATCGCGCTGCGCCCGCGCACCGACCGCCGCGCCGACAGCGCGGTTCAGCGGCCCGCCCACCAGAATGACCTCGATGCCCGGCTTCTCCATCAAGGCCGCGGCGATCGGCGGCGTATTGGTGATGATCGTCGCGGAGAGGTCCGGTCCGATTGCCTGCGCAATCGCCAGATTGGCGGAGCCGGCGTCGAGGAACACGGTCATGCGCGGCCTTAGAAAGGCGACGGCAGCCCGCGCCAGCGCCGCCTTGCGTTCGGGCGCGCGGGATATCCGGGCCACAAGCGAGCCTGCGTCGGGCGCAACCGGCAGCGCTCCGCCATAGACGCGCTCGCAAAGGCCGGCGGCGGCCATCTCGCGCAGGTCGCGACGGATCGTGTCTTCCGACACGCCGAATTCGCGCGCGAGATCGACCGCGAGCACCCGGCCCTCGGTTCTCAGCCTTTCCTGGATCAGGCTCTTTCTCTCTCGCAGCAGCAGATCGGTGGACATCCTGGAACCGTGCATAATCGTGCATGAATCGATGCAAACGTGATTATCATTCCCGAGCGCGGCTTTCAATCCCGCCTGCCGCAAAACCGCAGGCACGCAAACGGAACATTTCACGCCTCAGCGTTTTGGGTGGGAATCGGCCATCTGAGGAAAAATCTTTATCGAAACCGTTCGGAATTGGTCTTTTATACGCTTGGAAACCGGCGGGTTTATGCGAAATTCGCTGTAATCCGGATGACGGGCCGGAGAACCAGAACTGGAAAAACAACGATGAAACTCCTTCCGACGCTTTTTGCCGCCGCACTCCTGCAATTCGCCGCCTTCGTTCCCGCTGAGGCGGGGCAGAACCTGGACGAGGTCAAGTCCGCAGGCGTGCTGAAGATCGGCACCGAGGGCACCTACGCCCCCTTCACCTATCATGACGCGAGCGGCGCTCTCGTCGGCTTCGACGTCGAGATCGGCCAGGAAGTCGCCAAGCGCCTCGGCGTCAAGCCGGAATTCCTGGAAGGCAAGTGGGATGGACTGATCGCCGGCCTCGACGCCAACCGTTACGACGCTGTCATCAACCAGGTCGGCATCACCGAGGAGCGCAAGAAGAAATACGATTTCTCCGAACCCTATATCGCCTCCAAGGCCGTGCTGATCGTCCGCGGCGACGACGAGGAGATCAAGGACTTCGCCGACCTGAAGGGCAAGAAATCGGCACAGTCGCTGACCAGCAACTTCGGCAAGCTCGCGCAAGCCTCGGGCGCCGAGCTCGTCGGAACCGACGGTTTCGACCAGTCGATCCAGCTCGTGCTGACGGGCCGCGCCGACGCGACCATCAATGACAGCCTCTCCTTCCTCGACTTCAAGAAGCAGAAGCCGGATGCGAATGTGAAGATCGCCGCCGAAAAGCCCGATGCCGATTATTCGGGCATCATCATCCGCAAGGGCGAGCCGGAGCTGCTCGAAGCGATCAACAAGGCGCTGGCCGAGATCAAGGCCGACGGCACCTATGAGAAGATCTCGCAGAAATATTTCGGCGCCGACGTTTCGAAATAGCGTGTGGAAGATGCCGGAACGGCCCCTCATCCGCCTGCCGGCACCTTCTCCCCGCAAGCGGGGCGAAGGGACACGCGGCAACCTCCCGCACCTCACTCGCCTTTGGAAGACGCGATGCGCCGCGGCCTCCTAACCCTCTCCCCGCCTGCGGGGAGAGGGTTAGTCCTCGGGTTTAACCCGAGGAGAGGGGCAATCCGTGCCTTCGCATTCCCTGCGGCCGGCGGATCAACCAGGGTGACCTGAAGCGGGGAGAGAGTCCCGCGGAACAGTTGCACGGATGTGGGCTTCACACCTTTCCCCATCCTGCTTATGAATCACGATCCGTCCCGGCATCCGGGACGGATCGCGCGTTTTGAAAGGTTCTGTCTTGCCCCACTGGCTTCAACTGATGGCGGACTCGTTGCCGGCCCTGCTCTGGGCGGGGCTGATCTTCACGATCCCGCTGACGCTCCTCTCCTTCACCCTCGGCCTGGCTCTCGGCCTCGTCACCGCCGTTGTTCGGCTGTTTGCTCCGGCTCCTTTCGCGGCCGTGGCCCGGTTTTATGTGTGGGTGATCCGCGGCACGCCGCTGCTCGTGCAGCTCTTCGTCATCTTCTACGGCCTGCCGAGCATGGGCATACTGCTCGACGCCTTTCCTGCAGCGCTGATCGGCTTCACGCTCAACATTGGCGCCTACAGTTCCGAAATCATCCGCGCGGTGATCTCGTCGGTTCCGAGGGGGCAGTGGGAAGCGGCCTATTCGATCGGCATGAGCTGGAGCCAGGCGATGCGCCGGACGATCCTTCCGCAAGCGGGCCGCGTCGCCGTTCCGCCGCTGTCGAACACCTTCATCTCGCTCGTCAAGGACACCTCGCTCGCCGCTGCGATCACGGTGCCGGAGCTTTTCCAGACGGCGCAGCGCATCGTCGCCACCAGCTATGAACCCTTGATCCTCTACATCGAGGCTGCCCTGATCTATCTTGTCATGAGTTCCGTTCTTTCGGCGCTGCAGGGGAAACTGGAGCAGCGCTTCGCCCGCTATGGCGGCTTTCTGGAGGCGCGCGCATGATCGAGCTCTCCCACATCGTCAAGCGCTTCGGCACCAACACCGTGCTGAACGACATCAGCGTCTCGCTCGCGGAAGGCAGCGTGACTGCGCTCGTCGGTCCCTCCGGCGGCGGCAAGAGCACGCTGCTGCGCTGCGTCAACCTGCTGGAAATCCCGACGGCCGGGACAATCCGCCTCGGCGACGACCGGCTCGAATTCGCCGAGGGCCGCAAGGTCGGCTGGCAGGCGATCCAGAGACTGCGCCGCCAGACCGGAATGGTGTTCCAGAACTTCCAGCTTTTCCCGCACCAGACGGCGATCGGCAATGTGATGGAAGGCCTCGTCACCGTTCTCAAATGGCCGGCCGACCGGGCGCGCGCCCGGGCGCTCGAGCTGCTGGAGAAGGTCGGCATGGCACACAAGGCCGATGCCTGGCCGGCCACGCTTTCCGGCGGCCAGCAGCAACGCGTCGCGATCGCCCGCGCACTCGCCCCTTCGCCGCGCGTGCTCCTCTGCGACGAGCCGACCTCGGCGCTGGATCCGGAACTGGCGGAAGAAGTGGTGGAGGTCCTGAGCCGCCTTGCGCGGGAGGGCACCACGATGATCATGGCCACCCACGACCTTCGCCTCGCCTCCCGCGTCGCCGATCACGTCGTCTTCCTGGATGGCGGCGTCGTCGTCGAAAGCGGCCCCCCGCGCAAGATCTTCTCGACACCGGAGCGCGAGCGGACCAAGCGGTTCATCGCCTCGCTGAGTGCGCCGATGAGCTATGACATCTGAAGGGCGGGCGGTGCTTAACCCCCGAACACCACCAGCAGATCCTTCGCATCGATCTGATCGCCGGCCCTTACGAGCACCTCGGAAATCACCCCGTCCTTCTCGGCGTGAAGCGCCGTCTCCATCTTCATCGCCTCGATGGAGAGCAGCACGTCTCCGGCCTTGACCGATTGGCCGGAGGCCACCGCAACGGTCGAGATCACGCCCGGCATCGGCGCGCCGAGATGGGCGGCGTTGCCGGCTTCCGCCTTGCGGCGGACGGCAGCCGAGGCGCCGCGGTTGCGGTCGGGTACCTTGATGGAACGCGGCTGCCCGTTCATTTCGAAGAACATCTTGACCATGCCCTTCTCGTCGATCTCCCCCTGCGCCTGGTTGAGGATGACGAGCGTCTTGCCCTTCTCGATGTCGGCGAAGAGTTCCTCACCCGGCGCCATCCCGTAGAAATAGGCGGGCGTCGGCAGCACGCTGACCGGGCCGTAGGTCTCGCAGGCCACCGCATAATCGGTGAAGACCTTCGGATACATGAGGTAGGAGGCGAACTCGAAATCGGTCACTTCGCGGCCGAGCTTCTCCTCGATGCCCTTGCGCTCGGCGTCGAGATCCGCGTCTTCGAGCAGCGAGCCCGGACGCGCGTCATAGGGCTCCTCGCCTTTCAGCGCCTTCTTCTGCAGCGCCTCCGGCCAGCCGCCCGGCGGTTGGCCGAGGTCGCCCTTGAGCATGGAGACGACCGATTCCGGGAAGGCGATGTCCTTGCCCGGATTCTCGACATCGGCGACCGTCAGATCCTGGGAGACCATCATCAGAGCCATGTCGCCGACGACCTTGGAAGACGGCGTCACCTTGACGATATCGCCGAACATCCGGTTGGCGTCGGCATAGGCCTGCGCCACCTCGTGCCAGCGGGTCTCGAGGCCGAGCGAGCGGGCCTGTTCCTTCAGGTTGGTGAACTGGCCGCCCGGCATCTCGTGCAGATAGACTTCCGAAGCCGGCCCCTTGAGGTCGCTTTCGAAGGCCGCATATTGATGGCGTACCGCCTCCCAGTAGAAGGAGATGCGGCGGATCCATTCCGGATCGAGACCCGGGTCGCGCTCCGAGCCGGACAGCGCTTCGACGATCGAGCCGAGGCAGGGCTGAGAGGTGTTTCCGGAGAGCGCGTCCATCGCCGCATCGACGACATCGACGCCCGACTCGACTGCGGCGAGCACGGTCGCCGCCGCAATTCCGGAAGTGTCGTGCGTGTGAAAATGGATCGGCAGGCCGGTCGCTTCCTTGAGCGCCTTGAAGAGCACACGCGCCGCGGCCGGCTTCAGGAGCCCGGCCATGTCCTTGACGGCGATCATGTGGGCGCCGGCCTTTTCCAGCTCGGCCGCAAGCGCCGTGTAGTATTTCAGGTCGTATTTCGGCCGGGCGGAATTGAGGATGTCTCCGGTGTAGCAGATCGCCGCCTCACAGATCCTGTCCTCCTCGGCCACCGCGTCCATCGCCACGCGCATGTTCTCGACCCAGTTCAGGCAGTCGAAGACGCGGAAGACGTCGATGCCTCCCTTCGCGGCCTGGCGGACGAAATATTTGACGACATTATCCGGATAGTTCTTGTAGCCGACGCCGTTGGCGCCGCGCAGAAGCATCTGCAGGAGCAGGTTCGGCGCACCCTCGCGCACCATCGCCAGCCGCTCCCACGGATCTTCGGTCAGGAAGCGCATCGACACGTCGAAGGTCGCGCCCCCCCAGCATTCGAGCGAAAAGAGGTTGGGCAGCGCCCGCGCATAGGTGCCGGCGATGCGGGCGATGTCGTAGGTGCGCATGCGCGTGGCGAGAAGCGATTGGTGGCCGTCGCGCATCGTCGTGTCGGTGATCAGCACCTCCGGCTGCGCCTTCACCCATTCGGCGAATTTCTTCGGGCCGAGCTGGTCGAGGCGCTGCTTCGTGCCGGGCTTCACATCGCCGCCGGTGAACGGCACGACCGGCGCGGCGATATCGTCGGAAGGCTTCGGCCGGCCCTTGACTTCCGGATGGCCGTTGACGGTGACGTCGGCGAGATAGGTGAGAAGCTTGGTGGCGCGGTCCTGGCGCTTGACCTGCTGGAACAATTCCGGCGTCGTGTCGATGAAGCGCGTCGTATAGCTGTTGTCGTGGAACTTCGGGTGGCTGATGATAGCCTCGAGGAAGGTGAGGTTGGTCGCCACGCCGCGGATGCGGAATTCTCGCAGCGCACGAATCATCCGCTGGATCGCCTCGCCCGGGTTCGGCGCCCAGGCGGTGACCTTCTCGAGCAGCGGATCGTAGTAACGGGTGATCACCGCGCCGGAATAGGCGGTGCCGCCGTCGAGGCGGATGCCGAAGCCGGTGGCGCCGCGATAGGCGGTGATGCGGCCATAATCCGGAATGAAGTTCTGCTCCGGGTCTTCCGTCGTGATGCGGCACTGCAGCGCATGGCCGTTGAGGCGGATGTCCTCCTGGCGCGGCACGCCCGATTCCGGCGCACCGATGGCGAAGCCGTCGAGAATATGGATCTGCGCCTTGACGATATCGATGCCGGTGACGACCTCGGTGACCGTATGCTCGACCTGGATGCGCGGATTGACCTCGATGAAGTAGAACTTGCCGGTATCGGAATCCATCAGATACTCGACGGTGCCTGCGCCGATATAGTTGGTCGCCCTGGCGATCTTCAGCGAATAATCCGCGAGTTCCTGGCGCTGCGCATCATTGAGATAGGGCGCCGGCGCCCGCTCCACGACCTTCTGGTTGCGACGCTGGATCGAGCAGTCGCGCTCGAAAAGATGGACGACATTGCCGTGCGTGTCGCCGAGGATCTGGCTTTCGACGTGACGGGCGCGCTCGACGAGCTTTTCGAGATAGACCTCGTCCTTGCCGAAGGCGGCCTTGGCCTCGCGCTTGGCCTCGGTCACCTCGCGGATCAGGTCCTTGGGGTCGCGGATCGCCCGCATGCCGCGGCCGCCGCCGCCCCAGGAGGCCTTCAGCATCACCGGATAGCCGATCTCCTCGGCCAGTCGCTTGATCTCTTCCGGGTCGTCCGGCAGAGGCTCGGTCGCCGGCACGACCGGCACGCCGATCGAGATCGCGAGGTTGCGGGCCGCGACCTTGTTGCCGAGCTGGCGCATCGTCTCCGGCTTGGGGCCGATGAAGGTGATGCCGTTTGCGGCACAGGCCTCGGCGAATTCCGGGCTTTCGGAGAGCAGCCCATAGCCCGGATGTATGGCGTCGGCGCCGGAGAGCTTGGCGACGCGGATCACCTCGTCGATCGACAGATAGCTCTCGATCGGTCCGAGGTCGCGGGGAAGGTGCGGCCCGCGTCCGACCTGATAACTCTCGTCCGCCTTGAAGCGGTGCAGCGCCAGCTTATCCTCCTCAGCCCATATCGCGACCGTTTTAAGCCCCAGCTCATTGGCCGCGCGGAAGACGCGGATGGCGATTTCGGAACGGTTGGCAACAAGGATCTTGGAAATGGACAAGTCGGACTCCTCATAGACTTGGACACGCGGGAATGCTGCACCCGCGAAAAGAACTATTAGCGAGTCAAGGAATGAAGCGCAATTTCAGATGCGACATGAACGCTGACCCATTCGGTCAGGAGCACGGTGCACGAGAGTGGCGTGAACATTCGGAACCTCCCTGACCCTGTGCTTGTCACAGGGAGCCAGCACCGCCGCGTCTGCGGCGGGGAAGACGTCCTGTCAGCCTAGAGCGGGATGAGGAAAAGTGTGTGCGGTTTTCCGCCCGCATCCCGCTCTAACTTCTACAGGACTTGGGCTGGCCGGATTCCTGTGACGGGCACAGGAATGAAGGGGAGGGAGCGCGACCCCTTTCGAATCCGGTCGAGGCGCTGCACTTCGGCTTGTGCCGTCAGGAGATCAGTCCCAGGCGGAAGGCGATCGCCACGACGTGATGGCGGTTCTTCGCCTTCAACTTTTCCTGGATGCCGTTCATGTACCAGTCGACCGTGTGGCTGGAAATGTCGAGGACCTTGCCGATGTCGTTCGAGGTCATTCCGTCGGCGAGATAGTGGAGCGCCTCCATTTCGCGCCGCGTCATCTGGACTTCGACGCGGGAGACAAGTTCCGCCATGATCTCCGGATCGGTGAGTTCGAGCAGCTTCCAGAACAGCCGCTTGGCAATGGCGTCGAAAAGGCTCAACTCCACCGGGCTCAGATCGACCACCCGGCCGCCGACGGTCAGGTTGCCCATGAGCCCGCGCCGGCCGTGGACCGGAAAGATATAGCCGTCGAAGAGGCCATGATTGCGCGCCTCGACCATCATGCTTTCCATGCGCTTGCGGTGCGGGTCCGAGCGGAATGCCACGAGCGTGTCGCGCCAGCGGAAGCCGCGCTGGGCATGCCCGAGGAAGCGAATGGTCGGATCGATAACGACGTATTTCTTGCGGATGTAGATTTGCGGCCAGCCCTCCGGCCAGCGTCCGGCCAGAAGAAGTCTCAGCGGATTCTCATGCGGTTTCGGCTGACGCACGATGCCGTAGAAGTCGAAACCGCAGCGGTCGAGCAGGCGCTCGAACTCGGGCAGGATCTCCTCGCGCGTCTTCATCTCTTCCAGTAGCGCCAGAAACTGTACGAGCAACGTAATATTCATAGAGCATCCTCAAATCAAAAACGCGCCGCGCAACCCGCCAGGCCATGTGAATACGCCGTTCAGAAGCCATTCATGTTGCAACCGCGATAATTCTTCATATCACGCCCGGTCTTGCAGGAAACCTGCAAAAACTCGGAGTCGAGGCATCAAGATAGCTAACGATGAATCATCCCGCCAACCCTCCCATGGTATCGGATGATCCTTCTCGCTGATCCGCCCCGTCTACCGCGTTTTTTGGGAAGAACGCAAAGGCCGTCACCCGCGGCTTTGCCGGCACGCAAGGTGGATGAAGATCATCCTTGCCGTCGGTTCAAGACGCAACGCATTGCCGCATCGTGCCGTTGCGGCGCCAATTCCGATACCCGAAAGGGGTGAGACAGTGTCCTTGTTTCAGGTGTATGCAAGAGCGCTTCAGTATCTTGCTGTCCACAAGTTTCGCGTCGGGGCGATCGTCATAGCCAATATCGTCCTGGCTGCCATCACCATTGCGGAGCCGATTCTGTTCGGCCGAATCATCGACGCGATCTCGTCACAGAAGGACGTCGCGCCGATGCTGCTCCTGTGGGCGGGCTTCGGCGTCTTCAATACGATCGCCTTCGTGCTCGTCTCCCGCGAGGCGGACCGTCTCGCGCATGGTCGCCGCGCTTCGCTCCTGACCGAAGCCTTCGGCCGGATCGTCTCGATGCCTCTCTCATGGCACAGCCAGCGCGGTACCTCCAATGCGCTGCATACGCTGCTGCGCGCCTGCGAGACGCTCTTCGGCCTCTGGCTCGAATTCATGCGGCAGCATCTGGCGACGGCGGTGGCGCTCATGCTTCTGATTCCGACCGCCTTTGCTATGGACGTCCGCCTGTCGCTCATCCTCGTGGTGCTCGGTGCGGCCTATGTGATGATCAGCAAGGTCGTGATGAGCCGCACGAAGGAGGGCCAGGCTGCCGTCGAGGGCCATTACCACACGGTCTTCTCGCACGTGTCCGACTCGATCAGCAATGTTTCGGTGGTTCACAGCTACAATCGGATCGAGGCTGAAACGCGCGAACTGAAGAAGTTCACGCAGCGCCTGCTGTCGGCCCAATATCCGGTGCTCGACTGGTGGGCTTTGGCGAGCGGCCTCAACCGCATCGCATCGACGATCTCGATGATGGCGATCCTCGTCATCGGCACCGTGCTGGTGCAGCGCGGCGAGCTCGGCGTCGGCGAAGTGATCGCTTTCATCGGCTTCGCCAATCTGCTGATCGGCCGCCTCGACCAGATGAAGGCCTTCGCCACCCAAATCTTCGAAGCCCGCGCCAAGCTCGAAGACTTCTTCCAGCTCGAGGATTCCGTGCAGGACCGCGAGGAACCGGCCGATGCCGGGGAACTGAAAGGTGTCGTCGGCGAGGTCGAATTCAGGGACATTTCCTTCGACTTCGCAAACTCGGCCCAGGGCGTACGCAACGTCTCGTTCAAGGCGAAGGCCGGCCAGACGATCGCCATCGTCGGCCCGACCGGTGCCGGGAAGACCACGCTCGTCAACCTCCTGCAGCGGGTCCACGAGCCGAAACACGGCCAGATCCTTATCGACGGCGTGGACATCGCGACCGTCACCCGCAAGTCGCTGCGCCGGTCGATCGCCACGGTCTTCCAGGATGCCGGCCTCATGAACCGCTCGATCGGCGAAAATATCCGCCTCGGCCGTGAGGACGCCTCTCTGGACGAGGTGATGGCCGCCGCCGAGGCCGCCGCCGCGAGCGACTTCATCGAGGACCGCCTCAACGGCTACGACACGGTCGTCGGCGAACGCGGCAACCGCCTGTCGGGCGGCGAACGCCAGCGCGTCGCGATTGCCCGCGCGATCCTGAAGAATGCGCCGATCCTGGTGCTCGACGAGGCGACCAGCGCGCTCGACGTCGAGACCGAGGCCCGCGTCAAGGATGCCATCGACGCCTTGCGCAAGGACCGGACGACCTTCATCATCGCCCACCGCCTGTCGACCGTGCGGGAAGCCGATCTGGTCATCTTCATGGATCAGGGTCGGGTCGTGGAAATGGGCGGCTTCCACGAACTCAGCCAGAGCAACGGCCGCTTCGCCGCGCTGCTTCGCGCCAGCGGTATCCTGACGGACGAGGATGTCCGCAAGAGCCTTACGGCGGCGTGATCGCCTCACTGGATTTGCAACGAAATGCCCCGGCTCCGGGGCATTTTTGTTTGACCGGGAAGGTCCGGCCGCCCATTCGGCGGCAGGCGCACCGCGCTGCCGGCACGACCGGAGCGCTTGGGGATAATCGCGCCCGCGGCTTGCACCTCCACGACGATCGGGAAAAGACTGTCCGCGGGTGAAAAGCACTGGGGCTGCTGCTCCGCACCGATGCGGGAGACTTGAATGAGCGAATATCAGTTCTACGAGTTCCAGGCGATCGACAGGCCGCTGACGAAGGCCGAGCAAGGGATGCTGCGCGACTTGTCCTCGCGGGCGCGGATCTCCGCGACGAGCTTCACGAACTATTACGAGTGGGGCGATTTCAAGGGAAACCCGAAGCAGCTGATGGAACGCTTCTTCGACCTGCACCTCTATCTCGCCAATTGGGGCACGCGGCAACTGATGATTCGTGTGCCGACGGGGCTATTCGACCGAAACGCGTTGGGTGCGTTTCTGGACGAAGTCGACTGGGTGACGGTGTCGAATCATGGCGGGCACATGATAATCGACATTTGCCGTAGCGACGATGAGGCGGATTATGACGACCAGAGCGGCGAGGGCCGGCTTTCCGCGCTTGCTCCACTGCGCGGCGATATCCTGTCAGGCGATCTCAGGCTGTTCTATCTCCTCTGGCTTTTGGCCGTTGAAGAAGGCGAGCTTTCGGACGACGCTCCGGAGCCCTTGCCGGGCATCGGTCCGCTCACGGGCGCGCTCGAGGCTGCGGCCGAGTTCTTCTATATAGATTCCGATCTCGTGGAAGCGGCTGCGGCCGCTCCCTATGAGGAGGAAGAGACGCCCGGCGCATCGCGCGCCTTCGTCGAAGGCCTTGCCGAGGATGAAAGGACCAGACTTCTCCTCCGTGTGATGGAAGGCGACGCCAATGTCCGCCCCGAATTGCTCCAGCGCGTCCGCGCGCAACGCAACGGTTCCGAGCGGCCGCGCCGGACGGCTGGCGAATTGCGCGCCAGGGCGCACGAAATCCGCGCTTTGCGCGAACGTGCCGAAGCCGAACGGCTGCGGGCCGAGGAGCGCCGCAAGGCCGAGGAGGCTGAAAGGGCGCGCCGCGTTCGCCTCGGTCAGCTGAAACAAAGGGGCGAGGATGTCTGGCGTGAGATCGAAAGCGAGATCGAACGCCGCAACGCCCCGGGTTACGACAGCGCCGCTGCACTGCTCGCAGACCTCGCGCTACTTTCCGCCGAGCAAGGCACCGCCGCCGATTTCTCCCGCCGGCTCACCGACATCCGCGAGCGTCATGAGCGCAAGGGCAAGTTCATCGAACGGTTGCGCGGACTGTGACAGAGCGCCTCGTCGGGAGGGGGCCTCTCCCTCTCGCATGCGGCTAAAGCTTATCCACTACGCCGCCTTCAGCGGCGGCGCCACGGACACTTCCTTCAGCCATTCGAGGTAATAGGCATAGGCGAAGTGCAGGCCGATCCCGCCGATGACGAAGATTGTGCCGATGATCCGGTCCCGGTCGGTGACGAGAAGCAGCAACTGGCCCGCCATTGCGAGGATCGTCCCGAAGATGAAGACGGCAAGCGAATGGCGCCCGATCATCACCAGGGGATGGTTGCTTCCGACCCGCGTCAGCCGGCTGAAGACGGGAACGGTTGCGAGAATATAGGCGAGCGCCAGCACATGCAGCAGCCGCGTCAGCGACAGGAAGGTCTTGTCGAAGCCGGTCAGCACCGCAGGCAGCCCGAAGGAGAGGTCGATGTTCCACCAGGAAAACAGCACCCAGAAGGCGGAAATCGCGAGATAGGCGACGGAAATGCCAAGGAGCCAGGGGCTTCGCGGCAGACTGCCGCCCCGCCGCACATGGCTCATGCACAGGATGCCGATCACGAACAGGAACTGCCAGGACCAGGGATTGAGGAACCAGTAGCCGTCGTCGAGAAAGTTATAGGGCACCATTTTGAAGCAGCCGGCAGCGAGCCAGAGCGTCGCCGAAAACGCGAACAGCAATCTGGGGCGGACGGCATTCAGCCACAGGAAGCCGGGCAGCAGCAGGAACAGCACCGCATACATCGACAGAATGTTGTTATAGCCGAGCTGGTGCCCGAGCAGCACCATGGCGACGATCCCCTGCTCCGTCTGCTCGACGATCGGCCGGATGTTGATCTCGCCGATCAGCTCCTGACGGCCGAAATAGAGGGCCCCGCCGGCGAAGATCGCAAGCGTCACCACGCTCGTCATGATGTGCGCGACGTAGAGCGCCAGGGCGCGCCGCCATATCTTCAGCGTGAGGGCGAGCCGGCCGCCGGCCAGGAACTTGCCGGAATAGGCCGCCCCGACCGACAGGCCGGAAATCAGCACGAAGGCCTCCGCCGAATCGGAAAAGCCGAAATTCTTGTGCGTCAGATATTCGAGATATTGGCCCGGCACATGGTTGACGAAGATGGTCAGCAGGCAGAGGGCCCGAAAAACGTCGAGGCGTGTGTCGCGCCCGGTCGGCACCGGATGGGCGACCCCTCTCTGATCGTTGCCGCCCTCAAAAGTCTTTTGCAGCATGCGCGTCGATATCCGGGATTTGGCGCCCCGCCCCACCCCTGTTGAGACCGGCGCCGCCGTGCCGGGACAATCCGGGCCGCGCCGACGCCATGATGAATGACGAACCTGAGCAAACAAAAACCGGCCTTGCCCTGACGGATACAAAGCCGGTTCAGCTCATGCTTCAAATCCGGCAGCTACAGCAAAACCCCTTCATGCGCGTTTTTTGTGACACTATTATTTACACTTACGACCGGTTCACCACTTTTTGAATCGCGGCTGACGGAAATCCGGTGCGTGGTGCCGTTCACGCGCACTTCGGCCGAATAGCCCGGCCATTCGGAGGGCAGGACGGGGCGGATCAAGAGCTTGTCGCCTCTCTTGCGGATGCCGAGGATCCCTTCGACGCCGGCGCGGTAGAGCCAGCCGGCGGAGCCCGTGTACCAGGTCCAGCCGCCGCGGCCGGCAAGCGCGCCCTCACCATAGATATCGGCAGCAACCACATAGGGCTCGACACGATAATGCTCGGCGTCCACCTGGCTGAGAGCATGCGACACGGGGTTGAGCATGCGGAAGGTGCGCCAGGCCTCCTCCGCCCGCTCCTGAGCAGCGAATGCCAGCACCACCCAGGTGGCCGCGTGGGTATATTGACCGCCGTTCTCGCGCACGCCCGGGGGATAGGCCTTGATGTAGCCCGGGTCCTGCTTCGTCGTCTCGAGCGGCGGCGTGAACAGCCGGACGATGCGCTTTTCGGGATCGACGAGCTCCGCCATCACGGCATCCATTGCGCGCAGCGAGCGCTCCTTGTCGCCCTCTCCCGAAAGTGTGCTCCAGGATTGCGCGATCGAATCGATGCGGCACTCGCCGTTCTCCGCCGATCCGAGCGGCGTGCCGTCGTCGTAATAGCCGCGGCGATAGTAGTCGCCGTCCCAACCTGCCTGTTCGAGCGCATCCTTCAGTGCTTCGAGATGCCGCTCCCATAGCGCCACGCGCGGCTTGTCCTTCCGGGCACGGGCATAGGGCAGGAACGCGCGCAGGGTGCCGGCCAGGAACCAGCCGAGCCAGACACTCGTGCCCTCCCCGGCCTCCCCGACCCGGTTCATGCCGTCGTTCCAGTCGCCGCCGAGAATGAGCGGCAGACCGTTGGCACCGGTCCGGTGGATGGCGAGATCGAGCGCACGGGCGCAATGCTCGTAGACGTCGCCCACCTCGTCGGCCACATCCGGCTTGTAGAAGCTGTCGTGCTGGCCCTCTTCCAGAGCCGGCCCGGTGATGAAGGGAACTTTCTCCTTGAGGATGTCTTCCTCGCCGGTGACGGCGCAATAATGCGCAACCGCGTGTGCGAGCCACACCACGTCGTCCGAGATCATCGTGCGGACGCCCGCGTCCGTTCCGGGCAGCCACCAATGCTGCACGTCGCCTTCGACGAACTGCCGCGCCGCGGCATTGAGAATCTGCGCACGGGCAAGCGCCGGCCGATGGATGAGGAAGGCGAGCGTGTCCTGCAGCTGATCGCGGAAACCGAAGGCACCGCTTGCCTGGTAGAAGGCCGAGCGTGCCATGATCCGGCAGCCGAGCGCCTGGTAGGGCAGCCAGTGGTTGATCATGTGGTTGAAGGCCCGATCGGGCGTCTCCACCTTCACGACCCCGGTGAAATCACCCCAGAACGCCTTCGCCGCCTCGAGCGCGGCGCCGAAACTGTCCGCCCTGAGTTCCTCCAGGACGGCTCGCACCTGATCGGGATTGTCGGCATCACCGAGGAAGAAGGTGACCTGTCGCTCCACGCCCGCCTCGACGGTGATATCCGTCGCGAGCGCCGCGCAGGCATCCCCGTCCACATCCGTCGATCCGGTGAGCTCGGCGCCTGATATCACTGCCTGCGGCGCGAGGATTCCTCCGGCCCGGCCAAGGAATTCCCGCCGGCTCGCCGTATAGCCGGCGATATCGCCGTCGCTGGCGAAGAACGCGCACCGGCCCGGATAATCGATGCTGTAGGGATTGGTGGCGACGAGCGTCTTCGCGCTTTCGTCCCACTCGCTGAGGACGAAGGGCGCGGTACGGCTGCGATTGTTGCCGAGCACCCATTCCGCATAGCCGTAGACGCGCAGCTTGCGCGCGGCCGAACTGCGGTTGCGGATCGTCAGCCGTACGAGCTTGGCCGGCAAGGTCCTGTGGACCGTATGCATGGCCTCGATCTCGAGCTCGTCCTGTGTGCTGAGAAAGCGCGAATAGCCGAGGCCGTGACGCGTTTCGAACAGGGCGGACTTGCGCCGCGACAGTGCGGCATAGGGCGTCAGCACCGCGCCGCTTGCCATGTCGCGCACGAAGATCGCCTCGCCCGGACGATTGACGACCGCGTCGTTGGTCCAGGGCGTCAACTGATAGTCGCGCGAATTGCGGCTCCAGGAGAAGGCCGCACCCTCGGCGGAGACATGGAAGCCGAACTGCTCGTTGGAGATGACGTTGATCCAGGGCTGCGGCGTCGCCTCGCCTCCGCGCAGCCGCACGGCATATTCTCGGCCGTCCTCGGCAAAGCCGCCGAAGCCGTTCCAGAAATCCAGGTCGCCGCCATCGAGTTCGACCGCCGTCCGCGCGTCGGCCTCCCGTATCACCGGCAGCAGCATCTCGGCGCCCTCCTCCTTCTTTTCGGAAGATTTGGAGTAGAGCGATGTGGCGCGGGCTATCTGATCCGAGATCGTGCCGTTGCGCGCATGGAAGACGGCGCGGGATGCCGAGATCAGCGTCGACCAGGTTTCCGGTTCCATAAGGTCCCGGCGCACCGCAAATATGTGCTGGCGCGGGCCGTCCGAAAGGCCGCGAAGCCTCAAATTCTCGCACATCGAGTCGAGCGTGTGCTGCAGGTCCTGCGCGTAGGAGGAGGCGCGCTCGTTGACGACCACCAGATCGGCGGTGATGCCGCGAGCTCTCAGATATTCCTGCGCCCGCAAGGCCTCGCGGGCGATGCCGAGATCGCCGTCGTCGTTGATCCTGAGGCAGAAGATCGGGAAATCGCCGGAGATCGCCAGCGGCCACAGCGCCGATTGCGAGGCGAGCCCGGTCTTGACGGTCTCCGCGTCGGCGCGAAGGTGCATATCCGGATAGACGAGATAGCGGCCGAGCATCTGGAAGCTCGCGGCCTCCTTCGAGGTGATCCCGACATGGCGCATCTGCACCTGGCTGCGGGTCCAGGCATGGATGAGCTCGTGATTGAAGGTTTCCGGATGCCGGTAGCGGTCGATCGCCCGGTCGACGCCTTCCCTGTCCGGGGCGGCGATCGTCCAGAAGATGACGCTCACTTTCTTGCCCGCCGGCACGCGTACGACGCGGCGGAGCGACACGATCGGATCGAGCGTGAAGCCGTCGGTGCCGGAAAGCGTGGCGCCCGGGTCGAATGCGGCCGCCTCGGCAAGCGTGCGGCCCTGGCCGAGGAAGCGCCGGCGATCGGTTTCCGCCTGCGTGTGGCGCTCGCTGCCGGCATTGTCGGTGACGAGATGGGCGACCTCGATGTCCGGATCGCCGGGGCTTCGCTTGTTGCGCGAGACCCATATCACGTCTCCGTGACGGCTGATCTCGGTGCGCAGGAAGATCTTCGAGAAGGTCGGGTGCGAGCTGTCGGCATCGTCCATCGCAAGCACCGGCTCGGCATAGGAGGTCACCTCGATGAACCGGTCCTCCGTGCCCGTGTTGAGCAGGATAACCCGGCGGCCTTCGGCATCGTGCTCGGTCGCGACGATGCATTCCACCTCGCTTGTCAGATCGCCGACGGTCTTGACGAATTCGGCCTTGTCGTCGCCGAAGCGGGTAACGGTCTTTTCGCCCGGCGCACGCCGGGGCTCGGCCGTGGCCGACCACCAGTCGCCCGTCACCGTGTCGCGAAGGAAGATGAAGGTCCCCGTCCTGTCCTCTACCGGGTCCGGAGTCCATCTCGTGACCGACTGGCCGTTCCAGCGGGCATAGCCCGCCCCGGTCGCCGTCAACATGACGGAGTAGTGACCGTTCGACAGAAGCACCGTCTCGCGGTCCTGATTGATCGGGTCTTCGACGACGCGGACTTCGGGGCGCAGGAGATCGGCCTGGCCCTTGCCCAGCGCTTCCGGCTCGCGCTTGGCTGCCATGACCGGGATGTCACGCGGGGCCTTTTCCTGCAGGAGGAGTTCGGCGGCCTCGATGACGGGATCGGCGTGGAACCACTCGCGCAGCTGCCCGTTGAAGACGACATTGGCGACCGCGGCGACCGACATGCCGTGATGATGGGCATAATAGTTGCGCACGACGGCGCATTTCTGGCCTTCCGGCACGCGCGTCGGCGTGAAATCGACGGCGTCGTGATAGCCGTAGGCCCCAAGCGCACCGACCTCCCGGAGCCGCGCCAGATTGGCGAGCGCCGATTTCGGATCGTACATGCAGGCGAGAATGGACGCGTAAGGCGCGATGACGGCGTTCTGCCCGAGGCCGCGCTTCAGGCCCAGCGTCGGCACGCCGAAGTTCGTATACTGGTAGGTCAGCTCGTGGTCGCGCGCATTGAAGGCCGCCTCGGAAATGCCCCAGGGCGTTCCGAGCCGCCGGCCGTGATTGATCTGCTCCTGGACTACCAGATTGTTGGTCTGGTTGAGGATGCCGCCCTGCCGCTCCTGCATGACGAGCGGGGGCATCAGATATTCGAACATCGAGCCCGACCAGGAGACGAGCGCACCGCGCGCGCCGATCGGCACGATCGGGCGGCCGAGCTTGTACCAGTGCTCGGTCGGCAGATCCCCCTTGGCGATCGCGAAAAGGCTCGTCAGCCGCGCCTCGGAGGCGAGCAGGTCGTAGCAGGCCTCGTCGAGCTCATTGGCGTTAACCCGGTAGCCGATCGACAGCAGCCGCCGCTCCGGCCGGAACAGGAAGCTGAAGTCCATCGAGAAGGCGATGTCGCGCGCGCGCTCCTTGAGCACCAGCAGACGCTGGCGCAGAGCCTCGATGGCACCGAGGTCGAAGACGCCGTCGGCGATATGCGCCTCGCAGGCTGCCACCAGCGAGCCCGCCCATGTCGCCACTTCGCCGCTCTGGACGGTGCGCACCTCATGGTCGAGATTGACCGTCAGCTTGTGCATGTCGCGTGCGAGCACCGCGAGGTTGATCACCCGGATGGAGGCGAATTCGCGCTCGCGCTTGACCGCCGCAAGTGCATTCTGGAAGCCGGCGATGCGTTCCTCGACCAGACGCCTGAGCGGCCGTACGGTCTTGCGATCGTCGGGAAGCTCGTTCAACGCCTCCTTCAGAATCGCCGCGACGTCGCCGATGCCGTCGAGATTGCCCTGGACGTGGGCGGAGGGCGCTTCGGCCCATTCGCGGCACATGGACGAGACCGCGATCAGGTGTCCGGCGAGGTTTCCGCTGTCGACCGAGGAGACATAGCGCGGCTCCATCGGTTCGAGGCCGCGCGTGCGATACCAGTTGAAGAGATGGCCGCGATATTTCGGCATGCGGTCGATCGTGGCGATCGTCTGCTCGAGGCGCGTGATCGTCTCCTCGAAACCGATCCAGCCGAAGGACCGGGCCGACATGACCGACAGGAGATAGACGCCGATATTCGTCGGCGAGGTTCGCTCCGCGAGCACCGGCTGCGGCGTTTCCTGGAAGTTGTCCGGTGGCAGGAAGTTCTGCTCGGCAGTGACGAACGCCTCGAAATAGCGCCATGTCCGCCGGGCGATCTTGCGCATCTCCTCGATCGCCTCCTCGGAAACGACGAGCTGGTCTTCGGTCTCGGCGGACTGGCTGACGAACCAGGCAACCGCCGGCGAGGCGGCCCAGATAAGGGCAAAGGGCAGCCCGATGAAGGGCAGCCCCGTATCGGAGATGGCTGCAAGCGCCAGCGACACGAGCGCAAGCGCCGGTGCCGTCCACATCGCGCGGAAGTAGTCGCCGATCGAACCATGGCCGGCGCTCTGCACCTGCGCGGCGGTGCGCCATTCGAGCATAAGCTTGCGGCTGACGAAGGTGCGATAGAGCGAGCGCACGATCGCATCCGCCATCATCGCGGCATTATGGGCGATGAAGACGATGCGCAGCGCGACCTGCGCGTTTGCGGCGCGGATGTCCGACAGCACCGTGTGGAGATGCGCACGCGCGACGATGTCGTTGCGCCGCGGCATGATCCCGGAAATCAGCGACAGCGTCGGCGCGACGAACAGGCTGAAAATCAGCACGAGCTGCCAGATCAGCGCCGGGGTCGGCTCCATGTAGTACCAGCCCATGACCGAGGCGGCGAGCCAGGCGACCGGAATGAGCGAGCGGCGCAGATTGTCGTACATCTTCCAGCGCCCGAGCATCGACAGGCCGTTCTTCGGATTGAAGATATACGGCAGCAGCTGCCAGTCGCCTCGCGCCCAACGATGCTGGCGCGACATCTCGACCTCGTAGCGGATCGGAAAATCCTCGACGAGCTCGATGTCGGTGACCAGCGCGCAACGCGCATAGGAACCTTCGAGAAGGTCGTGGCTGAGCACCGCATTTTCTTCGATCCTGCTCTTGAGAGCAGCCTCGAAGGCGTCGACATGATAGAGGCCCTTGCCGGTGAAGCTGCCTTCGCCGGCAATGTCCTGATAGACGTCCGAAACGGTGAAGACGTAAGGGTCGATGCCGCGATTGATGGTGAAGATGCGCTGGAAGGCCGAGGCCTCGCTGCCGGTGGTGAGCGACGGCGTCACGCGCGGCTGCAGGAGGCTGTAGCCGGTCACGACCTCCTGTGTCCTCGGATTGACGACCGGCCTGTTGATCGGGTGATAGAGCTTGCCGACGAGCTTGGTCACCGCGTCGCGCATGAGACGCGTGTCGGAGTCGAGCGTCATCACATATTGCACGCCCTCCGGCACCATGTTGGCGCCCTGAAGGAAGGAGGTATCGCGGTCGCCGCGAAGCAGCAGGTTCAACTCGTGCAGCTTGCCGCGCTTGCGCTCCCATCCCATCCACACGCCCTCGGCCTCGTTGTAGAGGCGGCGGCGGTGCAGCAGGAAGAAGCGCGTCTTGCCGTCATAGGCATAGCGGGCAGAGAGAGACGCAATCTCGCGCTTGGCATATTCCAGGACATCCGTGTCGGCGGGCGCCTCCTCCGACTTGCTGTCGGCCCAATCGCTCAAGAGCGCGAAATAGATCTCGCCGCGCGGATTGGCGAGATAGTGAACCTCGAGGTTGCGCACGAGCTCGTCCACATGGTCGCGCTTGGCAATCAGGCAAGGCACCACGACCAGCGTGCGTGCGTCCTCGGGTATTCCGTCGAGAAACTCGTAACCGACGAGCCGCGAGGGTTTGGCGAACAGCGTGAAGACCGTGTTGAACAGGCCCATCGCGCCTTCGGAGGCAGGCAGCGCGAAGAGCAGGAGCATGATCAGCTTCGCGCCGCTCGGAATATCCATCGGGCTGACGAAGGCATAGACGACGATCATCGCCAGGATCGTCAAGAGAATGTTCGGCCCGGCTATGGCGAACCAGTCGAGCTTGCGCACCGACCGGATGAGGTGCTGGAAGATCGAGGGCGAATAGCCGATCCTCTTCTCGAGCGCCAGGCGCTGCTTGCCGACGAGGAAGGAGCCGACATTCGGCTCCTGCAGAGGCGCTTCGACGGCCGCGGCGGCCTTCGCCTCCTCGACCATCTCGATCGCGATCTCCGTGACTTCGTGCTCGCTGTGGCCGGAGCGGCGGGCGAGCTTCTCGATCGTGTCGCGATATGTGTTGCGCGATCCGAAATCGAGCGCCGCATAGTCGGACCCTTCGCGCAGCGTCGCATCGATCTTGCTGACGCTTTCGAACCAGACGGCCCAGTCCGTGTCGTCGATCTCGCGCAGGCTGCGGATGATATTGCTCATCGTCGCGTTGCCGGACGAAAGGCGGTTCTGCTCCGCTACCAGCGCCTCCTCGACATCGGTGCCGCGCCTCTCCAGCCTCTCCTCGATCCAGGCGATGACGGCACCCGAGCTCTGCGAACCGTCACGCATGCGGTAAAGGAGCTGTGCGATGAAGGTGTTGTCGGCGGCGAGCGCCTCGGACTCCACCAGAAGTGTCCGGCAGCCTTCCGGATCGTTCAGCCGGATGAGCTGGTCGGCGACCTCGTTCGCCTTCCGCCGCATGCCGCGCGAGCGCTCGACGCGGATGGCGATGCGCCTCAGATTTTCGATGAGGACGAAACGCAGGATCGACGGCAGCGCCCACAACTCGCCGATCTTGAGGGTCTCGTGCTCCTGGAAGCCCTCCACCATCGCGGTGATGCTTTCCCGCGTGACGGTACTATGGGTATGGGCAACGTAAAGCCAGGCAAGCGCCATCGTGCGCGGGATGACGGTTCCGGAGACCGAGAGGGTCGGCAGTTGCCGGTAGAACCGGCGCGGAAAGTCGCGCCGTACCTCCTGGATCGCCTCTTCGACGACGTGGTGGTTGTCGAGCAGCCATTCGGCTGCAGGCGTAATCGAGGCGCCGGCTTCCACGTCGGCCGCGGTCGCCCGGTAGACGCGCAGGATTTCCTTTTCGTTCTCCCGGTGGCGGGCGCGAAATTCGAAAGGAAAGAAGCCCGGCAGAGCGGATGTGCCTTTTTCGGCGAGGCTCGCGCCGCATGCTCGCAGGTCGTCTATCGAGAAATAGGTCGAGCGGATCGAATCGTTGTAATCGATCTGCTTCGCTTCCGGTTCGCGCGGTAAATTGGACTGCGTTGTGTTCTGGAGCATGGGTACGGATTCTGGTTCCACTCGGGACTGATCGGCCCGGTTGTCGTTGTTCTGCCGGTGTGGCTGCGACCCCGAGGATGCAGACGGCGCCGGCACGTTTCTAGACACGGTCATGTGCCCTCCTTCGCCGTCATCGTCCCGGGAAGAGAGTATCGGTGAAGGCAGGCGCCGAACGCAAAGCCGGCGGCGCGCTGGATTTCACGGCCGCGTGGTGCATGAAGATGGCATTTTTTAGCCGTGATGTCAGCAGCTTGCAAGGAATGCGAGCATCGCCCGCAGCCGGCTCCGGAGACCCGCACCGCGCGGAGCCGGGCCAGCCGGCAAGCTCCCTCGGTTCGATGGATATCTCTGTCAAAATCCGCCCCTTCCTGGTGTAAGCGGCATCATATCCGCAGTCTGAGATCCGCAGGCCCTCGACCGGGGCTTGTCACCGCGACCGATCAACCGACCTGTTCGGTGATCCACTCCCGGAAAGCGCGGCTGATCGGATTTTCGAGCTTGCCTTCCGGAATGGCGAGATAATAGCTGTTCTCCGTCTGCATCGGTCGATCGAGAACGATCCGCAGGGTGCCTGCGGTAAGTTCCTGCTCGATCAGATAGCGAGGTAAAAGGGCAAAACCGAGACCTGCAGTCGCCGCCTCGATTACCATCGAGAATTGATCGAAGCGGTTGCCGCGATAGGCGCCGTCCTGCTCGACGCCGTTTGCCTCGAACCATTGCGCCCAGAGCTTGGGCCGCGTCGCCAGATGCAGCAGCGGGGCGCCGCCGATGTCCGCAGGCGCCTCCACCGGATGTACCGAAAGAAGGGCCGGGCTGGCTGCCGGCACGATGACTTCGCTGCAGAGGTAGTTGCAAATGGCCCGCGCCCAGACGGGCTGGCCGTAATGGATGGCGAGGTCGAAGTTCTGCTCTTCGAAATCGAACGGCTCAGAGCGGGAGGCGATATTGACGACGGTGCCCGGATGGCGCCTCAGGAAATCGGGCAGGCGAGGCACCAGCCAGCGGCTGCCGAAGGTCGGAAGCGATGCGATGGAGAGGCTCGAGTCGGCCCGCGCCGACGCCATGGCGCGCACCATCAGCTCTTCGGTCTGGTTCAGAAGCCGGCGCACTTCCGGCAGGAATTTCTGCCCCGCATCGGAAAGAATGACCCGCTGGCGTACCCGCTCGAAGAGCAGCACGCCCAGCTGGTTCTCGAGATCCTTGATCTGCCGGCTGACGGCGCTCTGCGTGAGATTGAGCTCCGCGGCGGCCTGGGTGAAACTGCCGTGGCGCGCCGCGCATTCGAAGGCCTGCAGCGTCGTCACGTCGGGAACCAGTCGGCGGCTCAACTTCATTCCAGCCTCGCATCAACATAGTCAGAAGCAGCGCGATCCAAGCTCAGAGCCTTCCGATATGATCAGAATTAAGAATGACCTTGTCCTTCATCCATAGCGCGAGGCGAGCCCCAGTGAAAGAGAATAGTTTCGTATCCGCCGACGATATTCGCTCGGCCTTTTCCGCTGCGATGTCGTTGATGTACCGCGAGGAAGTGCCGGCCTACGGCACGCTGATGGAGCTCGTCGCCAGGGTCAACGGCGAAACGCTCTCGGCCGACGCCACCCTGAAGGGGCGCCTGGAAGCGACCGATTCGCTCGAACGCATTTCCGAGGAGCGTCACGGCGCGATCCGTCTCGGCACGCCGGCGGAGCTTTCGATGATGCGCCGGGTATTTGCCGTGATGGGCATGTATCCGGTCGGCTACTACGATCTGTCGACCGCCGGGGTGCCGGTCCACTCCACGGCCTTCCGGCCGGTGGGCGACGCGGCTCTGAAGCACAACCCCTTCCGCGTCTTCACCTCGCTTCTGAGGCTCGACCTCATTTCCGACGAGGCCCTTCGCGCCGAGGCGGAGGCGATCCTGAAAGAGCGCCGGATCTTTACATCCGGTGCGGTCGAGCTTACCGAAAAGGCCGAGCGGGACGGCGGCCTCGACAAGGCCGATGCCGAGCGTTTCGTCGCCGAAGTGCTCGAGACCTTCCGCTGGCACGACGAGGCGAATGTCAGCGCCGGCATGTACGAGCGCCTGCACGATGCGCACCGGCTGATCGCCGACGTGGTCTCCTTCAAGGGGCCGCATATCAACCATTTGACGCCACGGACGCTCGACATCGACCGCGTCCAGGCGCTGATGCCGGAATATGGCATTGCCCCGAAGGCCGTCGTCGAAGGACCGCCGACACGCAAATGCCCGGTCCTGCTTCGCCAGACGTCCTTCAAGGCGCTCGAAGAGCCGGTTTCCTTCCGCGACTCCGACGGCAGCTGGAAGACCGGCTCGCATACCGCCCGCTTCGGCGAGATCGAGCAGCGCGGCATCGCTTTGACGCCTAAGGGCCGAGGTCTCTACGACCGGCTGCTCGACGAATCGCGCAAGATCGTACGCCCGGCCGCCGATGGTTCAAACGCCAGGGAATACGAAGCGGCCTTGGCCCAGGTCTTCGAGGCGTTCCCCGACAGCTGGGCGGAGCTCCGCGAGGCGGGCCTCGGCTATTTCAGCTACTCCCTGACGGATAAGGGCCGGCGGACGAAGCTGCCCGGCCGGCGTGATCTCAATTCCCTGATCGCCGACGGCCTCGTTCAATTCGATCCGATCGTCTATGAGGACTTCCTTCCCGTCAGCGCCGCCGGTATCTTCCAGTCGAACCTCGGCGACGGTGCGCAGCAGGAATTCGAAGCGAGCCCGAACCAGAAGCGCTTCGAGACCGATCTCGGCGTCGCCGTGCTCAACGAATTCGATCACTATGCCGGCATCGAGCAGGCATCGATCGAAGGCTGCCTCAAGGCGCTTACCGCCGCCATGGCAGCGGAGTGATACGCCGGCGATGATTGACGAGCACCATATCGACGCATTGACGAAGCTCCTTGGCGACAAGGGCGTCGTCACGCGTCGGGAGGACATGGAGGCTTACGAGGCCGGCGCACGCTACGACCGCGGCCGCGCGGCGGCCGTCCTGCGTCCGGTAACGACGGAAGAGGTCTCGGCCGCCGTCGGTTACTGCGTCCGCAGCGGCATCGCCCTCATCCCCCAGTCGGGCAATACGGGCCTCGTCTCGGGATCGACGCCGGACGAGTCCGGCAGCGAGGTCGTTGTCAGCCTCGACCGGCTGACCCGCCAATTCGCGCTCGACCTCGACAATCGCTCCGTGCGCGTCGATGCCGGCTTCCGCCTGTCCGAGCTCAATCGGCGCCTGGAGGAACACGGCCTGTTCTTCCCGATCGATCTCGGCGCCGACCCGCGGATCGGCGGCATGATCGCCACCAATACCGGCGGCTCGCGCTTCCTCAAATATGGCGACGTGCGCCGCAACACGCTGGGTCTGAAAGTGGTCCTCGCCGACGAGGCGGGCACGGTGCTCGACCTCGGCTCGGACCTGCGCAAGAACAATACCGGCGTCGACTGGAAGCAGATCTTCATCGGCACCTCGGGCGCCTTCGGCATCGTCACCGAATGCGTGCTCAATCTCGAGCGCCTGCCGAAGCAGACGGCGACCGCCTTCCTCGTGCCGGCGAGCGGCGCGCATGTCCTGCCGCTCCTGAAGGCCATGGAAGAGCGGCTCGGCGCCTATCTCTCGGCCTTCGAGGGAATGTCGAGGAACGCGATCGCCGCGGCCTTCGCCCATGTGCCGGCGCTGAAAAATCCCTTCCAGGGCGGCAAGGTCCCCGACTACGTGATCCTCGCCGAAATCTCCCGCACCTCGAGCCCGCGCGAAGGCGAGCAGCCGCTCGACGCGGTTCTCGAAAGCGTGCTCGCGGAGATATGGGAGATGGAAGAGGTACTGCTCGCCGATGCACTCGTCGGCCCGCCGCACGAGATCTGGGCGCTGCGCCATGCGCTTTCGGAGGGCGTAAAACACCTCGGCAAGCTGATCGCCTTCGATCTCTCCTTCCGCAGGGGTGACATCATGGCCTTCTGCGACCATATGAAGACGGAAATGCCGGAAAAATTTCCGGGCGTCACGGTCTGCGATTTCGGCCATATCGGCGACGGCGGCGTTCACTTCAACCTGGTCGTCGCCAAGGATAGTCCGCTACTGGCCGATGCGACCTTCGAGCAGCGACTGCGCGAATGGGTCTTTGCGGTGGCGGTCGAGCAATATCACGGCAGCTTCAGCGCGGAACATGCGCTCGGCCGCCGCAACCAGGCTTTTTACGATCTCTACACGCCGGAAAAACTGAAGAACATGGCGGCCGGCCTCAAGACGCTCACCTCGCCGGGCAAGCTCGGCAGCGTGCGCTTCGGTTAGGTCATCGCGCCAGTTACAAGACGGGAGTCACCACATGAACATTGCAGCCAAGAAAATCGATGTCGCGAGCGAGGCAGCCGCGCTCCTCGATAAAATGGGCGTCGCCAAGGACCTCTACACCGGCGGCGACATGCCGTCCTTCAGCCCGGTCACCGGCGAGAAGATCGCAAGTCTCAAGACCGTATCTGCCGCTGAAGCCGCCGGCAAGATCGAGAAGGCCGACGAGGCTTTCCGCGCCTGGCGCCTCGTACCGGCGCCCAAGCGCGGCGAACTCGTCCGGCTTCTCGGCGAGGAACTGCGCGCCTTCAAGGCCGATCTCGGCCGCCTCGTCTCGATCGAAGCCGGCAAGATCCCGTCCGAGGGCCTCGGCGAAGTGCAGGAGATGATCGATATCTGCGATTTCGCCGTCGGCCTTTCCCGCCAGCTCTACGGCCTGACGATCGCCACCGAGCGTCCCGGCCACCGGATGATGGAAACCTGGCACCCGCTCGGTGTCGTCGGCATCATTTCCGCCTTCAACTTCCCCGTCGCGGTCTGGTCTTGGAATGCAGCGCTCGCGCTCGTCTGCGGCGACGCCGTCGTCTGGAAGCCGTCGGAAAAGACGCCGCTTACCGCGCTCGCCTGCCAGGCGATCCTGGAACGCGCCATCGCCCGTTTCGGCGACGCTCCGGAAGGCCTGTCGCAGGTCCTGATCGGCGACCGGGCGATCGGCGAGGTTCTCGTCGACCATCCGAAGGTGCCGCTGGTTTCGGCGACCGGCTCCACCCGCATGGGCCGCGAGGTCGGTCCGCGGCTTGCCAAGCGCTTCGCCCGTGCGATCCTGGAACTCGGCGGCAACAATGCGGGCATCGTCTGCCCGTCCGCCGATCTCGACATGGCGCTGCGCGCCATTGCTTTCGGCGCTATGGGCACCGCCGGGCAGCGCTGCACGACCCTGCGCCGCCTCTTCGTCCATGAAAGCGTCTACGACCAGCTCGTGCCGCGCCTGAAGAAAGCCTATCAGTCGGTTTCGGTCGGCAACCCGCTGGAATCGGCCGCACTCGTCGGCCCCCTCGTAGACAAGGCGGCCTTCGACGGGATGCAGAAGGCGATCGCCGAGGCAAAGAACCATGGCGGAGCCGTCACCGGCGGCGAGCGCGTCGAGCTCGGCCACGAGAACGGCTACTACGTCAAGCCGGCACTGGTCGAAATGCCGAAGCAGGAAGGCCCGGTTCTCGAGGAAACCTTCGCGCCGATCCTCTACGTCATGAAGTACAGCGACTTCGACGCGGTGCTCGCCGAGCACAATGCGGTTGCCGCCGGGCTTTCCTCCTCGATCTTCACCCGTGACATGCAGGAATCGGAACGCTTCCTCGCAGCCGACGGCTCGGATTGCGGCATCGCCAACGTCAATATCGGTACCTCCGGCGCCGAGATCGGCGGCGCGTTCGGCGGCGAAAAGGAGACCGGCGGCGGCCGAGAATCCGGCTCCGACGCCTGGAAGGCCTATATGCGGCGCGCCACCAACACGGTGAACTATTCGAAGGCTCTGCCGCTGGCGCAGGGCGTCTCTTTCGACATCGAATAATCGAACAGGATCGGCCATGACCATCAATGCAACGGTCAAGGAGGCGGGCTTTCAGCCCGCCTCGCGGATTTCCTCGATCGGAGTTTCGGAAATCCTGAAGATCGGCGCCCGCGCCGCCGCCATGAAGCGCGAAGGCAAGCCGGTGATCATCCTCGGCGCCGGCGAGCCGGATTTCGACACGCCGGAACACGTGAAGCAGGCCGCCTCGGATGCGATTCACCGCGGCGAGACGAAATACACCGCACTCGACGGCACGCCGGAACTGAAGAAGGCGATCCGCGAGAAATTCCAGCGCGAGAACGGGTTGGCCTACGAGCTGGACGAGATCACGGTCGCGACCGGCGCCAAGCAGATCCTCTTCAACGCCATGATGGCCTCGCTCGATCCGGGCGACGAGGTCATCATTCCGACGCCCTACTGGACCTCCTATTCGGACATTGTCCATATCTGCGAGGGCAAGCCGGTCCTGATCGCCTGCGACGCATCTTCCGGTTTCCGCCTGACGGCGGAAAAGCTTGAGGCGGCCATCACGCCGCGGACCCGATGGGTGCTCTTGAACTCGCCCTCCAATCCGTCGGGCGCCGCCTACAGTGCGGCCGACTACCGGCCGCTGCTCGAGGTACTTCTGAGGCACCCGCATGTCTGGCTGCTCGTCGACGACATGTATGAGCACATCGTCTATGACGGTTTCCGCTTCGTCACCCCGGCGCAGTTGGAGCCGGGCCTGAAGAACCGCACGCTGACCGTAAACGGCGTCTCGAAGGCCTATGCGATGACCGGCTGGCGGATCGGCTATGCCGGTGGCCCGCGCGAGCTCATCAAGGCGATGGCCGTCGTCCAGAGCCAGGCGACCTCATGCCCCTCTTCGATAAGCCAGGCGGCTTCGGTCGCGGCGCTCAACGGGCCGCAGGACTTCCTGAAAGAACGAACCGAGAGCTTCCAGCGCCGCCGCGATCTCGTGGTCAACGGCCTGAACGCGATCGACGGCCTCGACTGCCGCGTTCCCGAGGGTGCCTTCTACACCTTCTCCGGCTGCGCCGGCGTGCTCGGCAAGGTGACGCCATCAGGCAAGAGGATCAAAACGGATACGGACTTCTGCGCCTATCTTCTGGAAGACGCCCATGTCGCCGTCGTCCCGGGCTCGGCCTTCGGCCTCTCACCCTTTTTCCGCATCTCCTATGCAACATCGGAGGCGGAGCTGAAGGAGGCGCTCGAACGAATCGCTGCGGCTTGCGAGCGGCTTTCGTGAGCGGCTCGAATTGCCCCTCAACCGCCTGCCGGCACCTTCTCCCCGTTCCACGGGGAGAAGGGACTCGTGGCGCTCGCTCGTAACACCGCAACGGCTTCGGCAGGAAGGGGAGTAGCCCGCTTGTCCCTTCTCCCCGTCAGAACGGGGAAGAAGGTGCCGGCAGGCGGATGAGGGGCGTTCTTTCCCCTTCAAAACGTCGGCGGCGTACAGGCACTGATCACGTCGCAGGGCACCGGTCCGATACAGCGAAAGCGGTGCGGCCGCCGGCTTTCGAAATAATAGGCGTCGCCCGGCCCGAGGATGCGCCGCTCGTCATCGACGGTCACTTCGAGCCGGCCTGAAAGCACGATGCCGCCTTCCTCGCCCTCATGCACCAGCGGCACCTTGCCGGTATCCGCGCCCGGCTGGTAGCACTCCTTCAGGATCTGAAGGCTGCGGCCGAAAAGGTTGTCGCCGATCTGGCGATAGGAGATCGGTCCCTTGCCGATCTCCACCAGTTCCTCCGCCGCATAGAAAGCCCTGCGCGACTTCTCCGGCTCGAAGGAGAAGAACTCCGCAAGCCCGATCGGTATACCGTCGAGGATACGCTTCAGCGCCCCGACCGAGGGGTTCGATGCATTCGATTCGATCAGCGAGATGGTGGAGTTTGTAACCCCCGCCCGTTTGGCGAGTTCGCGCTGGGAAAGCTTGTGCCTCAGCCGCACCTGCCGCAGGCGGCTGCCGATATCGACGCTCATAGCGAACTCCGGTGTTGATGTTGTTTGAAATAGCGAAACTCTATCAAACTCCCTCGTGCAAATACAACGGCTTAGATGACCTTAGAAAAGGACTTGTTCGGAAATCCAAATCATGGCGTCAATCGGCTAACGACAGGAGGATGCCATGAACGCCCACAACAAGCCCAACGCTCCGGTTCTCGACAGCTACTGGATGCCCTTCACCGCCAACCGCCAGTTCAAGGCGGCACCCCGGCTGCTCGCCGCCGCCGAGGGCATGCACTACACCAGCGTCGACGGCCGGACGGTTCTCGACGGCACCGCCGGCCTCTGGTGCGTGAATGCCGGGCACGGCCGCCGGCAGATCGCCGCCGCGGTCGAGCGGCAGCTTTCGACCATGGACTTCGCGCCGTCCTTCCAGATGGGTCATCCGATCGCCTTCGACTTCGCCGAGCGGCTGGCCGAGATCGCGCCCGGCCCGGCTGGCGCCAAGCTCGACCGGGTGTTCTTCACCGGCTCGGGCTCGGAATCCGTGGACACCGCGCTGAAGATGGCACTTGCCTATCAACGTTCGATCGGCCAAGGCACGCGCACCCGCCTCATCGGCCGCGAACGCGGTTATCACGGCGTCGGCTTCGGCGGCATCTCCGTCGGCGGCATCGTCAACAACCGCCGCGTCTTCCCGCAGCTTCCCGGGTCCGACCATCTGCGCCACACCCATGATCCGGCGAAGAACGCCTTCGTCAAAGGGCAGCCGGAGCATGGTGCGGAGCTTGCCGACGACCTCGAAAGGCTCGTGGCGCTCCACGGCGCCGAGACGATCGCCGCCTGCATCGTCGAGCCAGTCGCCGGCTCGACCGGCGTGCTGATCCCGCCGAAGGGCTATCTCGAGCGGCTGCGCGCGATCTGCGACAAGCACGGCATTCTCCTGATCTTCGACGAGGTGATCACCGGTTTCGGCCGGCTCGGTGCGGCCTTTGCGACCGACTATTTCGGCGTCACGCCGGACATCGTCACCACCGCAAAGGGGCTTACCAACGGTGCGATCCCGATGGGCGCTGTCTTTGCCAGCCGCAAGGTGCACGACGCGCTGATGCACGGCCCCGAAGGCCAGATCGAGCTCTTCCACGGCTATACCTATTCCGGCCATCCGGCCGCCTGTGCCGCCGGCATCGCCACGCTCGACATCTATCGCGACGAAGGCCTGATGACGCGCGCCGCCGAAATCGAGGGCGACTGGCACGAGGCGATGCATTCCATGAAAGGCCTGCCGCACGTCATCGACATCCGCACCATCGGCCTCATCGCCGGCATCGAGCTCCAGTCGCGCGACGGCGCGCCCGGCGCTCGCGCCTATGACGTCTTCGTCGATTGTTTCGAGCGGGGCCTGCTGATCCGCGTCACCGGCGACATCATCGCCTTCTCGCCGCCTCTGATCGCGGAAAAGCAGCATTTCGGCGAGATCGTCTCGATCCTTGCCGATGCGTTGAAGCGGGTGAAGTAACAGCGGTTCGCGCGCGGAATGACCCCTCCCCACGTTTGGGAGGGGCAATTTCAGGCCGTGCCATCCCCTTCCAGAAGTTCAGCGTATCAGGATCGCCCGCAGATCATTGACATTCGTCCCCGTCGGGCCGGGCACGAAGAGGTCGCCGCTGGCCGCGAAGGCCGTCCAGGCGTCATGGCCTGCGAGATGCGAACGGGGATCGGCGCCTGCCGCCCGCATCCGGCCAATGCTTGCGCCGTCGGCAAAGGCGCCGGCATTGTCCTCGGATCCGTCGATGCCGTCGGTGTCGGCGGCAAGCGCATCGATACCACCGATACCGTCGATGTCGAGCGCGAGCGACAGGAGGAATTCGCTGTTACGTCCGCCCTTACCGTAACGTTCGCCGGAAATCGTCACCGTCGTCTCGCCGCCGGAAAGCAGCACGACCGGCTTCGAAAAGGGACGGTTGCGCGAGGCCACTTCCCGCGCGAGCGCCGCATGCATGCGGCCGATGTCGCGCGCCTCGCCTTCGATCGCATCCGACAGGATCATCGCCTCGATGCCGCTTTCCCGCGCCCGTGCCGCCGCCGCTTCCAGCGAAACGCTCGCCGAGGCGATGACGTGGACTTCGTTGCCGGCGAATGCAGCATCGTCGGGCCGGGGTGCTCGCGCCGCATCGGAAGCGAGATGCGCCGTCACCCGTTCGGGCAGGGCGATAGCGTATCGCGCGACGATCTCGCGCGCCTCTTCGAGGCTGGATCGGTCGGCAACCGTCGGGCCCGAGGCGACGAAGGCCGGATTGTCGCCGGGCACGTCGGAGACGACGAGGCTCACGACCCGCGCCGGCGCGGCGGCAAGTGCAAGCCGCCCGCCCTTGATCCGCGAGACATGCTTGCGGACCACATTCATGGCGGAGATCGGCGCTCCGGAGGCAAGCAGCGCCTTGTTGACGGCGATCTCGTCTTCCAGGGTCAAGCCGCCGGGCGGGGCCGGCAGCAGAGCCGAGCCGCCGCCGGAGATGAGCGCCACCACGAGATCATCCGCCGTCAGTCCGCCGACCGTTTCGAGAAGCGCCGCGGAGGCGGCAAGCCCCGCCTCATCCGGCACCGGGTGAGCCGACTGCAGGACCCTGATCCGCCCGCATTTCTCGACGGGCCCGTGGCGGGCAACGACGGCGCCTGCGAGCGGCCCGTCCCAGAGCCGCTCGAAAGCGGCCGCCATCTGGCTCGCGGCCTTGCCGGCGCCGACCACGATCGTGCGGCCCTTCGGCCGCGCCGGAAGATGCGCCCGAATGGCTGCTTCAGGATCGGCCGCGGCGACGGCGGCCTCGAAGAGGGATATGAGAAAAGGGCGCGGCTCTATTGACGTCATGGAATCAGACCGGGATTTCTGGATAAGGACGAAGGCACCTTGGACGCCGCCTTCAGCCGCCGCAACGATTTTTCGAACGGCCGCCCGAAACTGCAACGCCCGATCGCTCCTTCAGCGGACCTCCGCGCGCGCCCGCGGGCGCGCGTCGTTGCGCTCGTGCTGGAACACGGCCGGGGGCAGCGGCGGCAATCCGCGGATGATGTCGGCCCCCTTCTCGCCCATCATGATCGTCGGGCCGTTGGTGTTGCAGGATGGGACCCGCGGCATTACCGAGCTGTCGCAGACGCGCAGGCCCTCGATCCCGCGAACCTTGAGCTCCAGGTCGACCACCGCCGCCGCGTCGGTCCCCATCTTGCAGGTGCCGACCGGGTGGTGGTCGGTCTTGGCGTTGGCGCAGCCATAGTCGAAGAGCTGCTCGTCGGTGCGGATGCCGTTGCCGGGCAAACGTTCATCGAGGACGAACGGCTTCAGCGCAGGCTGCTGCATGATTTCGCGCGCGATCTTCAAACCTTCGAGCGACATCTGCCGATCATGCGGATCCTCCCAGTAGTTCGGATCGATCAGGGGTGCTGCCGCCGGGTCGGCCGAGGAGAGCCGGACGGTGCCGCGCGAGCGCGGGTGCAGATAGGCGGAATTGAGTGTGACCCCGGCATTCTTGAGCCGCGCGACCCCGGCCTCGATGCCCGAACCGAGACCGAGATGGAACTGGATGTCCGGCGAGCGGGCATTCGGATCGGCATACCAGAAGCCGCCGGTCTCGAAGAGAGACGAAGCGACCGGGCCGGAGCGGAAGAGCACATATTGCAGCCCGGCCCAGAGCGTGCGGTGCAGCCTGGCGACGCCGTCATAGGTATGATCGCCGGTGCATTCGGAGATGACGAAGAGATCCAGATGGTCCTGGAGATTGCCGCCCACACCGGGGAGATCGTGCCTGACCTCGACGCCGACGGAACGAAGGTGATCGGCCGGGCCGATGCCGGACTGCAACAGCAGTTTCGGCGAACCGATCGCACCCGACGAGACCAGCACCTCGCGATCGGCGCGGATGATCTCGCTGCCCCTCCCCGTCACGACTTCCACTCCGACGGCGCGCCTGCCCTCGAGCATGATGCGCGCGACGCGGGCGCCGGTGCGAACCGTCAGATTCGGGCGATCCTTGATCGGCGACAGATAGGCGAGCGAGGCGGAGGACCGGCGGCGGTTGCGCTGCGTCAGCTGATAGAAGCCGACGCCCGCCTGTTGCCTGCCGTTGAAGTCGTGGTTGTAGGGAATGCCGAGTTCCTGGCCGGCGCGGATATAGGCGTCGCAGATCGGCAGCGCCGAAACCGGCATGGAAACGCCGAGCGGACCGCCATAGGAATGATAGTCGTCGGCGAAGCGCTGATTGTCCTCGGCGCGCTTGAAATAGGGAAGCACGCTGCGATAGTCCCAGCCGGCGCAGCCCTCCTCACTCGCCCACAGGTCGTAGTCGGCCGCATTGCCGCGGGTATAGAGCTGTGCATTGATGGAAGAACCGCCGCCGATCACCTTGGCCTGGGTATAGCGCAGCACCCTGCCCTTCATGTGCTTCTGCGGCACCGTGTGCCAGCCCCAGCTGGCGACCCCCTTGGTCATCTTGGCGAAGCCGGCCGGCATGTGGAACAGCGGATTCCAGTCGCCGCCGCCGGCTTCGAGCAGCAGCACCCTGACGTCCGGGTCCTCGCTCAGGCGGTTGGCGAGCACGCAGCCGGCCGGACCGGCCCCCGTGATGATGTAGTCGTAGGTCATTCACATGTCCTCAAAGTCACGCGCTTCGGGCGCGGTATCAGCTATCGGGCCCCTCATCCGGCTGCCGCCACCTTCTCCCCGCAGGCGGGGAGAAGGGACTCGCGGCAACCACTCGCCACCATCTCGTCGGCGCACGTCCCCTCTCCCCGCCTGCGGGGAGAGGGTTAGGGTGAGGGGCAAATCTCACGACCGGCGAGAGGAAAATTCACAACCGCCCGATCGAGAGCCCTCCATCCGCCTGGATGACAGAGCCTGTGGCGAAACCGAACTGCCCGCCGGCGAGGCCGGCGACGATATTGCCGATGTCCTCGGGTTCGCCCCAACGCCGCATCGGCACCAGACCGCTTTCAATCAGACCGTCGTATTTGCCGGAAACCGCAGCCGTCATGTCCGAGCGGATGATGCCGGGACGGACTTCGAAGACCGCGATGCCGGTCTCGGCGAGCCTCAGCGCCAGGCCCTGGCTGAAGGCCGCAAGCCCCGCCTTGCTCATGCAGTAGTCGAGCCGCTCGGGCGACGTCATCACGGCCGAGACCGAGGTGATGTTGATGATCGAGCGCGACGCTCGAGCGTCGCTCGCCAGCATCGCCTTCAAAACGGCCTGCGTGAAAAACACCGTGCCGCGCAGATTGACGCCGACGATCGTGTCGAAATTCTCCGGCTTCAGATCGAGAAAATCGCCGCGCACGATGGAGGCGATGCCGGCATTGTTGACGAGGCAGTCGATCCGGCCGAATTCCGCGACGGCAGCGTCGACGGTCGTCTGATGGCTCGAAAGGTCGGCAAGATCGGCGCGCAGGAAGATCACCCGGGCGCCGAGCCCGTTGAGTTCGGCGATTACGGGAGCGACACCCTCCGCATCGCCAATGCCGGTGATGGCGATGTCGAAGCCGCTCGCCGCGAGTGCCCGGGCGATACCGAGCCCGATGCCGCGGCGGCCGCCGGTGACGATCGCGACGGGGCGTGCCTTCTGGGTCATGGCCGCAGATCCTGTTTCACGATATGGTCGGCGACACGCAGCGCCTGTGCCGCGACGGTCAGCGCCGGATTGACGGCGGCGGAGGTCGGCAGGAAGCCGGCATCGACGACGAAGAGATTCGGATGATCGAAGGCGCGGCAATAGACGTCGAGCGGCGCCTGGCCGGGATCATTGCCGATCCGGACCGTGCCGCACTGGTGCGAGGGCGTCCGCTTGTCGAAGGCCCGTGCGAGCACGATCGGGAAGCCGGCTTTCTTCAGCACCGCCTTGAGCCTGGCGACGAGGTCGAGATGGGCCTGCCAATTGGTGCGCACCCATTTCAGCACAACGCGCTCGCCGTCGACCATGACGCGGCTTTCCGGTGAGGGCAGGTCCTCGCTCATGGCGTAGAAGTCGATGCCGCGGGCGGACACCCGGTTTAGCAGCCATTCCGGCATTGCCGGCATGTTCGCCTTCAGTATCGCGCCGGAAATGCGGCCGAGAAGCTGGACATTGCCGAGCGGCGGCCCGCCCGCACCGTCGGAGAGATAGAAGTCGTTGAGGCCGAAGGTCTTCTGATAGACCGAGTCGTTCCGGTACCAGGGGCTGAGCGCGATGACGGCGCTCGAATTGTGGTTCATGAAATTGCGGCCGACCTGATCGGACCGGTTGGCAAGCCCGGTCGGATTGCTGTCGTCGGCCGAGCGCAGGAGCAGTACGGCCGACTGCACCGCGCCGGCGCAGAGGATGACGAGCTTCGGCGAAAGACTGTGCTCTGCCCCGTCCCTGGCGTAGAGCACGGTTTCGATCGCCTTGCCGTCCGGCCCGGTTACGAGCCGGGTCACTCGCGAGCCGGTCTGCAGCCGCACATTCGGAAATTTCAGCGCCGCCGCCAGCGCCGCCGTTTCGGCATCCATCTTGCCGTCGGACGAGTTCGGATGCGCGTCCCACGGCGTCTTGCCCTTGGCGAGCCAGCGCTCGATATCGACGCCGAGCGGCAGCGAATAGGGATGGAGGCCGATCTCGGCCAGGCGCTCGCGGACCATGGCGATCGCAGGCTCGTCCGGCACCGGGCCATGGGGATAGCCGCTCGAATGAGCGGGCTCCGTCGGGTCCTCGCCCAATTTGCCTCGCACTTGGTAAAGCTGCTCTGCCCTGGAATACCACGGCTCGAGCTCCTCATAGGAAAAGGGCCAGGCCGGGGAGACGCCGTCCCGATGCTGCATCTCCTCGAAATCCTCCCGGCGATAACGGGTCAGCACCGCGCCGTAGAACTTCGAATTGCCGCCGACATTGTAGTAATTGCCGGGATTGAAGCCGGGGCCGCCGGCCTCGTACCAGGTCTCCTTCGGGCGGAAATGGCCGCGCTGGAAGATCGCCCGCTGGTCGCGATTGACCGGCAGGTCCTCGATATGCGAGCCCGCTTCGAGGATCAGTATCTCGGCGCCCGAGGCAGCAAGGCCCGCAGCGACCGTTGCGCCGCCGACTCCCGATCCGATGATGACGATATCCGGCTGGCTCTCCATCGTCTTCCTCATGCAATCCGCTTTTCGCTTTGCGGGTCGAAGAAGACGGCCTTGTCGAGGTTGAAGGCGAGCCGTGACGTCTGGCCGGGCGCGATGCGCGCATCGGCCCTGAGCCTTGCGACGATTTCCTTGCCGCCGAGCCTCGTGACGGCAAAGGTATCGGAGCCGGCCGGCTCGACCACCTCGATCAGGCATTCGCCTTCGGCGACGAATTGCGCATTGCGGTCCGCCCCGTCCGGGTCGGTGAGCGCTTCCGGACGGATGCCGAAGACCACCTCCTTGCCGGCATAGGCGGAGAGCGCGCCGTTATGCGGCACGGCGAGTCTCAAGGGTTCGGCATTCGGCCGCGCCAGCGTCACCGAGACTTGCGAGCCTGCGGTCTCTATCTGCGCTTTGAGCAGGTTCATCGCAGGCGATCCCATGAAATCGGCAACGAACATGTTGGCGGGGTTGTTGTAGATCTCCGCCGGCGTTCCGAACTGCTGCAACACGCCGTCCTTCAGGACGGCGATCTTGGTCGCGAGCGTCATCGCCTCGATCTGGTCGTGCGTCACATAGACGATGGTCGTCTTCATGCGGTGATGCAGCCGCTTGATCTCGGTGCGCATGTCGACGCGAAGCTTCGCGTCGAGGTTCGAGAGCGGCTCGTCGAAGAGGAAGACCTGGGGATTGCGCACCAGCGCCCGGCCCATGGCCACGCGCTGGCGCTGGCCGCCGGAAAGCTGGCTCGGCTTGCGGTCGAGCAGATGGCCGATCTGCAGCATGTCGGCCACCTGCTTGATCGCCTTCTCGCGTTCCTCCTTCGGCACGCCGCGGATCTCCATGCCGAAGGCGATGTTCCCGGCCACAGTCATGTTCGGATAGAGCGCATAGGACTGGAAGACCATGGCGATGTCGCGCTTCGACGGGTGCAGCCCCGAAACCGAGCGGCCGTTTATGGCGATGTCGCCCGAGGTGATCGGCTCCAGGCCGGCGATCGTGTTCAGAAGCGTCGACTTGCCGCAGCCGGAGGGGCCGACCAGCACGAGGAAGCCGCCTTCTTCGATCTCCAGGTTGATGTCCTTCAAGATCTCGAGGGCACCGTAGGATTTGCGCAGATTGGTGATCTTCAGAAACGACATGGCTTATCCTTTCACGGCGCCGGACATCAGCCCGCGGACGAAATAGCGGCCGGACACGATGTAGACGATGAGCGTTGGCAGGGCGGCGAGGATCGCGCCGGCGAAGTGGACATTGTATTCCTTGACCCCCGTTGACGAGCTCACGAGATTGTTGAGAGCCACCGTCATCGGCGTTGAATACGGCCCGGAGAACGAGGCCCCGAACAGGAAGTCGTTCCAGATATTGGTGAACTGCCAGATGACCGAGACGACGATGATCGGCCCTGACGACGGCAGCAATATCCGCCGGAATATCTGGAAGAAGCTGGCGCCGTCGATCTGCGCCGCACGCACCAGCTCGGTCGGGAAGGCCTCGTAGTAGTTGCGGAAATAGAGCGTCGTGAAGCCGATACCGTAGACCACATGAACCAGGATCAGACCCCAGATCGAACCGGCGATGCCGAGAATACCGAGAATGCGCGCCATCGGGATCAGCACGATCTGGAAGGGGATGAAGCAGGAGAGAAGCAGCATGCCGAAGAATATGTTCGCGCCGGGGAAGCGCCACTTGGTCAGCACGTAGCCGTTGAGCGCGCCGATGATCGTGGAGATCGCCACGGCCGGAACGACCATCAGGATCGAATTGATGAAGAAAGGTCGAAGGCCCGTCGGCTGCACGCCGATCTGCGCCGTCGACCAGGCCGAGAGCCACGGTTCGACGGTCCAGGTCTGAGGCAGGTTCAGCATGCCGCCCTGGCGAATCTCATCCAGCGGCTTCAGGGAATTCACCAGCATCACGTAGAGCGGCAGCAGCGAATAGAGTGCGAAGAGGATCAGCGCCGAATAGATCAGGGCGCGCGTCAGGCGGTTGTGCGAGATGACGTTCTCGGGATTGGGAGCGCCCATCAGCGTTTTCCTCCCCGGACTTCGGAATATAGATAGGGAACGATGATCGAGAAGATCATCACCAGCATCACGATCGCCGACGAGGCGCCGATCGCCATCTGGTTTCGGGTGAAGGTGTAGGAATACATGAAGGTCGCCGGCAGCTCGGTCGCCTGCCCCGGCCCGCCGCCCGTCAGTGCGATGATCAGGTCGTAGGCCTTGATGGCCAGATGGGCGAGGACGACAAAAGCCGAAAGGAAGACCGGCCGCATCAGGGGAATGATGATCCGCCGATAGATGGTGGGGGTCGTCGCCCCGTCGATCTGGGCGGCCTTGATGATCTCGTTGTCGACGCCGCGCAGACCCGCCAGGAACATCGCCATGATGAAGCCGGTCGACTGCCAGACGGCGGCGATGACGACGCAGTAGATCGCGTAGTTGCGGTCCTTGATCCAGTTGAACGAGAAGCTTTCCCAGCCCCAGAGATGCATCGTGTTCTCGAGCCCGATCCCCGGATCGAGGAACCATTTCCATGCGGTGCCGGTGACGATGAAGGAAAGCGCCATCGGATAGAGATAGACGGGCCTCAGAAATCCCTCAGCGCGGATCTTCTGGTCGAGCAGGATCGCCAGCGCCAGTCCCAGCACCGAGCAGACGGCGATGTAGAGCGTGGCGAAGATCGCCAGGTTGCTGACCGCGCGCCACCAATGCGGCAGGGCCCAAAGCCGGCTGTAATTGCTCAAACCCACGAAATTGTAGGACGGCAGCATCTTGCTGTCCGTCATCGACAGGAAGCCCGTATAGGCTATGAAGCCGTAGACGAACACCAGAACTATGAGAAAGCTGGGGGCGAGCACGAGCTTCGGCAAAAGCTCCTGCAGCCGGTTGCGGCTATCCATGTTTGCTACCACCGTATGTTTCGTTCGTGCCGCGGTCTGCCCCTCATCCGCCTGCCGGCACCTTCTCCCCGCATGCGGGGAGAAGGGGTATGCCGCGCCGCCTCCGTCCCCTCTCCCCGCGAGCGGGGAGAGGGTTAGTCCTCGGGTTTAACCCGAGGAGAAGGGCAACTTCCCTCGCTCCGCCTTACTTCGCAGCCTCGACCGCCGCGACGAGTTCCGTCACCGCCTCTTCCGAGTTGAGTTCGCCGTTGAACTGGCGCGTGACCACGTCGTAGATCGCGTTCTTGACGGCAGCCGGATTGGCATGACCGTGGGCCATGGAGCCGAAAAGCGTGCCGTTGGTATTGGCTTCCGCGAGGTCCTTGATGCCCTTCTTGCCGCAGGCGTCGAAATCGGTATCGGGGACGTCGGTGCGGGCGGGAACGGACCCCTTGACGACGTTGAAGGCCGACTGGAAGGCCGGGCTCTCGATTGCCGAAGCCATCTGCAGCTGTGCCGGAACCTTGTCTTCCGAAACCTTGAACATTGCGAACTGGTCGGAATTGAAGGTGACCGAACCTTGCGTTCCGGGGAAGCGCATGCAGACGAAATCGGTGCCGGGCACCTTCTTCGCCTTCAGGAACTCGCCCTTCGCCCAGTCACCCATGAACTGCAGGCCGGCCTTGTTCTCGATGACCATCGCCGAGGCGAGGTTCCAGTCGCGGCCGGAGAAGTTGTCGTCCACATAGGAGCGCAGTTTCGTCATGCGATCGAAGGCTTCCTTCATCTTGTCGCCGCCGAGTGCCGCCGGATCGAGATCAATGAAAGCCTGCTTGTAGAAGTCGTTGCCCAGCGAAAGAACCACGGCGTCGAAGATCGTCGCGTCCTGCCAGGGCTGGCCGCCATGGGCGATCGGCGTGATGCCCTGCTCCTTGAACTTGTCGAGCAGTGCGATCAGCTCTTCCCAGGTCGTCGGTTCCTTCGCGCCGGCCTTGTCGAGCGCGGCCTTGTTGATCCAGACCCAGTTGGTCGAGTGAACGTTCACCGGCGCGGCGATCCAGTGGCCGTCATATTTCGAGAATTGCTGAAGGGCAGCCGGAACGACCTTGTCCCAGCCTTCCTTGGCGGCGACCTCGTCCAGATTGCCCAGCGCGCCTTCCTTGGCCCAGTCCAGAATGTCGAAGCCGAGCATCTGCACGGCCGTCGGCGCATTGCCCGCGGTGACGCGGGCACGAAGCACCGTCATCGCTTCGGTGCCGCCGCCGCCGGCGACCGGCATGTCGGTCCAGCTGATGCCCTTGCTCTCCAGGTCCTTCTTGAGGACGTCGAGGGCCGCGGCTTCGCCGCCGGACGTCCACCAGTGCAGTACTTCCACATTCTCGGCTGCACGCGCGGCTGTCGCCGCCAACATCAGTGCTGCAACAGCAGTCGTCGTCATGAACTTGCGCATCGTTATCCTCCCGTTTGCAAGTTTCCGAAGCGGAACCTCCTCCGCTCTTTTCTGGTACCGCCCGGTTCCCGCGGACGGCATGGCCTGCGACTAACATCACCCGGCCAATTCAAGACGTTACACCCTTTCGCCGATTACGAAACCTCACCCCTCCCCTTCCTCAGCGCGGCATCCACCAGTTGCTGCGCCGGCCGATATGCATGTTGAGCGTCTTCGTCTCCGTATAGTCCTCGACAGCATGGCGACCGAGCTCGCGGCCGAGCCCGGATTGCCGGTAGCCGCCGAAAGGCAGCTCGGATGCGCCATCCATGAAGGTGTTCATCCAGACCGTGCCGGCGCGTACGCGCCGCCCGATCGTCAGGCAGGTATCGAAGTCGCGGCTCCAGACTCCGGCGGAAAGCCCGTAATCGATCGAATTGGCGATGCGGATCGCCTCTTCCGTCTTCTCGAAAGTCAGAACGGAGAGAACCGGCCCGAAGACTTCCTCCCGGGCCACGGCCATTTCGGGCCGAACGGCCGACAGGATGGTCGGCGCCATGAACTGTCCCATGCCGAGATCGAGCGTGGTGCCGCCATGGGCTATTCTCGCGCCTTCGTTCGACGCCGAAGAAACATAGCCGGCGATCTTTTGCAGATGCTGCGGCGTAATGATCGCGCCGACCTGCGTTTCGGGGTCGAGCGGATCGCCGACCTTGACCTTGGCCGAGAGGCTGGCGATGCGCGCCGTCACCTCCTCGGCGATATCGCGGTGCAGGATCAGCCGCGAGCCGGCATTGCAGCATTCGCCGGCATTGAAATAGGCGCCGAAGACGGCCGCATCGATGAATTCGTCCAGGTTTGCGTCCGGAAAGACGATCTGCGGGTTCTTGCCGCCGAGTTCCAGCGAGACCTTCTTCAGGGTCTGCGCCGCATTCGCCATGGTCAGCTGGCCGATTCCGGTCGAGCCGGTAAAGGAGACCATGTCGACATGCGGGTGCGTGGTGAGCGGCGCGCCGGCCTCCGGCCCCGTGCCGACGATGATGTTCACGACCCCCTGGGGCACGCCGGCCGCTTCCAGGATTTCGCCGAGAACCAGCGTCGAGGCCGAGGTGAGTTCAGAGGGCTTCACCACCGTCGTGCAGCCGGCGGCAAGGGCGAAGGGAAGCTTCTGGCTGACGATCAGGAAAGGGAAGTTCCACGGCGTGATGATCGATACGACGCCGATCGGCTCGCGCAGCACGACGCCGAGCGTACCCTCCCCGAGCGTATTGTAGCTTTCGCCCGAGAGTTCGCGGGCAAGTGCTGCCGCATAGCGCCAGATGTCGGCGGCACCCGCCAATTCGCCCTTCGCCTGGCTGATCGGCTTGCCGGATTCGACCGCGTCGAGAAAAGCGAGCTCATCCGCTCGCGCGGCAATCATGTCGGCGGCCCTGAGCAGGATCAACGACCGTTCCGAGGCGGTCATGCGCGGCCATGGACCTTCGTCGAAAGCGCGCCGTGCGGCGGCGATCGCCCGTTCGGCATCCGCTTTCGCCGCCGCCTGATAGCGGCTGACGACGACGCCGTGACCCGGCGCCACCCGCTCGATCGTGCGGCCCTCGGCGCCATCCACCCACTGACCGTCGATCAGCATCCGGAATTCGCGGGTATCGTAGTCGCCGAGCGCCTTCGGCCTCACCACCACCGTCATCACCATTCTCCCTTGAAGCGGGCTTCACGCTTTTCGCTGAAGGCGGCTACGCCTTCCTTGAGATCGCCGGTCTTGGCGACGAGGATCGATCCCAACGCTTCCACCGCCGCGCCCTTGTCTTCGCCGCTCGCCGAGGCGATCATCAGCTTCGATATTTCGAGCGCCGCCGGCCCGCGGCCGGCGACCCGCGCGGCGTAGTCGCGCGCCGCCTGCATGACCGCGCCGGTCTCGACCACTGCGTCGATGAGCCCCTCGGCCCTGGCTTCCGCCGCCGAGAACATCTCGCCGCCGAGCACCATGCGGCGAACGATCTGCGCGCCGAAGCGCGCGACCAGGCGCTGCGTGCCCGACCAGCCCGGAACCATGCCGAGGCTCGTCTCCGGCAGGCCGATCTTCACCTGTTTTTCGGCCAGACGTATATCCGCCGCCGCCGCGAGCTCCAGACCGCCGCCAAGCGCATGGCCGTTGAGGGCCGCGATCACCGGCATGCGCAGCGTCGCGAGCCGCTCGAAAACGCGGTGGCCGAAACGCACCCAGTCATGGCCGAAGGCGGCTGGCTCCATTCCGCCCCAGGCCTTGATGTCGCCGCCGGCGGAAAAGGCCTTGCCCTCGCCGGTAAGGATCACGGCCCGCAAGTCGCGCCTTGCCTCGACCGTATCGCAGGCCGAGTCGAGCGCTTTCAGCATGTCGATGTCGAAGGCGTTGAGCTTTTCCGGCCGTGCGACCGTCACGATCGCTATGGGGCCTTCGAAATCGACGCGGATGCGTTCGTCAGCCATCGGCGCCTCCCTTGAGCCGGCGCGGCGCCTTGGCGGGCAGCGTCAGGCCGATCGGCCCCTCGCCGAACAGCGCCGGATCCATCGGCTTCAGCGCGTCGGAGACGATCAGCGGAAACTCCGACTGGCCAAGGATATCCGTTTCGAGATCAACGCCCGGGGCGATTTCGGTGAGCATCACGCCCTCCGGGGTCAGTTTCATCACGCAGCGCTCGGTGACATAGGTGATGTCCTGCCCCTGCTCGACGGCGCGGCGGCCGGAGAAAGTGACGTGCTCGACCGCGTTGACGAGCTTCCTGAGCTTGCCTTCCTTCTCGATCACGAGCCGGCCATCGGCGACCGCCAGCTTCGCGCCCGCATTGAACATGCCGGAGAAGACGATCTTCTTCGCCCGCGCGGTTATGTCCACGAAGCCGCCTGCCCCCGCCGTCACATGCGGCCGGAAGCTGAGCTTCGAGACGTTGACGGAGCCGGTGCGGTCGATCTCCAGGAAGGAGAGCAGCGAGGCATCGAAGCCTGCGCCCTGGAAATAGGTGAACTGGTACGGCGACGGCATGAAGGCGTCCGCATTGGAAGCGCAGCCGAAGGCGAAATCGAGGAGCGGCACACCGCCGACGGCGCCCTGTTCGATGACCCAGGTGACTGCGCCGTGCAGACCCTCTTCGATGAGGATGCGCGGGACGTTGGCGGAAATGCCGAAACCGAGATTGACCGCACTGCCCGCCTCGAGCTCCTGGGCGACGCGCCGCGCGATCGCCTTCTGGATATTGAATTCCGGCAGCCGGAAGCTGTCGAGCGGACGGAAAATCTCGCCGGAAATGGCGGGGTCATAGAGCGTCTGCGTCGTCTGCTTCTGATCGGGATCCACGACGACATAGTCGACCAGGACGCCCGGAACACGCACATCATGAGGCTTCAGCGAGCCCTCCTTGGCTATCCGCTTCACCTGGGCAATGACGATGCCGCCATTGTTGCGGGCCGCAAGCGCCTGGTCGAGGCCGCCGAGATAGGCGCCCTCGTGTTCATAGGTGAGATTGCCGCGCTCGTCGGCGGTCGTCGCGCGGATGATCGCCACCTGCGGCGCGATCGCCTTGAAATAAAGCCAGTCCTCGCCCTCGAAGGCGACCTTCTTCACCACCGGTTCGGCAGCGGCGGACGCATTCATGGCGCAGCCTTCGCGCGACGGGTCGACGAAGGTGTCGAGCCCGACTTTGGTCATTACGCCGGGACGCTTCGCCGCCGCCTCGCGATGCATGTCGAAGAGAATGCCGGAGGGAATATTGTAGGCTGCCACCTCGTTCGCGCCGATCATCTGCCAGATCAGCGGCGGTTCGGCGCTCGACGGACCGGAAGGATAGGAGCCTCCGATGATCTTTTTCAGGAGACCCTTCCTGGCGATGTAGTCCACGCCCTTGATGCCGCTCATGTCGCCGGCGGCTATCGGATGCAGCGTCGTCAGATCGCGCGGGTGTCCGGTCGCCTCGAAGCGCTCGCCGATCGCCTTCAGCATCAGGTCCGGGCAGCCAAGCCCGCTGGAGGAGGAGACCGAAACGACTGCGCCGTCCGGAATCAGGCCGGCAGCGTCCGCAAGCGAAATATGTTTGCCCGTCATGCGCATCAAAGTCCCGTTTCGATCTCGACGGCACCGCCGGTGGCGGCCGCCTTGACCACCGCAAGGCCGGTGGCGAGCGACCAGACGCCATCCTCACCGCTCGCCGACGGACGGCCATTGCCCCCGATCGCCGAATGGAAAGCCGCGATCGCCGTCTCGTAGAGATTGCGGTGGTCGAGCGGCAACTCGCTCTCGCCCTCTTCATTGCGCAGCACGACCGTGCCGACAGGCCGCTGCGTCATCACGTTGCGGCCGATCAGCGATCCCGCGGTTCCGTGCACTTCGAGACCCGTCTCGGCAAATTTCGTGGTGAAGGCATCATGGAACTGGGCGATGACGCCGGAGCGGAAGCGGAGCACGCCCATGACCCCGTCCTCGAGTCCTTCCTTGCCCATGCCGGCGCTGTGGCTGATCGCGACGGCCTCGATCGGGTCGTCGTTCAGAACGAAGCGCAGCGTGTCGGCGTCGTGCACGGTGATATCGAGAATGACGCCGCCGCCCGCCTCCGGCTTGTCGAGCCGCCAGCCCTGGAGGTGCGGCGGCAGATAGACGGCATGGAAGACCCGCGCCGCGATCGGCCGGCCGATCCGGCCCGCGGCGATCGCTTCCCGCATGGCCCGATGCGTGGCGGCATTGCGCAAGTGATGATTGGTGCCGAGCACGACGCCGGCCTCACAGGCCTTGAGCACCATTTCACAGCCGTCATTGAGGTTCATCGCCAGCGGCTTCTCGCAGAGAACGTGCTTGCCGGCGCGGATCGCTGCCAGCGCCTGGCCGTGGTGAAGCTCGTTGGTCGTCGAGATGTAGACGGCGTCCACGTCGGGATCGCCGACGAGATCGTCGACGCTTGTCACAGCCTTTGCGATCCCGTTCTCCGCGGCATAGGCCTCTCCTCGTTCCGCGCTCGAGCTCATCACCGAGACGACTTCGCCGCCTGCGGCGCGGATGGCGCCGATCACCCATTCGCGCGCGATCGTGCTCGCGCCGATCAGTCCCCAGCGAATCATGACGAAATCTCCTTCACTCTGCGTCCGACGGCAGCGCCGCAGCTCTGGCGAATGGCGAGCCGAACCGGGCTGACGATCGCTTCCGGCTCGACACGGCCGCTATTGATCTGTTTCAAGAGCAGTTCCGCCGCACGCTCGCCCATGCCCTGCGGATCGACGGAGACCGTGGTCAGCGCCGGCACCGCGGTCTTGGCCTCGATCACGTCATCGAAACCGATCACCGCGAAATCCTCGCCGGGCTCCAGCCGGCGCGCACGCAGCCCATCGCAGACGCCGAAGGCGACGGCATCGTTGAAGCAGAGCGCCGCGGTCGGCCGCTCCTTCAGCATCATCGCCTGCTCGATCGCCGTCACCCCGCCGGCGCGCGACGGCGCCGAACCGATGATGAGATCGTCTGAGACCTCGAGGCCCGCTTCCCGAAGGGCATCGCCATAGCCGCGCATGCGTGCTTCGAAGACCGCGGTATCGGCGAAGCCTCCGAGGAAGGCGACGCGCCGATGGCCACGCTCGACCAGGTGGCGCACGGCGGCAACGGCGCCGGCGTGATTGTCCGAAGTCAAAGAGGATACACCGGCGCCGGGAATGTCGCGCACGACGAGCACGACCGGAATGCCGGCGGCAACGAGCGGCGCGAGATCCGCGGCTTCCGTTCCGCGCGCCGGGGATATGATGAGCCCCGACACCCCGTGCTCGCGCATCGAAGCGATGACCTCGCGCTGGCGGTCGAGCTTCTCGCTCGTATTGGCGAGGAACTGCACGAAACCGGCCGTCTGCACGACCTCATCGACGCCGACCGCGAGCTCCGCAAAGAAGCTGTTCGTGAGATCGTTGACGACGATGCCGATGATCTTCGATCTCGCCTGGCGCAGATTGGCGGCGCTGCGATTATACACATAGCCGAGCTCACGGATCACTGCATTGACCTTCGCCCGCGTCGATTCATTGACGAGCGGACTTGCCTGCAGCACAAGCGACACGGTCGACTTCGACACGCCGGCGGCGCGCGCGATGTCGACAACCGTCACCCGCTCCTTCCCCATGAACATCCTCCTGAAAATTCATCTCTTGCATTCTTAATAATTGGAACGTTCCAATTTCGTCAAGAGGCTTCTGCTCACATTCTTCTCCGATTTAGCCCGGCGCTTGGCAATGCATGGAACTGCAGCGTTCCCTTAAGTAGCTGATATAGCTACTCCGAGGGGATTACTTCTTTTCGGAAGGACGGAGATTCCAAAGGTGAGCGCCCCCTGCTGCGAGGAGAGAGTTTGATTTTCGCCTTGAAATTTGGAACGATCTAAATTATTCGATGCGATGAGCTAGAGGAGGACTTAAAGCCGATGACCAGCGTTTTTATGCCGCGCCAGGACGGTTCGCTCGAAGAGTACCGGCTTCGGGGCGAACCCATCACCCGGCCCGGCGCGGCCCCGGCCTTCAACCGCATCGCCTATGCGGCCGCGCATGTCGTTTCCGATCCGCTTCGCGATAGCGACCCTTGGGGCAATCCGGCGATCGACTGGGAGGCGACGATGGCCTTCCGCCATCACCTGTGGGGCCTCGGCTTCAGGATCGCCGAGGCGATGGATACCGCGCAACGCGGCATGGGACTTCCATGGCCGGCGGCGCAGGAACTGATCCGCCGCTCGCTCGCCGAAGCGCGAAGCGTTCCGGGCGCCGATCTCGCCTGCGGCGCCGGCACCGACCACCTTTCGCCAGCCGACGCGCGCTCGATAGACGATGTCATCGCGGCCTACGAGGAACAGGTCGGCTTCGTCGAGGCCGAGGGCGGCCGGGCGATCATGATGGCGAGCCGGGCGCTCGCCCGCGTGGCGCGCTCCCCCGACGACTACCGCCGCGTCTATGGCCGCATCCTGTCCCGGACGAAGGACAAGGTCGTACTCCACTGGCTGGGCGACATGTTCGACCCGCAGCTCAAAGGCTACTGGGGCTCGGAAAACTTCGGGCAGGCGCTCGAAACCGTGCTGGCCATCATCGGCGAGAACAGCGCAAAGATAGAGGGCATCAAGATTTCGCTGCTCGACAACGCCAAGGAACTGGCGCTGCGCAGCCGGCTGCCGGAGGGCGTGCTCTGCTTCACCGGCGACGACTTCAACTATGCGGAACTGATCGAGGGCGACGGCAAGAAGTACAGCCACGCACTGCTCGGCATCTTCGACGCCGTCGCGCCGTCCGCCTCGAAGGCGCTCGCGGCCCTCGCCGAGGGTGATCTTGCGACCTTTCGCGGCGTCATCGAGCCGACCGTGCCTCTCTCGCGCAAGATCTTCGAAGCGCCGACGCAATACTACAAGGCCGGCGTCGTCTTCCTGGCCTGGCTGAACGGCCACCAACGGCATTTCACCCTGCCGTCCGGCCTGCAATCGGCCCGCGGATTGCTCCATTATGCCGACATCTTCCGCCTGGCAGATCAGGCCAATGTGCTCGACAAGCCGGAACTCGCGGCGGCACGCATGCGCAATCTGCTGGCTGTGCTGGGCGTTGAGCAGGCGTAGATCTCGCCTGATCGCGTCCTCATTTGGGCCGATTGAGCCCCTCATCCCGCTGCCGCGACCTTCTCCCCGCAAGCGGGGCGAAGGGGCGACGCCGCACCCTCCCGGTCCCCCTCCACGCCATAGGCGTAGCCGCAATGAGATCGCCCATGCGGCGCACGTCCCCTCTCCCCGCTTGCGGGGAGAGGGCTAGGATGAGGGGCAATTTTCCCGACTTAAACCTAGGCCGCCAGCCCCTTCTTCGCCAGCATCGCATCCGGGCTCGGCAGCTTGCCGCGGAAGGCCTTGTAGGCATCTTCCGGATCGAGGGACCCGCCGACCGAATAGATATTGTCCTTCAGTCTGGCCGCCATCGCCGGATCGAAGGGATCGCCGGTCTCCTCGAAGGCCGCGAATGCGTCGGCGTCGAGTACCTCCGACCACATGTAGGAGTAGTAGCCGGCCGAATAGCCGTCGCCGGAGAAGACGTGAAGGAAATGCGGGCTGCGGTGGCGCATGACGATCGACTGCGGCAGGCCGATCTTCTCGAGCGTCGCCGCTTCGAGCGCCATCGGATCGCCGACCGTTTCCGCCGTATGATAGGCCATGTCGACGAGAGCCGAGGCGGTAAACTCGACCGTCGCGAAGCCGGAATTGAACGTCCGGGCCGCCAACACCTTGTCGAGCAGCGCCTGCGGCATCGGCTCGCCGGTCCTGTAGTGCACCGCATATTTCCTCAGAATATCAGGCACCGTCAGCCAATGCTCGTAAAGCTGCGAGGGCAGCTCCACGAAATCGCGCGCGACACCGGTACCCGAAACCGAGGGATAGGTGACATTGGAAAGCATGCCGTGCAGCGCATGGCCGAATTCGTGGAAGAGCGTGCGGGCGTCGTCGATCGACAGAAGCGCCGGCTTGCCCTCGGCGGGTTTCGCGAAGTTGCAGACATTGTACACGATCGGGATTTCGCCGGTCTCGCCATTCTTGAGCTTCAGCCTGTGCTGCGATTGAAAGGAGCTCATCCAGGCGCCGGAGCGTTTCGAGGAGCGCGCGAAATATTCGCCGAGGAAAAGGGCCGTAAGCCGGCCGGAGGCGTCGCGGATCTCGAAGACGCGGACGTCCGGGTGATAGGCGGGAATGCCTTTCTTCTCGGTCGCCGTGATGCCGAAGAGGCGCCGGGCAACGGCGAAGCAGGCGTCGATGATCTTCTCCAGCTGCAGATAGGGCTTCAGTTCGCTTTCCGAGAAGCTGAATTTCTGCGCCCTGAATTTTTCCGCATAGTGGCGCCAGTCCCAAGGCATGACCTCGTGGTTGCGGCCTTCTTCGGCAATGAGGGTTGCGAGGTCCGCCTCCTCTTCGCGAGCCCGCGCCACCGCCTTTTCCCATACCTGCATCAGCAGGCCGTTCACGGCTTCGGGCGTCTTCGCCATGGTGTTGTCGAGCTTCAGCGCCGCATAATTCTCATAGCCGAGCAGTTTCGCCTTCTCCGCCCGCAGAGCGAGCGTTTCGGCGATGATGCCGCGATTGTCGGTCTCACCGCCATTTTCGCCGCGCGCCGTCCAGGCCCTGAAAGCCTGTTCGCGCAGTTCCCGTCTTTCGGAGAAGGTCAGGAACGGCTCGATGATCGAGCGCGACAGCGTGACCGCATATTTATCTTCCTCGCCGCGCTCGCGCGCGGCCGCCGCCATCGCATCTCTCAGGAAATCCGGAATCCCCGCCAGGTCCTCTTCGCCCGACAGGATCAGCGCCCAGTCCTTCTCGTCCGCGAGAACGTTCTGCCCGAACCGGGCGCCGAGGCCGGCGAGCTTCTCGTTGATCGCCGCGAGGCGCTCCTGCTCGGGCTTGTGAAGCTTGGCGCCTGCCTTCACGAAGCTCTTCCAGTGCCGCTCCAGAACGCGCATGGCCTCGACATCGAGGCCGAGCTCTTCCCGTTTCTCCCACAATGCGTCGATGCGGCCGAAGAGTGCCGGATTGGTGCCGATCTTCGAATAATGGCGCGACATCTTGGGCGCGATCTCGCGCTCCAGCGCCTGGATCACCTCGTTCGTATGGGCACCCGCCTTGCTCCAGAAGAGAGCGGAGACGCGCGAAAGTTCATCGCCGGCGATTTCCAGCGCGACGACGGTGTTGGCGAAGGTGGGATCCTCCGGATTGTCGGCAATGGCCTCGATCTCCGCCTCGTGGCTCGCCAAGGCCGCATCGAAGGCGGGCGCGAAATCCTCGTCCATGATCGCTTCGAACCGCGGCAGGCCCTCATGTCCGGTCCAGTGCACGAGGGCGGGGTTGAGCGAAGCAATGGTGGTCATCAGGATTCCTTTCGAAATGCAGCGGGCGGGGGCGTAGCGCGAACCGCGAAGCAGGTGCTTGAAGTGGTCGATCGACGCCGGACCGTCAAGGTCTGCGCAGGCCGAAAAGGCCGGGCGCCGCGTGCCAGACCGCCTGCGCCGCGAAGCCGATGAAGAGCAATCCCGAGAGCCGGACGATCGTCAGCTCGTGGCGGCGATAGAAACGGCGCACCACGGATGCGCCGATAATAGCGATGAGAATGACGTCGGCGACCAGGAACCCGATCAGCGACACGGCAAGCAGCATCGGCAGCGCCGTGAATTCCAGCGCATTGGCGGAGCCTGCAAGAAGCGCCGTGAAGGTCGCGAGCGCGACCGGATAGCCCTTGGGGTTTGTGAGCCCGAAGACAAGTCCACGCCTGAGCGGCCGCTCCACCACCAACAGCCCTTTGCTGTCGCCCCTCGGGCGGGCGGTAAGCGCGGTCCAGCCGATCCAGGCGAGATAGGCGCCGCAGAGGAGCCCGAGCACGTCGAAGAGCGCCGTGCCGATCGATCGGGCACCGACGATGGCGACGAGCGCCAATGTCGACCAGAGAATGTCGCCGGCAAGATGACCGCCCATGAAGAGCGCGCCGGCCCTTCGGCCCTGGCCTGCTCCGATGCCCAGAAGCGCCAGGAAGGCGGGGCCGGGGATCAGTGTGTAGGAAAGCGCTGCGAGAAAGGCACCGAAAAGAAGCGTTTCGGACATGGCGAAATCCCCGGTTGAGTGCAGCCATTCGAGCGCCGGCGCGCGGTTCCGTCAAGCGGAAACAGGGTAGCCGTGACACAGCAGCACGCACAATTCTTTCGCAGACGCAATTTCCCTCGATACGAAGTTGCGCTAAGAACCCGGCCGAGTTTTCACGCGAGAAGGACTTTCCATGACTGTGCGCAATCTCTTCCTTCTGCCTGGCGACGGCATCGGCCCGGAAGCCATGGCGGAAGTCCGCAAAATCATCGCTTACATGAATGCCGAACGTGACGCCGGCTTCGTGACGGACGAGGGACTTGTGGGTGGGTCCGCCTATGACGCCCATGGCGCGGCGATCTCCGAAGGGGATATGGCGAAGGCGCTTGCCGCCGATGCGGTGCTCTTCGGCGCCGTCGGCGGACCGAAATGGGATGCGGTGCCCTACGAGGTGCGGCCGGAAGCCGGGCTCCTGCGCCTGCGCAAGGACCTCGAGCTATTCGCCAACCTGCGCCCGGCCATCTGCTACCCGGCGCTCGCCAACGCATCGTCGCTGAAGCCCGAGCTGGTCGAGGGCCTCGACATTCTCATCGTGCGCGAGCTGACGAGCGGCGTCTATTTCGGCGAGCCCAAGGAGATCGTCGATCTCGGCAACGGCCAGAAGCGCGGTATCGACACGCAGGTCTACGACACCTACGAGATCGAGCGCATCGCCGGGGTCGCCTTCGAACTCGCCCGTACCCGCAACAATCGCGTCTGCTCGATGGAAAAGCGCAACGTGATGAAGTCGGGCGTGCTCTGGAACCAGGTCGTGACCGAGACGCACAAGGCGAAATATTCCGATGTCCAGCTCGAGCACATGCTGGCGGATGCCGGCGGCATGCAGCTCGTGCGGCAGCCGAAACAGTTCGACGTGATCGTCACCGACAACCTTTTCGGCGACATGCTGTCGGACGTCGCCGCCATGCTGACCGGCTCGCTCGGCATGCTGCCCTCCGCCTCGCTCGGCGCACCGGATGCCAAGACCGGCAAGCGCAAGGCGCTCTACGAGCCGGTGCACGGCTCGGCACCCGACATCGCCGGCACGGGCGTCGCCAACCCGATCGCCATGATCGCTTCCTTCGCCATGTGCCTGCGCTACTCCTTCAACCTCGTGAAGGAAGCCGACGACCTGGAGAAGGCGATCGCCAACGTGCTCGATCAGGGCATCCGCACCGGCGACATCATGGCGGAGGGCTGCCGGAAGGTCGGTACCGCCGAGATGGGCGACGCGATCCTCGCCGAGTTCAAGAGCCTCTCGGCCTGACGGCTGCGCTTTCGCGCAATAGGCCCTGGAGAACGGCACCTCCGGCTTTGCCGGGGGTGCTTCGCGTTTGCGGGGTCTTGATTTTGCCGGCCGCGCCTTCACATCCATAAGGCGAAGGAAGGAGCAAAATGAACCGACCGCTTTCACTGACCGTCTGGATCTGGCTGATGACGGTCGTCCTCGTCGTCGCCTTCACCCCTTTCGACCCGCATCTGTCCGAATGGGCGCAAGGTCTGCCGGAGGAGGTCGTCGGCTTCAACCGCGCCATTACCGATATCGGCACCTTCGCCTGGATGATCTACAGCTCGGCCTTGCTGCTGCTGATCGCCTTCGTCGTCAGGCGATCCTCCGCGCGCGACACCTTGCGGCAGAGGGCGCGCGCGGCGCGCAATCTTTCCGCCTATTTCCTGCTGACGATCGGCACGGCGAGCGCGCTGGTGCACGGCCTGAAATTCCTGATCGGCCGTGCCCGTCCCGAACTCCTTGCCGATTACGGCCCCTACAGCCTCACGCCCTTCACCGGCGACACGCTGTTCGAAAGCTTCCCGTCGGGACATTCCACGGCGGCCGGCGCCTTCTTCGGCGCCTTCGCGATGGTGATGCCGCAGCTTCGGCCGCTGTTTCTGCTGCTGGCCCTGCTTGTCGGCATCTCGCGCGTCGTCGTCGGCGCGCATTACCCGAGCGATGTCGCCGCCGGCCTGCTGCTCGGGCTCTGGGTCGCGCTGATGATGGCTTTCGTCTTTGCCCGGCAGGGCTGGCTGTTCAATCTCGGTGCGGCCGGCTGGCCTGTGCTGAGGCATGTGGAGCACGAGGCCAAGGAAAGGGGAGCCGAGTAAACCGAATAAAAAGCCGGCGCGGAAGCCGCGCCGGAGTCAGGAGAGCTGTTGAGAAAGCGGAATGGGAAACACGCTCCCCATCCCGCTCCCGTCCGCCGGCTCACTCCATCGTGTGGATATCCCGGTCCTTCGTCTCGGGCAGGAACAGAAGACCGATCACCAGGGTGATGCCCGCGAAAACGATCGGGTACCAGAGGCCGTAGTAGATATCGCCCTTTGCCGCGCTCATCGCGAAGGCCGTTGCCGGAAGCAGCCCGCCGAACCAGCCATTGCCGATATGGTAGGGCAGCGACATGCCGGTATAGCGGATGCGGGTCGGGAAGAGTTCGACGAGCAGTGCCGCGATAGGGCCGTAGACCATCGTCACATAGATGACGAGCACGGTCAGCACGGCAATGATCACCGTCCAGTTGACGCGGGCCGGGTCGGCCACCATCGTGAAGGCGCCGCCCTTGTCGATGTTATAGACCGCCATTTCGGTGGCGCTGCCGACTTCTTCCTGGGTGAGCAGCTTGTCGGCGACGAGCTTGTCGGCCGGCACCATGGTCTTTTCGCCGGCGCGCACGGCAGCGGCGTCGAGGCCAAGTTCCGGATTGGCAGCGACGAAGGCGTCGAGCTTCGATTCCGGAACCTTGGCAGCACCGCGCACCAGCGGATAGCCCGAGGCCTGCAGCGCCATGTTGATCTGCTTGCCGAAGGCCGCTTCCTCGGCCTTCGCCCTGTCGCCGGCCGCAATAGCGTCATAGCTGGTGATCGTCGTTTCGCCGATCTTCACCGTCGCCGGCGTACCCGCAGCCGCCGTGGTCACGACGTCATAGGGAACCGAGTTCTTGGTCAGGAAGGCGGTGGCGATGTCGCACGACGTGGTGAACTTCGCAGTGCCCGTCGGGTTGAACTGGAACTTACAGTCGCCCGGAGCCGCGGTGACGGTGGCGCGAACGCTCTGCTGCGCTTCCGCAAGCGCGGGGTTGCCGGCCCAGGTCAGCGCCTTGAACAATGGGAAGTAGGTGAGCATGGCAAGCAGGAGGCCCGCCATGATGATCGGCTTGCGGCCGATCTTGTCCGACAGCCAGCCGAAGAAGACGAAAAAGCCCGTGCCGAGAAGGAGCGAGGCGGCAACCATCAGGTTTGCCGACTGGCCGTCGACCTTCAGGATGCTCTGCAGGAAGAACAGCGCGTAGAACTGGCCGGAATACCAGACCACGGCCTGGCCGACGACCGCGCCGAAGAGCGCCAGAACGGCAATCTTGGCGTTGCGCCACTGGCCGAAAGCCTCCGTCAGCGGCGCTTTCGAACCCTTGCCCTCTTCCTTCATCTTCTTGAAGGCAGGAGACTCGTTCATCTTCAGGCGGATCCAGACGGAGACGCCGAGCAGTACGAAGGAGAGCAGGAAGGGTATGCGCCAGCCCCACTCGGCAAAAGCTTCCTTACCCAGCATGTACTGGACCAGAAGGATAACCACCAGCGAGAGGAAGAGACCAAGCGTCGCCGTCGTCTGGATCCACGAGGTGAAATAGCCGCGGCGACCATGCGGCGCATGCTCTGCCACATAAGTCGCGGCACCGCCGTATTCGCCGCCGAGCGCAAGGCCCTGCAGGAGGCGCAGCGCGATCAGGATGATCGGAGCCGCAATGCCGATCGAGGCGGCACCGGGCAGGACGCCGACGAGGAAGGTCGACACGCCCATGATCAGGATGGTGACGAGGAATGTGTATTTGCGGCCGACGAGGTCTCCCAGGCGGCCGAAAACCAGCGCGCCGAACGGCCGGACAAGGAAGCCGGCGGCGAAGGCGAGCAGCGCAAAGATGTTGCGCGTGGTCTCGGGATACTGGCTGAAGAAGGTTGCACCGATATAAACGGCAAGCGAACCGTAGAGATAGAAATCATACCATTCGAAGACGGTACCGAGCGACGAGGCGAAGATGACCTTCTTCTCCTCGCCGGTCATCGGGCCGGCTTTTGTGCCGCCCGCTGTCACGACGTTTGCCATTTTGATATCCTCCACTCCAAAAATCGGTCTATTGGAGCGCCCATTCCCCGGTCCGGACATTCCTCCCTGAACGTCGGGTCCCCTTTGACATCCGGGCGTGGTGCGCCTCGCAACAAGATGTCAGAAAAGTGGCACGCGAGGCAGGGATGCTTTGGGCTTATGACTTTCGTCTAATGCCGTGACCAGGATGGGGGAATTCCTGAGGAAGGCGGCCCGGCTCCCGACGCGCAGCCGGCACCGGGCAAGGCCTAGGACCTGTAGACGCTTATGGATAGGAGTTTGATTTTGCACAAATCGGTCAATGCCAAGGATTTTTCCGCAGCAAAGGGTTGCCCCCTTTGCAAGGGAAAAGCCGCCGGCAGTGGGCGATTTGTGCAAAACCCTTCGAGCGGACCATATTGCGGTGCCTTGTCGCGAAAAATCCGGCTTGCAGGCGGACGGCCTGCGGCGCCGGATTTTCCACGAAAGTCCCTCGCAATATGGGCCGTCAAATCCCTATGCATAAGTGTCCACAGGGCCTAGAGCGACCAATCCTCCACGCGCAGGTTCTCAACCCTATTGAACTCGCCGACATTGTTGGTGACGAGCGTCAATCCACGGGCTTTGGCCTGTCCCGCAATCAGCACGTCATAAGGTCCGATGGGCGTACCCTTCGCGGCAAGGGCGGCCCGGATCTCGCCTGCGACAAAGGCATCGTTCCGGTCGAAGTCGAGGATCGGAAAATCCGCCATCAACAAACGCAGGGTTTCGAGATTGTGTTGGGCCTTCGCGCTTTTCTGCGCTCCAAAATAGAGTTCATACGCGACGACCGACGGGAGCCCGATAATGCCCTGAGGGCTATGGAGTACACGGGTGACCAATGCATCCGATTTGCGCCCGATCAAAGCGATGACGGCGTTGGTGTCGAGAATATGGGAGATCACCGAAATACCGCGTCGAGTTCCGACCGATCCTGCTGTTCCGGCTGCTCGCGCCCGCACATCATGAAGTCTTCACTCATGCCACGGGCAAGTGCCGCCTTCAGCGATGACCACTGCTCGCCTTGCTCGACGTGCGGGCGGAGAATGAGCGCGTCGCCTTCCTGCGTGATTTCGACGCGATCGACGTTGAAGCGGAATTCCTTAGGCAGGCGGACGGCCTGCGAATTTCCGGACTGGAACACCCGTGCAAGATGGGGCATGGTGGTCGCCTCCCACTTCCGTATCTACTTCCGTGTATATACTCTCTTTCGCCTCACGGTTCAAGACTTCCGAGCAAACGCGAAACCGCGTTGCCCTGCATTCGGATCGCTGGGGAGGCCTCCGCGGCTTGACTCTTGCCGAAAAGCCGGTAAGAGCAGCGGCGAACGAGGAAACCGCCATGCGACCGAAGGGTTCGTCCATCGCTGCGCTGAATTTGCCGGCCCACCACGCCGGGCCGATCAGCCATTTCTCGCTCGCTCGCAAAACCACGGCCAAAACGACGACGAAAACCGTCTGACGTCTCTGGCCCTCCGCTCTCTCCCCGGTAAGGCCGGGGACAGGAACTTCGCGGTCGGACCGCGCGGTTTCCCCCTCCACCAGACGAGGAGAGACAGAAAGAGAGCTTAGATCATGGGTTTCAAAATTGCTGTCGCAGGCGCCACCGGCAATGTCGGCCGGGAGATGCTGAACATTCTTTCCGAGCGCGGCTTTCCGGCCGACGAAGTGGTGGCGCTCGCCTCCTCGCGCTCGGTCGGCACCGAGGTCTCCTACGGCGACAAGACGCTGAAAGTGACGAACCTCGACACCTATGATTTCTCCGACACCGACATTTGCCTGATGTCGGCCGGCGGCGCCGTCTCGCAGAAGTATTCGCCGAAGATCGGCCGGGAGGGTTGCGTCGTCATCGACAATTCCTCGGCCTGGCGCTACGACGCCGATGTTCCGCTGATCGTACCGGAGGTGAACGCGGACGCGATCGCGCAGTTCTCCAAGAAGAACATCATCGCCAATCCGAATTGCTCGACGGCGCAGCTCGTGGTGGCGCTGAAGCCGCTGCACGATCACGCCAAGATCAAGCGCATCGTCGTTTCGACCTATCAGTCGGTTTCCGGCGCCGGCAAGGACGGCATGGACGAGCTCTTCAACCAGACCCGCGCTGTGTTCGTCGCCGATCCGATCGAGAGCAAGAAGTTCACCAAGCGCATCGCCTTCAACGTCATTCCGCACATCGACGTCTTCATGGAAGACGGCTACACCAAGGAAGAGTGGAAGGTTCTGGCCGAAACCAAGAAGATGCTCGACCCGAAGATCAAGGTGACCTGCACGGCCGTGCGCGTTCCGGTCTTCATCGGCCATTCGGAATCGGTCAATATCGAATTCGAAAACGAGATCACCGCCGACGAGGCGCGCGAGATCCTGCGCGAAGCGCCGGGCTGCCTGGTCGTCGACAAGCATGAGAACGGCGGCTATGTGACGCCTTACGAATGCGCCGGCGAGGACGCGACCTATATCTCGCGCATCCGCGAGGATGCGACGGTCGAAAACGGCCTCAACATGTGGATCGTCTCGGACAACCTGCGCAAGGGCGCGGCGCTCAACGCGGTGCAGATCGCAGAGCTGCTGATCAACCGCGGCCTGATCAAGCCGCGCAAGCAGGCGGCTTGAGCGGTCTCGGTCGGGCAAAATTTTAAGCCCCGCCTGCCTCGTTATGGCGACAGGCGGGGTCCGCAGTTCGTCGGCGGGCAATGGATTCACGTGAAACCGCGTGCCGGCGAAGAGCGGAAAACGAAGCGGGAATTTCGAAGGCAACAGATTCGGGCAATCGACGGGGTATTCTATGCATAGGGTGAAGAGCGCAGCAGCGGGCCTGGCGGCCCTGATCTCAACCGTAGTTCTTCCGGCGGCCGCCTCTGCGGCGCAGTGCGGCAATGACGGCAGCGGCTTCTCCGCCTGGCTGTCGGAATTCAAGCGCGAAGCCGCCGGGAACGGCATCAGCCCTTCGGTAGTTGACCAGGCGCTCGCCAACGTCTCCTACAGCAGGGCGACGATCCGCGCCGATCGCGGCCAGAAGAGTTTCAAACTGTCGCTCGACCAGTTCATGCAGAAGCGCGGCGGTCAGATGATCATTTCGCGCGGCAAGAAGCTGCGGGCGCAGAATGCCAGGCTCTTCCAGAGCATCGAGCAGCGCTACGGCGTTCCCGCCGGCCCGTTGATCGCCATCTGGGGCATGGAGACCGGCTTCGGCTCGTTCCTGGGCAAGGAACACACGCTTTCCGCCGTCTCGACGCTCGCCTATGATTGTCGCCGCTCGGATTATTTCACGAACCAGCTTTACGCAGCCCTCCAGCTCGTCGAGCGCGGCGACCTCAGCCCGGCCGCCCGCGGGGCAGCGCACGGCGAGATCGGACAGACGCAATTCCTCCCGGTGAACGTGCTGAAATACGGCGTCGACGGCGACGGCAACGGCCATGTCGACATGGTCCGCTCCAAAGCGGATGCGCTTGCCTCGACGGCGAATTTCCTGCGCGGCCATGGTTGGCAGCCGGGCGGCGGCTATCAGCCGGGCGAGGTCAACTTCGCCGCCATCCAGGGCTGGAATGCCGCCAGCGTCTATCAGCAGGCGATCGCCATCATCGGCGCCGAAATCGACGGCGGGTGACAGAAAGACTCACCGGCGTAACCGGTTGCAATTTGCCCCTCACCCTAACCCTCTCCCCCGCATGCGGGCTACGGCATGCACATATCTCTTGCGCGCCGGTGCGGCGGATACTGCTCATGAATGGGATCCCTCGGGAACCCAACCGCCTCAACCCCGCTCGGTCTCGGTTGCCCCTCAACCGGCTGCCGCCACCTTCTCCCCGCAGGCGGGGAGAAGGGATATGCCGCGCCCGCTCGCTCCCTCGGGCGGGCGGTGAATGCGGGGTTCAGTTGGCGCCGCTTGTCCCTTCTCCCCGCCTGCGGGGAGAAGGTGCCGGCAGGCGGATGAGGGGCCTGACTGGCGGCCGTTACATTCCCGGTCGGGAAAAGTCGCCGGTCTTCGCGTCCATGACCCAGAGCTCGCCGGTCGAGATGTCGAACCATGCGCCGTGCAGGCGCAGCTTTCCCTTCGACTCGAGAATGTTCACGCAGGGAAACGTCCTCAGATTGGCGATCGAATTGCGGATCGAGACCCGCTCGAGCGCGCGCTGCCGTTCCGCCTGAGTCATCACGTCGTTGCTCTGGATCTGCTCGGCGGCCGGTTTCAGGAGGTTCATCCAGCGGCCGATGAAATCGCCCGGGGAGAGGGGCTCGGCGTCCGGGTCGAGGGCCGCCTTGATGCCGCCGCAGCGCCCGTGGCCCATGACCACGATGTTGGTGACCCGCAGCGACTGGACCGCGAATTCGAGCGCGGCCGAGGTCGAGTGATAATGTCCGTCCGGTTCGTATGGCGGCATCATGTTGGCGACGTTGCGCACCACGAAGAGTTCTCCCGGGCCGGAATCGAAAATCGTTTCGGGTGCGGCGCGGGAGTCGCAACAGGCGATGACCATCGTCTTCGGTTTCTGACCGCTCTCGGCGAGCGTCTTGTAGCGCTGCTGCTGTTCGTTGAAGCGACCGCTCATGAAATTGCGGTAGCCGGTCAGAAGATGTTCCGGAAAGCCCTGTATATCCATCGGTAACCCCGTTTCATCCACTCGTTCCTGCGGCATCGTCCTGGTGCTCCTTCTTTGATCGGGATTCAAGGAAACATGCGGGTAGCGTGTCTGAAAGACGCACCGGGAACCATGAAGCGTCGAACTGTTACAGCGAGCTCCCGCCATTCGAAAGGGCGAAATGCGTCCATGAGGCATTTCTTCCGTATCTGATGCTATTTCTTCCGCTGCTATTTCTTCCGCGCTTGGCTCGGATGCATGAGGCGGCGCATCTGCACCATTGCCATCGGTGTCGCGAGGCTCGATGCATCCTGTTCGAGCGTCAGCTCGTCGGAATCGCGCTTGCGGCTTCTCGCAATGACCTCGTAGACGCTGGCGGTCGCCATCTGCAGCGCGCGTTCCTCCGGAAGCCCTTCCAGGAGGCGCGCGAGGAATACGGCCGAGAGCAGGTCGCCGGTGCCGTTCGGAGGATTGTCGATCAGGCGGTGCTCGGCAAGCAGCGCATGGCGTCCGGACAGGTAAAGATTGCCCGTACCGCCGCTCATCATCGGTATCGCCGATGTCACCAGCACCCGTGACGGTCCGAGGTCGACCGCCGCGTCGAGGATAGCCGCATTCGTCTCGAGCGAAGCACCTGCCAACCAGGAGAGCTCGAACCGGTTGGGCGTGGCGAGCGTCGCAAGCGGCAGCAGCAGGTCGCGGATGGCGCCGGCGATCTCCACCGGGACGTAGAGGCCGCCCGCATCGCCAAGAATCGGATCGCAGGCATAGAAGAGCGCGGGATCACGCCGGCGCAGCGCCTTCACGAGGCCGGCAACGGCCGCCGCCTGTTCAGGGGAACCCAGATAGCCGGACAGCACCGCGCGCACCTCGCCGATCCAGGGCGCAGCGACGAGATCGTCAATGATCGAGCGGAAGTCCTCGTCCGGCATGGTCACCCGCGTCGACCGGCCGTGTCCCGGATGCCAGGGGAGCACGACCGTCGGCAAAGCCCAGACCCGATGGCCGAGCATTTCCAGCGCGAAGACGGCAGCCCGGTTGCCGACCGCACCGCGGACCACATGACTCGAAATGACGATGACGGCACCGGGCGCGGCAGGCGTGTCGGACATCGGGAGACCCCATTATTCGCTTTCGAAGTGTGATCGCCCGCCCCTCACGGCCTGTCAACAGCTGCTCTTGCAGACCACGCGTGAAGAAACTTCGGCGTTTTCGTTCGTTTTTGCGGTTTTTCGGGAAATTTTTGCAAAATTACCTTCGATTTAAATGGATTTAGGTCGAATCTACGTGATTTTCTCCGAAATCCGGCTCCATTTTGCCGAAATCCATCATAAAAACGGTCGCCATTGGGCATGGTTCTGGTAGGTTCAACCATCATGAGTGGAGAGCGATTTCATGGGCGTGAAGCATAATCCGAAGCGGGATCGGCACATCGATGCGGCCCGAGCGGCAGGGTCCAGATTCGGGGCCGAGACACTGCCACCGGAAATCCTCTTCGGCGGAGCGAGCAACGATGACCTCGACCGTTACACGCCTGAGATGCTGGCGCTCACCGCTGCCCACGCGCGCGGCGAGCTCGCGCGCTGGGACGGCGGCAAGCCGCAGGTCTCGGTGGAGACGGTAGCAGGGGTCGCACCGGGTGGTATCGAGGTTTCGATCATCGCGATCACCGAGCGCAACATGCCCTTCCTTTACGATTCGGTGATGGGAGAGGTGACGAGCACCCACCGCGACATCCACCTGGCGATCCACCCGATTCTGGTGATGGAACCCGGCAAGCCCGTGAAGCTCTTCGATCCGGACGAGGAAAGCGCGCCCGAGCACCGCGTCAGCCACATTCAAATCCACTTGAGCAGGCTGACGCCGCTCGAGGCACGCTCACTGAGCAAGCGCATCTCGGATGTGCTGGAGCAGGTTCATCAAGCCGTACACGACTGGCCGGCAATGACCGCTTTGCTCGACCAGGCAATGCGGGAGCTCGAGGACTACAACGCTTCCCGCAAGAAGAGCGACCGCGACGAGGCGCTGGCGTTCCTTCGCTGGCTAAGGGATAGCAACTTCACCTTCCTCGGCATGCGGGAATATACCTATTCCGGCAAGGGCGGACGGGCGACCGTCGAGCGCGGCAAGGGCAGGGGGCTCGGCATCCTGTCCAATCCGGACGTGCGGGTCCTGCGCCAGGGCAAGGATGCGGTGCTGACGACGCCGGAAATCCTCGCCTTCCTCGAGGGCCCAGACTTCCTGATCGTGACCAAGGCCAATGTGAAGTCGGTCGTCCACCGGCGTGCCCATATGGACTATATCGGCATCAAGCGCTTCGACGCCTCCGGCAACGTCGTCGGCGAGCTGCGCATCGTCGGTCTGTTCACCTCGACGGCCTACACGCGCCAGGCGTCGGAGATCCCGCTGCTCAGGCACAAGATCGAGAAGATCGTCGATCATTTCGGCTATGATCCGCAGAGCCATTCCGGCAAGACGCTGGCGAACACGCTGGAAGCCTATCCGCGCGACGATCTTTTCCAGATCGACGTCGGGCTTCTCGCCGCCTTCTGCGAACAGATCAACGAACTCGGCGACCGCCCGCGGGTACGGGTGCTGCCGCGCATCGACCACTTCGACCGCTTCGTGTCGGTCATCGTGTTCGTGCCGCGCGAACAATACGATTCCGATGTCCGCGAAAAGATCGGCGATTATCTGAAGACAGTCTATGACGGCCGGGTCTCGGCCTATTACCCGGCCTTTCCCGAAGGCGGGCTCGCACGCGTCCATTTCATCATAGGACGCTCCGGCGGCAAGACGCCACGGGTTCCCCAGGCGAAGCTCGAAGAGGCGGTCCGCGCCATCGTCACCCGCTGGATCGATCGGTTCAATCTGCTCGCCCGCAAGGAGGGCACCGAGATATCGGTCGGTGAGGCCTATCAGGCGGCCTTCACGCCCGCGGAAGCCTATGCCGACCTCGGAGACATCGCCGCCTGCACGGCTGGCGACCCGATCCGCATCTCCTTCTACCACCGGCATCAGGAGCGGCCGGATACGCTGGAACTGAAGATCTTCCATGCCGACACGCCCGTTTCGCTGTCGCGCCGCGTGCCGCTTCTCGAAAATCTCGGCTTCCGTGTCATCAGCGAGCAGACCTACGACATCGGCGTGCACGTCCATGGGGACGAGCCCCGCGAGGTCGTCCTTCACGACATGGAACTGATCCACCGCGACGGGCACACGCTCAACCTCGCCAGAATCGGCCCGGCACTGGAGGAGGCCTTCCTCGCGGCCTGGAACGGCACGACGGAGGACGACAACTTCAACCGGCTGGTCCTGCTTGCCGGGCTCACCGCCCGCGAAATCACGGTACTGCGCGCCTATGCGCGCTATCTGCGCCAGGCCGGCATCACCTATTCCCAAGGCTATATCGCCGATACCCTGAACAAATATCCGACGATCGCCGCCGACATCTTCCGTCTCTTCTCCACGCGCATGGATCCGACGACGGAGGTGAAAGCACGCACGAAGAAGTGCAGCGCCTTGCTGACAGGCATCGAGGAGGCGCTGTCTGCCGTGCCCAGCCTCGACGAGGACAGAATCCTGCGCCGCTACGTCAATGCGGTCCAGTCGACGCTCCGGACGAACTATTTCCAGAAGGACGCCGAGGGCAGGCCGCGCGCGGTTCTTGCCTTCAAGCTCGATCCGAAGCAGCTCGAAGGCCTGCCGGAGCCGCGGCCCTTCCGCGAGATTTTCGTCTACGGCACGGAAGTGGAAGGCGTCCATCTGCGCTTCGGCAAGGTAGCGCGCGGCGGGCTTCGCTGGTCCGACCGGGCACAGGACTACCGGACCGAGGTGCTCGGTCTCGTCAAGGCGCAGCAGGTGAAGAACGCCGTCATCGTTCCGGTCGGCGCCAAGGGCGGCTTCTATCCCAAGCAGCTGCCTGTCGGCGGCAGCCGCGACGAGATCTTCAAGGCGGGAACGGAAGCATACAAGACCTATATCCGCACGCTGCTCTCGGTTACCGACAATATCATCGGCCAGGAGGTCGTTCCCCCTGAGGACACGTTACGGCTCGACGGCGACGACCCCTATTTCGTCGTTGCCGCCGACAAGGGAACGGCAACCTTCTCCGACACGGCGAATGCGCTCGCCCAGGAAGCGGACTTCTGGCTCGACGACGCCTTCGCTTCAGGCGGCTCCGCCGGCTACGACCACAAGAAGATGGGGATTACCGCACGCGGCGCGTGGGAGGCCGTCAAGCGGCACTTCCGCGAAATGGACGTCGACATCCAGACGACGCCCTTCACCGTCGCCGGCGTCGGCGACATGTCGGGTGACGTCTTCGGCAACGGCATGCTGCTTTCGGAAAAGATCCGGCTGATCGCGGCCTTCGATCACCGCGATATCTTCATCGATCCCGAGCCGGATATCGATCTCTCCTTTGGCGAGCGCAAGCGAATGTTCGCGCTGCCACGCTCCAGCTGGCAGGATTATGACCGCAAGGCGCTCTCGCCCGGCGCGATGATCATCTCGCGTTCGGAAAAACTGGTGACACTCACCCCCGAAGCGATGGCGGCGATCGGCATCGACAAGCCGAAGGCAACGCCCTTCGAGATCATGAGCGCAATCCTGAAGAGCCCGGTCGACCTGCTCTGGTTCGGCGGCATCGGCACCTATGTGCGCGGCGCCAACGAGACGGATGCGGAGGTCGGCGACCGCGCCAACGACGCGATCCGCGTCTCCGCCGAGGACGTGCGGGCGCGCGTGATCGGAGAGGGGGCCAATCTCGGCGTCACCCAGAAAGGCCGTATCGGCTTCTCGCTCAATGGCGGGCGCTGCAACTCCGATGCCATCGACAACTCGGCCGGCGTCAATTCCTCCGACGTCGAGGTCAACATCAAGATCGCGCTTGCCTCGGCCATGCGCGACGACCGCCTGACCCGGCCCAAGCGCAACACGCTTCTGGCATCGATGACGGACGAGGTGGGACATCTCGTGCTGCGTAACAACTACCAGCAGTCGCTGGCGATCTCGCTCACCGAAATGCAGGGCCTCGCCAACCGCACGCCGCTGGCGCGGCTGATGGCGCGGCTGGAGGCCGACGGTCACCTCAACCGGAAGGTCGAGACCCTGCCGACCGACCAGGCGATGAGCGAGCGCTACCAGGCGGGCCGGCCGCTCACGCGCCCGGAGATCGGCGTGCTGCTCTCCTATGCGAAACTGGTGCTCTTCGACGAGCTGATCGTCAGCGAGATTCCGGACGACCCCTATTTCACGGCGACCCTGGAGCGCTACTTCCCCGCAAAGATGCGCAAGGCCTATGCCGGCGACATTCACGGGCACCGGCTGCGCCGTGAGATCATCGCGACCGTGCTCGCCAACGAAACGATAAACCGCGGCGGCCCCGCTTTCGTCTCGACGCTGACGGATGCCACCGGCTTCCTATCCGCCGACGTCGTGAAGGCAGCGGTGCTGGCCCTGGATGGCTTCGATCTGCCGCGCATCTACGGCGAGATCGACGCGCTCGACAACAGGATCAGCGGCGCGATCCAGAACAGGCTCTATCATGAGGTGGGGCGTATCTTTGCGCTCGTCGCCGAAAGGGCGCTGCGCACCCGCGCCTCCGAGGGCTCCGTGGCCGAAGCGGTTGCCCGGCTTCGCGACGGGCTGCAGAAGCTGCGCGGCACCATGCGGGCGGCGATATCCAGGGAGGGTGCCGAGGAAGCGCGCCTGAGGGCCGCTGGCTTCATCGAAAACGGCGTGTCGGCAAAGCTTGCCGAGGAAATCGCCGAACTGTCGCTCATGACCCTGGTCCCTGAGATCATGCAGATCGCCACGGTAACTGGCGAGCCGCTGAGCCGCACCGCCCAAGCCTATTTCACCGTCACCGAGAGCCTGAGGATCAACCGCCTGCTGGCGGCCGCCGACCGCGTGCCCGCCACCGAGCAGTTCGAGTCAATGGCGCTCTCGCGGGCGGTCGGCGATATCGGCACCGCACGCCGCGATATCACCATCGCCGCCCTCGTCGAGCATAAGGGCGACCGAAACCCCGTTCTCGCCTGGCAGGACCGCGATCGCCAACGCGTCGCCACTGTCGGCGACCAGCTGAGGCTGCTGACCGAAAAGGGCGAAACGACCCTCGCCAAGGTCACTGTTGCAGCCGGTCTCCTCAGCGATCTTGCACGCGGCTGGACGAAATGACACAGTCCCTCCGGCCGTAAACAAGCCGGAGGGCCCAATTCCGCTCCGGTTGAAGGTTGTTCTTCATTGCCCTGCCCGCCGCCTACGAACGCGGCGCGCTTGCGCAAGTGCCGGGGAGGGATGAAGTGGATATCGCGGCTGGGCGAATGGAGGAGCGGCCTCGGACTTCGCGTCTCGGCATTGCCGGCTGGATGCTGTTCGACTGGGCCGCGCAACCCTTCTTCACCGTCATCACCACCTTCATCTTCGCGCCCTATTTTGTTTCCCGGCTAACGGCCGATCCCGCACATGGACAGGCGGTCTGGGGCTATACGCTGACCGTCGCGGGGATCGTGATTGCCCTGCTTTCGCCGGTCCTCGGCGCAATTGCCGATGCGTCCGGCCCACGAAAGCCGTGGATCGCCTTTTTCGCCGCCGTGAAGATCATCTCGCTCGCCCTGCTCTGGAACGCGGCACCGGGCTCGTCCCTGATCTATACGGCGCTCCTTCTGGCGCTGGCGACCGTGGCCGCCGAATTTTCCATCGTCTTCAACGATTCGATGATGACGCGGCTCGTGAGCGAAAAGGAAGTGGGACGCATCTCCAACATCGCCTGGGGCCTCGGTTATCTCGGCGGCATGATCGTGCTGATCGCCGTGGTCGCGCTGATTGCCGGAAGCCCGCAGACCGGCAAGACGGCGATCGGACTCGAGCCTCTGTTCGGGCTCGATCCGGCAAAGGGCGAAGACGCCCGGATCACCGGCCCCATATCCGCCGCCTGGTACCTCGTTTTCATCCTGCCGATGTTCCTCTTCACGCCGGATGCGACCAGGGCAAGGATGTCCATGGCGAAGGCAACCGCTCGGGGCTTCGAGGAACTGAAGGGCACGCTTGCCGAACTCAAGGAGAGGGCCGGCATCTTGCGGTTCCTGATCGCCCGGATGATCTTCCAGGACGGCGTCAACGGGCTGCTCGCGCTCGGCGGCACCTTCGCCGCCGGGATGTTCGGATGGCAGACGATGGAACTCGGGCTCTACGGCATCATCCTGAATGTCGTGGCGATCTTCGGCTGCCTTTATGCGAGCAGGCTGGATGCACGGCTCGGCTCCAAGACGATCGTCGTCGCAAGCCTCGTCTCACTGACGATCGCCACGCTCGGCATCGTCTCGACCGGGCCCGGTTTCACGCTCTTCGGGCTTGTCCCGCTTGGCTCGACGGACTCGGGCGGCCTCTTCGGCACCGCCGCCGAAAAGGCCTATATTCTGTATGGACTCTTGGTCGGCGTGGCCTTCGGGCCGGTCCAGGCCTCATCCCGATCCTACCTCGCGCGCAGTGTTTCGCCCGACGAAGCCGGGCGTTATTTCGGTCTCTACGCCCTTTCCGGCCGCGCCACCTCGTTCCTGGCGCCCGCCTCGGTCGCGACGATCACGCTTGTGACCGGTTCGGCCCGGATCGGCATGATGGCGCTGGTCGCCTTTCTCGCCGTCGGTCTCGTGATCCTCCTGCGGACCCCCTATCCGGCGCACCGGCCGCTATAGGAATTTCGCGCAGGAGGCTTAGAGCGGGATGAGAAAAAGTGTGGGCGGTTTTGCGCCCGCATCCCGCGTCTCGACTTCTTGGAATCGATCACGTTCATGTCCTTAGGCCGACCCGACCCAAAAACATCGTGATCTAGTGCCGGAAATGCCGCATGCCTGTGAAGACCATCGCGACATCGTGCTCGTTCGCCGCCGCGATCACTTCTTCGTCGCGCATCGAACCACCCGGCTGGATGACGGCGGTTGCGCCGGCAGCGATGGCTGACAGAAGCCCGTCGGCGAAGGGGAGGAAGGCCTCCGAAGCGACGGCCGAACCGCGCGTCAGCGGCTCGGCGAGGCCCATCGCCTTGGCCGCTTCTTCCGCCTTTATGGCAGCGATGCGCGCGGAATCGACGCGGCTCATCTGGCCGGCGCCGATACCCGCCGTCTGGCCGTCCTTGGCATAGACTATGGCATTGGACTTGACGTGCTTCGCCACCTTGAAGGCGAACTTCATGTCTTCGAGTTCCTGCGCCGTCGGCGCACGCTTGGTAACCACCTTGAGCTCCAGGTCCTCGACCATGCCGTTGTCGCGCGTCTGGACGAGCACCCCGCCGGCGACCGTCTTCGCCGTCAGGCCGGGCGTGCGCGGATCCGGCAGGCCGCCGGCCGCAAGCAGCCGCAGGTTCGGTTTGCGGGCGATGACGGCTTTCGCGTCGTCGCTGACCGAAGGCGCAATGATCACCTCGGTGAAGAGCTTGACGATCTCTTCCGCGGTCTCGGCGTCCAGTTCCTGGTTGAGCGCGATGATGCCGCCGAATGCCGAGGTCGAATCGCAGGCGAGCGCCCGGCGATAGGCTTCCGCGAGCGAGGGCGCGGTCGCAACGCCGCAGGGGTTGGCATGCTTGATGATGGCGCAGGCCGGTGCCTTCTCCGGCAGGAATTCCGCCACCAGTTCGAAGGCGGCATCGGTATCGTTGATGTTGTTGTAGGAGAGCTGCTTGCCCTGTAGCAGCGCCGCCGTGGCCACTCCCGGCCGTTTCTCGCCGGTCACGTAGAATCCGGCTTTCTGGTGCGGGTTCTCGCCGTAGCGCATCTCTTCCCTGAGCAGGCCGCCGAGGACGCGGTGGCGCGGCATGGGCGTGTCGAGCACTTCGGCGAACCAGTTGGAGATCGTCGCATCATAGGCCGCCGTGCGGGCATAGGCCTTGGCCGCCATTTTCTGGCGAAAGGCGTAGCGCGTCGCGCCGTCTGCGATTTCCTCCAGCAGCGGCGAATAGTCCGCCGGGTCGGTGACGATCGTCACATAGGCATGGTTCTTGGCCGATGCCCGGATCATTGCGGGGCCGCCGATATCGATATTCTCGACCGTGGTCGGGTAGTCGCCGCCCTTGGCCCGGACTTCTTCGAAGGGATAGAGATTGATGACGGCGAGATCGATCGCGGTGATGCCGTGCGCGCTCATGGCGTCCGCATGCTCCGCGTCGTCGCGGATCGCGAGAAGACCGCCATGGACGCCGGGGTGAAGCGTCTTGACGCGCCCGTCCATGATTTCCGGAAAGCCGGTCAGCTCCGACACGTCGCTGACGGGAAGGCCGGCATCGGCAAGCGCCTTGTGCGTACCGCCGGTCGAGATGAGCCGGATACCCTTGTCGTTGAGGGCGCGGGCGAGTTCGACGATGCCCGTCTTGTCGGAGACCGAAAGGAGGGCGGTTTTGATCCGGACCTCGTCCGGGGCGGGGATTTTCTTGGAGGCGACAGCCATCGACCTTGCTCCTTTGGCAGCGCCGGACGCGTAGTGAGGAGGTTCCGGCGATTGGGATGGCTGCCCGTTAGCATAGCTTGTTCCCGGAAGGAACCTTCGGCGCCGCGACAACGGGAAAATAGGCCCGGCGCAATTTCGGGATCATCCCTCGCGTGTGAACGTCCACTGGATTTCCGGCTGCGAGGCGGCGGAGAAGGTCACGCTTATCTGCGACGAGGCGCGCACGCCGGAGGGATCGGCGAAGAAAATGTCCTCCTCGATCGCGAGCGCACCGTCGCGACAGGCGAAGAGCCATGCCTCTCCATCGGGTGCCGTCAGATATATCTCGCTCTCGCTGTGCCGGCGCATGCCGATTGCCGGATGGATGTGGAAACGGGCGACAGCGGTCGCGTCGTCGTCATTTTCCGGATCGCTGCCATCCTCCAGCAGCAGTCGGTCGCGACCGCGTAGCAGCCGCCCGCCATTGAGAATTCCGATGTCGCGCTCGTGGATCAGGCCGAAGGGCGCAAGGTAGCCGTCGTGACTCGCTTTGACCTGCTCGATGCTTCCCGGCTCGTCCTTCCTCTCGATCACGATGCGCGAGGGGCCGCTGATCATGACCGGGCCGAGGAAGCGCGACTGCGAAAAGCGGCAGGAGGACGTGTCGTCGACGGTGACTGTGGAATGCGCGGCGGTCGTGCGCGCCATCTGCCGAAATCGATCGCCGGCAAATTTCGGCGCGCCGGAGTTGACGACGAAGCGGTTCCTGCCGGAGGACATCTCGAAGGAGAGGCAGCCGGCATGGGCGCTGCGCGACAGGTCGACCGAAAGCGGTCGTCCGGTGTCCATGATGATGACGGTATCGCCCATCGCCAGACGTTCGTAATGGGCGTGCGGCAAGGACCGGAACGGCTCGCCGGACGTCTCGTCATATCTGAGCACCGAGGCGAGCTCATGGGCGAGAACCGAAGTCGCGCCGTTGAAGAGGGCGAGCTCCCCGCTCTGGTGGCGGAAGAAGCGGAGCGCCGGATACATGCGGTCGATGCAGGGAATGAGCCTCGAGGGCACGTCGTGTCCGAGATTGACATAGGTCTGGCGCAGCGGCAGCAGATCGAGCAGCAGCTCGAGCCCGGCGCGGGGGTTTCGGGAGAAATGCGCCCCGTCGGGCAGAAGCTGCCGCTCCAGCTCCAGATCCAGATTACGCGACGCCTTGCGGATCGCCGACGCCGTAGCCGGCATCGAAACGGAGGCCATGGCGAGTGCCAGGCGAACCCTCAGGCGCGCCTCTCCATCGGAAACGGTCTCGGCGACATTCCGGAGATAGCGGACCTGAAGGGCAAGGCTTCTCAGGAAGCGGCGATAGAAACCGTGCTCGGCGTTGCGCAGCACCACCGGCGAATGGGACAGCCAGGCGATGACGCGCTGCGCAACCACGTCCGCTTCCCACGAGATTTCGCCGATGCTTCGGCCATGGCTGCCCATCCAGTCGTCCATGATCTGGCGCAGCCTGATCGAGCCGGCTTCGTCCTGTATCGCCCGCATGTGACGCAGCCAGCCGAAGGAATGAAGCCGGGCCGCGAACTCGTGCGACGGCAGGTCGATTTCGAAAGGCGATTCGCCTTCGGTATCCAGAACGCGGCCGGCGAGCGGAAAACGACCCGCGAGGATCTCTTCGGCGGCGAAGGGATCGATGGCCCGAAGATCCGTGGGTGCGACGATCAGGCGGGCGGGCGTAGACCCCGCAAAGCGCAGCGCCGTCGTCATTCCGCGCGAAAGCAGGCGCGCCAATCGTCGTTGGCCTTCGCGCAAATACAAATATAGGAGCCTTGTTTTACTGGAAAACGGCATCGGCGCCCGTGGGTTTCCTCTTGAACCGGAGCCGATTCGAGGATCAAGCAGAAGATCGGAATCGTGCGGGAAAGATCATTAAATATTTATCAACCCTGCCGCCATTGATAGGCGGGCCGTCCGAGGGCGTCAATTGTTCCAGCAAAACAGTCTGTTGATGAGCGCCCTCAGGCACCCGCACGGCGCAGCACGGCGGCATAAAAGCCATCGAGGCCACCGGCGAAGGGCGGTTCCAGCGGCAGCATCGCAGGTGTCGTGCGGAACTCTCCAAGCGCGGTGATTGCCTTTTCGAGCCCCGGCCAATCGGCTGCGTCGATCGGCACCCGTTCGCATCCGCTGTCGGCGACGACGCGGGCGACGACCTCCTCGCCCTCCAGCGGGTCGAGCGAGCAATTGGAGAAAACGATGAGACCGCCGGGCTTCACCAAGGTAAGCGCGTGCCGCAGCAGCCGTTCCTGCAGCCTGGCAAGCTTCTCGACGTCCTGCGGGCCTTTCGTCCAGAGCACGTCGGGATGCCGCCGGGTGGTGCCCGTCGAGGAGCAGGGGGCGTCGAGAAGGGCCGCGTCGAAGAGTTCTTCCGGCCGGAACTCGGCCATATCGCTCTCCTTGGTTCGGGCCTCGAAGCCAAGCCGCTCGAGGTTGGCCTTGAGCCGCCGCAACCGGCTTGAAGACTGATCGAGCGCGGTCACCTCCGCCCCCGCGAGGACGAGCTGCGCCGTCTTGCCGCCGGGCGCGGCACAGAGATCGACCACCTTCTTTCCGGAAATATCCCCGAAAAGGCGCGCCGGAATGGAGGCGGCCGCGTCCTGGACCCACCAGGCGCCCTCCGAAAAGCCTGAAAGCGACGGGATCGAACCGGAGAATTCCTGAAGACGAACGGAGCCGGTCGGCAACACGGTGCCGGCGAGCCGCTCCGCCCAGGAAGCGGCATCGGATTTCACGGTCAGGTCGATAGCGGCGGGTACGAGCTGTGCCTCGGAGATGCGCTCGGCCTGGTCGGGACCGTAACAGGCGACGAGCCTGTCGAAGAACCAGCCGGGCATCGCCGGGACTTGTCGCAGCTTTTCGAGAATTTCTTCCTTTTCACGCGAAAGCCGCCGCAGCACGGCGTTGACGAGGCTTGCGAAACGGCGGTTGCGCGGATCGGACTGGGCCTGTTCCACTGCGAGGTCGACGGCCGAATGATCCGGAACGTCGAGATAGAGAATTTGCGTGGCGGCAACGGTCAGCACATGTTCGAGAGCCCGAGCACCCTCGGGCAGAGGCGTTTGCAGAAGCGAGTCTATGGCCGCACGAATACGAGGCAGATGGCGGAGTGCCGAGTTGAGAATGGCGCGCACCAGCGCGCGATCGGCTTCGCTCAACTCGCGATAGGCCGGGTTCCCGCGCTCCGGATCGAGCATTCCGTCCAGCGGCGTCTTGCGGTCCACGACCGCCGCCAGGATCTTGGCAGCCGCCTGGCGGCTCTTCAGGCCCGGTTTGGCCGCGGCATCCGCACCGGGCCGGGCTCCTGCCCCTCCGGAGCGGTTGTGCTCTCGGGATCGTTTCGGACGTGAATCGTTCTTATTGTCTTCGGGCATCAGGACCAGGGGCCTTTCGGCGGTTCGGAACCACCGCGACCCCAGCCGGTTCTCGGGACAGAGCGCGATTTGCGCCCTGCATTATCAGGGCGGACCGGCGCCGTCGAGCCCGTGGACGTCTCGCGGGCCATTCTCTCCAGAGCCGCAACCCGGTTCTCCGTGTTCGGATGGGTCGAGAACAGATTGTCCATCCGCTCGCCCGAGAGAGGATTGATGATGAACATATGCGCCGTCGCCGGATTGCGCTCGGCGTCATTGTTATGGATGACCTGAGCGGCACCGGCGATCTTGCGGAGCGCCGAGGAAAGCCAGAGCGGATTGCCGCATATCTCCGCACCGCGGCGGTCGGCGGAATATTCGCGTGTACGGCTGATCGCCATCTGTACCAGCATGGCCGCGAGCGGGGCAACGATCATCGCGATCAGCACGCCGATGAAGCCGAGCGGATTGTTGTTCTCGCGGTTGCCACCGAAGAAGAAGGCGAAGTTGCCAAGCATGGAAATCGCACCGGCGAGCGTCGCCGTCAGCGTCATCGTCAAAGTGTCGCGATACTGGATATGGGCGAGCTCATGCGCCATGACCCCGGCAACCTCCTCGTAGGAAAGCGAATGCAGCAGTCCCGTCGAAGCGGCGACCGCGGCATTCTCCGGATTGCGACCGGTGGCGAAGGCATTCGGCTGCGGGCTGTCGATGACGTAGACGCGCGGCATCGGCAGGCCGGCATTCTTCGCCAGATCGCGGACGATCCCGTAATATTCCGGCGCGCTGTGCTCGTCCACCTCCTGCGCCCGGTACATCCGCAGGACCATCCGGTCGGAATTCCAGTAGGAGAAGAAGTTCATGCCTGCGGCGATGACGAGGGCGATCATCATGCCACCGCGGCCGCCGATGACATAGCCGACGGCCATGAAGAGGACGGTCATGAAGGCGAGCAGCATTGCGGTGCGCATGAGATTCATGAATGAGCTCCAACCAAATCGGTGTCCTTCCCGCGCCTCTTGGAAAGCCGCCTGCAGCCGCTTCGTTCCATTCGGTACGCGCGAAGGTTTCACGTGAATCAAGCTTTTCCGTTCACACGGAAGTGCCTATATGATGGGGATAAACGGCCAGCTCTTCAATATCGTTACGGAAACCGCGACCGGTATGCAGAACGACAACGACAATTCTCCCGACCGCCCCAAACGTCCGCTTTCCCCGGCAGCGCTACGCGCTCTGAAGGAGGCGGAAGAGCGGCGACGTGCCGAAGCGCCGAAGGATATGCCGGCGGAACTCGGCGGGCGCGGCGGCCTCGACCCGGCTCGCTTCGGCGATTGGGAGATCAAGGGCCGCGCGATCGATTTCTGAGGGCAGGCCGTCAGGGTTTTCGTTTCGGTGGCGAATCGGCCGCTGCGTTCCACCCGTACATCGCTTTGCGCTTCGCCCCTCACCTAACCCTCTCCCCGCGAGCGGGGAGAGGGGACGAGAATGCTGATGCGGTTACAGCAAATGCGAGGGAGTGCGGTGGCCGCAATGCCCCTTCTCCCCGCTTGCGGGGAGAAGGTCGCGGCAGCGGGATGAGGGGCTGTTGCCACCCGTACCCCGGCTCACATCAAGCGCGGTTCTGACGATTGGCGATCAGGTCGTCGACGACGCCCGGATCGGCGAGCGTCGAAGTGTCGCCGAGCGAACCGAAATCGTCCTCGGCGATCTTGCGGAGAATCCGGCGCATGATCTTGCCTGAGCGTGTTTTCGGCAGGCCGGGCGCGAACTGGATCTTGTCCGGTGTCGCGATCGGTCCGATTTCCGAGCGGACGTGCTTGACGAGCGCCTGGCGCAGTTCGTCGTCTCCGACCTCGCCGGCCATCAGCGAAACGTAGCAATAGATGCCCTGACCCTTGATCGGATGCGGGTAGCCGACGACCGCCGCCTCGGAAACGAGGTTGTGCGAGACGAGCGCCGATTCCACCTCCGCCGTGCCGAGCCGGTGGCCGGAAACGTTCAGGACGTCGTCGACGCGGCCGGTGATCCAATAGTAGCCGTCCTCGTCGCGGCGGCAGCCGTCGCCCGTGAAATACTTGCCCTTGTAGGTGGAGAAGTAGGTCTGGATGAAGCGTTCGTGATCGCCATAGACCGTCCGCATCTGTCCGGGCCAGCTATCGGTGATGCAAAGGTTGCCGTCGGCCGCGCCATCTACGACCTTGCCGTCGCTGTCGACGATCTGCGGCTGGACGCCGAAGAAGGGCCGCGTCGCGGAGCCGGGTTTGAGATCGGTAGCCCCCGGCAGCGGCGTGATCAGTATGCCGCCGGTTTCGGTCTGCCACCAGGTATCGACGACAGGGCAGCGCTCGTCGCCGACGACGTGATAGTACCACTCCCAGGCTTCCGGATTGATCGGCTCGCCGACCGTTCCGAGCAGGCGCAGCGAAGAACGCGAGGAGCGCTTGACGAAATCGTCGCCCGCTCCCATCAGCGAGCGGATCGCGGTCGGCGCGGTATAGAAGATGTTGACCTTGTGCTTGTCGACTACTTCCCAGAACCGTCCCGCGTCGGGGAAGTTCGGCACGCCCTCGAACATCAGCGTCGTCGCCGCATTGGCGAGCGGCCCGTAGACGATGTAGGAGTGACCGGTGACCCAGCCGACATCGGCCGTGCACCAGTAGATGTCGCCGTCCTGGTAGTCGAACACGTATTGATGCGTCATCGAAGCATAGACGAGATAGCCGCCGGTCGTGTGCAGCACGCCTTTCGGCTTCCCGGTCGAACCCGAAGTATAGAGAATGAAGAGCGGGTCCTCCGCATTCATCTTTTCCGGCGGGCAATGCGGCTCTGCCGCCGCGGTCTCCTGGTGATACCAGAGATCGCGGCCCGGTGCCCAGCCGACCTTGCCGCCGGTGCGGCGCACGACGAGGACCTTGCTGACCGTGACGTGCTGTCTGGCAGCGATGTCGATCGCGGTATCGGTGTTCTCCTTGAGCGCAACCGGCTTGCCGCCGCGCACGCCCTCGTCGCAGGTGATCACGAAGGTGGACTCGCAATCGACGATGCGGCCGGCGAGCGCCTCGGGCGAAAAGCCGCCGAAAACGACCGAATGGATCGCGCCGATGCGGGCACAGGCGAGCGTCGCATAGGCTGCTTCCGGGATCATCGGCATGTAGATGGTGACGCGGTCCCCCTTCTTTACGCCCTGCTCCTTCAAGACGTTGGCAAGACGGCAAACCTTGTCGTAGAGCTCGTTATAGGTGATCTTCTTGTCGAGATAGGGATTGTCTCCCTCCCAGATGATCGCCGTCTTTTCGCCGTGCGTCTTCAGGTGGCGGTCGATGCAATTGTAGGAGACGTTGGTCAGTCCGTCTTCGAACCACTTGATCGAGACATCGCCCTCGAAGGACGTGTTCTTGACCTTGGTATAGGGCTCGAACCATTCGATCCGCTTGCCGTGCTCGCCCCAGAACTTCTCCGGATCGGCAACGCTCTCGCGATACCATTCGAGATAGGTCGCATTGTCGAGCAGCGTGCGGTTCTTGGCCGCTTCCAGGACCGGGTAGGTCTTGACGTCCATAATTTTCCTCCCTGCGCATTTCTGGTCAGATCATGGGCGGAATGCCGGCGGAAAACCGCGCACAGATTTCCTCATTCCGCCCCGGATCGGCTCCCACCGGTCCTTTGCGACAATTCATAAGCAGGTCGCTTCCGGTCCGCAATTAGACAAAAGCACATTTGAAAGTGAAGAATTGCAATTTCGAGACAAGAACGGTATAGAACCCCCAATTCCCGGAAATGAGTGGTAGACTCCACGGCCCGCGACACCGGCGCGGACGGACAAAAGGACTATATCCATGGCTCAGCAACTGCTTATGCCCAAGGCAACAGCCGTCTGGCTGGTTGACAACACCGCACTCTCGTTCGACCAGATCGCGCAGTTCTGCAAGCTGCACCCGCTCGAGGTCAAGGCGATTGCCGACGGTGAATCGGCGCAGGGTATCAAGGGCCTCGATCCAATCGCTACCGGTCAGCTTTCGCGCGACGAGATCGCACGCGCCGAAGGAAATCCGAATCACAAACTCAAGCTTTCGGAGCCGAAGGTCCGCGTCCCGGACTCCAAGCGCAAGGGCCCGCGCTATACGCCGGTCTCCAAGCGTCAGGACCGCCCGAACGCCATTCTGTGGCTGGTCCGCAACCATCCGGAGCTGAAGGACGCGCAGATCTCGCGTCTTGTCGGCACGACGAAGGCGACGATCGAGCAGATTCGCGAGCGCACCCACTGGAACTCCGCCAACCTGACGCCGATGGACCCGGTGACTCTCGGCCTCTGCTCGCAGATCGACCTGGACCTCGAGGTCGAGCGCGCCTCCAAGGGGCGCCCGCTGCCTTCGGCAGCCGAGACCGGCGCAACGCTCGAATCCGCACAGGAAACCGAGAAGCTCGACTACGGCCAGGATCGCGAAGAGGAAAAGGAAATCGACGCCGATGCCGTCTTCGCCAAGCTGAAGTCGCTGAAGTCGGACCGCAAGGACGACGAGGAAGACGACTACTGATCGCTTCGCCATCGGCGAGATGCACAAACCCGGATCGCAGGATCCGGGTTTTTTATTGACCGTCGCTGACAGGATCGGCGCAGGCGGGCGCCGCTTGCCTTTTGGCCCCGCTTGCCGGCAGGCGGACGAGGTGCAGTCCCGCGCACACTTCCTGGAAGTGCTAGATCACGATGTTTTTAGTCGAGTCGACCTAAAAGCATTAACGTGATCGATTCCAAGAAGTTGAGACGCGGGATGCGGGGCGGAAAACCGCGCACACTTTTCCTCATCCCGCTCTAAACGCCGATCCCCTTTGACCGCAGCAGTTCGGTAATCTCGTCCAGGATCGCCGGATCGTCGATCGTTGCCGGCATCGTCCATGGCTGTCGGTCGATGATCTTCTGGATCGTCGAGCGCAGAATCTTGCCGGATCGCGTCTTTGGCAGCCGCTTGACGCAGACCGCCGTCCTGAAGGCGGCGACCGGCCCGATGCGCTCGCGCACGAGACCGACAACCTCCTTCTCGATTTCTTCCGTTTCACGGGAAACATTGGCGTTGATGACCAGGAAGCCCGCCGGCACCTGCCCCTTGAGGGGATCGGCGATGCCGATCACGGCGCATTCGGCGACGTCCGGATGGCTGGCGCAAACCTCTTCCATGGCCCCCGTCGACAGCCGGTGTCCCGCGACGTTGATGATGTCGTCGGTCCGGGCCATGATGAAGATATAGCCGTCCTCGTCGACATAGCCGGCATCCGCCGTCTTGTAGAAGCCGGGATATTCCTCGAGATAGGCCGCATGGAAGCGGTGATCGGCATTCCACAGAGTCGGCAGGCAGCCGGGCGGCAACGGCAGCTTGATCACGACATTGCCGAGCGTGCCGGTTTCCACCGGGTGGCCCGCGTCGTCGACGACCTGCACGTCATAGCCGGGGAGGGGAACCGCCGGGGAACCGTATTTTACCGGCAGGAGGCCGAGACCCAATGGATTGCCGGCAACGGGCCATCCTGTTTCGGTCTGCCACCAGTGATCGATGACCGGGACCTTCAGCGCCCGTTCCGCCCAGCGGATCGTGTCCGGGTCGGCCCGCTCGCCCGCGAGATAAAGCGCCCGGAACCGCGACAGGTCGTAACGGCCCGCATGGGCCGCTTCCGGGTCCTCCTTGCGGATCGCTCGCAGCGCCGTCGGCGCGGTGAACATGACGGCCACGCCGCGTTCGGAAATGACGCGCCAATAGGTTCCGGGGTCGGGCGTCCCGACCGGCTTTCCTTCGAAGAGGACCGAGGTGCAGCCGTTGAGGAGCGGCCCATAGACGATGTAGGAATGACCGACCACCCAGCCGATGTCGGAAGCCGCCCAGAACACGTCGCCGGCATTGACTCCGAAGAAGTGCTCCATCGACCATCTGAGCGCGACCATGTGGCCGCCATTGTCCCGCACGACGCCTTTCGGCTGGCCGGTCGTGCCGGACGTATAGAGGACATAGAGCGGATCGGTGGAGGCGACCGGCGTGCAAGAGGCTTCCTCACCGGCGTCTCTGGCCGCCGCAAGCGCTTCGGCGAAATCGATGTCGCGGCCGCTAACCATTTCGGCGGCGAGCATGTCGCGCTGATAGATGAGGCAACGGGCCGGCTTGTGGCTGGCCGTTTCGATCGCCTGATCGAGCAGAGGCTTGTAGGCGACGGTTCGCCCGGGCTCCAGCCCGCAGCTCGCCGAGACGACGATCTTCGCCTGGCAATCATCGATGCGCATGGCGAGTTCGTTGGCGGCAAAGCCGCCGAAGACGACGGAATGCACCGCGCCGATCCGCGCTGCCGCGAGCATGGCGATCGCCGCCTGCGGGATCATCGGCATGTAGATGATGATGCGATCGCCCTTGTCGACGCCCAGCTTGCGGTAGATCGCAGCCATAGCCTTCACATCGGCGAGCAGGTCCGCATAGGAGATCCTCTCGATCCGTCCGGTGACGGGACTGTCGTATATAAAGGCCAGCTGCTCGCCACGGCCGGCCTCGACATGCCGGTCCAGGCAGTTGTGGCAGGTGTTGGTGACGCCGTCCGGAAACCAGTGACCATAGGTGCCGCCGGCAGGCTCGAAAATGCGCTCCGGCCGCTTGAACCAGTCGATCGCCGATGCGGCATCTGCCCAGAAGCCGTGCGGATCGGTTTTCCACGCGGCATACACTTCGGAATAGCGGCTCGCCATACCCGTTTCCTCCCACTCGCTCTCCGGACGAGAAGCCCGGTTCCTCCACTTCGAAAGATAGGCGAACGGAGGTAAACGGGAACCCCGACGAAAGGGTAATGGGGAGCGGGACTCAGCGCGCTCCGAAAATGGCGGAGCCTACCCGCACGCCGGTGGCGCCGAAGGCAATTGCCGTTTCGAAGTCACCGGACATGCCCATGGAGAGCCTGGAAAGGCCGCACTGACCGGCAAGCTTGGCGAGCAGGGCGAAGTGCGGTCCCGGATTTTCGTCGAACGGCGGAATGCACATCAGTCCTTCGATGTTCAGAGCCAACTCGTCACGGCAGAGCGCGACGAAAGCGGCCGCGTCTTCCGGCGCGATGCCGGCCTTCTGCGGCTCGAGACCGGTGTTCACCTGAACATAGAGGCGGATGTCGCGTCCCTGGCGCTTCATTTCGGCGGCGACCGCGCGCGCGATCTTCTCCCTGTCGATCGTCTCGATGACGTCGAAGAGCGCAACGGCGTCGGCAGCCTTGTTGGATTGCAGCGGACCGATCAGGTGCAGCTCGATGTCGGGGGTCTCACGCTTGAGCGCGGGCCATTTGGCCTGCGCTTCCTGCACGCGGTTCTCGCCGAAGACGCGCTGGCCAGCTTCGATCACCGGCCGGATCGTCTCGGCGTCGAAGGTTTTCGACACGGCCACCAGACTGACGGTATTTTCCGGACGGTTCGCCGACTTCTCGCTTGCGCGAATCCGGCTCAGCACTTCGTTCAGCCGTTCCTCGACTTCCATCCCCACGCTCCTGTTCAAGATCGTTTCGACATCTTCGCTAGCGGCTTATTGAAACTTGCGGTGCTTGCCAAGTCCAGCACAAGCCGGAGCGGGCGGGTTCGCCTCGGCCGTGGCGTCATCTGCCCTCGTTGAACTGCGAATCGAGTGGACCGCCTGGCGAATCCTTCAAAACTTGACGCTTGGGGCGTTTCGTGGTGAAGGTCACGCCAGCTATCACGCGCGGGCGCTCGCGCCCGGCAGAATTTCCGGAACATCGACAAAGACATGGCTACCGAACGATATAATCCGCGCGATGCCGAACCGCGCTGGCAGCACCAATGGGAAGCGGGCAAGGTCTTCGAGACGAAGAACGACGATCCGCGCGACAAATATTACGTCCTGGAGATGTTCCCCTATCCATCCGGACGGATCCACATGGGTCACGTGCGCAATTACACGATGGGCGACGTGGTCGCCCGCTACAAGCGCGCCCGCGGCTTCAACGTGCTGCACCCGATGGGCTGGGACGCCTTCGGCATGCCGGCGGAAAACGCCGCCATGGAGCGCGGCGTCCATCCGGCGAGCTGGACGTACCAGAACATTGCCTCGATGAAGGCGCAGCTCAAGGTCATGGGGCTTTCGCTCGACTGGAGCCGGGAATTTGCGACCTGCGATCCCGAATATTACCAGCGCCAGCAGCACCTTTTCCTCGATTTCCTGGAAAAAGGCCTGGTCTACCGAAAGCAGTCGAAGGTCAACTGGGACCCGGTCGACAATACTGTGCTTGCCAACGAGCAGGTAATAGAAGGCCGCGGCTGGCGCTCCGGCGCGCTCGTTGAACAGCGCGAGCTGACGCAATGGTTCTTCCGCATCACCGACTTCAGCCAGGATCTGCTCGACGCGCTCGACACGCTCGACGAGTGGCCCGAAAAAGTGCGGCTGATGCAGAAGAACTGGATTGGCCGCTCAGAAGGGCTTTCGGTCCGCTGGGAGCTCGATCCGGCGACGGTCCCCGGCGAGGAAAAGGAAGTCACGGTCTATACGACGCGGCCGGACACGCTGTTCGGCGCCTCCTTCCTGGCGATCTCCGCCGATCATCCGCTCGCCAGGGATGCCGCAGCCAAGAACGCCGAGATCGAAGCCTTCTGCGAGGAATGCCGGCGCGCCGGCACGTCGCTCGCCGCACTGGAAACGGCGGAGAAGAAGGGCATCGACACCGGCATACGCGCACGGCATCCCTTCGATCCGAACTGGGAGCTGCCGGTCTACGTCGCCAATTTCGTGCTGATGGACTACGGCACGGGCGCCATCTTCGGCTGCCCCTCGGGCGACCAGCGCGACCTCGACTTCGCCCGCAAATATGATCTGCCGGTCGTTCCGGTGGTGATGCCGAAGGATGCCGATCCGCAGACCTTCACGATCGGCGACGAGGCCTATGACGGCGACGGCGTGATGATCAATTCGCGCTTCCTCGACGGGCTTTCGGCGGAAGAGGCGTTCGAGACCGTCGCCTCCAGGCTCGAAAACGATCTGCTGAACGGCACGCCGCGCGCGGAGCGCAAGGTCAATTTCCGCCTGCGCGACTGGGGCATTTCCCGCCAGCGCTACTGGGGCTGCCCGATCCCGGTCATTCACTGTGACGACTGCGGCGTCGTTCCGGTGCCGAAGGCAGATCTGCCCGTGACGCTGCCGCCGGACGTGACCTTCGACAAACCCGGCAATCCGCTCGATCGTCACCCGACCTGGCGTCACGTCGCCTGCCCGCAATGCGGCAAGGACGCGCGCCGGGAAACCGACACGATGGATACCTTCGTCGATTCCTCCTGGTACTTCACCCGCTTTACGGCGCCCTGGGAGGACAACCCGACGGATCCGAAAGCGGCCAATCACTGGCTGCCGGTCGACCAGTATATCGGTGGCATCGAGCACGCGATCCTGCATCTGCTCTATTCGCGCTTCTTCACCCGCGCGATGAAGGCGACCGGCCATGTGGCGCTGGACGAGCCCTTCAAGGGGCTGTTCACGCAGGGCATGGTCGTCCACGAGACCTATAGCCGCGGCGAAGGCGCGCAGCGGGAATGGATCACGCCCGCCGAGATCCGCGTGGAGGAAGTCGACGGACAGCGGCGCGCGGTCCACATCGAGACCGGCGAGGAAGTCGCCATCGGCTCGATCGAGAAGATGTCGAAGTCGAAGAAGAACGTCGTCGACCCGGATGACATCATCGGCTCCTACGGTGCCGACACGGCACGTTTCTTCGTGCTCTCCGATTCGCCGCCGGATCGCGACGTCATCTGGTCCGAGGCAGGCGTCGAAGGCGCCCATCGCTTCGTGCAGCGCGTCTGGCGTCTTCTGACCGAGGCCGCGGAGAGGCTGCGTGCCGTCGATGCCGCGCCGGCAAGCGGAGGCGAGGGGCTTGCAGTGTCCCAGGCCGCACATCGCACGCTCAAGGCGGTAGAGGCGGACTATGACAAGCTCGCCTTCAACAAGGCGGTCGCACGTATCTACGAGCTGGTGAACGCCATGGCCGCCCCGCTGACGCAGGTCGCGAGCGGCAAGGCGGACAACGCTCTGACTGCTGCGGTAAAGGACGCCGCCGCGATCCTGATCAACCTGATCGCGCCGATGATGCCGCATCTTGCGGAAGAATGCTGGCGGGAGATCGGCGGCAAAGGTCTCATCGCCGAGAGGCCTTGGCCGAAATTCGATCCTGCGCTCATCGTCGAGAACGAGATCACGCTGCCGGTCCAGATCAACGGGAAAAAGCGTGCCGATTTGACAATCGCGCGCGACGCAGATCAGAGTGCGATCGAAAGCGCCGTGCTCGCGCTGGATGCCGTCAAGGCCGCGCTCAACGGCGGCCGCCCGAAGAAGATCATCGTCGTGCCTCAGAGGATCGTCAATGTCGTTGTCTGATATAGCTGGCTTCCGTCTTCGGTCCTTGGGCTTCGTAGCCGGCGCATTGTCGCTTGCGGCACTCGGCGGCTGCCAGGTCAGGCCCCTTTATTCCGACGGTCCGACTGGCTCGACGTCGATCGCGCTTGCCGCGATCGAGATTTCGGAAGCCGACGACCGCGTCGAGCAGGAAGTCCGAAATGCCCTCGTCTTTCTGACGTCGCGCGGCCAGGGCGAACCGGTCAATCCGCAATACCATCTGGCGCTTAGCGTCTCGCACCGGACAATGGGCGTGCTCTATGAGAGCACGGATAATGACCATGACGACGACGACGCCGGAGCCGGCCGCATCGTCGTGAAGGCCGACTACAACCTGACCAAGACCGCCACCGGCGAGACCGTGAAGGCAGGCAACCGGACGGCCGTCGCCTTGGTCGACTTCCCCCAGCAGGAATTCGCCAAGATTCGCGCCGTGCGCGACGGCGAGAACCGCGCCGCCAAGGAGCTGGCGGAGATTATCGGGGCCGACCTTGCAGCCGCCCTCGGCCGCTGATCCGATCGTCAGATGAGCGAGGTCAAGTCGCACGAATTCGATAGTTTCCTGCAGCGATCTGCGGCGATCTACCGGCTATTCCTGCTCTACGGTCCCGATCGCGGCCTCGTCTCGGAACGCGCGTCCGAGCTCGCCGGCAGCTTCGGCATCCCCCTCGATGATCCCTTCGCCGTCGTCAAGCTGGACGCAGCTACCTTGCAGGGCGCCGGTAGCGTGCTTGACGAGGTCAATGCCATCGGCCTGTTCGGCGGCGACAAGCTGGTCTGGGTGCGCGGCGCGTCCGCTGAGAAGGCGCTCACCGAAGCGCTGCAGATCCTCGCGGCCGATCCCCCGGCCGGCGCCCGTCTCATCGTCGAAGCCGGCGACCTCAAGAAGGGGGCGGCGCTCAGGAAGGTTGGCGAGACTTCCCGCTCCGTCGCTTCGATCGCCTGCTACAGCGACGACATCAGGGGCCTGCAGGCACTTGTCGACACGGAACTTTCGGAAGCGGGCCTGCGCATCGGTCCCGCCGCGCGCGAACGCCTCGTCGAGGCGCTCGGGGGCGACCGCATGGCTTCGCGCAACGAGCTTCGCAAACTCGCCCTCTATTGCCGCGGCAAGGATATGGTCGATGAGGATGACGTCCTCGGTATCGTCGGCGACGCCAGCGCCATTTCGGTCGACGATGCGGTCGATGCGGTGTTGAAGGGCGACGCCGACGCGCTGCTGCATGCGATGAAGAAGATCACGACATCCAAGACGCCGCCTTTCCTGGTGCTTCAGGCCTGCCTCAGGCAATTCCAGCAGCTCGACGTGATGCGAGCCGAAATGGATGCGAGCCGCCAGTCTGCGGGCCAGGTCGTCGCAAGCCTCGGCCGCGGCCTGCACTTCCGCCGCAAGCCGGTTGTCGAGGCGGCGCTGAAACACTGGACCGGGCCGGCGATTCGACGCGAATTGGGCCGCCTGCAGGCGACGATCTATCAAAGCCGCAGCCGCCAGAGCCTCGAGGAAAGCCTGGTGATCCAGAATCTCCTGGCGATCACCATCCAGTCGGCGAGGCGTTGAGTTTGTACTTCAACGCCGTTCGAGCAGCCGGCAAATCTCTTCCAGTTGATCGAGCGTCTTATATGTGATCTTGAGATGCCCGCCGCTGGCCTTGTGGTTGACACTCACTTCGAGGCCGAGGCTATCCGACAGGGTGCGCTCCAGCGCCAGCGTATCGGCGTCCTTTTCCTCGCGCTGGCGGCCCTTTGCGTAGTTGGGATCGTTCTGCGACTTGATGTCGTTCTGCGCCAGCCGTTCGGCCTCGCGAACCGAGAGACCCTTCGAGACGACCGCGCGCGCCAATGCCACCGGGTCCGATGTGGGTATAAGCGCGCGGGCATGGCCCGCGGAAAGGCTGCCATCGGAAAGCATGTCGCGCACGGGCTCCGGCAGCTTCAGAAGGCGCAGGCTGTTCGCAACATGGCTTCGACTCTTGCCGATGATGTCGCCGAGATCGTTCTGCGTGTAGCCGTGTTCCGCGATCAGTTGCTCGTAGCCCAGGGCCTCTTCGAGGGGATTGAGGTCGGAGCGCTGAACATTCTCGACGATGGCGATTTCGAGCGCCGTCCTGTCGTCGACATCGCGCACGATGACCGGTATTTCGGTGAAGCCGGCAAGTTGCGCCGCGCGCCAGCGCCTTTCGCCGGCGATGATCTCATATCGTTCGTGACCGATGGTGCGCACGACGACCGGCTGAACGATCCCGTGCTGACGGATCGAGCTTGCAAGGTCCTGGAGCTCGGCCTCATCGAACTGCCGGCGGGGGTTGCGAGGGTTACGGGAAACGAACTCGATCGGGATCCGCCGATCGGCGCTGATGGTGGCGGCGGGAGCAGCGCCGGTGTGCAGCGGCTGATCCATTTCGCCGATCAAAGCGGCAAGGCCGCGACCCAGACGCCTCTTGGAGCTGTCGTCGTTCATCTGACACCCAATTAATTACGATACCGAAACGACTAGGCGGCCTTCCGCTGCCTTTCGCGCTGAATGACTTCCGAGGCCAACTGGAGATAAGCCTGACTTCCGGCGCATTTAAGGTCATAGAGAATGGCCGGCTTGCCATAGGAAGGTGCCTCGGACACCCGCACATTGCGGGGAATGAGGGTATGATAAACCTTATCCCCCAAGTGCAAGCGGACGTCGCTGACGACCTGCTGGGCGAGATTGTTCCGGGAATCGAACATAGTCAGTACGATACCCTGGATATCGAGGCCCGGATTGACCGTCTGCCGCACCTGATCCACCGTCTCCAACAGCTGGCTCAAGCCTTCAAGCGCAAAAAACTCGCACTGCAATGGCACGAGAACCGAATGCGCCGCCGCCATCGCATTCATCGTCAAGAGATTGAAGGAGGGCGGGCAGTCTACCAGCACATAGGAATAGGCGAGGGCATCCACCGAAGCCAAAGCCTTTCGAAGCCTGAAGACGCGGTCCGATTCCTTGGAAATTTCCATTTCGACGCCGAGCAGATCCATGGTCGAAGGCACGATGGCAAGATTCGGCACCGCCGTATCCTGTGCAATCTGGCCGATGGCATGGGTCCCCATCATCAACTCATAGGAAGACAGATGCCGGGCACGACGCTGGATCCCGAGCCCGGTGCTGGCATTGCCCTGCGGATCGAGATCGACGATCAGCACCCTTTCGCCGATGGCGGCGAGCGCCGTCGCAAGATTGATGGCCGTCGTCGTTTTGCCGACGCCGCCCTTCTGATTGGCAATAGTGATAATCCGATTCTTTGGGCCAAACATGTTTCGCTCGCCTATCACTTCGTCCGACGTGAAAGATTTGCAATCTCGAGCACAACCGAATCCGGCTCGACGACACTTGCATGTTTTATCAGATCGAATTGAAAGCGGCTAACGGCTTTGTCGACTTCCTGCTGATAATCCCGCCCTTTGTGAAAGAAAGCGACCGTTCCGGAGCCTTCAGCGAGCATCCATGGAGCACAATAGTCGAGCAATTGGCTCAGATCGGCGAGCGCACGCGCCGAAATCGCGTCGCAACTCGGGATTTCGGCGGGCGCTGCCTCGATTCGAATCGGATGAACGGAACCCCTGGCTCCGGTTTCCCTCAGCGCAACGCGCAAGAATGCGGCCTTCTTGTTATTACTCTCCACCAGATGGACCCATCCGCCCTCTGCCTCCGAGAGGCAAATCGCCGTAATGACCCCGGGAAATCCGCCGCCGCTTCCGAGGTCGACCCAGGTCTTCGGCCCAGGGGAGAGTTGGTAAAGCTGGAGACTATCGAGGATATGGCGCCGCCATAAATCCTCTAGCGTCGACGGCGCGACGAGGTTGATCGATCGCGCCCATTTCTGGAAAAGGGAGGCAAAATGTTCGAGCTTTTGAACCGTTTCACGTGAAACACGCAATCCGTTCAGTGCCTGAGTGAGACTCGCTTGCATTGTATACCTTACCCACCCACACGTTGTGCTTGGCGAACCTGCCTGCGCAGCCAAGACAAAATGAGAGATATAGCCGCTGGCGTCACGCCATCGACTTTCATGGCCTGGGCGAGGTTCCTCGGTTTGTGCTGTGCCAGCTTTTGCTTAAGCTCGTTCGAAAGCCCGGGAAGCACCTCGTAGTCGAAATCATCCGGTATGGACGTATTTTCATCCCGCCTTACACCGGCAATGTCAGTGGCCTGACGCTCCATGTAGACAGCATAGGCCGCATCGATCTCCAGCGCCTCGACCACTCCGGCAGGAATGGTTTGAAGTTCAGGCCAAAGCGGCTTCAAGGCGGCGATCGACTGGTCCGGGTAGGAGAGGATATCGAAAGCGGTCCGACGCTGTCCGTCCTGATTGAGCTTCAGGCCGAAACGCTTGCCTTCGCTTGGCGTGACTGAAAGAGACTGGAGGAGCGTGCGTCCCGTCTCATAGGAATGCTTCCATGCCTCGAAGCGCTGACGGCGCGCGTCGCCGACACATCCCAGGGTAATACCCGCCGGAGTCAACCGCATGTCCGCATTATCTGCGCGCAACGACAGCCTGTATTCCGCCCGCGACGTGAACATGCGATAGGGTTCGGTTATGCCCCGCGAAGTCAGGTCATCGATCATCACCCCGATGTAGGAGTCGGTGCGGCTGAAGAAATGTGGAGCGCGGCCGATCGAGCGAAGCGCGGCATTCAAACCGGCAACGAGCCCCTGAGCTCCTGCCTCTTCGTATCCCGTTGTGCCGTTGATCTGCCCCGCAAGAAATAGTCCGGGCATTTTGCGCACGCCCAAGGACAGTTCCAGCTCCCGCGGATCGACGTGGTCGTACTCGATCGCGTAGCCCGGCTGCAGGATCTTGACCTGCTCTAACCCCGGAATTGTACGAATGAAGGCGTCCTGCACATCCTCGGGAAGGGAGGTCGAGATCCCGTTCGGATAAACGGTGTCATCGTCCAGTCCTTCCGGCTCCAGAAATATCTGGTGACCGTCCCTCTCGCCGAAGCGAACGATCTTGTCCTCGATAGAGGGGCAATAGCGTGGGCCGACGCCTTCGATCTGTCCCGAATACATCGCGGATTGGTGAATGTTATCGGCGATGATCTTGTGCGTTGCATCCGTGGTTCGCGTTACGCCGCAATCAATCTGACGATTGATGATCGCATCGGTCATGAACGAGAACGGAACCGGGTTTTCGTCCGGACCTTGGCGCCCGACGCGGTCCCAGTCAATCGTGCGCCCGTCCAAGCGCGCCGGCGTGCCGGTCTTCAATCGGCCAAGCTGCAGGCCGAAACGCCGCAGTGTCCCGGAGAGGCCTAGAGACGGTTCCTCACCCACGCGTCCGGCCGGAATCTTGCGCTGACCGATATGGATGAGGCCCTTTAGAAACGTGCCGGTCGTAAGAACGACGGCTGCCGCCCGAAAGATGCGCCCGTCCTTCATAGCCGTGCCACAAACCACACCGTCCTCTGTCAATAGATCGAAGGCATCGCCTTCAATCACCGAGAGGTTTTCGATCCCGCTGATCTCCCGCTGCATTGCCTCGCGATACAGCTTGCGATCTGCCTGCGTCCGTGGGCCGCGCACTGCCGGCCCCTTGCGCCGGTTGAGTAGCCGGAACTGGATGCCGGCAGCATCGGCCACACGTCCCATGAGGCCGTCGAGTGCATCGATCTCCCGGACCAGATGGCCCTTGCCCAGCCCGCCGATCGCGGGGTTACAGGACATTACCCCGATGGTATCCATTTTATGCGTAATGAGGACCGTACGGGCGCCGAGCCGCGCAGAAGCCGAGGCAGCTTCGCAGCCCGCGTGGCCTCCACCAATCACGATGACATCATAGTCCGTCATAGACATGCTCCAGCCTAGACCCTTTTCCGGCTTCCGCCTTGATTGTCAGTTCATACGATTGAGTCAAGAGCGTTTCACGTGAAACGCGCGCAATGACTCGCCTGCGTTGTATCGTCGGCCGGGTTACTTTCCGATACAGAACTCGGAGAATATCACGTCCAAAAGGTTCTCTACATCGACCCGCCCGGTTATCCTGCCTAGGGCATCGCCTGCTTGCCGAAGCTGCTCCGCACGCAGTTCGAGGTCGGAAGAAATCAGGCTGCGCTCCAGTGCCGCACTGGCCTGTCGCAGGCAATCGACATGGCGCTTCCGCGAGGGCATCGCCAAGGCTGTCCTACCGGCCAGATCGGGGAGATGCGACTGCAGCGCCGTCAACAGATCGGCCATGCCTTCACCGGTCCTCGTGGACAGAAAGATGTCCGCATCCGAGGGAGCCCAACTCGGCGAAGGGCGGTCAACCTTGGTTGCGACCCGAATAACGGGCACGTTTTCCGGAAGAACCTCATCAATCCGAAAATGTCCCGGTTTTTCCGATAATAGGAGGACAAGATCGGCATCGGCGATAACCTGCCGCGCTCTCCGAATACCCTCCCGCTCCACAAGCTCGTCCGTTTCACGAAGCCCAGCCGTATCGAAGAGTTTAACTGAGAATCCGGCTAAGGAAAGATCCACGGACAGTACGTCGCGTGTCGTTCCCGCGACCTCCGTCACGATAGCGATGTCCCTTCGCGCCAGGGCGTTCAGCAAGCTCGACTTGCCTGCGTTCGGCTCACCGGCAATGACGATCTTGAGCCCGTCCCGAATGATCTCGGCCAAGCCGGCGCGCGCGATATGTCCATCTATTTCCTGTCGGAGTCTGCCGACATCTTCCCAGATCACCGCGCTGACAGAACCCGGAACATCGTCCTCATCCGCAAAGTCGAGCTCTGCCTCGATCATTGCACGCGAATGGGTCAGCCGTCGGGCCCAACCGGCATAGAGTGCGGACTGTCCGCCACCGGACTGCTCTATGGCGAGACGACGCTGCATTTCCGTTTCTGCCGCAATCAGGTCCGCCAGCCCCTCCACCTCGACCAGATCCAGCTTGCCATTCTGAAAGGCCCGCCTTGCGAATTCTCCGGCCTCCGCATGTCGTAGGCCGCCGGTTGCGGCAAGCTCGTCGAGAATGGCGCTCACCACGGCCCGTCCGCCGTGAACCTGCAATTCGCAGCAATCTTCACCGGTGAAAGACGCCGGCGTCGGAAAATAGAGCACCAGGCCGCTATCCAGCGTTTCACCGTTTCGAGTCCGAATCGTTCTGAGCGTTGCGATGCGCGGCGGGGGTAGGGTTCCGCAAAGTCGCACCAGCGCATCTGCGGTCTCCGGACCGCTCACGCGGATAATGGCAACTCCTGCAGGCAGCGAACCGCTCGAAAGCGCGTAGATCGTATCGGTGGATAGCATCAGCTTACCGGTTTACGGAATGACGAGCAGGGTTCGACGCAGGCCATACCCGCCATCACGGCATCTTGAACATTGGGAATCGGGCAGAGCCAATCGGAAGCGCAATTGTGCGACGCTCGTCGGGCTAAAGCGAAGCGGCCTTATGCACCGAGCCGAGCTCGAAATCAAGTGCCGCCCTGTTTCGGGCGCATCTCCCCGGCGTTTCACGTGAATCACTCCCGTATCGGGCTCGATCGGGATGACAATCGACAGGGGAAAGAATGGCGGCAGGAGGATGTGCTGCATCCCAGATGCACGAAGAGGCCGGCGCTGGACACGCCGGCCTCTTTCCCGAGAAAGAAAGTCTCGCTCTTACGTATTCATCGAGTCGAAGAAGTCGCCATTGGTTTTCGTCTGCTTCAGCTTGTCGATGAGGAACTCGATCGCGTCGGTCGTGCCCATCGGCGCGAGAATGCGGCGCAGCACGAAGATCTTCTGCAGGTCCTGACGCGGGACCAGGAGGTCCTCCTTACGCGTGCCGGACTTCAGGATGTCCATAGCCGGGAAGATGCGCTTGTCGGCCACCTTGCGGTCAAGGACGATTTCGGAGTTGCCGGTACCCTTGAACTCTTCGAAGATGACTTCGTCCATACGGCTACCGGTGTCGATCAGGGCCGTTGCGATAATCGTCAGCGAGCCGCCTTCCTCGATGTTGCGGGCAGCGCCGAAGAAGCGCTTCGGACGCTGCAGGGCGTTTGCGTCGACACCGCCGGTCAGTACCTTGCCCGAGGAGGGAACGACCGTGTTGTAGGCACGGCCGAGACGGGTGACCGAGTCGAGCAGGATCACCACATCGCGTCCGTGTTCCACGAGGCGCTTGGCCTTTTCGATCACCATCTCGGCGACCTGGACGTGGCGAGTTGCCGGCTCGTCGAAGGTCGAGGACACCACTTCGCCCTTGACCGAGCGCTGCATGTCCGTGACTTCCTCCGGCCGCTCGTCGATCAAGAGGACGATCAGGTAGCACTCCGGATGGTTCGCGGTGATCGAATGCGCGATGTTCTGGAGAAGCACCGTCTTACCGGTGCGCGGCGGCGCTACGATCAGGCCGCGCTGGCCCTTGCCGAGCGGTGCGACCAGATCGATGACTCGCGCCGAGAGATCCTTGGACGTGGGAACCTCGAGTTCCATCTTGAAGCGCTCGTTCGGATAGAGCGGCGTCAGGTTGTCGAAGTGAACCTTGTGGCGGATCTTCTCCGGATCGTCGAAGTTGATCGTGTTGACCTTCAGAAGTGCGAAATAGCGTTCGCCTTCCTTCGGCCCGCGGATCGGGCCCTCGACCGTGTCGCCGGTCTTCAGCGAGAAGCGGCGGATCTGCGAAGGCGAAATATAGATATCGTCAGGACCCGGGAGATAGTTCGCATTGGCCGAGCGCAGGAAGCCAAATCCGTCCTGAAGGACCTCGACGACGCCCTCGCCGATGATCTCGATTTCCTGCTGAGCCAGCATTTTGAGGATCGCGAACATCAGCTCCTGCTTGCGCATCGTGCTGGCATTCTCCACCTCGAGCTCTTCGGCAAAGGCCAGGAGGTCGGTCGGCGTCTTGTTCTTAAGTTCTTGAAGCTTCATTTCAGCCATGAAGGGTCCGTGCTTGATAGGGGATTGGGAGCCGGCGCGATTTGTAAGGGAGCTGCAAGGGGGAAGAGGCAGGCTCTAAAACTTCGTCACAGGCCACAGGAAGAAGGAGATGAGGGAAAATAGCGATTCACGTGAAACGCCGCAAGGGGTCGCGGCAATTTAGCAGCAACTATTGCAGCTGCGAATCGATTGAATTCAAAATGGTTTCACCACGACAAGGATGACGATGGCGATCATCAGCAGGGTTGGCGCCTCGTTCATCAGCCGCCAAAAGCGCGCGTCGCGGCGATTCTCGTCCCGCTGGAAGGCTCTCACCGCGCGGCTGAAATGCACATGCACCAGCGTCAGCAGAAAAACGCAGAGAATCTTCGCATGCAGCCAGCCCCCGACAAAGCCATAGACGCTCCAGGCGAGGTAAAGTCCGAGCACCCATGAGATCATCATGGCCGGATTCATGATGACCTTGAGCAGTCGCTGTTCCATCATCTTGAAGGTCTCGGACTGTTCCGATCCGGGCGCTGCATCGGTGTGATAGATGAACAGGCGCGGCATGTAGAGCAGCGCCGCCATCCAGGAGATCACCGCAATGATGTGGAGCGCCTTGATCCACAGATAGAGGTCGTCCGGTTGCCCGGCGAAGAGGCCGATCAGCAAAGCCGCAAAGGCAGCGACCGCGATGGCCGCACGAAGTCGAGCCCGTTTGCCCGGCCCGCTGTCGGTTTGGCGTTCCCCTCTCATCGCTGCCCTTTCATCGCGATCCTCGAACGCGGGCGACGAGTGCGGCAACGTGATTCGGATCGGCGTCCGGCGTTATGCCGTGGCCGAGATTGAAGATCAGCGGCCCCTGGCCGAGGACGTCCAGGATGCGGTCAGTTCCATGCTCCTGGGCCGCGCCACCGGCCACGACCCGCACCGGATCGAGATTGCCCTGAACCGGCCCGTCCTTCTGCAATTCGGCGGCGAAGGCGAGCGGCACCAACCAGTCGAGGCCGATCGCATCCGCACCGGTCGCCTGCCGATAATTCTTCAGCAGGAGGCCCGCACCCTTCGCGAAAGCGATGATTTTGGCCGAGGGGCGGCGCGCGCGGACGGATGCGATCATCCGCCGGACCGGCTCGATCGCGAAACGCTGGAACTCCTCCTCGCCGAGCACGCCGGCCCAGGAATCGAATATCTGCACAGCATCGGCGCCGGCATCGATCTGTTTTACCAGATAATCGGCGGAAATGTCGGCGAGCAGCGTCAGAAGCCGCTCGAAAGCCTTGGGATGACGATAGGCGAAAAGACGCGCAGGCGCCTGGTCCGGCGTTCCGCGGCCGGCGATCATATAGGTCGCCACCGTCCACGGCGCCCCGCAGAAGCCGAGGAGCGTGGTTTCCGTCGGCAGTTCGCGTCTCAGCCGGGAGACGGTCTCGAAAACCGGAGCCAGGTGAGCGATGACGCCATCGGGGCTCAGCCGGGCAATCCCGTCCTCGTCGATCGGATCCATCCGTGGACCCTGTCCCTCTTCGAAACGAACATTGCGCTTGAGCCCATCGGGTATCACGAGAATATCGGAGAAAAGGATCGCGGCATCGAAGCCGTAGCGGCGGATCGGCTGCAACGTCACTTCGACCGCGAGGTCCGGCGTGTAACAGAGATCGAGAAAGCTTCCGGCCTTCGCGCGCACCGCCCTGTATTCGGGGAGATAGCGTCCCGCTTGTCGCATCAGCCAGATGGGGGGAGGGGTGAGCGCTCTCCCGCTCAAAACCTCCAGCACTTTGCGATGCGTTTCGCTCACTTGCCGCTTCCTAATCTAAAAATAAAACTGAATTTATAAGGTTTCTATTTCTTAGAGTCGGTGGGTATCAAGGATTAAAATCAATCCTCATCCTATCCAGTCCGCGTCAATCTCCGGCAAAGAGGCGGGAGAGATTCCGGCCGAATTGCGCGGTAAGCGGGGAAACCCGGTAAAACACTGCAGAGTCAGCCCCTTGCCGGCGATCGGGAGTTTGCGGTTCCTGTGGATGAGGAGTCGATCTGCGTGACAATTTGTCGTGGCCATGAGTCTTGTCCACATGCCCGGGCAAGAGATTTCCGGTTAGGTGTCAGATGTGAACAAGTCGCCGCTTTTCCACTTGCCTGAAGCCAGGCGCCGCCGTTAGCTGTTTTTGTCCCGCCTTATCAACAGACCGCGGAGAATTGCGTGGAGAACCGCAAAAACTACTTCCATCTGCATTTGATCTCCGATTCGACCGGCGAAACTCTGATCGCCGCCGGCCGAGCGGCTGCTGCGCAATTCCAGTCCTCCCATGCGCTGGAACACGTCTATCCGCTGATCCGCAACCGGAAGCAGCTGATGCAGGTCATGGACGCGGTCGACGGGGCACCGGGAATCGTACTCTACACGATCGTCGACCGGGAACTTGCCGGCCTCATCGATCAGAGATGCCGCGAGATCGGCGTGCCCTGCGTCTCGGTCCTCGACCCGATCATTGAACTTTTCCAATCCTATCTCGGCTCGCCCTCGCGCCGCCGCTCGGGTGCGCAGCATGTCATGGATGCCGAATATTTCGCCCGGATCGAGGCGTTGAACTTCACGATGGATCATGACGACGGTCAGGTCCCCTCCGATTTCAACGAGGCGGATGTGGTCCTTGTGGGCGTGAGCCGCACGTCGAAAACACCGACGAGCATCTATCTCGCCAATCGCGGTATAAAGACGGCCAACATACCGATCGTGCCGGGCGTGCCCCTGCCCGATGCGCTCCTGAAGGCGACGAAACCACTCATCGTCGGGCTTATCGCTTCCGCCGAGCGTCTCTCCCAGGTGCGCCAGCATCGCGTGCTCGGAACGACGCAGAGCTTCCACGGGGAAGACTATACCGATCGGGCGGCGATCGCCGAGGAGCTTAAATATGCCCGCTCGCTTTGCGCGCGCAACAACTGGCCGCTGATCGACGTAACGCGGCGCTCGATAGAGGAGACTGCCGCAGCAATCGTTGCCCTGCGGCCGCGGCTTAGATAGAGCGAACCGCGAGAACAGCTTGCAGGTCGCGAACACGGAACCGGAAAATGAAACCCTTGCTCATATTGGCCTCGGCCAGTCCTTTTCGTCGCGCTCTGCTTTCCAATGCAGGACTGGCCTTCGAGGCCCGGGCCGCCGCGATCGACGAGCGTGCGCTCGAGCAGCCGCTGGAAGCGTCTGGCGCTTCGCCGGCTGATGTCGCGCTGGCGCTGGCCGAAGCCAAGGCGAAGGATGTCGCACGATATTTTTCGGACGCCCTTGTCATCGGTTCGGATCAGACGATGTCGCTTGGAACCCGCGTCTATCACAAGCCCCGGGACATGACGGAAGCCGCCGAACATCTCCGGTCGCTCTCGGGCAGGATGCACAGTCTCAACAGCGCGATCGTTCTCGTGCGCAACGACGAGGTCGTTTGGCGGCACGTCTCGACTGCGAACATGACCGTGCGGCCATTGAGCGACGGCTTCATCGATCGGCATCTTGCAAAGGTGGGCGAGAAGGCGCTGACAAGCGTCGGCGCCTATCAGCTCGAAGGCGAGGGCATCCAGCTCTTCGAGAGGATCGAGGGCGATTATTTCACCATACTCGGCCTGCCGATGCTGCCGCTTCTCTCCAAACTACGCGAACTGGGTGCGATCGATGCATGATTCACGTGAAACATTTGTTAACCATGCCTTTGTCACCGGCTATCCGGTGAAGCATTCGCGATCGCCGCTCATTCATGGCCATTGGCTGAAACAGTTCGGAATTCGGGGGAGCTACCGGGCCCACGAAGTTACGCCCGAGGCCTTTCCCGATTTCATGCGGCAGATCAAGGAAGGAAGAACCGACTTCTGCGGCGGCAATGTCACGATTCCGCATAAGGAGGCCGCCTTCCGGCTGGCCGATCGGCCGGACGAACTGAGCGCCGAACTCGGAGCGGCCAACACGCTCTGGCTCGAGAATGGAAAAATCCGCGCGACGAACACCGACGGGCGTGGCTTCGTCGCCAATCTGGACGAGCGCGCCAAAGGATGGGACCGAATCTCGGCCGCGGTGATTCTCGGTGCCGGCGGCGCCAGCCGGGCCGTGATACAGGCGATCCGCGACCGCGGGGTCAAGACGATCCATGTGGTGAACCGCACGCCCGAGAGGGCGAGGGAACTGGCCGATCGCTTCGGCACGGCGGTGCACGCACATTCGATGGCGGCGCTTCCCGAAGTCGTTTCCGGCGCCGGCCTCTTCGTCAACACGACGTCGCTCGGCATGGACGGCGAGCCGGCGCCGGCGATCGACTTTTCGGGCCTGGCACCCGACGCCGTCGTCACCGACATCGTCTATGTGCCATTGAAGACGCCGCTGTTGCGGCAGGCGGAAGAGCAGGGCTTCCGCATCGTCGACGGACTTGGCATGCTTCTCCATCAGGCAGTGCCCGGATTTGAAAAATGGTTCGGTCTGAGGCCGGTCGTCGACGAAACGCTAAGACAGATCATCATCAGCGATATGGACAGGCACGCATGATCATCGTCGGGCTTACCGGCTCCATCGGAATGGGAAAATCGACTGCTGCGGGCATGTTCCGGGAACTCGGCGTGCCGGTAAACGATGCCGACGAAGTGGTGCATATGCTCTATAGCGGCGAAGCGGTGGCTCCGGTCGAAGCGGCCTTTCCGGGCGTCGCCAAGGGCGGGGTCATCGACCGGGCCGAGCTTTCGCTGCGGCTTGTTGCGGCACCCGAGCGGCTGGCCGAGCTGGAACGGATCGTCCATCCGCTGGTGCGCGCCAAGGAGCAGGAGTTCGTTGCGCGGCACAGAGCGGACGGTGCACCTTTCGTGCTGCTCGATATTCCGCTCCTCTTCGAGACCAAGGCCGAGGCGCGCCTCGACCGCATCGTCGTCGTGACCTGCGATCCGGAGATGCAGAGGGAACGCGTCATGAAGCGCCCGGGCATGACCGCCGAGAAGTTTGCGATGATCCTCAAGCGGCAGGTGCCCGACAGCGAGAAGCGCGCCCGCGCCGACTATATCGTCGACACAAGCGACAGCTTCGACGTCACGCGGCAGCAGATCCGTGCGATCGTCGATGATTTGCGGGCCGGTTAGTTAGCGCACTTTCAGGAAAAGTGTCAGTGTCTCCGTCCGGAGGCGACTTCGAAGAGCTAGATCGCTTCGCGAACCGATGCGCTATCATCGGTGCAAACCTGGCACTGAAGCTTCAAATGACGGCGAAATGCCATTAAGAATGGAGGTCGGCTTCGGGTGATTCGCCCCGAAACAGCGTCCACAGGGCTCCCGTATGCGTGAAATCATCTTTGATACGGAAACGACCGGCCTCGACAACCGCGAGGACCGGGTGATCGAGATCGGCGGTATCGAGCTCGAGAACCAGTTTCCGACGGGGCGCACGATCCATATCTATATCAATCCGGGGGAGCGCAAGGTTCACCCGGAAGCGCTGGCCGTCCACGGTATCACCGACGAGTTCCTGAAGGACAAGCCGCCCTTCGCCGATGTCGCCCAGGAAATCGTCGATTTCTTCGGCGATGCCCGTTGGGTCGCCCACAACGCCACCTTCGACATCGGCTTCATCAATGCGGAGTTCGAGCGGCTCGGCCTGCCGCCGATCGGCAGCGACCGGGTTATCGACACTCTGGCTCTTGCCCGCCGCAAGCACCCGATGGGGCCGAATTCGCTCGATGCGCTCTGCCGTCGCTACGGTGTAGACAACTCCCATCGAACCAGGCACGGAGCCCTGCTCGACTCCGAGCTGCTGGCCGAGGTCTATATCGAGATGATCGGCGGGCGCCAGGCCGCGCTCGGTCTCGTGGTGACGGAGGCAGGTGACCGGCCGATCGAGGCTGACGACGGACCGGTCGTCGTGGTCACAAGGGAAAGGCCTCTACGGCCACGGCTGACGGAGGCCGAGATCGCCGCCCATGCGGCGCTCGTCGCGAAGATCGGCGCGAATGCGATCTGGTCGAAGTACAGCGAAGCCGATGACGTTCTCAGATCGGAAGCTGTCTAGGCCTATCCGTATTGCGGCGCCCGCGAGGTTTCTCAAGCCGAATCGCATAGACCGGGCACAAAAAACCCGGCTCGGTGAGCCGGGTCTTCCAATCATTCGGACCGATCAGTTGGCCGTGTCGTTGGTATTGGCCACCTGCGCGCGGACCTTTTCCTCGGCCATGCGCTGGGCAAACATCTGCGCGAAATCGATGGGATCGATCATCAGCGGCGGGAAGCCGCCGTTGCGGGTGGCGTCGGCTACGATCTGGCGCGCGAAGGGGAACAGGAGGCGCGGGCACTCGATGAAGAGCAGCGGCAGCATGTGCTCCTGCGGGAAGCCGGCAACGCGGAAGACGCCGCCATAGGCGAGCTCGACGTTGAAGAGCATCTTGTCGCCGTCCTTCGCCTGGGCGCTCAACGACAGGACAACGTCGAAATCATTCTCCGCCAGCGGATTGGCATTGACATTGACATTGATGTTGATCGACGGGGAGCGGTCGCGAGCCTGCAGCGAACGCGGTGCGCCGGGGTTCTCGAAGGAGAGGTCCTTGACGTACTGGGCCAGGATATTGAGCGACGGGCTCTGCTGCTGGGCACTGCCGTTGCCGTTGGATGCGGTATCAGTCGTCATAAGAGTTTCCTCGGACTTCGAATTGGTGAGGCCATCTAGCATTTAGGGCCTGGGCTTACAACCCTCGTGGCCCGGCCTGGCCCGACGCAGGAACACGTCCGACCCTTCTTTGGGAACCGGTATTATAGACCCGATTGGAGCCGGGATCAGAAAAAGTGAAGCTCGGATCAATGAGGCGGACGATCCGGCGGCGGGTCGTCTTCGTCCTTTGTCTTGCGCGAAAATTCGTCCTCGTCGAGATCGATCGTCAGCGGGCCGCGGCGCTGCTCGCGAGGGGTGCCAGCGGACTGGGGGCCAGCGGATTGGGGGCCAGAGGACTGAGGACCAGAGGATTGAGGGCCAGGGGATTGGCGCCTGGAGGAACGATAGAAGCCGGTTGCGCTGCTCAAAATCGTCATCCTTCTGCGCAGGAAGGCGGCGATGGCGCGCCGGACCGGGGGCAGAAAGATGAGAAGGCCGACGAGGTCGCTGATGAAACCGGGCACGATCAACAGGATAGCGGCGATGAAGATCAGCACACCGCCGAGAACGTCCAGCCCCGGATCGTTGCCCGTCCGCGCCGCCTCCTGCACGCGCCGGAGCACGCCGAATCCCTGGATGCGCAGGAGCATGATGCCGGCGACGGCACTTGCGAAAACGAGAAGAAGCGTCATCGCCACGCCGATCTCGCGCCCGACGGCGACGAAGCCTGCGATTTCCGCAAGCGGCAGCCCGAGAATGACGAGCGGGATCAGGAAACGCATCGCCCGTGCTCGCAAGAAGGTGAGTGCAATTGTCCGGTCTCCGGTTTATGGGTGCGACATCGTCGTTTGAATGGTCTATCCTTCCGGACTATATGGAACAGTACGAGAAATTCTAACAGCGGTTCCGGGTGGAAATGGGCTCTTTTGATTTCATCACATTTTTTTTCCTGATCGCTGCCGTGGTCATCTTCCTGCAATTGCGTAGCGTCTTAGGTCGCAGGACCGGCAGCGAGCGGCCTCCTTTCGATCCCTACTCTCCACGGGATATCGCTCAAGGGCCGGAAGCCAAGGATAACGGCAAGGTCGTTCAGCTTCCACGTCGCGAGACGGCGGAGGACGAGTCGCGCTATGCCGCGATCGAGATCGTCGCCAAGGCCGGAACTCCGCTGAATGCCCAACTCCGGGCAATGACCGACGCGGATCCCAACTTCAATCCGGCCGAATTCCTCAACGGTGCGAAGATGGCCTACGAGATGATCGTCATGGCCTTTGCCGACGGCGACCGCAAAACCCTCAAGGGTTTGCTGTCCCGCGAGGTCTACGAGGGCTTCGAGGCCGCGATTGCGGAGCGCGAGGCCAAGGGCGAGGTGGTCAAGTCGACCTTCGTCGGCATCGACAAAGCCGATATCGTGCACGCGGAGATCAAGGACGCCGAGGAAAACATAACGGTCCGGATCATCAGCCAGCTTATTTCCGCGACCTACGACAAGCAGGGGAAACTGGTCGACGGAGACGCCGATTCGGTTGCCGAAGTGAACGACCTGTGGACTTTTGCGCGCGATATCCGTTCACGCGACCCGAATTGGAAGCTGATCGCCACCGAATCGGAAAACTGACCGGGAAGCGGGCGGCCATGGCTTTTCATCTCGAGCCGGTCTCCTTTTCGGAGCTGCCCGGCTGGTCTGCGGACGACCCGGCGCCGGTGATCGCTTCGCTTCGGCGCTGTCACCGGCATGCAACGGAGGTGAAGCCGTACAAGACCGGCTCGCTCGGCATTTCGGTCGGCGACCTCCTGCCCGCCTTCGAGGCGGCGGGCAGCGATTTCTCCGATGCGGCGGCCGCACGCGCATTTTTCGAGGCCCAGTTCGTTCCGTTCCGAATCTGCCCGGAAGAGAAAAGGACCGGCTTCGTCACCGCTTTCTACGAACCCGAGATCGAGGTACGGGCTGGGCCGGATGCGGAGTTCCGCTTTCCCTTCTACCGGCGCCCCTCGGACCTCGTCGACATCGACGACACGAACCGGCCGGCAGGAATGGACCCTTATTTCGTCTTCGGCCGCCGTCGCGACGGCAGGATCGAGGAATTTCCGGATCGCCGTGCGATCGAAGAAGGATTTCTCTCCGGCCGCGGTCTGGAAATCGCCTATGCCCGCTCCAAGGTCGACGTGTTCTTCGTCCATGTGCAGGGCGCGGCGCGGTTGATCTATCCGGACGGATCGCGCCGCCGCATCACCTATGCCGCCAAAACCGGGCACCGCTTTTCCGCCGTCGGGAAACTGTTGATCGATCGCGGCGAGATCGATGCCGCCACCGTGTCGATGGCGAGCATTCGCGCCTGGCTGGCGGCCCATGCCGACAGGGCGGACGAGGTTCTGTGGCACAACCGGTCCTTCATCTTTTTCCGCGAGGCGCCGGTCGAGGAGGAGGGGCTTGGCCCCGTGGCGGCTGCCAAGGTGCCGCTCGAGCCGGGACGCTCGCTTGCGGTCGACCGCCTCATCCACACATTCGGCGTTCCCTTTTATGTCGCGAGCGAAACCCTGACCCATCTCGACGGCGGACATCCCTTCGGTCGCCTGATGCTCGCGCTCGACACCGGTTCAGCCATCGTCGGCCCGGCGCGCGGCGATATCTTCACGGGCTCCGGCGACCAGGCGGGGGAACTCGCGGGTTGCGTGCGCAACGACGCAGAGTTCTTCATTTTCGTACCCCGCGCGGCCTCGGTCCGATATCGCCCGCAGTCCAGCCATGGCTAAGGACAAGAAGCTTTCCACCGAGGACCGCATTCTCTGGGGGAAGGTCGCGCGTTCGGCGCGGCCCATGCCCGGGCGGTTGGAGAATCTCGAGGAGCTGCTGGGCGGGACCGCGGAAATCAAGGCTGTACCCGGCCCGGAGGCGGCGCCTTCCTCGAGCACGCCCGAAAAGGCCGGCAGGGGCTTTTCTCTCAGCCGCGACAAGGCAGAACACCGCCCTCATCACGCGCTGGAGCGGCCGGTCAAACGCAAACTTGCCAAGGGCCGGCTGACGCTCGAGGCGAGGATCGACCTGCACGGCATGATCCAGAGCGAGGCGCACGGATTGCTGCTGCAGTTCCTCCTCAGGGCGCGCGACCGCGGCTTGAGGCATGTCCTCGTCATCACCGGCAAAGGGACGTCGCTCGGCAGCGACGGCGCCCTGAAGCGGGCCGTGCCGCTCTGGTTCTCGCTTCCCGAGTTCCGGCCATTGATATCGTCCTACGAACCGGCAGCCCGCAATCACGGCGGCGAGGGCGCGCTCTATGTGCGGCTGGCGCGTGCGAAGGGAGGCGCATCATGACTCCCTTCGGCGAAGCCGTGCGCGAACTTCGCCGGCGCAAGGGCGTGTCTCAGAAGGAGATGGCGGCGGCGATCGGGGTTTCGCCCGCCTATCTCTCCGCTCTCGAACACGGCAAGCGGGGAGCGCCGAGCTTCGACTTCCTCCAGCGCGTTGCCGGCTATTTCAACGTGATCTGGGACGAGGCCGACGAGCTCTTCCGGATAGCGCATCTTTCAGACCCGAAAGTCGTGCTCGACACGTCCGGCCTTCCGCCCGGTCACACCGCCTTCGCCAACCGTTTGAGCATGGAGATTCGCGGCCTGTCGGCGGAGACGATTCGGGCGCTGGAAGATGTTTTGGAAAAAGCCACATTTCCTGATAAGGACAGGGGATGAAAGCCCCTCCCGGCCGAGATCTTCGCGTCGGGATTTGGAACCATTGGACAAATTTTCTATAGTCCGCGAGGCATCTCGCGCTGTGATTCGCAATGAATCGCGACGTCCGAAAACCTGGAAAGACCTGAGCCCGAATGACCGATATTTCTGAGACCGAAGCCGGCGCAATCGCCGAATATGGTGCCGATTCCATCAAGGTGCTGAAAGGCCTCGATGCCGTGCGCAAGCGCCCGGGCATGTATATCGGTGACACAGACGATGGCTCCGGTCTGCACCACATGGTCTACGAGGTCGTGGACAACGCGATCGACGAGGCGCTTGCCGGCCATGCGGACATCGTGACCGTTACGCTCAATCCCGACGGATCCGTCACGGTGACGGACAACGGCCGCGGCATACCGACGGACATCCACCGGGAAGAGGGCGTCTCGGCGGCGGAAGTCATCATGACGCAGCTTCATGCCGGCGGAAAATTCGACCAGAATTCCTACAAGGTCTCCGGTGGCCTGCACGGCGTCGGCGTTTCGGTCGTCAACGCGCTCTCCGTGTCGCTGAAGCTCAAGATCCGCCGGGCCGGCAAGATCCACGAAATGAGCTTCACCCACGGCGTTGCTGACGGGCCGCTCAAGGTGACGGGCGACGCCGGCGGCGAGACCGGAACCGAGGTCACCTTCACGCCGAGCGAACAGACCTTCTCGAACATCGAGTTCGAGTTCGGCACGCTCGAGCATCGCCTGCGCGAACTCGCCTTCCTGAATTCCGGCGTGCGCATCGTGCTGACCGACAAGCGCCATTCTGACATCCGTCGGGAAGAAATGATGTATGACGGCGGTCTCGAGGCGTTCGTCGCCTATCTCGACCGGGCGAAGAAGCCGCTCGTGCAGAAGCCGGTGTCGATCCGCGGCGAGAAGGACGGCATCACCGTCGAAGTCGCAATGTGGTGGAACGACAGCTATCACGAGAACGTGCTGTGCTTCACCAACAACATTCCGCAGCGCGACGGCGGCACGCATATGGCCGGCTTCCGCGGCGCGCTCACGCGTCAGATCACCTCCTATGCCGATACATCCGGCATCACCAAGAAGGAAAAGGTATCGCTCACGGGCGACGATTGCCGCGAGGGGCTGACGGCTGTGCTGTCGGTGAAGGTTCCCGATCCCAAATTCTCCTCGCAGACCAAGGACAAGCTGGTGTCCTCGGAAGTCCGCCCGGTTGTCGAAAGCCTGGTCAACGAGGCCCTGAGCGTCTGGCTCGAAGAACATCCTTCCGATGCCAAGATTCTCGTGGGCAAGGTCGTGGAGGCGGCCGCCGCGCGCGAAGCCGCGCGCAAGGCACGTGAGTTGACGCGCCGAAAAGGTGCGCTCGACATCTCGTCGCTTCCCGGCAAGCTCGCCGATTGTTCCGAGCGCGACCCGGCCAAATCCGAACTCTTCCTGGTGGAGGGCGACTCGGCAGGCGGTTCGGCCAAGCAGGGCCGCTCGCGTGAAAACCAGGCGATCCTGCCACTGCGCGGCAAGATCCTCAACGTCGAGCGCGCGCGTTTCGACAAGATGCTGTCGAGCCAGGAAATCGGCACGCTGATCACCGCGCTCGGCACATCGATCGGCAAGGACGAGTTCAACGCCGACAAGCTTCGCTATCACAAGATCATCATCATGACGGATGCCGACGTCGACGGGGCCCACATCCGCACGCTGCTGCTCACCTTCTTCTTCCGGCAGATGCCGGAGCTGATCGAGCGCGGCCACCTCTACATCGCCCAGCCGCCGCTTTACAAAGTGGCGCGCGGCAAGTCCGTCCAGTATCTCAAGGACGAGAAGGCGCTCGAAGATTATCTGATCAGCATGGGCCTCGAGGAGGCGTCGCTCGAACTCGCTTCGGGCGAAGTGCGCGTCGGCCAGGACCTTCGCGAGGTCATCAACGACGCGCTGCGCCTGCGCTCGCTGATGGAGGGGCTCCACTCCCGCTACAATCGCTCGGTCGTGGAGCAGGCCGCCATCGCCGGAGCGCTCAACGTGGAACTCAACGGCGAACGCGACGAATATCAGTTGATCGCCGCCGAAGTGGCCCGCCGGCTCGATGTCATCGCCGAGGAGACCGAACGCGGCTGGGAGGCAGCGGTGACGGCGGAAGGCGGGCTGAAGCTCGAGCGCATGGTGCGCGGCGTCAAGGAAGCGGCCGTGCTCGACATGGCGCTGATAGGTTCTTCCGATGCCCGCCATATCGATCAGCTCAAGGCACGGCTGAAGGAGGTCTATGGCGCTCCGCCGGTGCTGCGCCGCCGCGATGGCACGCAGGAGATCAGCGGTCCGCGCGCCCTCCTCGACGCGATCTTCGCCGCCGGCCGCAAGGGGCTCACCATGCAGCGCTACAAGGGCCTGGGCGAAATGAACGCCGAGCAATTGTGGGAGACGACCCTCGATCCGAACGTCCGTTCGCTGCTGCAGGTCAAGGTTACCGATGCGACGGATGCGGACGGTCTGTTCTCGCGCCTGATGGGCGACGAAGTGGAGCCGCGGCGCGACTTCATCCAGGAAAACGCACTGAGCGTCGCCAATCTCGATATCTGACGCGCAAGTGTAGCCGCAGCACTTTGATCATAGCTGCGACGAGAGCAGGGCGGTCCTCCGCCCTGCTCTCGTCTTTACGGAAGCTCGATCGCTCGCGGATCATTCGCCCGTGAAACGTCCTTCGAAGACGAGTTCGCTGACGGGCTTGCGCTGGCTTGGTTTTTCGCGTTCCCGCAGATCGCCCGGCAGGGTGGAAGGATCCGCAATCCTGCCGATCGCGACGGCTGCCTCGACCCGGTAGTGCTCCGGAACGCCGAGCACCTGCATGGCCTTCTCCCTGTCGACCCCCGCCATCGCATGGGCATGCCATCCGGCGAGCTGCGTCTGCAGCGCCAGCGCGAACCAGGACGCTCCCGTGTCGAAGGCGTGCGTATAGGCCGGCCTCAGTTCGCCGGTCGATGTGACCCTGTGGGTCTTCGAAAGGATGATGACCAGGGCAGAGGCGTTTTTCGCCCAGCGCTGGTTGCCCTCGTCGAGCGTCGACAGCAGGCGAGCGAAATGCTCGGTGCCGTGGCGGGCGTAGACGAAGCGCCAGGGCTGAAGATTGCTGGCCGAAGGCGCCCAGCGCGCCGCTTCGAAAAGGGCGAGCAGATCCTTTTCCCCGATCTCCTCGCCGGTAAACGCGCGCGGCGACCAGCGCTCCAGAAAGATCGAGTGGATGGGGTGATCGGCTCTTCTATGGTTGATTTCTGTCACGAACGAACATCCTTATTTCTTGCAGATACGCACCTGTCCGACGCATCGCCATTCCTGCGCGTCAGCTCAATATAGGCGAGAAGGATCCGTAAACGGCAATCATGTGATTGTCGAACCGGCGAAAAAAGTTGTATAAGTTCTGTAGATTTTTTGAGGAAGGACTCGCCATGAATCTGAAAGACCCGTCGCTGTTTCGCCAGGCTGCTCTCGTGGGCGAGACCTGGATCGAAGCCGACCCGAAGAATGCGATCGAGGTGAACAATCCAGCGACCGGCGAAATCATCGGCCGCGTCCCGAAGCTCGGCGCCGCCGATACCCGGACCGCGATCGAGGCCGCGGCGCGGGTGCAGAAGGAATGGGCGGCGAGGACCGCCAAGGAGCGCTCGGCGGTGCTGCGCCGCTGGTTCGAGCTGATGATCGAAAACAAGGACGATCTCGGCCGGATTCTGACGATGGAGCAGGGCAAGCCGCTAGCGGAGGCGACAGGCGAGATCGTCTACGGAGCGAGCTTCATCGAATGGTTCGCGGAAGAGGCGCGGCGTGTCTATGGCGATCTCGTCCCCGGGCATCAGAAGGACAAGCGCATTCTGGTGATGAAGCAGCCGATCGGCGTCGTCGCCGCGATCACGCCGTGGAACTTCCCGAACGCGATGATCACCCGCAAGGCCGGGCCGGCCCTTGCCGCCGGCTGCGCCATGGTCTTGAAGCCGGCAGCGCAGACGCCGTTTTCGGCGATCGCCATCGCCGTGCTCGCCGAGCGCGCGGGCATGCCGAAAGGTCTCTTCAGCGTCATTACCGGCTCCGCGCGCGAGATCGGCGCCGAGATGACTTCGAACCCGACCGTCCGCAAGCTTACCTTTACCGGCTCGACCGAGGTCGGCGCAGAGCTCTACCGCCAGAGCGCGGCAACGATCAAGAAGCTTGGCCTGGAACTCGGCGGCAACGCCCCGTTCATCGTCTTCGATGATGCCGATCTCGATGCGGCGGTCGAAGGCGCGCTGATCGCCAAGTTCCGCAACAATGGCCAGACCTGCGTCTGCGCCAACCGCATCTATGTGCAGGACGGCGTCTACGAGGCCTTCTCCGACAAGCTCGCCCAGGCCGTCGCCAAGCTCAAGACCGGCAACGGCATGGAGGACGGCGTCATCCTCGGACCGCTGATCGACCAGCCGGCGCTGAAAAAGGTCGAGGAGCATGTGGCGGATGCGCTTGCGAAGGGCGCGCGCGTGGTGCAGGGCGGCCGTCGCCATTCACTCGGCGGCACCTTCTACGAGGCGACGGTGCTGGCCGACGTGACCCAGGCGATGGCGGTCGCGCGGGAAGAGACCTTCGGACCGGTAGCGCCGCTCTTCCGCTTCAAGGACGAGTCGGATGTGATCGCACAGGCGAACGACACCGAATTCGGCCTCGCCTCCTATTTCTACGCCAAGGACCTCGCCCGCGTCTTCCGCGTGGCGGAAGCGCTGGAATACGGCATGGTCGGTGTCAATACAGGCCTGATCTCCACGGCCGAAGCACCCTTTGGTGGCGTCAAGCTCTCGGGCCTTGGCCGCGAGGGCTCGAAATACGGCATCGAGGAATTCATGGAGATCAAATATGTCTGCCTCGGCGGCATTGCCTGAGGCTGCTCGCGATCGGAAACAAGCCGGCCGGAAAGTTCTGGCCGGTTTTTTCTTTTGCCGTTAAGAGGTTAATCGACGTTTTGAAATTCGGGATTGCCCCTCACCCTAACCCTCTCCCCGCAGGCGGGGAGAGGGGACTGGAGCGGTGCGGCATATCCCTTCTCCCCGCAGGCGGGGAGAAGGTGCCGGCAGGCGGATGAGGGGCAGAGAAAGCGGACGACTTCTCCGCATCCCAACCAGACAGACTCGGACGCAAGAGGAGACGACTATGCCCGCCCCCAAAAACACCTTCAAAGCGGCGATCCGCGAAAACCGCTTTCAGCTCGGTCTCTGGGTGGCGCTCGCCAGTCCCTATGCGGCGGAAGTGGTGGCCGGCAGCGGCTATGACTGGCTGCTGATCGATGGCGAGCATGCGCCGAACGACCTTCCCATGCTGGCGGCGCAGTATCGCGCCGTCGCCGGCGGAGGCAGTCATCCGATCGTCCGCCTGCCGGTCGGCGACGCGGTCATGATCAAGCAGATCCTGGATGCCGGCGTGCAAACGCTGCTGATCCCGATGGTCGACAATGTCGAGCAGGCGCGCCAGCTCGTGCGCGCCGTGCGCTACCCGCCGCATGGCGTTCGCGGTGTCGGTGCCGCGCTCGGCCGGGCAACGAACTTCAGCCGCATCGGCGACTATCTCGAAAACGCCAACGACGAGATCTGTCTGCTGCTGCAGATCGAGAGCCGGGCAGGGCTCGAGGCGATCGACGCCATCGCTGCGCTGGACGGCGTCGATGGCCTGTTCGTCGGTCCGGCGGATCTTGCCGCGGACATGGGACATCTCGGAAATCCGGGCCATCCGGAGGTGCGGACAGCGATAATCGAGGCCTTCGCGCGGATCGAGCGCGCCGGCAAGGCGCGCGGCATCATGACCCTCGATCCCGCCCAGGCGCGCGACTATCGTGACCTCGGGGCCGATTTCATGGCGATCGGCACCGACGTGACATTGCTCGTCAGCGCAACGGAGCGGCTGCGCCGGGAATTTCTTGGAGAGAGCGGACCGACACGGATAGAATCCGGCTATTGATCGATCTGCCTACTACGAAATCGACTGGAGCAGCGTCTCCCGCGCCGATTTCAGGTGTCGCCGGCAGGCCTGTTCGGCGAGCATGGGATCGCGCGATTGCAGCGCGACGATGTAGTCGAGATGCTCCTCCAGCGCCCGGGCGTTGCGCTCCCGCGCATTCGCCTTGTTCCACTGGTAGTGATAGTGGAAGACGATGGCGATGACATCGTAGAAGTCGATGATGAAGCGGTTGCTCGACGATTTGTGCACCAGCAGGTGGAGGCGCTCGTCGAGTTCGGAAAATTCGCTGTAGCGATTGTCGATGTCGGCGAGGATCTCCCGATGCACCGCCTCGATCTTCTTCAGCTCCTCCCAGGCCGGGTCCTGGTCGGGAAGGGAGACGAAGCGGGCGGCTGAGCGCAGCTCGAACATCTCCCTTACTTCCGTCAGTTCGAGTGCGAATTCGCGCGTGAACCCCTTGAGAACCCAGTGGCTGTTCGGTCGTTTTTCGATCAGCCCGAAACGGCTGAAGCGGATCAGGAATTCGCGCACGCTGGTCGTCCCGGCACCGATTTCGCGGGCAAGCTCGAGCTCGTTGATCTGCATGCCGGGCTCGGCGCCGCCTGCCAGAATCCGGCGCATGAAGCTCCGCTCGATCCTTTCGGCGAGCGAATCGGTCTCCGCGGTCGGGAAGTAGTCCGAGGGCTCAGGCCTTCTCAGCACCGTCTTGCTGCGCTTGTCCCAGGCGATGAGGCTCAGTTCCTCGCAGCGCGCAAGGATGGCGCGCACGGTCGTGCGGCTGACACCGAGTGCCTGCCCGAGCTCCGGCTCGGACGGAAGCGTGGTGGTCTCCGCGAACAGCTCGAGGCAGCGGTTGAAGGCATCCTTGAAGACGGTGTTTTGCTTCGCCATTGGCGCGGATCCGGCCCGGTTCGGGTTTCTGGTGTCGGCACGTCTTGGCTCCGTTCCGCGACGACCGCAATGGCCCCATAATAGCCATTGACGAACATCTGTCTATTGTAGATAAAAGACAGAACTGGTGCTTGCACATGTTGGAAACCGTTCGGGAGGAGCTTGATTTGCCCGCACCGTCTTCGATCCTTCTTTCGCCGGACGATAACGTCGTCGTCGCCACCGCGGCGATTGCGCCGGGCGACCGGCTGGCCGGCGGAGTGTCGGCGGTCGCGCGCATAGAGCCGGGCCACAAGGCCGCGATCCGCAGGATCGACGTCGGTGAGCCGGTGGTCAAATACGGCCAGGCGATCGGCCGCGCCACATCCCCCATCGCGCCCGGCGAGCACGTTCATTCTCATAATCTTGCCTTCGATCAGGGCCGGCTCGCCGTTGGCGCCGCCGTTCCGCCGGAGGCTGCGAGCGAGGCGGACAAGGCGCGCACATTCCTCGGCTATCGCCGGGCGGACGGTAGGGCCGCAACGCGCAACTATATCGGCATCGTCGCCAGCGTGAACTGTTCCACCACGGTCTGTCGCGCGATCGCCGACGAGGCGAACAGGCGCATTCTGCCAAAATATGAAGGCATCGACGGTTTCGTGCCGATCGTCCACGACCAGGGATGCGGCATGTCGTCCACCGGCGACGGCATGAAGAACCTGCACCGGACGCTCGCCGGCTATGCGCGCCACGCGAATTTCGGCGGCGTGCTGATGGTCGGGCTCGGCTGCGAGGTCAATCAGCTGACGCTCTACGGCCAGAGCGGGGCCGGGGCCGAGAAGCGGCATTTCAACATCCAGGAGGCCGGCGGTTCGCGCCGCTCGGTCGAGCGCGCCCTCGGCATTCTCGACGAAATCGCCAAGGAAGTCGCGGCCGCCCGGCGCGTGCCGATCCCGGTCAGCGAGATCATCGTCGGCCTGCAATGCGGCGGTTCGGACGGGCTTTCCGGCATCACCGCCAATCCGGCGCTCGGCGCGGCGGTCGACATACTCGCCGCCGCCGGCGGCACGGCGATCCTTTCCGAGACCTCCGAGATCTACGGAGCCGAGCATCTGCTGCGCAGCCGAGCGGTCAACGAGACGGTCGCGGTCAAGCTCGACGGCCTGATAGCCTGGTGGGAGGACTATGTGGCGATGCATGGCGCCTCGCTCGACAATAATCCTTCGCCGGGTAACAAGCGCGGCGGCCTGACGACGATTCTCGAGAAGTCGCTTGGCGCCGTCGCCAAGGGCGGCCGCTCGCCGTTGACGGCTGTCTACAATTACGCCGAGCGCGTGACCGAGCCCGGCCTGGTCTTCATGGACACGCCCGGCTACGATCCGGTCTCGGCAACCGGCCAGGTCGCCGGCGGAGCCAACGTCATCGCGTTCACGACCGGCCGCGGCAGCTGTTTCGGCTGTCGGCCGGCGCCGTCGATCAAGCTCACCAGCAACACGGCGCTCTATCGGGCCATGGAAGAGGACATGGACATCGACTGCGGCGTCATTGCCTCGGGTGAAACCACCATCGCCGATCTTGGCCGGGGGATTTTCGAGCTCATCATAGAGACCGCATCGGGCCGCAAGACCAAGAGCGAGCTTTTCGGCTACGGCGACAACGAATTCGTGCCCTGGCATCTGGGGGCGACGCTCTAGGCTGAAGGGGCGAAGCGAGACGCGTAAGGGCGCAATCCTTGGGGAGGAAACAAGGAATGCAGACGAGAAGGATAGGCCGGACCGCGCTCGCGGTGACCGAATACAGTTTCGGCACGGCGGGACTGGGCGGTCTCTATCGCGAATGTACCCGCGAAGCGGCGATGGCGACGCTCGACGCCGCCTGGGAAGCGGGTATCCGCTATTTCGATACGGCGCCGTTCTATGGGCTGGGCCTTGCCGAGCGGCGGGTCGGCGACTTCCTGCGCGACAAGCCGCGCGACAGCTTCGTGCTGTCGACGAAGGTCGGCCGCCTGCTTCATCCGGTGCCTGAGAACCAGGTCCCTGACTATTCCTACGTCAAGCCGCTGAACTTCGACGTCACCTATGACTACGGCTACGACGCGATCATGCGTTCGGTCGAGATGAGTTATGCCCGTCTCGGTCTCAACCGCATCGACATTCTTTATGTCCACGACATCGGCGGCTACACGCATGGCGCGGCGAAAAACGCCGTCTACCTGCGGCAGCTTCTGGATTCCGGCCTGAAAGCACTCGATGAGCTGAAATCGAGCGGCGTCATTTCAGCCTACGGCCTCGGCGTCAACGAGGTGCCGGTCTGCCTGGATGTCATGCGCCAGGCCGACATCGACTGCATCCTGCTTGCCGGTCGCTATACGCTCCTCGACCGCTCCGCGGTTGCCGAGCTCCTGCCGCTCTGCGCGAAGAAGGACACCTCGCTGGTCGTCGGCGGCGTGTTCAATTCCGGCATTCTCGCGACCGGACCGGTCGAGGGAGCGCATTTCGATTACATGCCCGCGACCGGCGAGGTGCGCGCCAAAGTCGCGGCGATGGAGCGTATCGCCGGAGAGCGCGGCATGCCGCTGGCCGCCCCGGCCCTGCAGTTCCCGCTGGCCAATCCTCACGTCGCCTCGGTGCTGCTCGGAACCGCCAAACCGTCGAGCCTGACGCGCAACATGGAGCTGACCCGCTACGGGATCGCGCCGGAAGATTACGCGGCCTTCGAACCCCATACGCTTGTCGCGCCCGAGCTGGGGCCGGAGGCGGTAAGGGCCTGATGCTTCGCCGCCCTCGATGGCGGCCGCCACTCTCATAAGCAACCGGGCCCGCATGCACCTGGCGGCCCGGTCGATAACGGAACAAGGTGTCACTGAGAGGAGAACCCGATGAGCATAGCCAAGCGCATTCTTTCACGCCGTGCCTTCAACGCCCTGGCCGGCGCCGCTTTCGTCGCCGCAATGGTCCCCGCGACCTCTTTCGCGCAGGACGTCACGATTCCCATCATCGTCAAGGACACCACCTCCTTCTACTGGCAGATCGTGCTTGCGGGCGCGCGCGCCGCCGGCAAGGACCTCGGCGTCAACGTGCCGGAGCTCGGCGCCCAGTCGGAATCCGACATCAACGGCCAGATCACCATCCTGGAAAACGCCGTTGCGGGCGCGCCGGCCGCGGTCGTGATCGCGCCGACGGAGTTCAAGGCGCTCGGCAAGCCCGTCGACGAGGCCGCGAAATCGGTTCCGGTGATCGGCATCGATTCCGGGGCGGATTCGAAGGCCTTCACCTCCTTCCTGACCACGGACAACGTCCAGGGCGGACGCATAGCCGCCGACGGTCTTGCCGCCGCCATCAAGGAGGCGACCGGCAAGGAAGAGGGCGAGATCGCTATCATTACCAGCCTGCCGGGCGTCGGCTCGCTCGACCAGCGCCGCGAAGGCTTTCTCGATCAGGTCAAGACGAAATATCCGGGCCTGAAAGTGGTTGCCGACAAGTATGCCGACGGACAGGCGACGACCGGTCTCAACATCATGACCGATCTGATCACCGCCAACCCCAACCTCGTCGGCGTTTTCGCCTCGAACCTGATCATGGCGCAGGGCGTCGGCCAGGCGATCGCCGAGAACAAGCTCGGCGACAAGATCAAGGTGATCGGCTTCGACAGCGACGAGAAGACCGTGGGCTTCCTCAAGGAAGGCGTGCTGGCGGGCCTCGTCGTCCAGGATCCCTACCGCATGGGCTATGACGGCGTGAAGACGGCTCTCGCGGTCTCCAAGGGCGAGAAGGTCGAAGCCAATGTCGATACCGGCGCGAATCTGGTCACCAAGGCCAATATGAGCGAGCCGAAGATCGACGCGCTTCTGAATCCGAAGGTCAACTGACGAACGGAATTGCGCGGCGCCGCAGGACCGGCGCTGCGCATCGCCTTCAGGAGAACAGTGCAACGGCCGAGGGGATCGGCCGTTGCGATCCGGGAAGTGGAGGACAATGCCATGATAGGGCTTCAAGAGGTCAGCCATCGCCATGACGAACAGGTGAGGGCGGCGGGCGGCCGTCCGGTTCCGAAGGGCGCACCCATCCTGGAACTCCGCAGCCTGCAGAAAAACTATGGCGCGGTCGAGGCTCTGAAGCCCGCGACGATGACCTTCCTATCCGGCGAAATCCACGCGATCGTCGGCGAGAACGGTGCCGGCAAATCGACGCTGATCAAGCTCCTGACCGGGGTCATTGCCCGCAGTGCCGGAGAAATCCGCTGGTGCGGCGAAACTGTCGACCTCGCCACGCCCAACGAAGCGATCGCCCGCGGCATCAATGCGGTTCACCAGGAGGTGGTGCTTTGCCCGCATCTGAGCGTTGCGGCGAACATGTTCCTGGGCGACGAGATGAACCGCCGCGGGCTGATGCGCAAGCGCGCGATGACCGGCGCGGCCCAGGGCGTGCTTGACGATCTCGGCTTCAATCTGCCCGCCAATGCCGAACTCGGCAGCCTGACGATCGGCCAGCAGCAGCTGGTCGCCACTGCTCGGGCGGCCATGCGCGGCACGCAGTTCCTCATCTTCGACGAGCCCACGGCCTATCTCACGCGACAGGAATCGGCACAGCTTTTCCGCCTGATCCGCCGGCTGCAGGGCGAGGGCGTCACGATCGTCTATATCAGCCACAGGCTGGAGGAGGTGTTCGAGCTCGCGGACCGCGTCTCGGTGCTTCGCGACGGCACGCATGTCGGCACGCGCGCGATTTCCGAGACGAACGAGGCCGAACTCATCACTTTGATGATCAACCGCACGATCGAACAGATCTACCACAAGGAACGTTTCGAACAGGGCGAGATGATCGTCGAGACGCGCGGGCTCTCCGGTCCAGGTTTCCGCGACATATCGCTCTCGGTCAGGGCGGGCGAGATCGTCGGGCTCTACGGTCTGATCGGCGCCGGCCGCAGCGAGTTCGCGCTCGGCCTTTACGGGCGCAATCCGGTGAGCGCCGGAGAGATCTTCTGGCAGGGCCGCAAGGTCGCGATAGGCAATGAGCGGAAGGCCATGGACCTCGGGATCGCGCTCGCGCCGGAGAGCCGCCGCGATCAGGGCCTGTGCCTCAACCTGCCGATCGGCGTCAATATCAACCTGCCTGTTTTCAAAAGGCTGACGCGCGGCTTGACGATCAACCGCGCGCAGGAGGCCTCCAATGCCGAACGTCAGATCAGGGATCTGAACATCAAGACGCCGTCGCGGCGGGTGCTTGCTTCCGCCATGTCCGGCGGCAACCAGCAGAAAATCGTTATCGGCAGATGGCTGAGCCACGGAGCGAAGCTCTTCATCTTCGACGAGCCGACCGTGGGCGTCGATGTCGGCACCAAGGCGGAAATCTACCGGCTGTTTGCGCGGCTTCTGGAGAAGGGGGCAGGGATCATCCTGATCTCCTCCTACCTGCCGGAGGTCTATGAACTGGCCGATCGCCTGCATGTGTTCCGGCAGGGGCGGCTTGTGGCAAGCCACGACTACCGGGCCGCAAGCCATGAGGAAGTGCTGGCGCAGGCGATCAATGCCTGAGAGCCGGATGAGGAAGGACGCAGGGAGGAAGCGATGAGTGTGGAAACGGTTGAAAGCGCGGGACCGACGCCGAAGAAAGGCGTCAGCATCCTGTTCGGTCTGACGCTCGTGGGATTGCTGGTCGTCCTGTGGCTGCTCCTCGGCCTGGCGACCAACGCCTTCTGGACGCCGAACAACATCAGCAACCTCCTGCGTCAGGGGGCGATGACCGCGATTCTCGCCGTCGGCCAGACCTTCGTCATCATCACGGCCGGCATCGACCTTTCGGTCGGCGCCGTCGTCGGTTTCACCAGCGTCATCGTCGCCTGGCTGCTCGCGGCGGGGGTTCCGCTCTGGCTCGCGATCATCGCGACGCTGGCGATCGGCGTGCTGATCGGCGCCTTCCATGCCTTCGGCATCGTCCGCATGGGGCTGCCGCCCTTCATCATCACGCTTGCGACGCTGACCTCGCTTCGCGGCATCGGTCTCCTGATCACCAACGGCTCGACCATCTCGATCACCAACGACGCCTTCACCACGTTCTCACGGGCCGACTTCCTCGGAATTCCCAGTCTCTTCTGGATGGTGATCGTCGTTGCGATTCCGGCTTACGTCTTCCTGCATCTTAGCCGCTTCGGCCGTTATCTCTTCGCCGTCGGCTCCAACAGCGAGGCGGCGCGCCTTTCCGGCGTCAACGTCAACCGCACGATCTATCTGGCCTATATCCTGTCATCGACGTGCGCCGCCTTCGTCGGGCTGCTGCTCGCCTCGCGCATCGGCATCGGCAACGCCACGCAGGCCGAAGGCTGGGAGCTGCAGGCGATCGCTTCGTCGGTCATCGGCGGCACGAGCCTTTTCGGCGCCGTCGGCTCGGTCCACGGTCCCCTGCTCGGCGCCTTCATCCTTGCGACGATCAACAACGGCGCCAATCTCCTGAACGTAAATTCCTTCTGGCAGCGCATCATCACCGGGCTGCTGATCATCGTGATCGTCTATTTCGACCAGTTGCGGCGGCGGGGGGCGCGGTGATGGCCGCCTGCCCGCAACCGGTCCCCAGCAAGCTTCGGAGCGCCGCATGAAAGCCGTCGTCTGTTCAGAGCCCGGCCGCCTCGCGCTCGTCGCCCGCAGCGGGCCTGAGGCACCGCCACCCGGCTCGGTGCGCCTTGCCGTCAGCCGCGTCGGGATCTGCGGCACCGATTATCATATCTTCGAGGGCAAGCACCCCTTTCTCGAATATCCGCGCGTGATGGGCCACGAGATCTCTGCGAGAGTGATCGAAGGCGGTCCCGGCACCCGGCTCGCGCCGGGGACGCTCGTGGTCGTAAATCCCTATCTCTCCTGCGGGGAGTGCATCGCCTGCCGCAAAGGCAAGCCGAACTGCTGCACGGCGATCCGCGTCCTCGGCGTTCACACCGACGGCGCCTTCTGTGAAGAAATCGTCATGCCCGAGCAGAACCTCTATCCGGCCGAAGGCCTTTCGCCGGAAGCCGCCGCGGCGGTCGAGTTCCTGGCGATCGGCGCTCATGCCGTCCGGCGTTCGGCGGCAGGCCGAGGCGTCCGTTCGCTGGTGATAGGTGCCGGTCCGATCGGACTTGGGACCGCCGTCTTCTCGCGCATCGCCGGCCACGACGTAAGGCTGCTCGACACGAGCGAGGAGCGCCTGGCCTTCGCCACGGAAAAGCTCGGCTTTTCGCCCGGCATCCTTGCGGGCGACGATGCGGCGCTCGCGCAGGCGACGGGCGGGGATGGGTTCGACGTCGTCTTCGACGCCACCGGCAACGCCCAGTCGATGGAACGGGCGTTTGGCCATGTCGCCCACGGCGGCACGCTCGTCTTCGTCAGCGTGGTCAAGGAGGAGATCCGCTTCTCGGATCCCGAATTCCACAAGCGGGAAATGACGCTCGTCGCCAGCCGCAACGCCACGCGCGAGGACTTCGATCACGTCATTCAGTCGCTTGCGGCGGGGCTCGTCCCGATAGAGGCGCTCGTCACCCACCGCACGACGCTCGAGGACCTCGTCCGCGACCTTCCCCGCTGGGTCCACGACAAGTCGGGGCTCGTCAAGGCGGTTGTCGCGGTGAGCGCCGGGTGAGAGGCTTCATTCCATGGGGATGTCCTTCCCAAAAAGTGAGGGATGCGTTTGTTGCGCTGCACAAGAAAAATGCTAGTGTAGCAGCGATTGCGGACACCAGAGACGAACAACCGCAAGCTAGATCATTCCGCCGTCCCGGTGAAATGATCCACTCTTCGTGACTAGGCGCTCTCGGATGGAAACCATTAGAAATGTTTCCTGTGGAAGCGCTCCGGCGTCGGACTGGGAGCGGCGTTTTCGTTGATTTGAAACAAGGGATACGCGCCCATGTTCTACCAGCTTTACGAGATGAACCATGCGATGATGGCTCCGTGGCGCACGGCGGCGGACGCCATGCGGCTGGCCTTCAGCAATCCGATGAACCCGGTTTCGCATACCTATTTCGGCCGTGCCGCAGCCGCGGGGCTGGAGGTTTTCGAGCGTGCCACCCGCCGCTACGGCAAGCCGGAATTCGGCCTTCCCGAAACCGAGATCGATGGGCAGCCCGTGCCGGTCCGCGAAAGGATCGTCTGGCGCGAGCCGTTCTGCAACCTCATACATTTCGAGCGCAGCCTGCCAAGGGATCGCGCTCCGGATCCGAAAGTACTGATCGTTGCGCCGATGTCCGGCCACTACGCCACGCTGTTGCGCGGAACGGTGGAAGCACTGCTGCCCCATTCCGACGTCTACATCACCGACTGGATCGATGCCCGCATGGTTCCCTTGAGCGAGGGAACCTTCGATCTCGACGACTATATCGACTACGTCATCCAGATGCTGCATTTCCTGGGGCCGGATGCGCATGTGATCGGGGTCTGTCAACCGGCCGTGCCGGTTCTGGCGGCCGTCGCGCTGATGGAGGCGGCGGAGGATCCCCTCGCACCGTCGACGATGACGCTTATGGGCGGGCCGATCGACACGCGCATCAACCCGACCGCGGTCAACGAGCTTGCGAAGGAACGGCCGATCGAGTGGTTTCGCGACAATGTCGTCATGCCGGTTCCGTGGCCGCAGCCCGGCTTCATGCGCATGGTCTATCCGGGCTTTCTCCAGCTTTCCGGCTTCATGTCGATGAACCTCGACCGGCACCTGATCGCCCACAAGGAGTTCTTCGCCCATCTGGTCAAGAACGATGGCGATGCGGCCGAAAAACACCGTGACTTCTACGACGAATATCTGGCGGTGATGGATCTGACCGCGGAGTTCTACCTGCAGACCGTGCAGGTGGTGTTCATGCAACATGCGCTGCCCAAGGGCGAGATGATCCACCGCGGCAAGCGTGTCGATCCGACGGCGATCCGACGCGTCGCGCTGCTGACCGTCGAGGGCGAGAACGACGACATTTCCGGCCTCGGCCAGACCAAGGCGGCGCAGACGATCTGCACCGGCATTCCCGATTCTATGCGGCAGCACTACATGCAGCCCGACGTCGGCCATTACGGCGTCTTCAACGGTTCGCGTTTCCGCCGCGAGATCGCACCGCGCATAGTCGCCTTCCAGCGCCGGCATTCACGCCATGCGAAGCCGGTCAAACAGCTCATCAAGGGCGGCAAGTCGGCCTGAGCGCGTCATTGGAGCGCTCGATTTGCCGGAGCAAAGTCAGGGGGTTGTCCGATTCCTTGATACAATGTCTTGCGTCGGGGGTGTGGGTTTCCCACATCGTTTTCATCGGGCCGCGAAGGGCGGCCCGCCGACTGCGAGGAATCCTGAAGATGAACCAATCTGCACTGATCCGTCCGGACTGGACGCCTGCGACCATTGCATTGATGGTGCTGGGTTTCATTGTGTTCTGGCCGCTCGGCCTAGCAATGCTCGCCTACATCCTCTTCGGCGACAAGCTGAGGGCGTTCAAGAAGGACGCCAATGAAGGAGTGGATCGCATGTGTGCCGGCTTCAAACGGAACCGCCGGGGACAATGGGCACATCATCGTACGGGCAATGTCGCCTTCGACGACTGGCGGACAGCGGAACTTGCCCGTCTCGACGAGGAGCGCCGCAAGCTCGACGAGATGCGCGAGGAATTCGACGGCTATGTACGCGAGCTCCGTCGTGCAAAGGACCAGGAGGAATTCGACCGCTTCATGCGCGAACGCAAGAACGGCCGCACCGGTCCGGAAGCCGGCTTCGAATCGAGCTGATCGCATCCGGTGTTTCATGACATCCGGTGTTTCATGTGAAACGCCGGATGTTACTCGTCCATCTGCCAAGTGCCCTGCGAATCGGCTAGAACGGCCTCATGTTTTCATCTCTCAAGCGGCGCCGTGGCAGTGGACCGCCCCTTGATGTCATCCGTGACATCGAGGTCGCCGGCAAGGTCCTTCCCCTGACCATTCGGCAAAATGCGCGAGCGACGCGGATGACGCTTCGCATCGAGCCCGGCGGGCGAGCGTTGAAGCTCACCGTGCCGGAGGGCTTGCCGGAGCGCGAGGTCAGCGCCTTTCTCATCCGGCACCAAGGCTGGTTGATGACCAAGCTCGCCCGCTTTTCCGGCGAAAGCGAGCTCGAGGACGGCGGCACCATCCTTGTTCGCGGCGTTGCGCACCGCATCGAGAGAACGGGCCGCCTGCGCGGCTTGACCGAAGCGCTCGTGATCGACGACGAGGCGGTTCTGAGGGTGGGCGGTGCCGAGGAGCATCTGCGCCGGCGCATCGCCGACTATCTCAAGAAGGAAGCCCGCAGCGAACTCGAGCGCCTGGTCGCCGTTTATGCGGGCAGGACGGGGCGCAGGGCACGCTCCCTCAGCCTGAAGGACACCCGCAGCCGTTGGGGCTCCTGCTCCGCCGAGGGCGATTTGAGCTTTTCCTGGCGGATTGCCATGGCGCCGCCGAAGGTGATCGCTTATCTCGCGGCACACGAGGTCGCCCATCTTCAGGAAATGAATCATGGACCGCGTTTCTGGGCGTTGTGCGAAAGCCTGTGCCCGGAAACGAAGGATGCCAAGCACTGGCTCAAGCGCAACGGCACGATGCTGCATGCGATCGATTTCGGGTAGATCGAGAGTGGCGAAACGGCCCCTCAACCCGCGGGCGGGGAGAGGGGACTGACGGAGCATGCCGCTTGTCCCTTCGCCCCGCTTGCGGGGAGAAGGTTCCTGCAGGCGGATGAGGGGGGCCGGCTTGGTTCGCTCGAAAAACACCGGATGCCCGCCGCCGCCCTCGCCCTAAGATTGGCCGCTGCCGTGCAACGGTTTTGCTCGACTCGGGCGGCATTTCATGCAAGGTCGCTTTCCATGAAAACGGAAGTGAAAATCTGTGGTTTGAAGACGGCCGAGGCCGTGGAGCGTGCCGTCGCGCTCGGCGCTTCCCACGTAGGCTTCATCTTCTTTCCCAAGAGCCCCCGCAACATCGAACCGGACGATGCCGGCCGCCTTGCCGCGCGCGCCCGCGGGCGCGCGAAGATCGTTGCGGTCACGGTCGATGCGGACAATGACGGTCTCGACGAGATCGTGTCGGCGCTCGACCCCGACGTCCTCCAGCTTCACGGTTCCGAAACTCCGGAGCGGGTCCTTTCCATCAAGGCGCTTTATGGTCTTCCGGTGATGAAGGCGCTTGCCGTCCGTGAGGCCTCCGATCTGGAGCGGATCGATCCCTATTTGGGCATCGTCGACCGTTTTCTCCTGGATGCGAAGCCTCCGGCCGGTTCCGATCTGCCGGGCGGCAACGGGATTTCTTTCGACTGGCGGCTTCTCGACGCGCTTGACGGAAGCGTCGATTACATGCTTTCCGGTGGATTGAACGCGGGCAACATCGCAGACGCACTTGCGCTGACCGGCGCCCGCGCCATCGATACATCCTCCGGAGTGGAAAGCGCGCCGGGGATCAAGGATCTGACGCTCATGGAAGCGTTTTTCGAAGCGGTCCGCCGGGCGGAAGCTTGAGCGGCCGTGATCAGGGAGCAAGACGTGAATCAACCGCCTAAACCGAACTCCTTCAGGTCCGGACCCGATGAAGAGGGCCGTTTCGGCATATTCGGCGGGCGCTTCGTCGCCGAGACGCTGATGCCGCTGATCCTCGATCTCCAGGATGAATGGGCGAGGGCGAAGAACGATCCGGCTTTCAAGGCGGAACTCGAAAATCTCGGCACCCACTATATCGGCCGGCCGAGCCCGCTCTATTTCGCCGAGCGCCTGACGGCCGAACTCGGTGGCGCCAAGATCTATTTCAAGCGCGAGGAGCTCAATCACACGGGCTCCCACAAGATCAACAATTGCATCGGCCAGATCCTGCTCGCCAAGCGCATGGGCAAGACCCGCATCATCGCAGAAACCGGCGCCGGCCAGCACGGAGTGGCATCGGCGACGGTCGCGGCGCGCTTCGGCCTGCCCTGCGTGGTCTACATGGGTGCGACCGACGTGGAGCGGCAGGCGCCGAACGTCTTCCGCATGAAGCTTCTCGGCGCCGAGGTGAAGCCGGTGACCGCCGGCAACGGCACCCTCAAGGACGCCATGAACGAGGCGTTGCGCGACTGGGTGACCAATGTCGACAGCACCTATTACCTGATAGGCACGGCCGCCGGCCCGCATCCCTATCCGGAGATGGTGCGCGACTTCCAGGCAGTCATCGGTGAGGAAGCCAAGCAGCAGATCCTCGAAGCCGAAGGCCGGCTTCCCGATCTCGTCGTCGCCGCCGTCGGCGGCGGTTCCAATGCGATCGGCATCTTCCATTCGTTCCTCGACGACGAGGGCGTCAGGATCGTCGGCGTCGAAGCGGGTGGCAAGGGGCTCGACGGCGACGAGCATTGCGCTTCGCTGACCGCCGGCTCGCCCGGCGTGCTCCACGGCAACCGCACCTATCTTCTTCAGGACGGTGACGGCCAGATCAAGGAAGGCCATTCGATCTCGGCCGGGCTCGATTATCCTGGCATCGGACCGGAACATGCCTGGCTGAACGACATCGGCCGCGTCGAATATGTGCCGATCATGGATCATGAGGCACTCGAGGCCTTTCAGACGCTGACGCGGCTCGAAGGCATCATCCCGGCGCTCGAACCGTCCCATGCGCTTGCCGAAGTCATCAAGCGCGCGCCGAAAATGGGCAAGGACGAGATCATCCTGATGAATCTCTCCGGTCGCGGCGACAAGGACATTTTCACCGTCGGCAAAATTCTCGGTATGGGGCAGTAAAGATCATGACCGCACGCATGGAGCAACGGTTCGCCGACGTGGCGGCCGAGGGGCGCCCGGTCCTCGTGACCTATTTCATGGGCGGCGACCCGGATTTCGACACGTCGCTGGCGATCATGAAGGCGCTGCGGCAGGCGGGTGCCGACATCATCGAACTCGGCGTGCCCTTTTCCGACCCGATGGCCGATGGACCGGCGATCCAGCTCGCCGGCCAGCGCGCGCTGAAGGCGGGGCAGTCTCTCGCCAAGACGCTGGAGCTCGCCCGGCTCTTCCGGGCGGAGGACCAGCGCACCCCCATCGTGCTGATGGGCTATTACAACCCGATCTATATCTATGGCGTCGAGCGGTTCCTGGCGGACGCACTCGAGGCCGGCGTCGACGGCCTGATCGTCGTCGATCTGCCCCCGGAAATGGACGACGAACTCTGCATTCCGGCACTTGAGAAGGGCATCAGCTTCATCCGCCTGGCAACGCCCACGACGGACGATCGCCGCCTGCCCAAGGTTCTCGAAAACACGTCGGGTTTCGTGTATTACGTCTCGATGACCGGGATCACCGGCTCGGCGCTGCCCGATCCGTCGCTGATCGCCGGAGCGGTCGCGCGCATCAAGGCGCATACGCCCTTGCCTGTCTGCGTCGGCTTCGGGGTGAAGACCGCCGACCATGCGCGCGCCATCGGCGCATCCGCAGACGGCGTCGTCGTCGGCACGGCGATCGTCAATCAGATCGCGTCGAGCTTGACCGAAGAAGGCCGGGCAACGGAAGCGACGGTCCCGGGTGTCGAAGCGCTCGTCAGGGGGCTTGCGGCCGGCGTACGGGCGGCACGGCTTGCTGCAGCCGAATAATTGCCCATATTGACGCGCACAAGCCGAAGGAAAATCTTCAGGAGACTGCTTAATTGAACTGGATCACAAACTACGTTCGGCCGAAGATCAACTCGATGCTCGGCCGCAGGGAAGTTCCGGAGAACCTCTGGATCAAGTGCCCTGAAACGGGCGAGATGGTGTTCCATCGCGATCTGGAAGAGAACAAATGGGTCATCCCGCAGTCCGGCTTCCACATGAAGATGCCGGCGAAGGCCCGTTTGAAGGATCTCTTCGACGGCGGAATCTACGAGGCCTTCCCGCAGCCCAAGGTGGCGCAGGACCCGCTCAAGTTCCGCGACTCGAAGAAGTACTCCGATCGCCTGCGCGACAGCCGCGCCAAGACCGAACTCGAGGACACGATCGTTGCCGGCCTCGGCCAGGTCCAGGGCATCAAGCTCGTCGCCGTCGCGCATGAGTTCAACTTCATCGGCGGCTCGCTGGGCATTGCCGCGGGCGAAGCGATCGTGAAGGCCTTCGAGCGCGCGATAGCGGAGAAGTGCCCGCTGGTGATGTTCCCGGCCTCGGGTGGCGCCCGCATGCAGGAAGGCATCCTGTCGCTGATGCAGCTGCCGCGGACGACCGTGGCTCTTAACATGCTCAAGGAAGCGGGCCTTCCCTATATCGTCGTCCTGACGAACCCGACGACCGGTGGCGTCACCGCATCCTATGCGATGCTGGGCGATATCCACATGGCCGAACCCGGCGCGGAAATCGGCTTTGCCGGCAAACGGGTGATCGAGCAGACGCTGCGGGAAAAGCTTCCCGAAGGCTTCCAGACTTCGGAATATCTGCTGGAGCATGGCATGGTCGACATGGTCGTCAAGCGCCACGACATCCCGGAGACGCTCGCGCGCGTTCTCAACATTCTGATGAAGAAGCCGGCCAAGGCGGTCAAGCGCGATACCGCGACGGAGTTGGCCCCGCTGCCGGTGGCCGCGAGCGCCTAGATTAGGGCTACCATCATGACGGCGACTGAGGTCAGCGAGGCGGCGCAGGAGATCGAGAAGCTTCTCGCGCTGCATCCAAAGGGGTTCGACCTTTCGCTCGACAGGATCACGCGGCTGCTTGCTGCCCTCGGCAATCCTCACGAGCGCCTGCCGCCGGTCATCCACGTGGCCGGCACCAACGGCAAGGGCTCGGTCACGGCCTTCTGCCGGGCGATCCTGGAGGCCGCGGGCCTCAGCGTCCATGTCCACACGTCGCCGCATCTGGTGAACTGGCACGAGCGCTATCGCCTGGGTGTAAAGGGCGGCAAGGGCGCCCTGGTCAGCGACCCCGTGCTTGCCGATGCCGTACGCCGCGTTGCAGAAGCGAATGGCGGTGAGAAGATCACCGTGTTCGAAATCCTGACCGCGGTCACCTTCCTGCTCTTCGCCGAGCATCCGGCCGATGTCGCGATCATAGAAGTCGGCCTCGGCGGACGCTACGATGCGACCAATGTGATCGCCCGGCCGGCCGTCTCCGTGATCATGCCGATCTCGCTCGATCATCAGGCCTATCTCGGCGACCGGGTCGAACTGATCGCTGCGGAAAAGGCGGGGATCATGAAGCGCGGCTGCCCGGTGGTGATCGGCCACCAGGAGGAAGAGAGTGCGCGCGATGTGCTGATCGCGACCGCCGAACGTCTCGGCTGCCCCATATCCGTCTACGGACAGGATTTCATGGCGCATGAGGAGTTCGGCAGGCTGATCTTCCAGGATGAGAACGGCCTTGCGGATCTGCCGCTGCCGCGCCTGCCGGGCCGGCATCAATATGCCAATGCCGCGGCGGCGATCCGTGCCGTTCGGGCAGCCGGCTTCGATGTTCCCGAGGCGGCTATCGAGAAAGGGTTGGCCGGCGTCGAGTGGCCGGGACGCCTGCAGCGCCTCGCCGGCGGCAGGCTCTCGCATTTCGGCCCGCCGGGCGCCGAGATCTGGATCGACGGCGGACACAATCCGGGCGCCGGCCATGTCATTGCCGAGGCGATGGCCACCTTCGAGGAGCGCGACCCGCGACCGCTCTTCCTGATCATCGGCATGATCAATACCAAGGAACCGATCGGCTATTTCAAGGCTTTCCTCGATCTGACCGAACAGGTCTTCACCGTGCCGGTGCACGGGTCCGACGCGGGACTGGACCCGCTGGCGCTGGCCGCCGATGCGGCCGCTGCGGGACTCGAGGCCAATGCCACCTCCTCGGTTGCCGAAGCGCTCGGCCAGATCGCCGAACTCACCGACGAGGACCCCGTGCCGCCGCGTGTGCTGATCGGCGGCTCGCTCTACCTGGTCGGCGACGTGCTGGCGGAAAACGGCACGCCGCCGCGGTAGATCACGATGGTTTTAGGATAGACCCAAAATCATGAACGTGATCGATTCGAATGGATTGACGCGGGATGCGGGCGGAAAACCGGACACACGTTTCGTCATCCCGCTCTAAGGTTCGGAACGAAGGGTTCGCAGTTGCCGGCCCCTCATCCGGCCTGCCGGCCACCTTCTCCCCGCAGGCGGGGCGAAGGAGACTCGCGGCAAGCGCCAGGGCAATCCCCTCTCCCCGCTCGCGCAGGGCTGTCCGGGGAAAGTTCCGGGTGAATCGAAATGTCGCAGGCGCATGCCCCGTCAGACGGCGTTTTTCCGTCTATTTTCTGGTTGTCGAGACTCAGAAAAGGAGACGGAGCATGCGGTTCAC
>Ga0209281_1000143_pt1 | contig 174070 bp, 159 predicted proteins | sample MedtruBG_FD_187514 | JGI IMG/M metagenome (GOLD analysis project Ga0209281, IMG submission 187514) | Root nodule microbial communities of legume samples collected from California, USA - Medicago truncatula BG (SPAdes) (version 2) | ecosystem: Host-associated > Plants > Roots > Nodule | place... | reverse complement strand
CTTTTGCCGCAGCCGTTGTCGCCCAGCAGGCCAATGCGGTCGCCTTTTTTCAGCGTAAAGGAGAGTGAGTCGAAGAGCGTGCCAAACGCCGTATCAACGCGTAAAGATTGTGCAGTGAGTAAAGTGCTCATTGTTGCTTACCCAAGAGTTACAGGCATGTTTATGCCTCGTCAAACATCGCTGACGATAACTCAGTAAGCCCGAGAGAAGGGATTTCAGGGGTTGGTGTCTTCGCTCAAGCAGAAGTTATCGCAGCACGATACCGATAACGCTTGAGCTGGTGCGATCACCAAATGTATGTGAAACATTGAAAATTTCACGATACAGCATAATTGGCCTCCTTATATGTTTTGAGTTTGTAGGTGACTATCACTATACAACGTTTCTTTGCATATACCAAACAGAGGGGCAGCAGTGCTGCCCAGGATTATCTTTTTCGTATAAAAACATATAGGGCTAGTGTGAGAACTGACGCAATGAATGTGGCTATACCGAAAAAAAGGTACAGAACAAAATCCATGATCAATTCGTCGCCATATATTTCAAAATGCTCCGCAAAAGAGTATTGCGCTTCCGGTGGAATAACTTTATATAGTGTGAGTAGTGAAAGAAACACTGCCGTACACCATAGCAGTGCCAGTAGTACCACCTTCATTAATAAACCTGCACAACGCCATGAGCAATCATATAGTTTCCCAGTTGCTGCCCTCCCGTTCGAAGCAAGGCTGATGCCAGAACCTTAAAATCGCTCTGACTGTAAAGCGTGATACATCCCTTACTTAATCCAGATGGTCCGATAGGGTGCAATCTGAATTCTCCTCGCCTTATCCCGTTCACAAAAGTCTCATCATTTATCAATCCGTCATCGCGATACAAAGCAAACCACTCGCTCCGATTGGAACCCGTGAAAAATGCATTGACACTGTCCTTTGTTTGAGTATACCAACCACCTAATCCACGCAATAGTATGAAATATCGGCCCGGAGGGAGAGGGCCTATGTCGGGTAGAGACGCGCTTTCGGGACGATTTGTTGCATTACCATTCCCAGAAAATGCAGGGAAAAAACCCACACCGGGCACAGACAATGTTGCATACTTACCGCCGTTAAGGTGGAAATAACACTGCAGGAGGTTCATGAACGATCATTCCATGAATCAGCGAAGATGATATTACCGTCACAATGCCGCCACGTGATTTTCTCATAGCGTAGGGAAATATTTTCAAGATGGTTATGTTTTTCCATCGCTGGATTTTTTACGTCATGCATTACCGGGCATATTGAGACAACTTTAACGTTCTCCAGATACATGTTGAAGTACTCGACCTCCTGACCAGCATCATTGATCTTATACCACTTAAACTCGGCACTTTTCAGCGTTTGGCCTTTTGCCACGGCCTTGTATAAATAAGGGCTAGAACTGTCAAACTCCTTTTCAAATACCAGCGCACTATGAACGCGTGTACCCGTTATTTTTCCTGTCATGTTATCTGTTGGCAGATGCAGCCCATGACCGAACCCTAATATCTCGATACTTCCCTCGCGATCTTTTACATCAACAGCGCCTTTGATATCTGCGCCGCCGTCATCTTTAAGCCAAAGGTATGCCGGAATTGCCATTTCAAAACTCCTTTTTCAATTAATGAATTTAGTGATGCGGAACGTTACTAAACCTTTAAAAGAAATTGTTTATTAGGCAAGGAATGCTATGCAAAATATTTATATTTCAATGAGATATGTATTATTGTTGGAGTATTGATTTTCAAAATAATGTTATGGGGAATGCTGTAGAAGCGGCAAACAAAATCAAGGGAGTAGGGTGTTGACATCCCCTCTCCCTTTTGAGGAGAGGGAACGGTCGGCGTGCAGAATTAAATCGAGGTACGGCGATAGCTGCGGTATTCAGGCTTCCAGAAGTTGTCGTCGATGGCCTGCTGCAGCGCGTCGGCAGAGGTTTTCACCGCCACGCCCTGCTGCTGCGCCATTTTACCTACCGCAAATGCGATAGCGCGTGACACCTTGTGAATGTCTTTCAGCTCTGGCAGCACCAGACCTTCGCCGTCATTGACCAGCGGAGAGTGGCCCGCCAGGGTTTCGCTTGCCGACATCAGCATTTCGTCGGTAATGCGGGATGCGCCGGAGGCGATCACGCCCAGACCAATGCCCGGGAAGATGTAGGAGTTGTTGCACTGGGCAATCGGATAGGTTTTATCCTTCCACACCACCGGATCGAACGGACTGCCGGTCGCGACCAGCGCGTTACCTTCGGTCCAGGCGATGATGTCCTGCGGCGTCGCTTCCACGCGCGAGGTCGGGTTAGACAGCGGCATCACGATAGGGCGTTCGCAGTGCTTGTGCATCTCGCGGATGATCTCTTCGGTAAAGAGACCGGTTTGTCCGGAAACGCCGATCAGAATATCCGGCTTCACGTTGCGCACCACGTCCAGCAGGGAAAGAACTTCGTTGTCGGTATCCCAGTTTTTCAGGTTTTCGCGCTTCTGCACCAGCTTGGTCTGGAAGGGCAGCAGGTTCGGCATACCGTCGGTCAGCAGGCCGAAACGGTCAACCATAAAGACGCGGGAGCGGGCCAGCTCTTCGCTTAACCCTTCACGCTGCGTCTGGGCGATAATCTGCTCGGCAATACCACAGCCCGCAGAGCCTGCACCCAGGAAGACGATTTTCTGGTAGCTCAGCTGGCTACCGGCTGCGCGGCTGGCAGCGATCAGCGTGCCTACGGTCACCGAGGCGGTGCCCTGGATATCGTCGTTGAACGAGCAGATCTCATCCCGATAACGGTTCAGCAGCGGCATCGCGTTCTTCTGCGCAAAGTCTTCGAACTGCAAGAGTACGTCCGGCCAACGCTGTTTCACGGCCTGGATGAAGTCGTCGACAAACTGATAGTACTCATCGTCGGTTATACGCGGATGACGCCAGCCCATGTAAAGCGGATCGTTCAACAGCTGCTGGTTATTGGTTCCGACATCCAACACCACCGGCAGGGTATACGCCGGGCTGATGCCACCGCAGGCGGTATACAAGGAGAGCTTGCCGATTGGGATCCCCATCCCACCAATGCCCTGGTCACCAAGACCCAGAATACGTTCGCCGTCGGTCACCACGATGACTTTAATATTGTGGTTTGGCACGTTCTGCAGAATATCGTCCATGTTGTGACGGTTCTGATAAGAGATAAATACCCCACGGGAACGACGATAGATCTCAGAGAAACGTTCACAGGCGGCACCCACCGTCGGGGTGTAGATCACCGGCATCATCTCTTCGAGATGGTTTTGCACCAGGCGATAGAAAAGGGTTTCGTTGGTGTCCTGGATGTTGCGCAGGTAGATGTGTTTGTCGATTTCCGTCTTGAAGCCCTGATACTGGATCCAGGCGCGCTCTGCCTGTTCTTCAATGGTTTCAACCACTTCAGGCAAGAGGCCAAGCAGGTTAAAGCTGCCGCGCTCTTCCATGCTGAAGGCGCTGCCTTTGTTAAGCAGGGGAAATTCGAGTAAAACGGGTCCGGCGTATGGGATGTATAAGGAACGATGTTTTTTCAGTTTGTTGTCCATGTCACTCACTCTTTTTATGAAGATCCGTCCCTGACACTGCTGTTTGTCATCTTTCTGGCCTGTGCTACGGGGTGCGGTCGGGCGGTATTATAAAGGAGCTAAATATTAATTACCGCAACACATAAACAAAAACACCATCGGGATTACCGATGGTGTCGTAAATATCTTACTGGAACTTACTTGCCTGCGTGGCGTTTTCTGCCCGTGGCGTGGGTGACCTGCGTTTCACTGTCGCCCTCAATCACCACTTTACGTTGGTTTGAAAGCTTGTAGTTCAGTCCCAGAATATGGCGTGCCTGACGGTTCGATTTCATGTTAACTCCTCAATCCTGTTGATAGTTTTAAGGACAAGCTTGCTTACGCAAACGAAATGTAACCCCTTAGGTTGCAGATCCAGCTTAGCAGGTTTTTACAAAGGTGCGTTTCGCCCGCTAACAACATAGTTAATGGTCTGCTGGTAGATGTCACTGAGGATGTCATTGTCTGTGGATTCCACCCACTTGGTCAGTTCCATCAAAATGTCATCTTCAGTCACAGCACCGTGCTCGGCGTGAAGACCCTGCGCAATGGCGTTAACGAGTTCCGGTTGTGCTGCTGTAGTATTTGCCGGGTAATAAGTAAACATGCTGCCTCCGTGTCGTTGTCTGTTTAATGTTACGGCGTGCAAAAATATAATTCACATTCAGAATGGCAAATATTTCCGGCGCTGTGTGTAAGATTCATCTTAGAATTAAAAAAGTCATAAGTGCATGCTTTTATGTGCTTTTAAAAAGAAGGGGGAATCAATGGGAGAGTGGGTAGATATTTGCTGGTTGCTCCTGCTATCACGGAAATATAGCAGGAGCAGAGTTTAACTTACCACTTCATTTCGCCGGTATTCACCTTAGCGCTTAACTCAAGAGAACTGACTTCGGCCAGGTCCGGCTGCTGTTTTTTCATCGCGGCAATCACGCCAGCAGAATCCTTATGCTTAGCCAATGCCTGTTCAAACTGCTGCAGATACGTGCGGGTAAAGTCGATAGCGCCGGTTCCGGCAGGCGGCGTACCGAGGTAGTGGCCCGGGATCACGCGCTCTGGCTTGTGCGCGGCCATATTATCCAGGGTTTCCTGCCACTGCTGACGGCGAGCCGACGTTTGGGTATCCGCTGTCCAGACGTGAATGCCCCAGGAGACGCCGGTGCCGCCGAGGATAGTCTTCGCTGACGGGATCCACACATAGGCCGCGTAGCTGTCTGGCTCCTCAATATCGATCTTTTCTCCATCAACCATAAACGTGGTGGACGCGAGCACCTGAGGGACAACCAGTTCCGTTGGCGCGCCATCTTTCATCTGCGGACCCCAGAAGGCGAGTTTGGCGTCTTTGGTGGCTTTGATATGGTCAACCACATGCTGCGTGGCCACCACTTTGGCATTCGGGAAAGCTTTCACCAGCGGCTGAAGGCCAAAATAGAAATCCGGATCGCCGGAGGTGATCACAATCTTGTTCAGTGTTTTCCCGCTTTTGCGGATTTTTTCTACCAGCGCTTCGCCATCTTTCACGCTGAACTGCGCGTCAAACAGCACCGCCTCTTTCGGGCCGGAGACCAGCGTGGAGGAGACCGCAAAAATGCCTTTTTCCTGCGGGTTATAGGTATCAATGGTTAACGGCGCGGCAAACACAGCCGGAGTAAAAAGGGTGGAAAGCAGGGCAAGGTGAGTGAATTTCATGCTGTTGTCTCTGTTGTTCAGGAATATCGCTATTGTACGGATATTCGCATTTGCCAGAATTCCTGAAACAAGACATGCTTTGTTTCATAAATCGAGCAAATGGAGTGTTGTATGGATCGCGTTATTGCTGCTCAGGTCTATAACCGAATATGCGAGCTGGGGAGCCTGAGCGCGGCAGCCCGCGCGCTGGGTATTTCTCGCCCAATGGTCAGCCGCTATCTGGAACAGATGGAAAAGTGGGCGGGAACGCGGCTGGTAAACCGCTCGACGCGCAAGCTGACGCTGACGGCGGCAGGGGAAAAGGTGCTGCAAAAAACGCGCACGCTTTCGCAGCTGTCGCAGGAAATTGAAGATCAGTCGGCAAAAGATTTGCCTTCAGGCACGCTGCGGGTGGCCTGCGCGCATTTTACCGCTATGCACATTATCGCGCCGGTGCTGCCCGATCTGCTGTCCCGGTTTCCGCAGCTGCGCGTTGAGCTGGACGTGAACAACCATCCGGTGAGCCTTGTCGGAGAACGGATTGACGTGGCGATTCGCATCACGGATAACCCGGAGCCGGGAATGATTGCCCGCAGGCTGGGTGAGTGCCGCTCCGTACTCTGTGCATCGCCGCAGTATCTCGCTACCCACGGCACGCCAGTACATGCGGATGACTTAGCGCAGCACAACTGTCTGCACTACAGCTTTTTCGCTGGCCAGTCGTGGCACTTCCTGACGCCGGAAGGGGAAAACGTCAGCGTCGCCGTAAGCGGCAACCTCAGCGCCAGCATCTCATCGTTGTTGATGGATGCGGCAGAGAAGCACTGCGGCATTGCGATGCTGCCAGAGCAGGAAGCACACGCCGCGATTGAGCAGGGTACGCTGGTCCCGTTGCTGAGCGGGCTGAAACCCAAAACCTTAGCCATCCACGGTATTTATCAGTCCCGGGAATATCAGCCCGCAGCACTGCGCGTCTTTCTGGACGAAATTGTGCGCTATCTGTCAAACGACGCGCGGCAGGGCTGATGGCTATTTCGCATTCAGCCAGGGGGATGACGTGCTCCAGAAGATGATATCAGCGCCGAGATAATTCTCTGCAAACTGCACAAACTCATTTTTAGTGAACGGGTTACCGGTCGCCGGGTTGCGGTAGGTCAGGGTTGGCTCCTGAACGGCCATGGCGACGAGGGCCAGTTTACCTTTGTACTGATTGAAGAACGGATAAGCGTTCTTCATGTGTGCCTTGCGGTTGGGAACGATATCCGGGCCGCCGAGGCCAATGTTATTGGCGCTGGCAAAGGCAAACAGGCGTCCCATGTAATTGCGATCGTTATTCCACTCGCACGGCCAGAAGTTGACATACTGCACGACATGGGATTGGCTGAATGCCTTTCGCGCATAGGCCAGGTTTTCCATTTCTCCGGCAAAATAGCTATCACATGAAAATCCCTTTGGTGGTTTTTTCTCGTCAAGATCTATCGCCGTTTCGGGGAGATTCACGCCATACACCCGGCCATCAAATTGCTTAGCAATGGCCGCCAGTAGCGCCTGGTACCGCTGGCGCACGGCGGGATCCCACTGTTGAGCTACCCAGCCCGAGCCAACCGGTTTACCTTCCCCTGGGTTATCAAACTGCGGCGCAATGCCGCCGCCATATTGCTTATCCTTCATCAGATAGTCAGGAACATAGCGGGCATCTTTTTCGAAAAAACGATCCTGAATTTGAATAAAGAGTTTTTTATTGGCGGCCTTGAGGCGCGCCAGATCCTGTTCAATCTGCGAGAAGTCATAGCTGTCCTTCTCTTTTTCCAGCGCGCGCCAGCTGTAGACGATCTGCACACCACCGATGTCGCTTCGCGCAATGAGAGGGAACGCCGCGTCGAGATCGCCTGAACTGGTATAAATAAAGTTTTCCGGCGTCTTTGCCAGCAGAGACAGCGACATAGCCAGCGTCGTTACCGCGAGGGCCATCCTGATTTTTAGTGTCATATGTTTATCCTTGTTGTCGGTAGGGCAGAGGTAAGTTACGGAATTGTCTGGGTTCAGGAGAGTGCCAGAGGCATAGTCTATACTTAACCCTTTGTAAGCCAAAAGGAGAGCAAGAATGACGATTCATAAGCACGGTTCGGCACACTGGTCTGGTGACATCAAATCAGGAAAAGGGACGGTTTCAACGGAAAGTGGCGTCCTGAATCAACAACCTTACGGCTTTAACACCCGTTTTGAAGGCGCTAAGGGCACGAACCCGGAAGAGTTGATTGGCGCAGCGCACGCCGCCTGTTTCTCAATGGCGCTGTCGCTGATGATTGGTGAAGCGGGCTTCACCGCGGATTCCATTGACACCACGGCGGATGTCTCACTGGACAAGGCCGAGGGTGGTTTTGCGATCACAAAAATTGCGCTAACCAGTAAGGTTACCGTACCGGGTATTGACCCGCAGAAATTCGACGGCATCATCCAGAAGGCCAAAGCTGGATGCCCGGTATCGCAGGTATTAAAAGCGGAAATCACGCTGGACTATAAGCTCAACTAAGTCTAAAGCCGGGCGCCCGCCCGGCTAGCCCTTCAACGCTGTCGGGAACACGTCACCCAGCCACGTAATAAATGCCTGCAGGCGATGCGTCAGATGCCGGTTCTGCGGATAAACCACGTGAAAAGGATAATCCGCAGGACGCCATTCCTGAAGGATTTCAACTAACGATCCGGTTCTCAAAGAGGAACGGGCCGCGTAGCCAAACGTCTGAATAATTCCCAGCCCCGCGACCGCCGCCGCCAGGTGCGCATTGCTTTCGTTTACCCCAAGATAGTGCGGCACGCTGATGTCCAGCGCCTCGCCGTTTTCTCTGAAGCGAAAAGGAAACGCCCGTCCGGTTACGGGTGAGAGATAGCTCACCAGCTTGTGCCCATTGCGCAGCTCTTGCGGGTACGCGGGAATGCCGTGACGCTTCAAATAGTCGGGTGACGCACAGGTCACCCTTTCCGCCTCCCCGATGCGGCGGGCGATCAGCGTTGAATCATCAAGCGGGCCACCGCGGATCACGCAGTCCACGTTGCCGCCTATCAAATCTACCGGGCGGTCAGCCACGCCCAGATCGATGCGAATATCCGGATACCGCTGCATAAAGTCCGGCAGCAGGGGGATCAGCACGTCACGCGCGGTGGAGCCGCCGACGTCAATACGCAAATGCCCTTTGGGCGTACAGCAGGAGGCGCGAAACGAGGTGTCGATATCCTCAATATCAATCAGCACCCGCATGGCTTTTTCATAGTATTCCGTCCCCTCCAGCGTCGTCACGACGCGGCGGGTCGTCCGGTGCAGCAGCCTCGTTTCCAGATGCGTTTCCAGCGATTTAACCAGCTTGCTTAGCGTGGCGATCGGCATGTTCAGAGAATCTGCCGCACGCGTGAAGCTGCCGGATTCGACGACTCGCGTAAACGCCCGCATCGCCAGTAATTGATCCATGCGATCCCCCGGATTATTTCTCTGTGTGAATAGTCATTTTCATTTTTGCCCATTTTTCACCAATAACGCCAGCGCTAAAGTGTGTTCAACCCAACCCCCTCATTAAAGGTGAATACAATGAACACAACGCTCGCAGGAAAAATCGCACTGGTCACCGGAGGCAGCACAGGTATTGGTCTGGCAACCGCGCAGGAGCTGGCGGCACAGGGTGCTAAGGTCTATATTACCGGTCGCCGCCAGGCTGAGCTGGATGCCGCTGTCACCAGCATCGGTGCCGCTGCCGTGGGTATCCGTGCAGACGTCTCTTCGCTTGCCGATCTCGACCGGATCTACGCCCAAATTGCACAAGAAGCAGGTCACCTGGATATCCTGTTTGCTAACGCAGGCGGCGGGGACATGCTGCCGCTCGGGGCCATCACCGAAGAGCAGTTTGACCGGATCTTCGGCATTAACGTGCGGGGCGTACTGTTTACGGTACAAAAAGCGCTGCCGCTGTTGGTCACCGGCTCATCCATCATCCTTACGGGGTCGACCGTATCGGTGAAAGGGACCGCCAACTTCAGCGTGTACAGCGCCAGTAAGGCCGCCGTGCGTAACTTTGCCCGCTCCTGGGCACTGGATTTACAGGGGCGGGGCATTCGCGTCAACGTCGTCAGCCCTGGTCCGGTCAAAACCCCAGGACTGGGTGACCTGGTGCCAGAATCCCAGCGCCAGGGGCTTTACGACGCGCTGGCCGCTCAGGTTCCGCTGGGCCGCTTAGGGGCACCGGGAGAGGTCGGTAAAGCTGTGGCGTTTCTGGCCTCCGACGCGGCCAGCTTTATTAATGCCGTCGAGCTGTTTGTCGACGGCGGAATGGCGCAAATCTAACCCGCATTTCTCCAGCAGCGCACGTTTCGGCCCTCACGCGAGGGCTGTAACGGTTGAGGACGTTCACACCCCTGCGTTGCCATCGGGCAGCGGTCGCGAAAATAACACCCTTCAGGCAGATGGCGGTTACCCGGAAGGTCCGTTTTACGCAGCGCCAGCGCTTCATCCAGCGGCACGCCGGTTTTCGGGACGGAGTCCAGCAGCAGCCGGGTATACGGGTGCTGAGGATCCCCCAGAACCTGCGCGGCGCTTCCCAGCTCAACGATTTGCCCCAGATACATCACCGCCACGCGGTCGCTCATGTGCCGGACCACCGAGACGTTATGCGAGATCAGCACATAGGTGAGATTGCGCTGCTGCTGCAGCTTGATCAGCAGATTGAGGATCTGCGCCTGCACGGAGATATCCAGCGCGCTGGTGGGTTCATCCAGCACGATGACGTCAGGATCGGAGGAGAGCGCGCGGGCGATGGCGATGCGCTGGCGCTGGCCGCCCGAAAACGCGTGGGGGAGTCGCTCGAGGTATTCCGGACGAATCCCGACCTGCAGCGCCAGATCTTCAGCAAGCTGGCGACGTTCACGTACGCTGCTGCGTTTTTGCACCCACACCGGCTCGGTGATAATCCGCCAGACCGGCAAGCGCGGATCGAGCGACGAGAGCGGATCCTGAAACACCATCTGCATATCGCCAGCATGGTGTGTCCGCTGGCAAACGCCGGTACTGGGTTTGAGCATCCCCATCAGCAGCTGCGCCAGCGTGCTTTTGCCGCAGCCGGACTCTCCGACAATGCCCAGCGTTTCGCCCCGATGGAGCTGGAGATCCAGCCCGTTGAGGGCGTGAACCTGCTCGGTAACGTGCCCAAGCCAGTTTTTGCGCGCGGTAAAGTTCACGTGCACGCTGTTCAGTTCCAGCAGAATGTCAGACATGGTGTGCCCCCTGTTGCGGGTACCAGCATGCCGCCTGTTGGCCTTCAGCGCCATGTGGCATCAGGCGGGGCGTTTCGCCGCATTTTGCGCCAGCGGCAAAGCAGCGCTCGCGAAATGCACACCCGCGCGGAAGCTGGCTGAGGTTCGGTACCGTGCCGGGAATGGCGGGCAGAACATCGCGAGGTTGGCCGTTTTCCGGTGCGCACTGCAGCAGGCCGATGGAATAGGGATGAACGGGATGATGTATTAACGTCTGCGTGACACCGCTCTCTATCACGCTTCCTGCATACATCACGTACATCCTGTCACAAAGCTGCGATACCACCGCCATATCGTGGCTGATAAACAGCACTGAGGTGCCGCTGGCGCGCGCTTTATGCTTCAGTAACCGCAGCACCTGCAGCTGGACGGTCACATCCAGCGCGGTGGTGGGCTCATCCGCAACGATAAGCTCCGGCTCGCAGGAGAAGGCAAGGGCAATCATCACCCGCTGACGCATGCCGCCGGAAAGCTCAAACGGATAGCGCTCCATCACTCTGGCCGCGTCGGGGATTTGCATCTCCTCCAGCAGGCTGATGGCTTTTTGCTGTGATTCGCGGCGGGAGAGCGGCTGATGCTGGCGGATCACCTCCACCATCTGTTTGCCGATGCGCCGGGTGGGATTGAGCGCCGTCATCGGCTCCTGAAAAATCATCGCCACCTTCGCGCCGCGCCACTGGCGAAGCTGTTTTTCCGTGGCGTTCAGCACGTCTTCACCCAGCAGAGTGACCTTTCCGTGATGAACACGGTAGCTGCCTTCCGGCAGCAGGCGCATCGCCAGCATCGCCGTCACCGATTTGCCCGAACCGGACTCGCCCACCACGCCGACGATTTCCCCGCGTTTGATCTCCAGCGAAACGTGGTTAAGCGCATGAACGTCTCCGCGAAAAATCGGGAAGCTCAGGTGTACATCTTCTATCGCTAAAACGGCATCACTCATCACTGCTTTCCTCCCGATTTCGGATCCAGCAGGTCGCGGATCCCATCGCCAAACAGGTTAAAACCGACAGCGGTGATCAGAATCGCCGCTCCCGGAAAGGCGCAGTACCACCACTGGTCAAGCACGTAGTTGCGGCCAACGGCGACCATCGCACCCCATTCGGCGGTGGGCTGCTGCGCGCCTAAACCAATGAAGCCCAGCGTGGCGGCCATCAGGATCGCGCTGCCGATATCCAGTGAGGCCTGCACAATCAGCGGCGGCAGGGCGTTGCGCAGGATGTGCCAGCTGATCAAGTGCCATCGCGAAGCGCCAAAGGTACGTGCGGCCTGCACGTAGGTAAACTGACGCACCACCAGCGTTTGCCCGCGCGCCAGGCGGACATAAAACGGAATGCGCACAATCGCAATCGCCAGCATCGCGTTAAACAGGCTCGGACCGAGCGCGGCGGCCAGCGCCATCGTCAGCACCAGCGACGGGATGGAGAGCATAATGTCCATGATCCGCATGATAATGGCGTCACCGCGCCCGCCCAGCACGCCGGACAGACAGCCGAGCAGCGAGCCAATACCGCCCGCGATCGCCACCACGGCTAACCCTGCGGTAATGGACTGCTGGCTGCCAATCAGCACCCGGCTGAACAGATCGCGGCCCACTTCATCGGTGCCAAACCAGTGTTGCGCAGACGGTGCCTGCAGGCGGGCGGTCAGGTCGAGCGCGTTCGGGTCGTGCGGTACGATCCACGGTGATGTCACCATCAGCGCCAGCATCAGCAGCATTATCACGCCGCCAATCAGCGTGAGCGGGCTTTGGCGCAGCATCCAGAACAGCTTTGCCCAGTTGATGCGCTGCGTTGCGGGTTTTACGGGGACGGACGTTTCCTGAGTTAACATCATTCGGCACCTCCGCGCCCGATTCGTGGGTCAATCCACAGATAGAGCAGATCCACCACCAGATTGACGAAGACATACGCCAGCGACACCACCACCGCGAATCCCATTACTGCCGGGAAATCCAGCGCCTGTATAGAGGTCACCACCCAGGCACCCATTCCCGGCCAGGCAAAGACGGTTTCGGTCAGCACCGCACCGTAAAGCAGATCGCCCAGCGCCAGCCCGAGCACCGTAATCGACGGGATCATCGCATTGGGCAGAGCATAGCGCAGGACGATGTACCAGCCCGGCAGGCCGCTGGCGCGGGCGGTGCGGATATAATCCTCGCTAAGCTGCTCCAGCATCGCCGAGCGAACCTGTCGCGCTACAATTCCCAGGTGAACAAACGCCAGGGTGAGCGAGGGGAGAATCAGGTGCTGCAGCGCGTTGAAAAACACCTCGCCGTTGCCTTCCAGCAGCGCATCCAGCAGATAAAACCCGGTCACGTGCGTGGGCGGATCGAGCCAGTCATCCAGCCTGCCGCCGCCCGGGAGAATTTGCAGTTGTCCGTAGAACAGCACAATCACCCCCAGCCCCAGCCAAAACGCGGGCGTGGAGATGCCGGTCATCGCCATCAGCCGCACCAGGTGGTCCAGCCAGCGGTTACGGTAGACCGCGGATAAAATGCCCAGCGGCACGCCAATCACCAGCGCCAGCAGCAGGGAGCAAAAGGCCAGTTCCAGCGTGGCGGGAAAAAAGGCCTTCAAATCTTCCGCCACCGGCCGCCCCGTGCGGATGGAGGTGCCTAAATCACCGTGCGCCAGCGCGTCCACGTAGCGACCAAACTGGACCCAGAGCGGCTGGTCCAGCCCCAGCTGCTGGCGGATGCTCTGGACCATTTCGTCGCTGGCGCGGTCACCGGCCAGCAGGCGGGCCGGATCGCCGGGGATCATGTGTGAAATAACAAAGGTGATAATACAGACACCGGCCACCACCAGAAGTAACCCCCAGCAGCGCTGGCGCAGAATGCTCCAGAACGTCATACATTTTCCCCCGGCGAGAGCCGCTACTTGCTCATGGTGGCGATGTTGAACACCTGCTCGAGCATCGGATTAAAGGTGAAGCCTTTGACCTCTTTGTTCATCGCCAGCTGGTAGTTTTTCTGGAACAGATAAACGTAGGCCGCCTCGTCAATCACCACTTTTTGCGCCTGCTGGTAGTCCTTGGTGCGCTCGGCCTGGTCAGTGGTTTTCAGCGCCGCCTGAAGCAGGGCATCGACCTCTTTGTTCTCATAGAACGAGCGGTTGCCCGGCAGCCCTTTTTTGTCCGATTCGAACCAGTAGTTCATGAACATATACGGGTCGGCAAAGTCCGGGCTCCAGTTGCCGATGGCGATGTCGTAATCGCCTTTGCCCACGCGGTCGCGCATGGTGGCGTTGGCCAGTTTCTCCAGCTTGACGTTAATCCCGAGCTTGCCGAGGCTCGCCTGAGTGGAGAGGGCGATCGGCTCCCAGTTGGGATCGTTGTCGGAATAGAGGAACGTCAGGCTGGCGGGTTTATCCTTCACTTTTTCCAGCGCCGCTTTTGCTTTGGCCTCGTCAAAGCTGTACTGCATGGCGGTGGCGTCATAGCCCCACATGCCGTCCGGGATCGGCCCGCGCATCTGCTTGCCGTTGCCGCTCAGAATACCTTTCACCATCCCCTGATAGTCCGTCGCCCAGGAGACAGCCCGGCGTAAATCAGCCTGGTTCATCGGCGCTTTGCTGTTGTTCAGATAGAGATAGGTCACACGCAGGGACGGGTATTCCGCGACGGTCACTTTGCCTTCCTGCTTGAGGGCGGAAAGCTGATCCACCGGCAGAGAGTCGGCGATGTCCAGATCGCCACGGGAAAGCTGCAGGCGGCGCGATGCGCTCTCGCCAATGATCTTCACCGACACGCGCTTAAAGTGCGGCTTGTCGCCCGGCCAGTGTGGGTTAGGTACCAGCACCAGCTGCTGGCCTTTCTGCCAGCTTTTCAGCATAAACGGGCCAGATCCCGCCGTGTTCTGCGCCAGAAAACCGCGTGCATCATCGGCGGAATTGGCTTTCAGCGCCGCCGGGTTAATGATGGAGGCCCCGTCGTTCGCCAGCGTATAGAGGAACGGGGCAAACGGCTGGCTGAGGGTAAATTTCACCGTGTGCTCATCAACCGCATCAATCTTGAGATCTTTCGGGAAGGCTTCCGACGGGCCCTGAGCGATTTTCAGCAGACGTTCGAAGGATAGCTTGACCGCCTCGGCGGTGACCGGCGTACCGTCGGAGAATCTGGCGTTGTCCGTCAGGGTAAATGTCCACTCTTTCTGGTCGTCGGACGCTTTCCAGCCCGTCGACAGATCGCCTTCCACCTCGGTCGTGCCCGGCTTGTATTTCACCAGACGTTGATAGGACGGGTAGGTGACCGTCCAGTCGTTGTTATCAATTGTCACCGCCGGGTCAAGGGTTTGCGGATCGGCCGCCTTGCCAATCACCAGCATATCTTTGGGAACGGCTGCCAGTGCAGCGGTAGAAGTTAACGCCAGCGTAGCGGCGATCAGGGTGGTAAGAAGCGTTTTTTTCATGGCCGGGCTCCAGTATTAACGTGCAGCGTGTGTGGTCGAAAAACAGGGAAATTGGTCGTCTAACAGCGGGTAGCCTGCGGCGTTTGGCAGCTCGAAATGCCACCATTCGCTGCTGATGCCCACGAATCCGCCGCCAAACATAATGGCGTTGAGCAGCAGGCGGTTGCGCTGTGCCTGCGGCGGTACGGAAGGGTGATACGGATGCGAGCGGTCGTGCATTTCGTCAAACCCGGCGCCCATATCCAGCACGTGACCCCGTTCATCCATCAAGGTGACGTCGATGGCGGTCCCCCGGCTGTGGTTCGAGCCAATGGCCACATCAACCACGTATTCCGGGTTTGGGCATGCATCCCACAGCTGCGCCTGGGCCTCGTGCGGACGGTAGGCGTCGTAGACCACCAGTTTCAGTCCGGCCAGGGTAGCAATGCCGATCGATTTCGCTAACGCGGTAGCCGCATCGGTATGCAGCAAGCATCGAGCTTCCTGATAAATCGGCCTGCCGGTGATGTTGTCATCGGTGGCGTATTTAAGATCGATATGCAGCGCGGGAAACGTCTTCGCCACATCAACCAGTTGATACTCGTCGGACATTGATCCACTCCTTTAGCGTTCGAATTGACCAAACTCTTGTTGTAGCTGTCGGTTTACCGCGAGGCGTTCCGGCAGCGCTTCACCCAGTGCTTCCACCACGCCCGAGAGCAGCAGGTTGAACAGGCAACTGACGGGGGCAAGCGAATCCCAGAAGTGTCCGGTATCGGTTTTCACCTGCAGTAAATCGATAGGGTAATCCCGCGCCCACGGACACCAGATATCGGTAATGAGCGCCATCGGAATGCCTTTTTCACTCGCGACGCGACAGTACTGACGGGCGATAGCGGAGTAAGCGCGGGTATCGGTCAGCACCACGTAGGGGTTGGCAAATCCGGAGTTCAGGGACTCCACCCAACTGCCGGATAACCCTTCTGAGTAGCTCACGCGCGGGCGCAGATATTCCAGATGGCTGAAGAACGCATTAGCGATCCCGCGCGTCGACTGAATACCCAGCACAAATACCGCGTCTGCACGGGCAAGCTGATGGACCACCTGCCTGAAGGCCTCGCTTTGCGCCAGCTGGTACACCTGCGTAATCGCGTCGATTTCCAGGGAAAGCGAGTGCTGAACGCGGTCCGACAGCGGTTGCTGCTGTTGCCACGAGTCAAGACGCTCGTTCATACCCCAGGGCTGATAAGGGTCGCGCAGGCTTTTTTTTGCATCGTCAAGATTGCGGTAGCCCAGCTTGCGCAGGAAGCGCCCGACGGTGATCCCGCTGGTCCCGGTAATCAGCGCCACGCTTTCTGCCGTTTCAAAGGGGATCTGCGCGGCGTGCGCCAGCATCCAGCTTGCCACCCGCTTTTCGCTTGGCGTGAGCTGACTGAAGGTCGCTTCGATACGGCTCAGCACTTCAGGTTGTGTCGTCATACCGCCTCGCTGTTAACTCGCTGTCAATTGCCGATTTTTTGTTACCTGATTAACAATGCAGGACGCGTGCCATGTTCACAGAGGGGGTAAAACCCGCTATGCAGCAAAGTTAATGCAATATTTGTTTAACCAATGATCAACATTTGTGCAGCGTAGTTCACTTTTGGTGCATTGGTCGAAGCGGAGGAGAATGATTTTGGTGAATACGTCAGTGCCTTCACATTTTTGTTAAGATTGAAGGACACTGAGCTGGAAAGGAAAATCGGCATGGCGAATTGGCCCTGGCGTGTCAGCGTGCGGCTGATCGCGTTCGCAAAGAAAAGTATCCTGGTGTTGGGGATTATCCTGTTTGTACTGCTCGCCGTGCGGGTTTATCTCTCGCAGCAGGGGCCGGAACTGCACCGCTGGCATACCTGGCGCGCGGATGAAATGTCCGTCCAGGAGATGGACAAGGCAAATTTCGCCCAGTACCTGACCCGCGAAAACGCCATTTTCAGCGCGCTGGAAAACGAGGTGACGGCGAAAACGGAAGCAGAAGAGAAGACCCCTCTTAACCGCTACAACCGCCAGAGCCTGGTATGGCCAGGACAGTTTTCACCCGATGCCAACCGTTCATTTGTGCTGATGCCAAAAGGCAAACCACGCGGAGCGGTGGTGCTGCTTCACGGACTGACGGATTCGCCTTACAGCGTAAAACACCTTGCGGTTAACTATCAGCAGCACGGTTTTGTCGCCGTTGTTCCGCGCCTGCCCGGTCATGGCACTGCGCCTGGTGCGTTAACGGATGTCGACTGGGAGATGTGGATGGCGGCGACGCGGCTTGCCGTACGTGAAGCGACGCGTCTGGCGGGTGACGCAGTCCCGCTGCATCTGGTGGGGTATTCCAACGGCGGGGCGCTGGCCATGAAGTATGCCCTTGATGCGCTCGACGCCCCGACGTTGCGTAAACCTCACCAGCTGGTACTGCTGTCGCCCATGATTGGCGTCACGGCGTTCGCCCGTTTTGCCGGATTCGCCGGGCTCCCCGCGATGTTACCGGCATTCGCCAAAGCCGCGTGGCTCAACATTGCTCCAGAATATAACCCTTACAAATATAATTCGTTTCCGGTGAACGCGGCGCGACAGTCGTGGTTACTTACGCAGGCGTTGCAGCAGCAGCTTAGCCATGATGCACAGAGCCACCGCCTCGACCAGCTCGCGCCGGTGATAGCGTTTCAGTCCATCATGGACTCTACGGTCAGTACCCGGGCGGTGGTGACGGGGCTGTTCGACCAGCTTCCGGCAAACGGCAGTGAACTGGTGGTGTTTGATATCAACCAGGCGGCGAGCTTCCGTCCGTTGTTTAAACCCTCTTCATGGACAGCGCTTGCCGATCTCCTGCCTGCGGTAAAAAGGCGTTACAGTGTCACGGTGGTGACTAATCGCGGTGTAAACAGTGATGACACGGTTGCTAAGATTACGCCAGCGGAGAGTATGCGTGAAACGGTCGTCCCGCTGTCGATGCTGTATCCGCAAGAGGTCTATTCGCTCTCGCATGTGGCCATCCCGTTCCCTCCTGAAGATGATCTGTATGGCCGTCAACCGGAGGTCAAAAACCGCTATGGCATCAGCCTGGGAACCATTGCGCTGTGGGGCGAGACATCGGTTCTTAGCGTTGGGAAGGATGCGCTCATGCGAGTCACGTCGAATCCGTTTTACGACTATATGCAGGAGCGGATTAACCGGCGCATCGACGGAAATTAATTGGTTTAATGAATAGATTAGGCCGCAAGGGGGAAGTATGTTATACACAAAATCATTCATGCTGGATCAAGGCGGCGAGTCTGAGAATCCCCAGGAGCTTACTGAAGTAAGTGACTGGGGTGAACAGACGTAGCCAACGCAGAGGCAGCTTGAAGGATGAAGTGTATAAACAGTAACTTCCAGACGTTTACCTCATATTCGGACCCCGATTCTGTGCTTACTACTCTCATTTATCGAAGCCAGTTGAATTTATCCTGCAGCTCTGCAGAGCTCAGCGCGCTGGTTGAAAAGGCCAGGATCCGTAATACGGGGGAGAACATCACCGGTATTCTTCTCTCGAATGGAAGCGAAATCCTGCAACTTCTCGAAGGGAAAGAAGAGAGCGTGGTGAAACTCTTCCATAAAATCCGCGCAGATGAACGGCATGCAGGCGTGGTCGAGCTTATGCGGGATTACGGTCCGCGCCGACGTTTCGACAACGTCGGCATGCTGCTGTTCGATCTGCAGGTTCAGTCGCAGAAAGAGGTTCTGGAATCGGTTCTACATTACAGTAAGCTCGAGAGTTATCTGACATCTGACGATCGGGTGTTTAAATTTATCCAGTCGTTTATTACCGGCGATAAATCGACATCGTCTGGCTCGCATTACGAACCGGAGAAATGGACGCTTTCCCGCGAGAGCACGGATTTTGGTGATGCCTTAGGGCTGTTCGCGGATCAACCCTGCCAGTTTGCCCTTCAGCCGATTGTCGAGCCCTCGGAAGGCAAAATTAGCTCTTTTGAAGCGCTGATCCGCGGAAATGACGGCGGAAGCCCGGAGCATTTCTTCAATGCTCTCGATCCGGATAAGATTTACGAGGTCGATCTGCAAACCAAAGCGTATGCCTTCGCGCTGGCCGAAAAACTGGGGATCGGGAGTCATAAACTTGCAGTGAACCTGCTGCCAATGTCGCTGGTGAATGTGCCTGGCGCGGTTGAGTTTCTGGTCGAACAGATCGGCAGGTATGGTTTACAGCCTGAACAGGTCATCATCGAAGTGACCGAAAACGAGATGATTTCCGGTTTCAATAAGTTTAATAGCGCCATTAAACAGCTGCGTGCAGAAGGGATTGGTCTGGCCATTGACGATTTTGGCTCTGGCTATGCCGGACTTTCTCTGCTGACCCGATTCCAGCCGGATAAAATTAAAATCGACCGGGAGATTGTCAGCAATATTCACCTGAGCGGCCCGAAGCAGGCGATTGTGCGCTCAATCATTAGCTGCTGTACCGACCTTGAAATTACCCTGGTGGCCGAAGGCATCGAGAAGCTCGAAGAGTGGTTCTGGCTGGAGTCTGCCGGAATACGCCGTTTTCAGGGCTTTTTGTTTGCTCGCCCACAGCTGAACGGCGTGTCTGATATTAACTGGCCGCATATGACGCGTTGATCACGCATTCCATACATTTCCTCCTCGACTATTTCCCCCTCATGCCAGGCTGTGCTTAAATAGCTAAAACGGTTTAACATTGTTTAGCAAAGAGGGTGACATGAAAAAGATCTGGGTTCTTGGTGATGCCGTAGTGGATCTCCTGCCAGATGGGGAAGGCAGGTTATTGCAATGCCCCGGCGGCGCACCGGCAAACGTGGCGGTTGGTGTGGCGCGGCTGGGGGGAAACAGCGCGTTTATCGGCAGAGTGGGCGACGATCCTTTTGGCCGCTTTATGTATCAGATATTAGCTGATGAGAAGGTTGAGGTGCAGCAGATGCGCCTTGACCCGGCGCATCGTACCTCTACGGTGGTTGTCGATCTGGATGACCAGGGCGAACGCTCGTTTACCTTCATGGTGCGCCCGAGCGCCGATTTGTTTCTGGAACCCGCCGATCTGCCGTCCTTCAGCGCCGGTGAGTGGCTGCACGTCTGCTCCATCGCCTTAAGCGCAGAACCGAGCCGCTCAGCGGCGTTTCAGGCGATGGCCTCCATCAGAGAAGCGGGCGGTTACGTCAGTTTCGACCCCAATATTCGTCCGGATCTCTGGGCTGATGAGAACGAACTTCGCCGCTGCCTCGAACTGGCTTTGCAGCACGCAGACGTGGTCAAACTCTCCGTTGAGGAGCTGACGTTTTTAACCCACGACGCTCAGGTAAAAACCGGGCTGGAGTCACTCATGCGCCGCTGTCCGGCCCGTCTGGTGCTGGTCACGCTGGGCAAAGAGGGCGTTATCGCCTGGCATGATGGCGCCGTGAAACACTATCCGGGAACCTCCGTGGAGTGTGTTGATACGACCGGAGCAGGTGATGCCTTCGTGGCCGGTCTTCTCTACGGACTGGCCGCCGGTCAGGAACTTGTCCCGGTCATCGGACTCGCGCAGCGCTGCGGCGCGTTAGCCACGACGGCGAAAGGGGCAATGACCGCGCTGCCTTACCATCACGAACTGTAATTCCCCCCCATGGCCGCCCGTCGGCGGCCTGAATTGTTGCCTCGATCACACAAACTAAATCGGTTTAGCAAAAAACATTGCCGATCCAAATTTCACAGGTTTAGTATCAGCAACCTAAACCGGTTTAGCACTTTAGCACTTTTAATAAATTCTTTTAGGGATGCGACAAAATGTATAAAAAACGCAGACTTGCCGTGATGATAGGCATGCTGGCCGGCAGTACCTCTGTTTTTGCCCAAACGGATATGACAAGCATCGAAGCGCGCCTTGCCGCGATGGAGCAGCGCCTCCAGGCTGCGGAAACCCGCGCACAGGTTGCCGAGAAACGTGCCACGGCGGCGGAGCAAAAAACGCAGCAGCTGGTGGCGGCACAGCAGCAGGCGCAAACCACCACTAAGGAGGTGGCGCAACGTACCACGGTGCTGGAGAAAAAAGCCGACCAGAGCAGCGGGTTTGAGTTCCACGGCTACGCCCGTTCGGGCCTGCTGATGAACGACGCGGCCTCCAGCAGTAAAAGTGGTCCATACCTGACGCCAGCCGGGGAAACCGGTGGTGCGGTAGGGCGTCTGGGTAACGAAGCAGACACCTACGTTGAGCTGAACGTGGAGCACAAACAGACGCTCGACAGCGGGGCGACCACCCGCTTCAAGGCAATGCTTGCCGACGGTCAGAAGACCTATAACGACTGGTCCGCCGATACCAGCGATCTCAATATTCGTCAGGCCTTTGCCGAACTGGGAAATCTGCCAGATTTTACCGGCGCGCTAAAGGGCAGCACCTTCTGGGCGGGTAAACGATTCGATCGCGATAACTTTGACATTCACTGGCTGGACTCCGACGTGGTGTTTCTCGCCGGAACCGGCGGCGGCGTGTATGACGTGAAGTGGAACGAGAACCTGCGCAGCAACTTCTCGATTTATGGCCGCAACTTTGGCAGCGAAGAGGAGATCGACAATAACGTTCAGAACTACATCCTCAGCATGAACCACTTCGCCGGTCCGCTCCAGGTCATGGTCAGCGGCTTACGCGCGAAGGATAATGACGACCGTAAAGACAGCAGCGGCGATCTGATTAAAACCGATGCGGCGAACAACGGCGTGCACGCCCTGGTCGGCCTGCATAACGAGAGTTTCTACGGGCTGCGTGAAGGTTCCGCCAAAACGGCGCTGCTCTACGGTCACGGTCTGGGCGCCGAGGTCAAAAGCATCGGTTCGGATGGCGCGTTGCTGTCGGAAGCCGATACCTTGCGCTTTGCAAGTTACGGTGTCACGCCGCTCGGTGGTGGCTGGCATATCGCGCCTGCCGTGCTGGCGCAGAGCAGCAAGGACCGCTACGTGAAAGGCGACAGCTATGAGTGGGTCACCCTGAATACGCGCCTGATCAAAGAGGTCACGCAGAATTTCGCCCTCGCGTTCGAGGGTAGCTATCAGTACATGGACTTAAACCCGGAAGGCTACAAGGATCGCAATGCGGTTAACGGCAGCTTCTACAAGCTGACCTTCGCCCCGACGTTAAAAGCGGGCAAGATTGGCGATTTCTTCAGCCGTCCGGAGCTGCGCCTGTTTGCCACCTGGATGGACTGGAGCAGCAAACTGGATAATTACGCCAGCGATGATGCCTTTGGCAGCAGCGGCTTCAACGCTGGCGGGGAATGGAACTTTGGGGTTCAGATGGAAACCTGGTTTTAACCCATCACGCTCCCGCCTGGCGGGAGCGTTTCGCACATCATAAAAAAGAAGTCAGGCAGAGGTATCTATGGATTTTAATCAAATCGCCCGCGAGCTTATTCCGCTGCTCGGTGGCAAGGAAAACATCGCCAGCGCCGCCCACTGCGCAACGCGTCTTCGTCTGGTGCTGGTCGATGACGCGCTTGCCGATCAGCAGGCTATCGGCAAGGTTGAGGGTGTAAAAGGCTGTTTTCGTAACGCCGGGCAGATGCAGGTAATTTTTGGCACGGGCGTGGTCAACAAGGTTTACGCGGCGTTTATTCAGGCGGCGGGTATCAGTGAATCCAGCAAGTCGGAAGCGGCGGATATTGCAGCGCGCAAGCTCAACCCGTTCCAGCGCATCGCGCGTCTGCTCTCCAATATTTTTGTGCCGATTATTCCGGCGATTGTGGCCTCGGGTCTGCTGATGGGGCTGCTCGGGATGGTGAAAACCTACGGCTGGGTTAACGCGGACAACGCGCTCTACATCATGCTGGACATGTGCAGCTCGGCGGCGTTTATCATCCTGCCTATCCTGATTGGCTTCACCGCCGCACGCGAATTTGGCGGCAACCCCTATCTGGGGGCCACGCTGGGCGGGATCCTGACGCACCCGGCGCTGACCAACGCCTGGGGCGTGGCGTCCGGCTTCCACACCATGAACTTCTTCGGGCTTGAGATCGCCATGATTGGCTATCAGGGCACGGTGTTCCCGGTTCTGCTGGCCGTCTGGTTTATGAGCATCGTCGAGAAAAATCTGCGCCGCGCGATCCCGGACGCGCTGGATCTGATTTTGACGCCGTTCCTGACCGTGGTGATCTCCGGCTTTATTGCGCTGTTGATTATCGGCCCGGCAGGGCGCGCGCTGGGCGACGGCATCTCCTTTATCCTGAGTACGCTCATTGAACACGCGGGCTGGCTAGCCGGGCTGCTGTTTGGTGGGCTTTATTCGGTGATTGTGATCACTGGTATTCACCACAGCTTCCACGCCATCGAGGCAGGGCTGCTGGGTAACCCGTCGATTGGTGTTAACTTCCTGCTGCCAATCTGGGCCATGGCGAACGTGGCGCAGGGCGGTGCCTGTCTGGCGGTGTGGTTCAAGACAAAAGATGCCAAAATCAAAGCCATTACCTTACCCTCGGCGTTTTCTGCGATGCTGGGCATCACCGAAGCGGCCATTTTTGGTATCAACCTTCGCTTTGTAAAACCGTTTATCGCCGCGCTGATTGGCGGCGCGGTGGGCGGCGCCTGGGTGGTGTCGGTCCATGTCTATATGACCGCCGTTGGCCTGACCGCTATTCCGGGAATGGCCATCGTGCAGGCCAGCTCGCTGCTCAACTATATTATCGGCATGGTGATTGCGTTCGGCGTGGCGTTTACCGTCTCGCTGCTGCTGAAATATAAAACGGACTCTGAATAATGACTTTCGCTTCCCGCTGGCCTGCGATATTGCAGGCCGTCATGAAGGGCCAGCCGCGCGCGCTGGCCGACAGCCATTACCCCGCGTGGCACGCCGTGCCCGTGACGGGGCTGATGAACGATCCCAACGGTTTTATCTGGTTCGCCGGGCGCTACCACCTGTTTTATCAGTGGAATCCCCTGGATTGCGATCATCGCTACAAATGCTGGGGACACTGGAGTTCAGCGGATCTGGTGCACTGGCAGCATGAGCCGCTGGCGCTGATGCCGGATGAAGAATATGACCGCAACGGCTGCTACTCCGGCAGCGCCGTGGACAATGGCGGCGAACTGACGCTGTGCTACACCGGCAACGTGAAGTTTGACGACGGCAGCCGCACCGCCTGGCAGTGCCTGGCCGTCGAACAACCGGACGGAAGCTTTAAAAAACGGGGCCCGGTGCTGCCGCTGCCGGACGGTTATACCGGACACGTCCGCGACCCGAAGGTGTGGCAACACGACGGGGAGTGGTACATGGTGCTGGGCGCACAAGACGTGCAAAAGCACGGCAAAGTGCTGCTGTTCACATCCAGTGATTTACAGCGCTGGCAGCCTTGCGGCGAGATTGCCGGTCACGGCGTCAACGGCCTGTCGGACGCAGGGTATATGTGGGAGTGTCCGGACCTGTTCGGGCTCGACGGGACGCACGTGTTGATCTGCTGTCCGCAGGGGCTGGCGCGCGAGCCGCATCGCTACCTCAATACCTATCCGGCGACCTGGATGAGTGGGGCGTTTGACTATCAGCGCGCGACGTTTGATCACGGCGAGTTACATGAACTGGACGCCGGGTTCGAGTTCTACGCCCCGCAAACCACGCTGGCGGAAGACGGACGGCGTATCCTCATTGGCTGGATGGGCGTGCCGGACGGGGAAGAGATGCTCCAGCCGACGCGAGCCCATGGCTGGATCCACCAGATGACCTGCCCGCGTGAACTGCGGTATCGCGACGGCAGGCTGTGGCAAACGCCTGTTCGTGAACTGGAAACGCTGCGCGAGACCGAATGTCAGTGGCAGGGTGCTGCCCACGGTGCGCCCGTTCTGGATGCGACGAGTCTTGAGTTTGAGCTGGAAACGGCGTGTGTGAATGTGGATTTTGCCGGCGCGATGCGCCTTCGCTGGGATGAGAAGGGGCTGCGTCTTGAACGTGCCAGCCTGAAAAATGGCGAAACCTTGACCCGGTACTGGCTGGGTGACGTTAACCATTTACGCGTGCTGTGCGACCGTTCCAGCGTTGAGATTTTCATCAATCATGGCGAAGGGGTGATGAGCAGCCGCTATTTTCCTGCTCATCCGGCTCAGGTGTGCTTCGAAGGTGCGTCCGACATCACATTACGCTACTGGTCGCTGCGCCGCTGCATGATAGAATAGGGGTTTTGGCAGCCGGATCTAAGTCGTTGTGAGAAAAACAAAACGCGTCACAATTAAAGACATCGCGGAGCTGGCGGGGGTTTCAAAAGCCACCGCCAGCCTGGTACTGAACGGACGCAGCAAAGAGCTTCGGGTGGCGGAAGAGACCCGCGATCGCGTTCTGGCAATTGCCAAAGAGCATCACTATCAGCCGAGCATTCACGCCCGTTCGCTGCGTGATAACCGCAGCCACACCATTGGTCTGGTGGTCCCGGAGATCACCAACTACGGTTTTGCCGTCTTTTCTCACGAACTGGAAACACTGTGCCGCGAGGCGGGTGTTCAGCTGCTGATTTCCTGTAGCGATGAGAATCCGGGGCAGGAGACCGTGGTGGTCAATAACATGGTGGCGCGCCAGGTAGACGGTCTGATTGTGGCCTCCAGCATGCTGAATGATGCGGACTACCAGAAACTGAGCGAGCAGCTGCCCGTTGTCCTCTTTGACCGCCATATGAACGATAGCTCTCTGCCGTTGGTCATTACCGATTCGATTACCCCCACGGCGGAACTGGTGGCTGAGATCGCCCGCCAGCATCCTGATGAGTTTTATTTCCTCGGCGGGCAGCCACGGCTTTCCCCGACGCGGGACCGTCTGGAAGGCTTTAAGCAAGGTTTACGCGAGGCCAACGTCGAACTACGTCCGGAGTGGATCATTCACGGCAACTATCACCCGAGCTCCGGCTACGAGATGTTCGCTGAGCTTTGCGCGCGCTTAGGCCGTCCGCCTAAAGCCCTCTTTACCGCCGCCTGTGGCCTGCTGGAAGGGGTATTGCGCTATATGGGGCAACATAACCTGTTGCAAAGTGATATCAGGTTAGCCAGTTTTGACGACCATTATTTGTATGATTCGCTGACGATACCGGTTGATACCATTCGCCAGGACAACCGCCAGCTGGCGTGGCACTGCTTTGATCTGATTGGGAAATTGATCGACGGTGAGGCACCGCAACCTGTGCAGCGGAAGCTGGATGCCACCCTTCAGCGGCGCTATAAGTCAGCGGTATAGCCCCGGCCAATACATCAATAACTTTAATTAATTTAAGTTTTGGAACAGCCGATAACCATAAGGAATAATTTTCCTTGAGGTATTGGTTTATGTCGTTGAAGAAGTCGTCCCTGATTGTCCTGTTCTCACTGCTTTTCTTCTTTGTTGTCAGCACTGCTACCAGCGTTGGCCTCATCATTAAAAGTAATAATTCCCTGGATAACGTGAACAAAGAGATCCAGGTTGTGCTCTCCATTATTGACCCTATCAACCATAGCCGTACGCTGCGCGTCAGGGTGATGGAGTACGTGAAGATGGTGGAAGCGGGCAATACTGCCGATGAGGCTGCCAAGCTTTCTGCGGTGAAAGAGGCGCTGACCAAAGCGGACCACGCCTTTGCGGCCTTTATGGCTTCGCCGCGTCTGACGGATGAAGCCCCGCAGGTGGCTGCCTATCAGGATGCCTGGCAAAACTACCGCAACCAGGGGCTGGCTCCGCTGATCGAGGCCGCCGAGGTGCACGACGTGGCCAAATTTAACGCGCTGATCCCGGAAGTCTCCCGCCTCGACCGTCAGTACGAGATCGTTCTCGACCAGGTCCTTTCCATTCATCAGAAATATGCCAAAAGTCTTAACGAGGATGCGAGCAGCAACTTTGTTTCTGGTCTGGTGATTATTGCCGTTATCGCCTGCCTGTTTGTGCTGGTGATTATCGCCGTCAGCCTGCTGATGAAGCGATTTGTCTTCGCGCCGGTTAACCTGGCCCGTGAACACTGCTGCCAGATTGCGGCGGGCAAGCTGGACATACCGGTGCCCGTGAAGGGCAGCGCCGGGAATGAAATCGATCACCTGATGGGGTCGATGGAACAGATGCGTCAGGCGCTGCTCGCCACTATCGCCCAGGTGCGCGACGCGAGCCATATCGTCACGCACGCGGCGCAAGAGATCGCCTCCGGAAATATCGACCTGGCTTCACGCACCGAACAACAGGCATCTGCACTGACACAGACCGCAGCCAGTATGGAAGAGCTGAGCGCGACGGTGGCGAATAATACCGATAATGTATTCCAGGCCGGGAAGCTGGTGCAGGATGCGGTGAAAAATGCCCACACCGGCGAAGCGGTGACCCGCGAAGTGATCGAAACGATGAACACCATTGCGGCGAACTCGAAGCGCATCGAGGATATTACCAGCGTCATTAACAGCATCGCCTTCCAGACCAATATTCTGGCGCTCAACGCGGCAGTTGAAGCCGCGCGCGCGGGCACGCAAGGCCGCGGCTTTGCGGTTGTTGCCAGCGAAGTGCGAACACTCGCGCAGAAAAGCGCGGTGGCGGCGAAGGACATTGAAAGTCTTATCGCGCAGTCTGTTTCCAGCGTGAAAAACGGTGCGCAGTTGGTTAACCGCTCGGGAGACGTTATTGATTCGATTATTTCTTCGGTAAATAAAGTGAATACGCTGATGGAACAGATTTCCGTTGCTTCGGAAGAGCAGAGCCGAGGGATTGGGCAGGTCGGACAGGCGGTGACCGAGATGGATGGCGTGACCCAGCAGAATGCGGCGCTGGTACAGCAGTCTGCCGCAGCGGCGGCCTCGCTGGAAGAGCAGGCGCAGCAGCTTTCACGGAGTATTTCGAGTTTTAGATTGCCGGTGCAGGCGTAAGCCTTTGACATGTGCCGGGTGGCGCTGACGCTTACCCGGCCTACGAAACCTGTAGGCTCGCGCAAGCGTCAGCGCCGGCGGGCAATAACCGCGAATGTGCGGCCAGAGTAATTATTTCATTTTCCCCAGCAATATTTCCCGTCCTCATCCGTCTACCTCATCACAAGCCATAATCAGTTACTGTAAACGAGGTAAACACCATGAGAGATTTTGAACTGCACGGCAGAGGTCACGGACGCGGGTTTGGTCGCCACCGTATGGGCAAGGGTTTAGTCATCGGCGCGGTGATTTTCATCGTGCTCGGCCTGCTGGTGATGACCCTGTGGAACGCATTACTTCCCGCCATCCTCGGCGTGAAAGCCATCGGCTTCTGGCAAGCGCTGGGCATTCTGCTGCTGAGCCGCATTCTGTTCGGTGGGTTGGGCTTCAGGCCAGGCATGTTCGGCGCACACCGCCGGATGCACGAGCGCTGGATGAACATGACGCCCGAACAGCGTGAAGCTTTTATTCAGCAGCGCCGCGCTGGGTTTGGACGCCACGGCCATTGTGGCTGGCGCGACCATCGTGATGAAAAGCGCGATGACACTGCGGCGAAAACACCGGAAGCAGAGTGAACGATATGAAAGCTGGTGAGGCAGGTGAATCATTACTGGTTTCGGCGCTTAATGCCTGCCGCGCCCGCCTGAAGGCATTCATTCGCGGGCGAACGGCGGTTCGCGATGATGCCGACGATATCCTGCAGGAAGTGACGTACCAGCTGATGAAAGTGGAACAGCCGGTGGAGAACGTCGCCGCCTGGCTGTTTCGCGCGGCACGCAATGAGATGACCGACCGGGCGCGGAAAAAGCGCGAGGTTTCGCTCGCTGGCTACTTTACCGCTGACGACGACGAGGATTTCCCTGAAGAGGAGTTAGCCGAAACGTTATTCGGCGTGCCTCAAACGCCGGAGGAGGAGTATCTTAAATCGCTGCTGTGGGAAGAACTCGAGCAAGCCCTGTCGGAACTGCCGCCGTCGCAGCGGGAGGTATTCGAAAAAACGGAATTTCAGGGGTACAGCATGAAAGCGCTGGCGGATGAAACGGGCGACACGGTGCAGGCGTTGTTATCCCGCAAGCACAAGGCCGTGCGATTCCTGCGTAGTCGCCTGCAGGATATCTATGAAGCGTTGACAGGGGAATGAAGTTCGACCACTCTGAAAAACAATATGTTAGAGGGATCGTTATGCTTCAACTGCCTGCAAAGAAAAAAGTGCTGTTACTTGCTGCTCTCATGGTTTCTGGGGGGCTCAAAGCGGAAGAGACGCTGCCTGATGCCGTGAAGAACTTCAGTGAGCAGCAGGATATCAAGATCCTCAAGAAGATTGACGCCCCGGGCGGCGCACCTGCCTGGCTGGGACAATACCAGGACATGGGCGTCACCCTTTTCTTAACCCCTGACGGAAAACACGTGGTTTCGGGGTATCTGTATGATGATAAGGGAAAAAATCTCAGTGAGGCCTATTTCCAGAAAGAGATCTACGCGCCGATGGGGCGTGAAATGTGGAAAAAGCTCAATGCCGCGCATCCGCTGAAAGAGGGGGCTGACGCTGCGCCGCGTAAAGTCTTCGTCTTTGCCGATCCGTTCTGCCCGTACTGCAAACAGTTCTGGTCCGAAGCGCAGCCGTGGGTGAAGGCGGGCAAGGTTCAGCTGAACACGCTGCTGGTTGCGTTTCTCAACCCCAACAGCGGGCGTAACGCCTCAGCCATTCTGAATGCGAAAGATCCAGTCTCGGCCTGGAAAGAGTACGAGCTTTCGGGGGGGGGAAAATTGCCTAAACCAGACGCTGCGGCGACGCGTGAAACCGTCGAGATCCTGCAGAAGCATCAGGCATTAATGGACAGTCTGGGGGGGAATGCCACTCCGGCGATTTATTATCTGAATGAAGAAAACGAACTTCAGCAGGTAATGGGACTGCCGAACGAGAAACAGCTGGTAGAGATGTTCGGGCCGAAACCCTGATCGGCGCGGGCAGAAACGGCGTGTTCCTGCCTGCGTTTATCCTCTCAGCTACCCCAGCGCCCACGGAGATAGCTTACCGCGTCCTGTGTTTGCGGCTGGTTGAGATAGTCTTCGCGGAACAGGATGGTGCCATTCACGTTGGGCAGTGAATCGTTCAAATCGAGCTGTTTCTTCAGCTCAGGCACGCCGCCGTTAACCGTCCAGTCGGGCTCATTTTTAGAGGGTGCCCCCACTTTGTAAAACGCGATGCCGATGTAAAGGCGGGTATGGGTCGGTTTCACCACGTCAGCCCACCATTTGGTCAGAACATCATAGCGCGCGGCGTCACGGGCGAAGGGCCAGTAGATCTGCGGCGCGATATAATCCAGCAACCCCTGTTGAACCCATTTACGGGTGTCGGCGTAGGATTCATCATACGCGGCAGCACCGCGCGTGTCAGAGCCTGCCGGATCAAAGGAGCGGTTGCGCCAGACACCCGCCGGGCTCACACCAAACTCAACGTTGGGTTTTGCCTGTTTAATTGCACGGGAGACCTGCACGATCAATTCTTGCGTATTGTGACGTCGCCAGTCTGCTTTTGAGGCAAATCCCTCGCCATATCGCCTGTAGGTATAGGCATCATTCAGGGTCGACCCGGGCGTTTCTGTGTAGAAATAGTCGTCGAATTGCACGCCGTCTATCGCATATTGCCTCACTACTTCTGTTACAACCTGGGTTATCCAGTCACGCACCTCCGGAATGCCTGGATCGAGGACGAAACGATCGCCTGAGGTACGGATCCATTCCGGGTGCTGTACGTAAATGCTGGAAGGGTGCAGTGACGTTGTCCGGTTTAACGCGGCAATGGTTGAGGGTTTGGTGTTCGTGGATACGCGGTATGGATTGAACCAGGCGTGGACTTTCATGCCGCGCTTGTGGGCCTCATCCAGCATAAACTGGAGCGGATCGTAGCCCGGATATTCTCCAATGGTTCCCGTCAGGGTATCCGACCAGGGCAGGATTTTAGATGACCACAGCGCCGTGCTATCCGGCTTCACCTGAAAAAATACGGTGTTGATCCCGAGGCTTTTCAGCTTATCGAGTTTGTCCGTCAGCGCCTGCTTCTGCATCGCGATACGCTGGTCAGCGCTGCGGCCATTCACGGATGCCAACGGCGGCCAGTCGAGACGAGAGACGGTCGCCAGCCAGATCCCGCGCATCGGCGCGTTTGCCTGCTGCGTCGGTTTGCTCACGGTCGGGAGAGGGGTAACCAGTGATTTGGGTGGTGTTGAGGAGCAACTCACAAGTAAAAGCGCGCAGGCAGCCAGCGCACCAATCCGTTTTACGTGTCGCGTCATTTGCGTTTTAGCTCTTGATAATCCGACTGTTAGCCCAGGGATTAAAGGCGGGCTCCGCCTGTTCTGTGCTTACCTCATCGTTGAGGGAATCCAGATACAGGGCTTCGACTTCTGCGCGCGCCCACGGGGTACGGCGCAGAAATTTCAGGCTCGATTTAACGCTGGGATCTTTTCTGAAACAGTTAATTTTGATTCGGTCGCCCAACTCGCTCCAGCCATATTTCGCCACCAGGGCGTTGACCATCATCTCCAGCGTTACGCCATGTAAAGGATCGTTAGAAATGTGTGCAGTCATAGGCGTCCGGATATCTCAATGTTTATGGGAGAAGGGTTTCCGGTGAAAGGGTACAAGAAAGCAGGGGAAGCGGCAATTTAAGCGTGAGGTTCTTCACCCCTGAGGGGTGAAGAAAAAGCGTTTATTTTTTATCTTTAAACAGCTCCGGCGCCCACGGACGCGGATCCACCTCCATAAAGGGCGCGCGCTCGAAGCGATCCTTCAGCGCCCACGGCACCGTGCAGTCGAAGATTGTCTTGCAGGAAATGCCGTTTCCGCGAATTGAGTTGCTGTAGTCCGGCGACTGCGACGGATCCAGCTGGTGGCCGCGGATCCCCGGTATATTCGTGATGCTCACATCTCCCTGCATGCGGGTGGTCATCGCCCACAGAATGTCGTCGCTGTCGAAAATATCCACGTCTTCGTCGACAAGAATAATGTTTTTCAGCTCCGAATAGGTGGCTAAGGCAATGAGCGCCGCCTGGCCCTGTCGTCCTTCGTCTGATGGCTGGCGTTTTTTCACCTGCAATATCCCGAGGAACTTACCGCCGCCCGCGGTATGCGCATAGACGTTTTGCAGGAAGCCCGGGATCGCCTCCTCAACGGCATTACGGATGCTGGCCTCCGTTGGCAAACCGGCCAGCGTGGTATGTTCTTCTCCGGGTCCCACCAGCGTTTGCAGGATTGCGTGATGACGCATGGTCACCGCTTTCACTTTGATCACAGGCAGGGAGGGGTTCGCCTCACCGCAGTAGCCTGGGAACTCCGGCATCGCGTGGCCGGTATTGGTGTGCTGATCTTCCCTTACGCGCACGCCTGGAAGCAGTTCGCCTTCGATGATGATTTCTGCCCGCGCAATGGCTTTCTCTTTCACCGCCACGCCCTGCACCAGTTCGACCGGCTGCTGGCGCAGCGCCCCGGCGACGCCCAGCTCGTTGTAGCCAAACGGCGTGGTGGGGGCCTCAAAGCACGCGCCGATATAGATGGCGGGATCGAGCCCCATGTTGATCGTCACCGGCAGCGGTTTTCCGGCATCTTCCGCCTTTTTACGGAAGACTTCGATATGCCGACCGGCGGCGAGGAACATGGAAAGCTCGTCGCGCTCCTGGACACAGAGACGGTGGATGGTGACATCCGTGACCGAGCTATCTTCAGGATCGCTTGCCAGCACCAGTCCCAGACAGAAGAATGGTCCCGCATCGATTGGCGTGTTTGTCGGTGCCGGAAGCAGTTTGCGCAGGTCGAAATCAGGGTCGTCTGCGTAGAAGACCTGCTCCTGACAGGGCGCCTGCGAGGCCGGGACGACAACGGGTGCCACGGGCTTTTTCACCGCCTGCCCGACGTGTTTTGCCAGTTCAGAAGGCTCGCAGCCCAGAAGGAGCGCCGCGCGATCGCGGCTGGCGTGCATGCCCACCAGAATGCGGGAACCCGGATAGCCCTTCACGCTGTTGAACATCATGGCCGGGCCCGTACGGGTCGGACGTTTTACCGTACCGCCCGCGCCGATATGACGATAGACCCCCGCCAGTTCCGCGTTGGGATCGACCGGATAATCGGTTTCAAGAAACTGCCCTTCGTGGCGCTGAAGCAGGGCGATGGCGCTGCGGAGATCGTTGATCGGGTTTTCCATATTTTCCTCCCTCGTTTGAATACCTCCATTCTTATGGCAATGACCAATAGCATCAATTGCATCATTACTGCTAAATTGATAAGTAAACTCATATCAAAAAGGAGGCGTCCCGTGCAGTTTCGTCAGATGCGCCATTTCATCGTTGTTGCCGAAGAGCTCCACATGCACCGGGCCGCCGAGCGTCTGAACATGGCGCAACCGGCGCTGAGTCAGCAGATAAAGGCGCTGGAGGATCGTTTAGGCGTCACGCTCTTTAGCCGGGCGAACCGCCGCTTGACCCTGACTCCCGCTGGTGAAGCGTTTCTGGTGAAAGCCAGACTCGCCATCTCCCTGACCGAGCAGGCGGTTCTGGACGCCAGGCAAACGGCAAGGGGCGAGCTGGGGGTGTTAAACCTTGGGTGCGTGTCGAGCGCGATGTTCGACGGCAGGCTGCCCGCCGCGCTGCGCCAGATGCATACGCGCTGGCCGGACATCACCATGTCGCTGGTGACGGGAAATGTGCAAACGCTCTACGCGGCCGTGCAGAGCAATCAGCTGGATGTGGCCATCATACGGGCTCCCTTGCCCACGCTGCCTGACGATCTGCAGAGCCGACCGTTCACCGCCGAGAAAACGGTGCTGGCGCTGTATCGTCAGCATCCGCTGGCGGGCTCATCCGCGCTGACGCTCGCCTCCGTTAAAGATGAAAAGTGGATCTCCCTGCGCGACCCGGAGGGAATGGGGCTGGAACAATACTTTTACGACGCCTGCAGCGGAGCGGGTTTTCAGCCGAACGTGGTACAAAACGCGACCGACGTGCCCACCGTGATAAGCCTGGTCTCGGCGGGGTTTGGGCTGGCGCTGCTGCCCGCCTCGGCAAAGGCGGTGAGCGTCGAGAACGTTGTTTACGTGGACATCCTCGACCGGCTCCGGGAGAGCGAGCTGACGCTGGTTTGCCACCGGATTATTCGCTCAGAGGTGCTTAAAAAGTTTCTGGTTACCCTCGATCACACCTGACGTCCGGCGGCCAGCAGCAGCTGCCCGCGCAGCCAGGTATTCGCCGGATCATGGCTGTTTTTCGGGTGCCAGTACATGTTGATGGTAATCGGCTGGAGCGGCAGCGGCGGCGCGAAGAGATCCAGCGTGCTGGCAAACAGTTTGAGCATCCGCTCCGGCAGGGTGCACACCAGGTCGGTACCGGTCACAAGCGCAGGCGCCACGGCGTAGCTCTGTGTCGACATGGCGACGTGCCGCTGGTAGCCCAGCCCTGCGAGGGTTTGATCGACAAAGCCGGTGAACGGATCCCCCGCCGAAGACACTACCAGATGAGAAAGGGCGCAGTAGCTTTCCAGATCTAACGGTCCTGTCCCGCGCGGATGGCCTTTGCGCTGCGCGGTGGCAAACGCGTCGTCGATGAGTTTGCGTCTTACCCAGCCGTCATGGGCGCCCGCGCTCACGCCAATGTAGATATCCACATCGCCATTTTCAAGCTGCTGCGGCAGTTCAGCCATCACAGGCAGGGCGAAGCGCAGGCGAACGCCGGGGGCAGCGGTGCCTACCTGGTTAAGCAGCCCGGTGCCCAGCATCAGCGCCGGGTTTTCATGCAGCGCGATAACAAAGGTCCGGCTGCTGGTTTGCGCCTCGAACGCGGTGGGGGCAAACATCGCGCTGATGCCGCGCAGCACGCTCTCCACCTGCGGCCTGAGGGCTTCCGCTCTCGGCGTGGGTAACACCCCGCGTCCATGCGGGGAGGGAATAAACAGCGGTTCGCCAAAGAGCGAACGCAGGCGCGCGAGACGGGCGGACATCGCCGGCTGGCTGATGCCCAGCCGCGCGGCCGCATGGGTGATGTTCCTGTCCTGAAGCAGGGCGTCCAGGGTCAGGAGCAGGTCTATGTCCATCTCAGATACCCGCGTCATCTTATTTCGCGCCGCTGGCGTCCCGGTTGGTATAGGTTACCGGTACCCAGGCATAGCCGCCGTTTTCGCCTTTGGTCACATAGCCGATACCCGGGAAAGGCAGATGGGGTGCGGCCACAAGATCTTTATTTTTCACAAAGTCCGCAAACGCGTGTTGGCGCACGCCTGCCGCTTTGTCCTGATCTTCATCGTAAGTGATGGTCACGTCAGGCTGCGGGAACTGGACCGCCGCGGCGTGAATAATGTCGCCCACAAAGGTGATCTTCTCGCCTTTGCTTTCCAGGGTATAAAACGCCGAACCCGGCGTATGGCCTGGATGAACCGTGCCGGTAATACCCGGCAGAAGTTCAGAGGTGCCGCTAAACGGCACGACCTTGCCGGCGTCCAGATAGGGCTTTAAGGTCTTCTGCGCGACGGTAAAGTAGTTCTTGCCGTAGCCGGTTTTTTTCTGGTTGTCGTCGTTAAAGAAAAAGTCGATGTCCGGTTTGCCCACGAAAACGCGCGCGTTGCTGAACACCGCCTTGCCGTCTTTCACCAGGCCGCCAGAATGGTCGGAGTGGGCGTGAGTCAGCAGGACTTCAGTAATATCCTGCGGCTTAATTCCCTGCGTGGCGAGGCTCTCAATCAGACGTCCGCCGTTGCCGGGGCCGAAGAGCTGGCCTGAGCCGGTATCCACCAGAATTTTATGTCCGGGCATCGCAATCAGGAAGGCGTTGATGGATACCTCAGCCGGGTTGGTCTGGAAATTTTTCGCCAGCAGCGCATCAATGTTTTGCGGTGTTGTCCGGCGCAGCAGTTTGTGCAGATCCTGCGCGACGCTCCCGTCGGTAAACGAGGTGACAAGCACATCGCCGACCTGAACGCTGTATCCGCCTGCCGGTTGTTTGACGACGTGCTGAGGTGTCTGTGCCGACGCCTGCAGCGCAGGGTAGAAAAGCAATGAACTGGAAATCAGCGTGGACAGAGCAAGTTTTTTCACGGTAAGCATACAAGTCTCCTTTGAAAGCGCTCATCTTACTTCTCCGTAAAATTATAAGAACCTGCCTAATAATGATAGGACCTATAAACGGGATGGATAGGTCCAGCGGACAAAGGCGGCTAACGTTTCGCAACGCTTATGGAAAAATGAGAGCGTGAACCGGAATTCATGTAACGAAACAACATGTGAACTGGCTTACATTTTAGACCTTTATCACACTTTATAGTGACGTCACTGTTTAGAGGGTGCGTTTCAACACTATGGCTTCCATTAAAGATGTCGCAAAAAAAGCTGGCGTATCAACAGCTACCGTCTCGCGGGTGCTGAACAATCATCCCAGCGTGGTGCCCGAAACGCGTCGGGCGGTACATGATGCGATGGATTACCTGTGTTATGTACCCCATAAAAGCGCGATTCAACTGAGCGGTAAATGCTCAGGCCTGATTGCCGTCGTGCTGCCGAATCTGGTCAACCCACATTTCTGCGAACTGCTGGCAACGTTTGAGGAAGAGGCGCGATACATTGGCAAAACGGTGATCGTTAAAACGCACCAGAACCAGCCGCAGCAGGATAAACAGATCGTTCATACCCTGATCGGGATGGGAATTGACAGCCTGCTGTGGGTTCCGACGGAAGCGGAAGCTGAGCTTGCACAGTGGCTTACCGCAACACACATTCCGGTGGCCGTGGTGACGCAGGTTTCCCGTTTTTTTAACTCGGTGTCAATCGATCAGAGCAAAGGCGCGGAAAAGATTGCGGAACATTTTATCCAGACCGGACATACCGCATTAGGTTTTATTGCTCAGGAGGGCGTAGACAATCGAAAAGTATCCGCCTGGAGTAAAAAAATCACCAGTCACGGAATAGCACTTAATCCACTGAACCAGTTCTGGATAGCAAAAGGTGAGGGTGAAAAAATATCGGGCCATATCAGTATTCTTGACGACATTATAGAAAAGCTAGCCAGTCGAAAAACGGTATGCACGGGCCTGATGATCTATAACGACGTCGCTGCCAGCTATATTATTGACGGACTGAATGCTAAGGGTTTATGCATTCCACAGGACATTGCCATCGTCAGTTTCGATAATACGATGCTGGCGCAGACCAGGAAAATGACCAGCATCGCACAGCCGATAAGTGAAATTGCGCATCTGGCATTCCAGATGGTTAATAATAATAAACAGGAAAGCATCGAAATGGTCGAAATCGACTCTCGCCTGATTATCCGTGAGAGCAGCATCAGCCTTAATATCACTACGCTTTAAGTATTTATTAATCAAATGCAACTGAAGTTGGGTAATATTTCCCTGGCTTCACAGGGTAAACCTTGCTTTGTATTCATTATCACTGTTTAAGGATATATATGACGGCCGCAGATAAACACAGCGCTTATGAAAAATTGAGTCTGAAAGAAAAAATCGGCTACGGTATGGGCGATGCTGGGTCATGTATGATCTGGAGCGTGCTGGCGCTATATTTGACCTGGTTTTATACCGACGTGTACGGCCTTGATGCCGGTATTGTTGGGACTCTTTTTCTGGTCATCCGTATTTTCGACGCCTTCAGCGACCCCGTCATGGGCGCAATTTGCGATCGTACCCGAACCCGCTGGGGTAAGTTCCGGCCGTGGCTGCTGTGGATGGCCGTACCGTTTGGTCTGGGCGCAGTGTTGATGTTCACAACGCCAGACCTGAGCATGAACGGGAAAATTATTTATGCATGGGTTACCTATCTGGTTATGTCTTTAATTTATACAGCAATTAATATCCCGTACTGTTCGGTTGCTGGCGTTATTACGCTTAATCAGAAAGAGCGTCTGGGCTGTCTCTCATGGCGTTTCTTCCTGAATGGTCTCGCCACGCTGATTGTGTCCTCCTCCATTTTGCCGTTAACCGACTGGCTGGGAGACGGTAATCGGGCATCTGGCTTTCAATTGACCATGATGATTATGGGGGGAGCCGCCACATTAATGTTCTTGTTCTGCTTCTCCAGTATAAAAGAGCGCGTGGTCTCGATTAAAACCAATGACTCCTTAAGAAAGGATCTTAACGACATTATTAAAAATGACCAATGGCTGCTGATGATCACCATTACCTTCCTGAACGTTTTTCCAGCATTCATTCGGGGGGCGGTAACCATCTATTATGCTACCTATGTGATGCAAGCCTCCGTCGGGTTTATCACCTTCTTTATGGCTCTCGGCGTGGCCTGCAATATGCTGGGCAGCGTCATTGCTAAACCGCTGACCGATCGTTTTGATAAAGTTAAGCTCTTTCGCATCATTAATATTATTCTCGGCATACTTTCCTTTGCCCTGTGGTTTGTCGACCCACATTCACTGACGCTGCTGCTGACGCTGTTTATCGTCATTAATATTCTGCACCTGATTCAGTCCGGGCCGATTTTGTGGGCAATGATGTCCGATGTTGACGATTACGGTGACTGGAAGTTTGGTAAACGGCTGACGGGTATTTCTTTTGCCGGAAATCTCTTCATGCTGAAAATGGGTCTGGCTGTCGCCGGTGCTATTGTCGCGTGGATACTGTCCTGGACCGGTTATGTTGCGAATCAGGCGCAGCAAAATCCGCAGACCCTCCAGGGAATTATTATGATGTTTTCGCTATTGCCGATGGTGAGCTATTTCTTTAGCGCGTGGATAGTGCGCTATTTCAAACTCAACCAAACGTTCCTTGAGAAAATTAAAGTCGATCTCGCTAAACGTGAATTAGAAGCTAACTCTACTTACGCGTAGTTATAAGCCTGCTTAATATTAATAGACCAGAAGGATTTTATACATGTCGAGTAATAATTTTTACGATGTCACTGAGTGGACCACGGGTAATCCGTATAATGACATTGGTGAAGTGATTAATAGCATTATCGCAGATATTAAGAGCCGGCAAACAAACGCCGATGTGAATGAAGGGGGGAAACCCGGTGCGGTGATTTATATCCCACCCGGCGATTATCATCTTTTGACGCAGGTTGTCATTGATATAAGTTATTTAAAAATCATGGGTTCCGGGCATGGTTTTACCTCTTCCAGTATCCGCTTTAATACGCCAGTAAGCGACTGGCCAAACTGGCATGAATTATGGCCGGGCGGCAGCCGTATTCTGGTGGATATGTCACCTCAAGAGGGAGGCGAAGAATCAGCCGGAGCCGCATTCTATGTCGCACGCAGCGGTGACCCGCGAATAAGCTCGGTCGAATTTGCTGACTTCTGCATTGATGGTTTGCACTTTGATGACGACGGTTCTGGAAGCAATGACCCGGAGAACAGCTACCTTAACGGTAAGACCGGCATTTACATTGCCAGCGCGCAAGACTCCTTTCGCATCAGCGGCATGGGGCTGGTCTACCTTGAGCACGGCGTGACGATTTACAATGCCGATGCCCTGGCTATCCATAACAACTTCATCGCGGAATGTGGTAACTGCATTGAGCTACGTGGATCCGGTCAGGCTTCAAAAATCACCGATAATATGATTGGCGCAGGCTACAGAGGTTACTCTGTTTACGCTGAAGACTTCGGCGGCCTTTTAATTACCGCCAACAATATATTCCCGCGCGGAAAAAGCAGCGTGCATTTCTCCGGGGTGGTTCGCTCCTCAATAAGCAGTAACCGATTCCATTCCTTTTACCCAGGCATGCTGGTCATTGAAGAAGGCAGCGCTGAAAACCTGGTATCGTCAAACCATTTCTTCCGCGAGCGTGAACCCTGGGGGCCGATGCAGGGCTACAATAACGGGTTAGATGATTTATATGGCCTGCTGTATATCAGTGGTGATAATAATTCCGTCATTGCCAACCATATTTCCGAGACTATTGATACGCAATATATAACCCCGCCCGATGCTACTCCGGTCATTATTCGGGTGGTGTCCGGTAAAGGAAATTATATTTCTGATAATCATATTGTTGCCACAACCGAAACCACTGTTGAAGCGGCAGCGGCAGATGCCAGCGCGTGTTTCGCTACGCAGGTGAATGCGTTACTGGCGACTGAGGGTCTTGAAGCGCTGACAGTAACAACCGTCCAGATTGAAGCGGCATCGGTACAAAATACTGTGCTGGATTCAGGCACTGACGCTCAGGTAGTGATGGATAAAACCGCGAATGCCTTCAGAGCGACACCCACGCCTATGTGCAAGATATTGATGAATATTTAGCATCCCAGAGGATGTGAGTATCGCCCGGCGGCGCTACGCTTGCACGGGCCTACATTCTGGACGTAGACCGGGTAAGCGCAGCGCCACCCGGCAAAATTCATGGTTTCCAGCTGTCCGGCGTGGCTTGCGACCAGGATCCATAAGCGGCGTTAGGTAGCACAATCCAGTCATCGCCGAAGTGCGCTTTGCTGGCTTCAACCAGCTCACGCTGCTGCTCGCTCGGCTTTTTGTTTTTAAACTGCACGGCGAAATCCGGCAGGCTGTCGCCAAACAGCATCACGATCTGCTGCTTTTTGAGGATGCTCTGGCGACGCTCTTCCTTGCTGACCGTATCCAGAAGCACGTTTTCATCGGATACCTGCGGAAGCCCCAGGGCTTTTAACGTCCTGAGCGTATCGGCTTTATTTTCCTGCATGCGGTCCGAGACATAATAGATACGGACATTGCTTTGATTCACATGGTCAAGAAACGCCTTCGCGCCAGGAATCAAGCCGGGTTTTCCCTGTTTCTCCCAGTCGCTCCAGGTGTCCCATTTTGTATAGTCGTGACACTGTTCCGTGTCGCGCACCAGCAGAGGGGTGTTATCCAGTACCGTTTCATCAAGATCCATTACCACGGCGTAATTTTCAGGCGTTTTAAGGTCTTTTACCTTTTCGTTGAAACGCTCGGTGGCAAACCGATACGTCTGCAGCTGAAGAGCCATAATCTCTGCCGATTTCTGCTGATAGCGCAGCGCCATTTCGTACGCTTTGGGTTCACACAGGTCGCGCTCAGCGGCCGTCGCCGCTGCCGTTGCACTCAAAATAGGTAATGCCAGCAGTAATGCCTTAGCCATTGAATTCACACTTCTTTCCTCAACACCGTGGTTAAAATCCCGAAAGCGTAATGAAATCTAATGACAGAAATATGAAGGCTGCGTTGCTACACCAGCATGTAATACCAGAACAGGGCGACTTCGTCTTTTTCCGGTAAGGCGTTGTAGAGAAAACGATCGTATCCGCCAAGAGTAAACCCGTAGTTACGGTAAAACAGACAGGCAGAGACGTTCACATTTTGTGTTTCAAGCCGTAATCCCGGCGCGTTTACGCTGCGGGCCCATACGTGGGCGGCGGCCATTAATTTTTGCGCAGCGCCGGTTCTGCGTTTTGTTCGCTCAACGGCAATATAATCCACTGAGATAAACTTATTCCAGCCGATTGACGCAGTAATAAATCCGGCTATTTCACCGTCATCCGTTTCGGCGATAAGAAATATGGCGTCCGGGTTTACGCAGTGGTTTTCAAGGGTTTGGATGTCGAGCTCGTAGGTTTTAATCCAGGGCTCGGTGACGGCTTCAATATGCAAATCACAGTGGATAAAGGGCTCTCGCGCAATATGGCTAATGGTGAAAGAAAAGTCACAGCATTCAAGACGTACAAGGTCAGTATTTAATCCTTTTCGAATCTGCATAGTATTCCCTGTGGTGAGTTATTTCATAAAGAATAGACGAAGCGGTTAAATCCGCTGAGCTAACACACTTTTCATCCTGAACTAAGCTTGTACTTCGTTTCGCGTAAAATGCGGTCATTCGAGGACAAGGAATGGAATTCAGAACATGTCAAAGGCACTGGGGTGCTGAGTATATTTCCGATGACGTTGTCCGCTTTCGCGTCTGGGCTGAAGGACAAAAAAATCTCACGCTGCGTCTTAATGATAACGACATTCCGATGGTTACCAGCGGCAATGGCTGGTTCCAGGCTGACGTTCCGGGCATCAGGCATGGCGCAGAGTATCAGTTTGTTTTACAGGACGGCATGACCGTTCCTGACCCTGCATCACGCGCTCAGAAAGGGGACGTCAACGGACCGTCAGTTGTTATCGATCATCGCCGGTTTGCGCACGTTAACCGTGACTGGAAGGGGCGTCAGTGGGAAGAGACGGTCATTTACGAACTGCACATGGGGACCTTTACCCCGGAGGGAACCTTCCGGGCTGCTATCGACAAGCTGCCGTATCTGGCAGAGCTCGGAATTACCCAGCTTGAAGTGATGCCCGTCTCTCAGTTTGGCGGATCCCGCGGGTGGGGCTATGACGGCGTGCTGCTGTACGCTCCGCACGCCGCCTACGGTACGCCGGAGGATTTTCACGCGTTTATCGACGCCGCGCACGGGCTGGGGCTTTCGGTGGTTCTGGATATTGTGCTCAACCACTTCGGCCCGGAAGGGAATTATCTGCCCTTGCTGTCGCCCGCGTTTTTCGATGCGGATCGGATGACGCCGTGGGGCAACGGCATCGCTTACGAGCGCGAGCCGGTTAGGCAGTACATCACCGATGCACCTCTTTACTGGCTGACGGAATATCGTCTGGATGGCCTACGGTTTGATGCCATCGATCAGATAAAAGACACCTCGGATACGCATATCCTTGAGGAGATAGCCGAAAAGATCCGCGAAGCGATCCCGCACCGTCACGTTCACCTGACCACGGAAGACAGCCGCAACGTGATTTTCCTGCATCCGCGAGATGAACAGGGAAATACGCCACTGTTCACCGCCGAGTGGAATGATGACTTCCACAATGCAGCCCACGTGTTTGCCACCGGCGAGACGCACGCCTACTACCAGGATTTTGCCTTTGAACCGGAGAAAAAGTTCGCCCGGGCGCTGGCGGAAGGCTTTGTCTACCAGGGCGAGGTTTCTCTGCAAACCGGTCAATCGCGCGGCGTGGAGTGCCACACCCAGCCGCCACCGTTCTTCGTCGATTTTATTCAAAACCACGATCAGACCGGGAATCGCGCCCAGGGGGAGCGGCTCATCACGCTGGCGGGCGCGGAAAAGACCCGCGTGCTGCTGGCGACGCTGCTTCTTTCACCCCATATCCCGCTGCTGTTTATGGGCGAGGAGTTCGGTGAAACCCATCCGTTTCTGTTCTTCACCGATTTCCATGGCGAGTTGGCAAAAGCCGTGCGGGAAGGGCGTGCGAAGGAGTTTACCGGCCATGCCGGGCACGATGAAACCGTCCCCGATCCTAACGATCTGAACACGTTTGTTCGCTCAACACTCGACTGGGATAAGCCGTCGCAGGAGGAGGGAAAATCATGGCTGCGCTTTACCCGAAGCCTGCTTACGCTGCGACATCGTCATATCGTCCCGCTGCTGCGCCAGGGCGGAACCGTTGAGGGCAAGATCCTGCACACGGCGCACGGCAGGGTCGCGGTGAGCTGGCAGTTCCCGCAGGGGACGCTGTCGCTGGCGCTGAATATTGGCAAAAAACCTGCCCCAATGCCCGAACTGGCCGGAGAAACCCTCTTTAGCTGGCCGGAGACGGGAGACATTTTGACGCCGAACAGTATTGTCGTTCGCTTTGCTGATGGAGAAGCCGCGTTATGATCCCTTCCGCCACGTACCGCATACAGTTTCGCAATGGCATGACGTTTGACCGGGTGGTTGCTCTGATCCCGTATTTGCGCGATCTCGGCATTAGCCATCTCTATGCGTCACCTGTTTTTACCGCGACAACGGATTCCACCCACGGCTATGACGTCACCGATCCCAACGAAATTGACCCCGCGATAGGCGGGCGAGACGGTTTTAACCGCATGGCCGCGGCGCTCGGGCAGGCTGGCATGGGGCTGATACTGGATATTGTCCCTAACCATATGTCGACCTCGCTGGAAAACCGCTGGTGGCGAGACGTGATTGAGCACGGCAAACAGAGCCGCTACGCGCGTTATTTCGATATCGACTGGTCGCGACCGCTGACGCTGCCGTTTCTTGGCGATACCTTTGAAGCCGAACTGGAGAAGGATGCCATTAGGCTTCATCGTGACAGTGTCACGAATAAGGCCGCACTGGTCTATTACGACACGGCCTATCCGCTTAACCCGGGTACCTGGGACGAGAACAAAAGCATCGCCGAACTGCACGAGGCACAGAGCTGGCGGCTGATGTCATGGCGCGAAGCGCCAAAGCAGCTTTCGTGGCGACGCTTTTTTGAGATAACCGGGCTGGTCGGCGTTCGGGTTGAAGACGAACAGGTTTTTCACGACACGCACCGCCTGATCCTCGAGCTGGTTCACGACGGGACCGTTGACGGCCTGCGCATTGACCATATTGACGGGCTTGCGGATCCGCTGGGGTATCTGCAGCGCCTGCGCCAGGCCACCGGGCCAGACTGTTACATCACGGTGGAAAAAATCCTCGCGAAAGGAGAACAACTCCCGGCCGAGTGGCCCGTGTCCGGCACGACGGGGTATGAGTTCATCGCCTCGCTGGCGGAGGTGTTGGTGGATGACAATAGCCTGGAGCGTCTGGAGAAAGTCCATAACGAGACGCTGGGCGTTACGGTCGATCGGCAAAACGCGCTGCGGGATGCCAAAGGGCTGATGACCGACCGCAACTTCGAGGGGGAATTCACCACGCTCCTCAACCTCGCCCGCGATTTGGCTCAGCACAACGGCGTTGAGATACAGACGGATGATATTCACCATGCGTTACGCGAACTGCTTATCGCCTTTCCGGTTTACCGCACCTACGGGACGGCGGAGGGGTTAACGCCTTCTGACGTTACGCTGTTGAGCCGCGTTGTCGCCAGTGTGAACGCTTCAGAACCCGCGCTAAGCCTGATCGTGCGGATTCTGACCGGCGATCTGCCGGTGGGTGACCGCGATGCGGCCACCCTGTTCCGGACCCGTTTCCAGCAGTTGACCGGGCCGCTGATGGCGAAGTCTGTGGAAGACACGCTGTTCTTTCGCCACAACCTTGAGCTTGCGCTTAATGAAGTGGGAGCCGACCCGACGCCGCGCGCCTTCTCGCTGTCGCGTTTCCATCAGGAGATGCGCATCCGTCTTGCCCGTCAGCCCGACGCGCTGCTGGGCACCTCGACGCACGACACCAAGCGCGGGGAGGATGCCCGGGCGCGCCTGTACACGCTGACCGAAGCGCCCGAGCAGTGGGGCGAAAATCTGGCCCGCTGGCGGCAGATGAACCAGACGCACGTGCGTTTCCTTAACGACGGCACCGCGCCGAACGCCGCTGATACCTGGATGATTTATCAGGCGCTGGCTGGCGTCTGGCCTGCCACGCTCTCACCCGACGACCGGGACGGGCTGCAAACCCTTGAAGCGCGTTTCCTCGGTTTTATTGAAAAAGCGCTGCGCGAGGCCAAGCAGCGAACCGACTGGATCGACAGTAACGAGAGCTACGAAAACGTGGTGATGGACTATGTTCGTCATCTGCTGTCGCCCGACAACACGCTGTTCCTGCATGATTTCAGTGAAACCTTACAGCCGTTTGTTCGCGCAGGCCTGATGAACAGCCTGAGTCAGACTGTGATTAAACTTACCGCGCCCGGCGTACCGGACATCTATCAGGGCAGCGAAGCGCTCAACTTTAGCCTGGTTGACCCGGATAACCGACGCGAACCGGACTTCGCCACGCTGGTGCAAAACCTCAGTACGTCGAACCTCAGGGTATTTAACGACGAACAATGCTGGCGGGACGGACGCGTGAAGCAGTATGTCACTGCCACGCTGCTGCGGCTGCGTCCGCACTACCCGGCGCTGTTCCGCTACGGCGACTGGCTGCCGCTTAAAGTGACCGGTGAACGCGAGGAGCATCTGATTGTGTATGCGCGCGTGAAGGACGACGAGGCGCTGATTGTTGCTGTGCCGCGCCTGGTTTTCACTGTCACCGGGAACGAAAAACTGTGGGTCAATACCTCGGTAGACATACCCGAAGAGCTGGTCGGGAAGCGCTATCGCGATGTGTTCAGCGGTGAAAGCCGCGTTCTGCAAGAGACGCTGGATCTAACGTCAGAAAAGGGATGTGTATTGGTTCTGCTTACCTGCGAATAATCGTGGAGAACGAAAATGGCAAAGGATAACAGGTTTGAAATTCGGGCCGGTCACGGCCAGCAGTTGGGCGCAAACTACGACGGAAAAGGCGTGAACTTTGCGCTCTTCTCCGCGCACGCAGAGCGGGTGGAGCTCTGTCTGTTTGACCCGTCCGGGAAAACGGAAATTGCCCGGCTGGAGCTCCCGGAATATACCCATGAAGTCTGGCACGGCTACGTGCCCGATCTTAAGCCCGGCGCGCTGTACGGCTATCGCGTCTATGGTCCTTATGACCCGGAAAACGGCCACCGCTTCAACCCGCATAAGCTGCTTATCGACCCGTACGCGCGTGAACTGGTGGGCGATATCGACTGGAACGACGCCCATTTTGGCTATGAGCTTGGGCATGATGAACTTGATCTCAGTTTTGATACTCGCGACAGCGCGCCGTTCACGCCCAAATGCAAGGTTATCGATCCGGACGCCTTCGACTGGCAGGACAACAACCGGCCGGACGTGCCCTGGCCGCATACCGTTGTCTACGAGAGCCACGTGAAAGGCTTTACCCAGATGAACCCGGCCATTCCGCCCCAACTGCGCGGGACGTTTGAGGGGATGGGACACAAAGCCTCGGTCGATTACATCAAGAGTCTTGGCATCACCTCGGTTGAGCTGCTCCCGGTTCACTGGTTCCCGGACGATCAGCATCTGCTTGACCGCGGGCTGAAAAACTTCTGGGGCTATAACACGCTGGGCTTTTTCGCTCCGGCGTCGCGCTACTACGGCCCGGCGGGGATCCAAGGTTTCCGCGACATGGTGCGCGCTTATCACGATGCGGGTATCGAGGTGATCCTCGACGTGGTGTATAACCACACGGCGGAAGGTAACGAGCTTGGGCCAACGCTCTCGTTTAAGGGTATTGATAACTACAGCTATTACCGCACGCTGCCGGACCAGCACCGGTATTACATTAACGACACCGGGACGGGAAACACGGTCAACACCTCGCACCCGCGGGTGCTGCAGATGGTGATGGATTCCCTGCGCTACTGGGCGGAATCGATGCATATTGACGGTTTTCGCTTTGACTTAGGGACCATCCTTGGCCGCGAGCCGGAAGGGTTTGATCCGCGTGGCGGTTTTTTTGACGCGGTCACCCAGGATCCGGTGCTCTCTAAGCTTAAGCTTATCGGCGAACCCTGGGATATCGGTCCCGGCGGCTATCAGGTCGGCGGTTTCCCGCCGGGCTGGGGCGAGTGGAACGACAAATACCGCGACACCGCCCGCGAATACTGGAAGGGGGATAACGTCTCAACCGATTTTGCCGCGCGTCTGCTGGGCTCCGGCGATCTCTACGATCTGCGCGGTCGTCGTCCGTGGGCCAGCGTTAACTTCATCACCGCTCACGACGGCTTTACCCTGAACGACCTGGTGTCGTACAACGAGAAGCACAACGCCGACAACGGAGAAGATAATAACGACGGGCATAACGATAATCGCTCGTACAACTATGGCGAAGAGGGGCCGACGGAGAACCCGGATATTATTGTCACGCGCGAGCGGCAGAAGCGTAATTTCCTGACCACACTGCTGTTCTCCCACGGCACGCCGATGCTGCTGGCGGGTGATGAGTTTGGCCGCACGCAGAAGGGCAATAACAACGGCTACTGCCAGGACAGCGAGATCTCGTGGATAGACTGGAAGGGGCTATCCGAAAACGACGAAGCGCTGCGCGACTTTACCCGCCGTCTTATTGCCCTGCGCGCTTCACAGCCGTTACTGCGCCGTGAAAGCTGGCGCGACGGGCTGGAGATCCGCTGGTTTAATGCCGGAGGCGGGCCGCAGCAGGAGGAACAGTGGGATGAGGGCTCGACGCTCGGGGTCTCCATCAGCAGGCCGGATCTCAAGCAGGAGGACGGCATCTGGCACGATGTGCTGATGTTATTTAACCCGTTTGAAGGCCCGGTTCCGTTCCAGATCCCGCAGTTTGGGGAAGGTGGATGGGTGCTCGAACTGTCTACGGCTGAAGATACTGCCACCGGAACGGTTATCACCCAGGCCGTAGATTACGAACTGGCCGGACGCAGTATCTCGCTTTTCAGACGTCCTTAACTCACAGCGATGCCGCCGCCCGCGCGGCGGTATCATACAGAGAGGAGATCGTGCGCAGCAGCTGCGCGGTTTCCCCGATAGACGTTCCTGAAATACCGCTCTCTCCATGAATGTTAATCAGGCAGGCTTCCCGCACGTCGCGGTACTTCATGCATAAGGCTTTGCCTTCCTCCGTGGTTGAGAAAAAGAGCTCCTTGCCCGCTTTCTCACTCGTCACATAGCCCGCTTTCATCAGTTTCTTTAGCGCATAGGTCACCACGTGCGTGTCCTCCACGTTCAGGACAAAGCAGATATCGGCCAATTTTTTCTTGCGGTTGCGATGATTCACATGATGCAGCAGCGACACGTCAAACGCCCCCATATCCGGCTCACCGGCAGCCGTCATGCAGCGCACCATCCATTTGTTAAACGCGTTGCTGGTCATGATCAGCGCGTATTCCAGCTCCGATAGCTCCGCACAGCGTTCCGACACCAGGTGGCGAGAGGAGACGATGCGGCCATCCGTAATATCGTCGTGGTTTGAGGCAACACTCTTTTTTGAGGTCATAACGTTCCTTAGCCAGAAATGTAAACTCATCGATAAAATAAGAACATTTTATTGATAAATTGTTTACATGTTTTTGAGGTTCAGATATAGCTTTTTAGCGCAGGTTTTGCGAAGCCTGCCAACAAAACACAACATCGCTCGCCGCAAATTAAAAAAATAGCCGTCGGCGCGCAACGCTCACTTTGGATAGGGTAAACGTTTATGGACGGTACTACGCTGTTGCCGCTGATCGGGATACCGATCGTGGTTATTGGTTTTGCACTGCGCTTCAACCCGCTGCTGGTGGTCGTGGTGGCGGGGCTGGCGACGGGTCTGCTGGTCGGGATGGATTTTGGGATGCTGCTGGAAACCTTCGGCGAGAAGTTCGTGAATAGCCGATCGCTGGCCACCTTCATCCTGATCCTGCCGGTGATTGGTCTGCTGGAATACTACGGGCTTAAAGAGCGCGCCCAGGCCTGGGTGGCGAAGATCGCCAGCGCCACCTCGGCGCGTATTCTGATGCTCTATTTTGTCGCGCGTGAAGGGACCGCGGCGCTGGGTCTGATGTCTCTTGGCGGCCATGCCCAGACGGTGCGCCCGCTGCTGGCCCCGATGGCCGAAGGGGCGGCGCTGAATGAATATGGCGAACTGCCGCAGCATATCCGCGACAAAATCAAAGCCCATGCCGCCGCGTGCGACAATATCGCGGTCTTTTTTGGCGAAGATATCTTTATCGCCTTCGGTGCGGTTCTGCTGATTGACGCCTTCCTGAAAGAGAACGGGATCCAGGGGATCGAACCGCTGCATATCGGACTGTGGGCTATTCCCACCGCCATTGCGGCATTAATTATTCATATGACGCGCCTGCTGCGCCTGGATGCCAGCATTCGTCGCGACGTCATGGCCTGGCGTGCAGAGCAGGGGAAACAGGAGGTGGCGCAATGATGACGCTTATCACCATTAACCGCGTGTACTACCTCATCGGCTTTGTCGTGATGCTGCTGGTCGTGATGACCCTGCGCGATCGGGCTAATCCGAAGCGTTTTACCACTGCGCTGTTCTGGTTTTTATTCGGCGGGATCTTCCTGTTTGGCGATCTGATGGTGCAGGAGCTGGGGAAATCGCTGGCGTACCGGATCATTGGCGGCGGCGTCATCGCTATCGCGCTGCTGGCGGGCTTTGGTCTGGTCGGGAAAGGGCACTATAAAATGGCCTCCGACGAGGAGCGCATTGCCTCATCGAACCGGCTCAAAAACTGGCTGTTCCTGCCCGCTCTGATGATCCCGGTGGTGACGGTTATCGGGACGCTGTTCCTGAAGGGCGTGTCGATTGGTGGCGTTTATCTTCTCGACCAGAAACAGCTTACCCTGGCGGCGCTGTGCGTGGCCTGCGTCGCGGCGATCCTCACCGGATGGTGGCTAACGAAGGGTACCCCGCTGCACGCTATCCGCCAGTCTCGTCGTCTTGTCGACACCATCGGCTGGGCGGTGATCCTGCCGCAGATGCTGGCGATGCTCGGCGGCGTGTTCGTGGCGGCCAATACCGGCGATTCGGTGCAGAAGGTGGTCAGCCTGTTCGTGAACCCGAATAGCCGCTTCATGCTGGTGGTGATTTACTGCGTGGGTATGGCGCTGTTTACCATGATCATGGGTAACGCCTTTGCCGCTTTCCCGGTATTAAGTGCCGGTATCGCCTTACCGTTCCTGATTAACGTGCATCACGGCAACCCGGCACCGCTGCTGGCGATTGGCATGTACGCGGGCTACTGCGGCACGCTGATGACGCCGATGGCCGCGAACTTCAATATCGTTCCCGCCGCGCTGCTGGAGCTGAAAGACAAATATCAGGTGATCAAGATCCAGATCCCGACCGCGTTAACCCTGCTGGTGGTGAACGTGTTCTTAATGTATTTCCTCGTGTTTCGCTAAGGAGCTGATATGGAATTAACGCAACATCAGGCAGACGCGTTTGCCCGCATGCCTTTGACCTATTTGCGCCAGGAATACCCGAACCACATCATGCACCTGCTGAATGATGATGGCGATGTTCTACCGCCTCGCGAGCTGCACCCCATTTTCTACGGCTGTTTTGACTGGCACTCGGCGGTGCACGGCTACTGGCTGCTGCTGCGCTGCGTGCGCCTCTATCCTGAGCTACCGTGTCGGAATGAAATCGTCGCGCTTATCGACGAGCATCTGACCGACGAGAACGTGGCGAAAGAGCTGGCCTATTTCACCGCGCCGTTCCGCGCGTCGTTCGAACGTCCGTATGGCTACGGCTGGCTGCTGGCACTGGCTCATGAGCTGAAACAGTCGTCGCTGCCGCAGGCCGCAGTCTGGTACCAGACGCTTGAGCCGTTAACCCAGGATATTCGCAACCGGCTGGTGGATTATCTCAGCAAGCTTACCTATCCGATCCGCGTCGGAACGCACTACAACACGGCGTTTGCCCTCGCGCTGGGGCTGGATTACGCCCGTGCCGTGCAGGACAGCGGGCTCGAGCAGGCAATTCTGACGGCGGCTGAGCGGTTTTATCTCGCGGATACGCGCTATCCTGCGCACTACGAACCGGGCGGCGATGAGTATATTTCCGGCGCGCTGACCGAGGCGCTGCTGATGAGCAAGGTAACGGATAACTTCCCGGCATGGTTCGATAAATTCCTCCCTGATGTAGAGACAGTTGCGGCACTGATGAACCCGGCGGAGGTGAGCGACCGTACCGACCCGAAAATTGCCCATCTGGACGGGTTAAACCTCAGCCGCGCCTGGTGTATGAAGCACATTGCAAAGGCGCTGCCGGAGAACCATCCGGGACAGCAGGCGCTGCGTGATGCCGTGGCGAAACATTTGACGGCAAGCGTTGAGCACGTGGTGGGCAGCCACTACAGCGGCGGGCACTGGCTGGCGAGCTTTGCGCTGCTGGCGCTGGAGTAAATAAACGCGTCGTCTTTTTTGCCGGGTGGCGCTGCGCTTACCCGGCCTACATTGTAGGCCCGTGCAAGCGTAGCGCCGCCGGGCGAATCAGGCTGATGCCCGAACGGCGGCGCGCAGTCGGCTCAGGCTAAACAACACCGATCCGGCTGAGGCTACCACCGCAGTCCACAGCGCAAAGTGAACGGCCTGGTCCGAGCCCGTCGTCGCAGCCAGCCAAACGCCTATCACGGCCGCCCCCAGACACTGCCCGAAGGTCCTGACGATGGACAATACCCCGGACGCATAGCTGGAATTCTCGCGCGCCACGTTAGCGAGCATTTCCCGATTATTGGGGCTCTGGAAGCAGCCAAACCCAATACCGCACACCAGACTGCGCAGGCAGATATCCCATGTGGGAGGGCTTGCGGGTAACGTCGCCAGCAGGATCAACCCAACGGCAAAAATCATCAGCCCGATGGTGGAAATCAGCGGCGCGGAAATCGTATCTGCCCAACGGCCCGCGTGAGGGGCAATCAACACGATCCCAATCGGCCAGGGCGTGAACAGAAGGGCCGATTCCAGCGGGCTGTAGCCATACACGCTCTGAAACAGAAACGGCAGCGCGATAAAGGTGATGCCCTGGCTCACAAATGACGCAAGTGAGGTGAGTGCGGCGAGCGTAAAGCGGCCGTTGCGGAAGATAACGGGGGGCAGCAAGGGGCTTTGGACGCGGCAAATATGCCAGATGAAGGCGGTGGCGCTGAGCAGGGCAATACCCGCCCAGAACGCCGCCTCATGGCTGACGTGCTGGAAACTGTTCGCGGTCATGATCGTCGAACCTAACAGTATCGCCGAGAGCACCGCACCTGTGGTGTCAAAGGGCGTTTTACTGGAAGCCGAACCGCGCGGTAGCGCCTTCCAGGCCAGCAGCAGTGCGACACTTCCCGGAACCATGTTAATTGCAAACAGCCATTCCCAGCGCAGCGCCTCCAGGATCGTGCCGCCCAGCACCGGCGCTATGGCCGTGCTGGCGGCAATCAGCAGGGCGTGTAGCCCCAGAACGCGGCCAAGCAGTCGTCCAGGGAAAACGGAGCGCAGTATCGCCGGAGCGATGCTCAACGTGGCCGCGCCACCGATACCTTGCAAAACGCGCATCCCGATCAGCATATCCGGCGTCGTCGCCAGCGCGCAGCCAAGGGAGGTAAGCGTGAACGTCGCAAGACCCGCCAGAAACACCGGGCGATAGCCCTTGCTCGCTGCCAGCGCCGCGAAGATAGCCAGCGTCATCGCCGCCGACAGCAGGTAACCGTTGGCAAACCATACTGCGACATTCGCAGAGACCTGCATCGCGCTCGCCATGGAGGGCAGCGCTACGTTAATCATGGTGCCATCAAAGACGCCCATCAGCGTGGTGGTCATCAGCGCGACCATGACCCGAGCACGTTCATGTCCCGGTAATCCCTCATCGCCGGGCTGGTTTGAAAACAGCGTCATGATATTTACTCCAGAAAAGAATAGTGATGACGAAACTATAATCATGGGGTATACAAGGCGGAAGACGCAGCCTGTGCATTCATTCGTTGCGTATAACGCCTTATATGAGGAGATAACGTGACCGACCCTGATTTCAATTTGCTGGTTGCCCTTGACGTTTTGCTGGTTGAAGCCAGCGTAGCGGCTGCGGCGCGGCGTCTAAACCTGAGCACCTCCGCTATGAGCCGAACGCTGAGCAGGCTGCGTGAAGTGACCGGCGATCCGATTCTGGTTCGGGCCGGACGTCACATGGTGCTGACGCCCTGGGCAGAAGCCACCCGGGACCGGGCCAGAAACGCCGTGCACGAGGCGAGGGCGGTGCTCCAGCCCTCCACCGAGACGCTAAACGTCCAAACTCTGGCACGACTTTTCACCATTCGGGCAAATGATGGCTTCGTGGTGGCCTTTGGTCCTGCCCTGATTGCCGCCGTTGCCGCGGCTGCACCTGAGGTCTGTATACGCTTCGCACCGAAGCCTGAAAAAACGTCGCGGTACCTGCGTGAGGGGCTGGTTGACCTGGAAATTGGCGTACAGAGCAACATGGGACCGGAGATACGTTTGCAGCGGTTATTTCAGGACCGGTTTGTGGGTGCGGTACGCAAAGGACATCCGCTGGCCGCGCTGTCGGCAATCAGCATCAACGATTATGTGTCATGGGGCCATGTGGTCGCCTCGCCCGACGGTTCGTTACACGGCTTTGTCGATGACGTTCTGGCGGAACAGAGTATGAAACGTAAAGTGGCCAGCGTGGTGCCGGGCTTCCCGACGGCGTTATCCGTGGCGCTGGCGTCCGATCTCATTGCGATGGTTCCCGCACTGTATCTGCGCAATCAAACCATGACGGAAAATTTGCACGTCTTCGAACTGCCGTTTAAAGCCCGGACCATTACGGTTTCCCAGATGTGGCACCCGCGAATGGAGCAGGATCCGGGGCACCGCTGGTTGAGAGAGAAAGTGCGCGAAGTCTGCCAGGTTGCGCAGTGAGCCTTAGCGCGTTATCGCCTTTGGCACAGACAAGATAAACCGCGTTGAGCGAGCGTCAGATTCCACACGCACTTTTCCATGATGGGCAACCACAATGGATTTGACGATGGCAAGCCCGATCCCGCTGCCTTCGCCTTTACGTTGCCTGGACGGATCCACCCGATAGAAGCGGTCAAACAGTCTCGGCAAATGCGCTTCCGGGATGGGCGTGCCGGGGTTTTCAATCATCAGAACAAAATAGCTATCTTGTTCTGTGAGTGAAACGGTCACAGCCTGTCCTTCCGGCGTATAGCGCAGGGCATTGGATAACAGGTTATTGATTGCTCGCCTGAACATCTGGGGATCGCCTTCAACCAGGCAGGGCATCCCGTTGAATTTCAGCGTGATGTTGCGCTCTTCCGCCCAGGCCTCGAAGAAATCGAAAACTTTCATCACCTCTGCACGTAAATCAAACATGACCCGGTCAGGGATCAGCTGGTTATTATCTGCCTGCGCGAGAAACAGCATGTCGCTGACCATGCGGGTCATCCGGGTGTACTCTTCAAGGCTGGAATAGAGTACGTCTTCAAGCTCTTTCTGGGTCCGGTTCTGGCTTAGCGCAATCTCGCTCTGCGTCATCAGGTTGGTGATGGGGGTTCTGATTTCGTGCGCGATATCGGCAGAAAAATTGGCCTGACGGGTAAAGACATCCTCAATTTTTTCAATCATATGGTTGAAGGAGATCACCAGCTGTTCCAGCTCAACAGGCACGCGGGACGGCTCCAGCCGCACATCCAGATTTTCAGAGGTGATATTTTTGATAGCGGTGCTGACGTTACGCAGGGGCAGGTGTCCCTGGCGAACCGCGATGCGGATGACAAGAATAATCAGCACGCTGATAACAGCAGCAATCGCGAGCAGATTCTTTTTCAGCGCATCGAGGTAGTGAAGATGAAAATTGATGGAAAGCCCGATAAGCATGACGTAGTTCTGCGTTTTTCCCTGAAATGCAGCCGTTCCAGAAGAGGCGATAATTCGGTAGGTTTCCATTTTCATTTCGGGGCCGGAATGCGCGGGCATGGACGGATCTTCTACCGTCCAGAGAAACACATCCTGCGCGCGGCGGTGTGTGCCAAAATCCGCCGTATTTACCGCAGGCCGTAATGCCGCGCCTTGCGCTGAACTGAACAGTTCATTCCCCTGAGGATCCAGAAGCAGCACGGCGACGTTGCGGTAACTGGCAATCGACTCTTTGATTTTACTGACCTTTCGTTCATCGGGATCGGCCGGTGACTGCAGTATGCGGTGCATTGCGGTGCTGATTTGCTGCAGATCGCTAACATCCTGTTCGGCAAAATGCTTTTCAACCGAATGCAGCATAAACCAGGTAAAAGCGAAAAAAGCGAGGATCGTAGAGAGGCTGATAAAAAACGTCAGCCTCAGGGCAAGAGAGAATGGACGCCTGGCGGGCTTATTGTGCATCAGGTGCCTCCAGCATATAGCCGACGCCGCGGACGGTCTGGATCAGTTTCGGCTCATAATCATTATCTATTTTGGCGCGCAGGCGCTTAACCGCGACGTCGATGGCGTTGGTGTCGCTGTCAAAGTTCATGTCCCACACCTGCGAAGCAATCAGGGAGCGGGGCAGGACTTCGCCCTGATGCCGGATGAAAAACTCCAGCAGGCTGAACTCTTTGCTGGTTAACAGAATACGGTTTCCGGCGCGGGTGACCTTCCGGGAGATGAGATCGATCGTCAGGTCCGCCACGTTGAACTGGCTCTCGGCTATCGCTGTATTACCGCGCCTTAGCAGCGTTCTCACCCGAGCGAGAAGCTCAGCAAAGGCGAAAGGTTTTACCAGGTAATCATCTGCGCCCAGCTCAAGCCCCTTAACCCGGTGTTCAATCGTGCCGAGGGCCGTCAGTAACAGTATCGGCATCCCTTTCCCGGCAGAACGCAGCATGCGGACGATATCCCAGCCGTTCACATCAGGCAGCATGATATCCAGAATCAGCAGATCATACCCGGCGGTCATGGCGAGATGATATCCGTTCAGGCCATTGTCAGCGTAGTCCACCACAAAGCCCGCCTCCGTCAGCCCCTTGCTGAGGTATTCGCCTGTTTTAATCTCGTCTTCAACGATCAGTATTTTCATCTTGCTCCCCTGACTGGCTGCTAGCGACATTCTATTGCGCCGAAGGGCGTAATCAACGGCTTACGCTAAAAATGACAACATTGTCATTATCCTGTCACCGGGCAAACAGGATGATTTCGTTAGAGTAACCCTGGTAACACTCTGGACTTCATTGGAATCATTTACCAGGTCTGCCTGGACGAGAAGCGTTATGTTCACCTTAAAACGACTTAGCATCAGCACAATTTTCCTCCTTGCAGGCTGCGTCTCGCTGGCGCCTGAATACCAGCGCCCCGCGGCACCGGTCCCGCAGCAGTTTTCACTGTCTCGCAACGGTCTGATGCCCGCAGCGCAGAATTATCAGGACAGCGGGTGGCGCAACTTTTTTGCCGATCCGCAGGTGACAAGGCTGATCGCCGAGGCCCTGAGCAACAATCGCGATTTGCGCATGGCGGCCCTGAAGGTGGAAGAGGCCCGGGCGCAGTTTAACGTCACGGATGCAGACCGCTATCCGCAGTTGAATGCGTCGTCAGGTATTACCTACAGCGGCGGGCTGAAAAGTGACAAGCCGACATCACAAGAGTATGACGCGGGCCTTGAGCTTAGCTACGAACTCGATTTTTTCGGCAAGCTCAGGAACATGAGTGAGGCAGACAGACAAAACTTTTTTGCCAGCGAAGAAGCCCGCCGGGCGGTACATATTCTGCTTGTCTCCAGCGTGTCTCAGAGTTATTTCAGCCAGCAGCTGGCCTACAAACAGCTGCGTATTGCGCGCGAGACGCTGAAAAATTATCAACAGTCTTATGCTTTTGTAGAGCAGCAGCTGGTGACGGGCAGCACGAACGTCCTCGCGCTGGAACAGGCTCGTGGACAAATCGAAAGCACCCGCGCGGAGATTGCCAAAAGAGAGGGCGAGCTGGCGCAGGCCAATAATGCCTTGCAGCTTGTACTGGGCACGTATCGCGTGCTCCCGGCAGAAAACGGTGCGAGCGATAGCGCTATGACACCCGTAAAGTTGCCGCCCAATCTGTCATCAGACATTCTGCTTCAGCGCCCGGATATCATGGAGGCGGAGTATCAGCTGAAAGCGGCTGATGCCAATATTGGCGCTGCGCGAGCCGCTTTTTTCCCTTCCATTTCGCTGACAAGTGGACTTTCAACAAGCAGTACGGCGCTATCCAGCCTGTTCACACCGGCGAGCGGGATGTGGAATTTCATTCCTAAAATCGACATTCCTATTTTCAATGCCGGAAGGAATAACGCCAACCTGAAGTTGGCTGAAATACGCCAGCAGCAGTCGGTTGTAAATTACGAACAAAAAATTCAGGCTGCATTTAAAGATGTTGCTGATGCGCTCGCCCTGCGTGACAGCATTAACAATCAAATTGATGCGCAGCAGCGTTATCTGGATTCACTGCAAATTACCCTTCAGCGCGCCAGAGGATTATATGCCAGCGGCGCGGTGAGCTATATCGAAGTGCTTGATGCTGAACGCTCTCTTTTCACCACACAGCAAACCCTACTCGACCTGACCAATTCCAGACAGGTGAATGAAATTAATCTCTACACCGCACTGGGTGGCGGCTGGGTTGAATAAATTATTTATCATTTAACAGGACAATGAATATGCGTAATTCCATTAAAGCCGTTGTATTTGGTGCTCTCTCTGTGATGTTTTCTGCTGGCCTTCAGGCTGAAGTTCATCAGCATGGTGAAATGGCTGCTGCCAGCAACGCCGCTTCAGAGCAGGTAATCGAAGGAACCGGCATTGTGAAGGACATTGATCTCACCAATAAGAAAATCACCATTTCTCATGATGCTATCCCGGCGGTGGGGTGGCCCGCGATGACCATGCGCTTCACCTTTACCCAGGCTGACGAGAGTATTACGGCGTTAAAAGTGGGTAGCCAGGTTAATTTTTCGTTTGTGCAGCAGGGCAATATCTCTTTACTGAAGAGCATTAAATAGCGAGAAATAGCATGGCGTCTTTTAAAATAAAATATGCTGCAATGATTATTTCCAGCCTCATCGCAGGCGGGCTGATTTCAGTGACGGCCTGGCAGGCAATGCATTCAGTGGATAAAACAGAAAAGACAGTACCCGAGCGAAAGGTACTTTTCTGGTATGACCCGATGAAACCAGACGTTAAATTTGATAAACCCGGTAAATCACCTTTTATGGATATGGACCTGGTGCCGAAATATGCGGATGAAGACGACGAGAAAAGCAGCGCCGGTATTCGTATTGATCCGACACAGGTTCAGAATCTGGGATTAAAAACGCAAAAAGTCACGCAAGGGAAGCTGAATTATTCCCAGACCATCCCGGCCAACGTCAGCTATAACGACTATCAGTTTGTCATTGTGCAGGCGCGCGCTGAAGGTTTCGTTGAGAAGGTGTACCCGCTGACAACGGGCGACCATGTGAAGAAAGGTACACCGCTGATTGATATCACGATCCCGGACTGGGTCGAAGCGCAGAGTGAGTTTTTGCTGTTATCCGGCACCGGCGGAACGCCTACCCAGATTAAAGGGGTACTTGAGCGGCTGCGGCTGGCAGGCATGCCAGACGACGATATACAAAGGCTGCGCGCAAGCCGAACGATTCAGACCCGATTTACCATTAAAGCCCCCATCGACGGGGTGATCACCGCGTTTGACCTGCGCACCGGAATGAATATTTCAAAAGATAAAGTGGTGGCACAGATTCAGGGGATGGACCCCGTCTGGATCAGCGCAGCCATCCCTGAGTCCATCGCGTATCTCCTGAAAGACACGTCGCAGTTTGCCGTTTCCGTACCGGCTTATCCGGACACATCTTTCCCCGTTGAAAAATGGAACCTTCTGCCGAGCGTGGACCCGGCCACTCGCACGCTGCAGGTGCGCCTGCAGGTTTCCAATAAAGATGAACGTCTGAAACCGGGTATGAACGCTTATTTGAAACTGAATACTCAAAGCCAGGACATGCTGCTGATCCCGTCTCAGGCCATTATCGATACCGGCAAGGAACAGCGCGTGATTACGGTCGATGCGGAGGGGCGTTTTGTGCCGAAACCGATCCACGTGCTGCACGAATCTCAGCAACAGTCCGGTATTGGTTCTGGCCTGAATGAAGGGGAGTCGGTGGTGGTCAGCGGTCTGTTCCTGATTGACTCTGAGGCCAATATTACCGGTGCGCTGGAGCGCATGCGGCATCCTGAAAAACATGACGACGCGCATGCTGGTCACTAAGGAGACGACGATGATTGAATGGATTATCCGGCGGTCAGTTGCCAATCGTTTTCTGGTGATGATGGGGGCGCTGTTTCTCAGCGTCTGGGGAACCTGGACCATCATCAACACGCCGGTCGATGCCTTGCCCGATCTGTCTGATGTTCAGGTTATTATTAAAACCAGTTATCCCGGCCAGGCTCCGCAGATTGTTGAAAACCAGGTGACGTATCCGCTCACCACCACCATGCTGTCGGTGCCGGGCGCAAAGACCGTGCGCGGGTTTTCCCAGTTTGGTGATTCCTACGTGTATGTCATTTTTGAAGATGGGACAGATCTCTACTGGGCCAGGTCACGCGTGCTGGAGTATCTGAATCAGGTGCAGGGTAAACTGCCCGCCGGGGTGAGCGCTGAAATCGGGCCTGATGCCACGGGCGTGGGCTGGATATTTGAGTATGCGCTGGTCGATCGCAGTGGAAAACACGATCTCGCGGAACTGCGATCTCTTCAGGACTGGTTCCTCAAGTTTGAACTGAAAACCATTCCGAACGTGGCCGAGGTGGCGTCGGTCGGCGGCGTGGTGAAGCAGTATCAGATTCAGGTCGATCCATTAAAACTGGCCCAGTACGGCGTAAGCCTGCCTGAGGTTAAGCAAGCCCTGGAATCGTCCAACCAGGAAGCAGGGGGCTCATCCATTGAAATCGCGGAAGCGGAGTATATGGTTCGCGCCAGCGGTTATCTCCAGACTCTTGATGACTTCAATAATATCGTCCTGAAAACCGGGGAGAACGGGGTACCCATTTATCTGCGTGATGTTGCTCGCGTGCAGACGGGGCCGGAAATGCGACGCGGTATTGCCGAACTAAACGGGCAGGGGGAAGTCGCCGGAGGCGTCGTGATCCTGCGTTCAGGCAAAAATGCGCGTGAGGTCATTACTGCGGTGAAAGAGAAACTGGAGACGCTGAAGGCCAGCCTGCCGGAAGGCGTTGAGATTGTCACGACCTACGACCGCAGCCAGCTTATCGACCGGGCCATTGATAACCTGAGCGGCAAGCTGCTCGAAGAGTTTATCGTGGTGGCCATCGTCTGCGCGCTGTTCCTCTGGCACGTCCGCTCTGCGCTGGTCGCCATCATTTCTCTGCCGCTCGGCCTGTGCATTGCCTTTATCGTCATGCACTTCCAGGGGCTGAACGCCAATATTATGTCGCTGGGTGGGATCGCCATCGCCGTCGGCGCAATGGTGGATGCCGCCATTGTGATGATTGAAAATGCGCATAAACGGCTCGAGGAGTGGGATCATCAGCATCCCGGAGAGCAGATTGATAACGCCACCCGCTGGCAGGTGATCACCAACGCCTCCGTGGAGGTTGGCCCCGCGCTGTTTATCAGCCTGCTGATCATCACCTTATCCTTCATTCCGATTTTTACCCTTGAAGGGCAGGAAGGGCGGCTGTTTGGTCCGCTGGCCTTCACGAAAACGTATGCCATGGCGGGGGCGGCCGCGCTGGCTATCATCGTCATTCCGATTCTGATGGGGTTCTGGATCCGGGGAAAAATCCCCGCTGAGAACAGTAACCCGCTGAACCGGCTGCTGATCGGAGCCTATCATCCGCTGCTACTTAAGGTGCTTCGCTGGCCAAAAACCACCCTGCTGGTTGCGGCGTTATCCATCTTCACGGTTATCTGGCCTTTAAGTCAGGTGGGCGGTGAGTTTCTGCCGAAGATCAATGAGGGCGATCTGCTGTATATGCCGTCGACGCTGCCGGGCGTCTCTCCAGCGGAAGCGGCAGCGCTGTTACAGACCACGGACAAGTTAATCAAAACCGTCCCGGAAGTGGCTTCCGTGTTTGGTAAGACGGGTAAGGCTGAAACCGCAACAGATTCCGCGCCGCTTGAAATGGTTGAAACGACCATTCAGCTTAAGCCGGAAGACCAGTGGCGGCCGGGCATGACGATTGACAAGATTATCGATGAACTGGATCAGACGGTTCGTTTGCCGGGGCTTGCCAATCTCTGGGTGCCGCCCATCCGTAACCGCATTGATATGCTCTCAACCGGGATCAAAAGTCCGATAGGGATCAAGGTGTCGGGTACCGTTTTGTCGGATATCGACGCAACGGCGCAGAACATTGAGGCGGTAGCCAAAACCGTGCCGGGCGTGGTCTCAGCACTGGCTGAACGTCTGGAAGGGGGGCGCTACGTTGATGTGGATATCAACCGTGAAAAAGCCTCCCGCTACGGCATGACGGTGGGCGATGTGCAACTCTTCGTCTCCTCCGCAATCGGCGGCGCGACGGTAGGTGAAACGGTTGAAGGCGTGGCCCGGTATCCGATCAATATCCGCTATCCGCAGGATTACCGGAACAGCCCGCAGGCGCTGAAGGAGATGCCGATCCTGACGCCGATGAAGCAGCAAATCACCCTTGGCGATGTGGCAGAGATTAACGTCGTTTCCGGTCCAACAATGTTGAAAACGGAAAATGCCCGTCCCGCCAGCTGGATTTACATTGATGCACGGGGCAGGGACATGGTGTCGGTGGTAAACGACATTAAGACAGCCATCAGCCAGAAGGTAAAACTGAGGCCGGGAACCAGCGTGTCATTCTCAGGACAGTTTGAGCTACTCGAGCATGCCAATAAAAAACTGAAGCTGATGGTGCCGATGACGGTGATGATCATTTTCATTCTGCTCTATCTGGCGTTCCGACGCGTGGATGAGGCGTTGCTGATCCTGATGAGCCTGCCGTTCGCACTGGTTGGGGGGATTTGGTTCCTGTACTGGCAGGGCTTCCATATGTCTGTCGCAACCGGAACCGGGTTTATCGCGCTGGCTGGCGTCGCGGCTGAGTTTGGGGTAGTCATGCTGATGTATCTGCGTCAGGCCATTGAAGCGCACCCGGAGTTGTCTCGTCGTGAAACGTTCACCGAGCAAGGGCTTGATGACGCCCTTTATCATGGCGCCGTGCTGCGCGTGCGGCCAAAGGCGATGACCGTTGCGGTGATCATTGCCGGTCTGCTGCCCATTCTGTGGGGTACCGGTGCCGGGTCAGAGGTCATGAGCCGGATAGCGGCACCGATGATTGGCGGGATGATCACGGCGCCGCTGCTATCGCTGTTTATTATACCTGCGGCGTACAAGCTGATCTGGTTGCGCAGGCATAAAAAGCCATAAAAAAACCCGCTGGTAGCGGCGGGTTTTTTACGGGATTAATGCTTAGCGCGTCTGGCTGATAAGCTTGCGCCAGGCTCTGTTATGCAGAGTAAATAGCAGCATCTTATAGAAAGCGGTAGAGAGGATGCAGCTGCCGCTCAGCCCCAGCATGACAATACTCACCAGCGCCGCGGTCAGGCTGACGCCCGGAGCAGCGCTACCGCTCAGCGCGGCCAGCAGGTAGGCTGCGGTTAATATCAAGCTTATCACCGCCAGCGTAAGATGTAACCGCACGGCGCGCATGCTGCCTTTGCCAATCATAAACATCGTCACGCCGTTAATGCCGGCGAACAGCAGGGCGACCAGCACAACCCACACGAATACGCGTTCGGCCGGCTGGCCGAGTGCGGCGAGTACGCCATACCCCAGCCACAGCTGCGGAATGGCGAAACTGACAATCACCCCGAGCGTACTGACCGCCGCGGGAATACCCATGGTATGCAGTCCCACAGGCTTACCCATTTCGTCGGCCAGCTGCGTCTTCAACTGCTGCAGCTGCGTCGGGGCGGCATGGTTTATGCTGGCGGCAGCCTCGTTACAGCGTTGCAGGCGACGGGTTAAAACTTTAAACATTTGAATACTCAGCGTTTAGTTAGGTAAAAATGACTGCAGCACACCTACCACATAGCGTCCTGACTGGACGGTATTTTGTGGGTTGCGGATAGTCCCAGTGAGTGAACTCCCCACAAAGGCTGATGCGTTATTGACCGCACTCATCAGCTCGCGCTGCAGTGATTTTTGTAACGATTCGCTGGGGAAACGTTTCGGATAAACACCTGCGCGGATCGCGGCCTTTACCCCGGCACTGGAAATGCCTGGATTCTGCGCTTTGATGATCTCTTCCGTGATGCGCTTACGCTCGGCACGGCTCAGGCTCTGGAACCAGGCGGTAACTTTACTCGAAGATGCCGCTTTCATCAGCTTGTACGTTTCTAAAGTACCTCTTAGCGCGGTTCCTGCCGCAGCAAGCGAAATGACATCCAGAACTGTCGTGGTGGCGACGTACCAGTCCTGGCTGTCGAGCCAGGCAACATCGGAGCCATGGTCGTTATGGATAGCCAGCAGGCGGCCCGCGCCAATCATGCATTGTGCTCCGGTTGCCAGCGTACCGGACAGGCTGATCGCCGCAATCACACCGGACCCGCCAGCGGTAAAAGGCACTGCCGCACCGGCACCAAACGCCATGACAAGCGTAACAATCATTGCGCCACAGGCGAAACCGGTCGAGGTGATTTCCGTCGCAAGTGACGGAGTGGTTAGCGTTGCTACAACAGCTTTTTCTGCACTGGTTTCTTTAGCATCAGGAATTTTACTGATTACCACATGGCTGACGGTGCTCTGATTCACATCAGCAATGCGTCGAGAGGGACGTACCAGCCAGCGTTGCTTGCCATCATCAAAAATGATGCCGACATTGTAAAAATTTCGCGTGCAGTCGAGCTGCGCGGCCAGCTTTTTAAAATCGATATCAGCACCAGCCTGTAGGCCAAGGCTGCGCGAGAGATCATAAGAGGGAAGGGTGCTGTCAGGCGACTGCTGACCGGGTAAGTTCATCGAGGAAGCTCCTTCATTCCGTGAGGACTATTAATTAGCAGGGTAATTTATTGAAGAAATTTATGTTTCGAACAGGGATAGGTTGATAATAGCAGTGATAACTCGGTGATCAAATGATATTGCTCGAGTAAAATGTAAACGATACCAAGGAGTATTAAAGGTTATCGGCAGACTTTCTCAGCCCAGTAATATCCCTCCTTGCACATCCCTGTTTGGTCTGCGCGCGTTAAGCCATTATTATTTTGATAAAACCGATTATTACTTTGATAAAAACGAGCGCTGCTCGGGAATCATTCTCAGGCAGCGCCGCTTGTGATGGACGCTTTTCACTCAACGGCGCGGTTTTTACGCGTGCACAATCACAAAAACAAACCCTGGTGCTCACCTCGTTGATCTCTGGCACAAATCTTGGATTTGTACGTAGCGATGGGCTTTTCCCGTGGCTACTTACAGAATTGATAATAAGGGGAGCATTATGTGTGCTTTGCGTTCAGCGTCGCCAGGGCGCGTGGATGGGTTGGCGAAAGTCAAAGGAACCGTCCTATATGGCGATGATATTACACTGCCGGATATGCTCTATGGCGTTTGTCGCTATGCGCATATTCCCGCAGGCAAAATCGACGAGCTGGATCTCAGCGGCGCGTTGGGGGTAGACGGCGTGGTGAGGATTGCCACCTGGCAGGAAGGAGGAAAGACCCCAACAGATTATACGTGGCTTATCGTCTCAAATATCTCATTTAACATAATATACATTATGCGCACCAATGGTAAGGATGGCAAAATCTGGCGGGAATCGTTGACACTGGGCGTCAACTGGCTACTATCGACAATGATTCAAAATCATCCGTTTCTCCAAACGAATCAGAATCAAATGTCTGTCAGCAGTAAGTGAACGGCCTGACCTCACCAATCAGGCCTGTTCATCCAGTTGCAGTTGGTAAATCTGTACCTGATACATGAAAACTTCCCCAGCGCTAAAGACACCAATTCCAGACAAGATGAACACTGCCGCGCCGAATCAGCCATAACACTCAAAATGAAAACTGTACGGCTTGGCCAACCCCGGACAGCAACAAAACGAGTTTTGTCACTGACCGGCGTTTACGATAACTTCGTAAGTATTAAATTTTAGCGGCTAAAAAGTTCACCACCACCATGCAAACGGCTTGTTACTGACAGGAAATGCTATACCGTCAGCATCACGACCATGCAAGACCTGATTAAGAAGCTTTCTGACTTCACGGCGTTCCGGTCGGGTCAACATCATATTACGATACCAGGACGGCGATTTATCAAACCATCTGGAACAACTGGTAAAGTGTGAACCAACACGTCGATAAGACTTCAGACGACCACTGGGAAGGCGGTCGCGTACCCTGCTTTTTACAGACATAAAAACCTCTAAGTAATTGAATCACCTAGAAGATGTCTTTCTGTTCATATCCTGTCAGTTTTAAGGCCATATAGAAGCTCCGTGGTGAGACGTAAAATCCGGCTCTTGCTGGGGCCGTACCGGGGCTTAACGCACCCGCCACGGCCCCATCAAAGCGCGCGAATAATATGAGCGGTCAGCAGGACATACATAATACGTTGCTCATTACTGTCAGCTTTACTCCTGAAAAGCCAGCCAATCACCGGAATTTTACTGATAAACGGTACAGAACGGTCAGCATTGCTGGATGATGAATCAATCAGCCCACCGAGTAAGAGCGTCTGGCCATCCTTAATCTGAACTGTAGTCTGTATCTGACGTTGGTTCGTAATAATATCAGATGCCTGATCATCGTTGCTGATGGAATCAGCGCGGGTATCAATAGTAAGTACAAGCTGGCCGTTCCCCATAACAACAGGCGTCACCTTCAGAGATACGCCAACATCATGACGCTCAATGGTCTGAAACGGATTATTTACCCCGGCAGATTCACCCGTAACTTTACCCGTGATAAAGGGTACATTTTTACCAACAGAAATATAGCCTGTCTGACCAGACTGAGTAAGAATCCGAGGCGTTGAAATCACCTTAGACCGGGAGTTACTCTGCACCGCACGCAGGGATACGGCCAGAACATTACCATCAAAAATGCCAAAAGAGCCGCCTGCAGTCGACAACGCGCTACCCAACGCTGAAGTATTAAAACCCCCTGCTACTTTATGCCCGGATGCAGAACCGGCTGCAAACGACAAATCAACACCATCCGACAGACTGGTTTCAAACATCAGCGACTGAATCAAAACCTGATCGCGGGCAACATCCACTGAATTGATGAAATCGGAAAGGACGGGAAGCAGCTCGTCAGGTGCGGAAACAATCAGGGAGTTATTGCCAGGATAATCCACAACATTACCACCGCCATTAGAATCCAGATAAATTTTAACCAGTTGTTGAACATCAGACGATCTTACTTTTGTCAGCTTAAAATTTCTGACAGTAAACACCACTGGCGCTGACTGATAAGATGGCTCAGACGGGAAAGAGTCATAAGGCCGAATATCAGCATCATCAAGGTCTGACGCCATCTGTGATGGTAATTTTGACGGCAAAGAGACTACCGCAGGATTGCCGGAAAGCATGACAAATCCGTTAGCATTCAGTACAGATTTAAAGAAATTATCAATATTTGTGGGATTAACATCAGCATTAAATACCGTCACGGCTCCTTTAACATCAGGGTTAACAATAACGGGCTTGCCAGTTTTTGATGAATACCACTGTACAAATGAGCGAACGGATGAATTATTAAGATTAACAGTCTCAGCAGAAACACAAAAAGAATAAGTGAATAAGATAGCAATGAAAAATAAACGCATAACAATATTACTCCTGACAGGTGACGTTTTGTAAATAACGGCCTTTTCTGATAACAATTCGGCAGGCATCTTTAATATCAACGGAATAACCATCTTTAATTAAATCAAAATACTGGTATTTCATACCCTTAGAATCAACAAACGTAACGGAAACATCAAAACCAAGCTGAGAGAAAGAGTTAATAGAGAGTCTTGGTAAATCGCCGGCACTATCAGGTGTTGCCGCCCTCACCTGTTCAGCATGAGCAGATTTAACAGCCGAGAGTTCATCAGCACTCTTACCAGATTGTAACCAGAAACCAAGTCCAAGCCCCAGTGCCAGAAAAGAAAGCATTAATATAAGACGGTTCGATTTGCGAAAATAAATTTTAGTGAGACGCATATAATAATTAATCCCTCTGTGAACAGAAAACTGACCGTGTGTGATAAATGGTGGCAAAATCGAAAATGCGCCGTGAGGATAGTTATCTGTGAAAGTTTGTTTGGTATTGTAAGCAGAGTAAAGAGATTTACCGGTATATATCCATTTATCAACGGTGATTGAATTAACATTATCACCATATTTAACAATGCCAAAGTGTACCTTTGGCAAGGAAAATTGCGCCCCTGAAACTAAATTTATAATGGAGCCAATAAAAGGGATGTTTAATTTATCAGAGCGGCGACAATACACAACATGTTCAGCAAGCGCCAGACGCGCTTGCTTATCCATAATAGAAATATCCTGAATCAAAAATATAATATCCCAGCCTAATTTACGGGCATGTAAAAACCAGTCAATAACCGGCTGTCTGTCTTTATCGCCCCATGAACGGGAATTAAACCAAGTACCACATTCATCAAGCACGAGAAGGCCATTGCGGGATTCATCGTAAGATGTATTTCCAATACCAATAGCCAGTAAATCATTTAATGAAGGCTTGTCAGGAACGCGAATAACGCGCGTTTTTTTCGCATAACGTCCTACCATTGGCATATTATGCAATTTAAGGTCTAGGTTAGTGGCAACAGGACAACCCTTAGCAAGTCTTTCCTGTATTTTGGAAACACTAACCAATGTCTTACCTGAGCCTAATTTACCTGTTACTACATGAACAGCCATTTAAATCACCCTGTTTGCATAATCAAGGAATTTTTGCTTTAAATCGAAAACAAAAACACTGATGCGAGTAACCATAATAACGTTAATACAGGCTTGAAAATGGTCAGGTAATACAGAGGACATTAAATGTGAAAAATCAGAAGGTAAACCGTTATACATGACCCCTGCAAGATATTGCATTAAAAGCGTAACAGTTGTTGTAATTAAAGCGATCAATGCAACCGCTATTAAACCTGTTTTGGTCGCAAGACGGGCTAAAAAACTCGCCATATAACCAATAAATAAAGGGACAAGACCGATAAGAAAACGTAACAATGCTGGGATACCTAATAATAAAGGCATTATTCCCCCCCTTTACGAAGCAATGAAGTTAAAGACGTAAAGACATACCAGAATGTTAAACAATAAAAAACCCAAGAAAGCGCATTTTTAATGGTTAATAATTTATCGCAACCGATGTCAATCTGGTAAACTTCCCCTGCAAAAATGATAAAATCAGAACAACCATTACCATTGGGTAAATTGGGCAACATAGCACCTTTATTTAAAAAAGCCTCCCATAACGCGCCATGAGAATCCTTTGCAATTCCTAATTCAGATTCAGCTAAAGTGGAAGCGCTATCTAACTCAGAATCCCCCTTCCCATAACGAGAATCACCTCCAGAAGGATCAGCAAAACGTCCGGCTCCGCGAGTAAGGTTATTTATAGAGTCACCAAGACGATTTAAATTATTTTTAGCCTGTTCATCAGCCGACTTTTTATCATCAGATGAGGTGTCTTTTTCGGTTAACTTATCATGAATCTCACTGGCAATTTTAGGTGAAGCACCTTCGATAGCTGACTGAATATCTCCTTTGGTAATACTTGAGCCATTACCACCGCCAGAACCGCCACCTGGGTTACCACCGCCTGTATCACCTCCTCCAGTATCACCACCACCCGTATCCCCGCCTCCAGTATCACCGCCATCGCCAGCAGGAGAAGAAGGCTTATCTGAAGGGTCGGCTACAGTTCCGGTAGGCTTCCATGTCGCAGCACAAACAGTGCCATCACTCTGGCAAACAATGACGCCAGTGGCCTCATATTCACAACCGTTATAATAAATATAACGATCGCCGTCATAAGAATAGACATTATTGAATACACCCTCTTCGGGGGGTTTAGCTTCACAAATCTCTTCAGGCGTAGGCTCGGAAGGTTTTTCATCAGGAATGGAGCGTTGAATATCACCAATAATATAAGCGGTTAAAGTCCAGTATTTATCTTTCTGGCCTGGAGAGTCGCTGTAAGTACAAGCGTCAGAAAATACAAGACGGAATTCAGAGTTAGGCCATACTCCCTCATAAGTTGGTTTAACCTGAGTAAAAACACCCTGAGCACTGTCTTTAGCCCCCTGACAGGCAGAAGCCTGCATCGCTGCATCAATATAATAAACAGTTTGTTTAGTGCCATCTTGGTTGGTTATTTGCTTACTTTCAGCATATGCAGAGCTTTGAAAAGTAGATTTAGTAATGCTTTCCCATGAATCAGCATATGAAAAAGAAGAAATAAGAATAGAGGAAATAATTAATATTTTCCTTTTCATAATAACCCGCTTTAATAAAGGGGCAACGAATGCCCCTGAGTGAATTTTAAACTGCTTTGGAAGCGAATTTTTTAAAAATACGAATGGCAAGGCCTGCACCAACCACAGCAACAACGACAGGCCATACTTTACCAATAAGATCATTTGCCTGAGTCAGTAATGCATCCATTGCCTGACCTGCATAATCAGTCCCGCCTGTAGCCCCATCTGCCGCAAAAGAACTCGCAGAAACAAAAAGCGCTGTTGAAGCTACTGCAATTTTAGATTTAACAAAAGACAAAACTTTCATATAAATAACTCCATTAAGGTTACATTACATTAATCGGTCAGAAAATGATTTAAATGAACCGACCGCGTAGAAAAGGGCAAAACCAAAGGTATAAGCCCCGAAGAAATAAGCTATATACATTAACGGAAAACTCCCGCTGTAATTGCGCCGAGGCCAAATGAGATAACAATGCCTGACGCTATTAATATTTGTATAACATCAACCATATTTAACCTTTTATTTCAGTGATTCCACCGTCAGATGAAATGTTATAAGTTACCCCTTCCCTACCTTCCATTGACCATACACGAACATAAACGGGGATCTGAACTAACTTTCCGATAAAGCTATTAGCCTGATTCATTACGCCGGAATTCACCAGAGCTTGTGATACACGGATAATGATCTGGTCTTGCTTGGTGCCACCAAAGCCATCAGGGATCTCTAAGCCAATACCAATTTCATTATAATAACCTTGCCCATTAATTTTATTACGCTGACGAGCACCAAGCATCTTACCTTTTACGAAAAGACCATAATTAGACATATCACTCTCCTTTAATGCCAGCTACTGGCATGTGAAATACGGTTATAATCGAAAATTAAACCTTTCTCATAAACCCATGATGGAATTTTGGCTGGTTTAGCCTCAAGTGTTCTTACTAATGGAATAACATTATTTGAATCAGGGGTTTCACAATAAAAATTAATATCTATACCAAAAGACAGTAATTCTTTACGATGCCTGTAAAATGTTGGTTTTGGAAGCATTTCTTTCATATTTGCGCCCTGCTTCCATAACAAATATGTAGACTGTATTTTTCTTGGGAGATTAATTATCTTTTCATCAGTTAATATAGTGTTTTGATTCATTTCTATTCTCCCTACATAGTCAGAGAATACTTTATTAGGCGTCTCAATATTCCAGTTTTTACCAAGCGTAAGATTCAAATCAATTAATTCAGTTGTTCTTAATGTTAATTCAATACGTAATTTATCTTTTGACCAATCCAGTAAACCAGCGTTAACAAATTCATCTGCTATCTGGTGCCCTTTTTTTCCAGATGTATGCTCATCATATTTAGAGTAAAATTTCAGGCTCCAACGACGGGAGTTTTTTCCCAAATAGACCGTTCCCCCTTTGCCACAGGCGCGACCATGACGAGTTTTTGCTTTAAACTCTGCGGCATAAAGCCATGCCCGCACATTTTCCAATGTTGATAATGAATACATGTAATTAATATCAACACGGGAAATCTTATATTGCCCTGTCATTACCTGACGATAGGACGGAAGGTCATGGGGAATATGAAGTAATGCCAGTATTCTCGCGTAAGCTGTCAATACCAGTCCTTGCAAATCGTCGGAACCAATAACCGAATGCCCCTGAAGAAATTTTGACGGATTACCATCAATATAAAGATGTGTTGCCCGGCCTTCGCCATCGGATCCAACTGATCTTACTTTCATTGTAGATTCGTACGAACCGCGAACAGTCAACCGTTTTACTGTTTCCCACTCCACTGCACCATCAGCATCAACGCTGACGACACTACCAGCCGGTAACGGTTGGTGCGTGCAAGGCAGGATTCCAGTAAACCAGTCGATCATAAGTAGCCACACCCATCAAAATATGTGTCAATAGTCATTTGTGAGCAAATTGAGTGGTCACAATGTAATATGCTCAGATCTGACAGTCAATACATTTGCAATGTTTAAATTGTCAGAAATGAGCATCAAATCTAACTATTGAAAAACCACTGTTAAGATGGAGCCAAGTAGATGGGCAACAATGAGCATGAAGATATGGCGGACAAGCAGAGAGCAGAACGTATCAAAAAGGTAATTCTGGAACACTCGACTTATGAAGAACTGGCCGAGAAAACCGGTATTAGCGTTAGCACACTGGTCAGAATAGCGTCCGGCAAAACTGAGCCTAAATTCAGTGACATAATTCAGATAGCTAAAATTACGGGTGCAGACTTGAACACCCTTGCTTATGGCTATGCTATTGATGTTAAAGAAGAAGCTACTGAAAGGAAGTTAATCACTTCCGCAGACGGTTACACTGATGAAGAAACCACTAACGCCCACAATTTCATTGTGTGGAACATCAGAACACTGGATAAACAAGATATTCTGGCTCTCGCAAGGCAAGTTTCTGCATTAAGTTCATATACTTACAGTACGAAAATGTTTATGAAAAAAGTAGTGTCAGGCGAAGATTAAAGGGTTTAGCAGTCTCAGGAATGAGACTAACGTGCAGTATTACCAACACTGCACGTTCTTTATTGTGTGAATTTTGTGCAGTGAAAAAGGATTAAAAGGATGAGTAGAAATAACGAAACAAGCGGCGTTGAACTGGTTTTCGTCGGCGTAATTGCTTTCTGTCTGGCAGTTGTTGCCTGGCTAATGAAAACTTTCGATGTTGAATGGCAAACAGCACTGGAAACTGCGCCTGGCCTGATAGTCTGGCTGCTTGTTGTCGGTGCGGGGATCTTTTTCGGGATCAAAATGGAAACAGGTCTTGTTCGCTGGGGTGCTCCTCTGGCGATTGCCCTTCTGATTCCAGTGTTCAAACCAATTCTTAAGGAAGCTGCCGGAGTACGTGAAACGGGTGGATTGGTTTTCGATGATATGGTTTCGTGGTATGGAACTGGCTGGGGAATGTCGTTGATGTTTTTCGGGATTCTTATCATCGGATACGGACTACTTTATTGGTGGCACAGAAGAAACTCTTATTATTGGTAAGCAATTTTTGCCCCATATATCAGCGGTGAAGTTCAGAGGTGGTTGTTTTTTAGCCTTGAGGAAAGATAATGAAGCCAGAAAAAGCTATCGAGATATTAAAAAGACAACGGGAGCAAATCCCAGCAATACAAAATGAACGAAGGAGTACAGGAAATAACCCAAGTTTTAACTTATGGCAAAGAAACACTAAGACCGCCATATCAAAAATATTTGGTGAAGAGTCAGATCACAAAAAAGAATTTGGCTCAATTCGATACTCTTTAATGGCATTTGTTGGCGATACACCAGATTACGTTTTCGATAACGCATTTTGTAGTGGTTTAGATGAAGCACATTCTCTTCTTACGTCTATGATTGCTGAGATTGAAGAATATGGAATTGACGGAAATTTCATAGAGACAAAAAATGATCCCGTAGCTCTTGTTGAACTAATTTGCCATCAATTTCATAAGGTTGCAAGACAGCTACAGCAACGACACGATAATAGACAAACCATTGAAATAAATGATGAATATGACGTTCAGGATTTGTTTCATGCTCTTTTGAAGATTCATTTCGAGGATGTCAGACCAGAAGAATATACGCCAAGCTATGCAGGATCTTCAACACGGGTTGATTTCTTGTTAAAGAATGAAAAAATCATTATCGAGTTAAAGAAAACGAGAAAAAACCTCAAACAAAAAGAAGTTGGTGAGCAATTAATTGTTGATATAGCTCATTATCAAACGCATCCTGATTGCGAAACTTTAGTGTGTTTTGTATATGACCCTGAAGGTAGAATTGCCAATCCAATTGGTGTGGAGAATGACCTTGAGCGTTGTACAAATTCAATTTCGGTAAAAGTAATAATCTCACCAAAATAAAAAGGACACATATGGCTACTGTAGATGATGTTGCACAATGGATGAAATCAGAGCTGGAAAACAAAAACTGGCTATATCAAGAAACTGTTGTATATAAAATAAAAGAGCGATTTGGCGATACTTTCGTATATTTGAATGCTAATGGAAATTTATCCATTGATAAAAAAGTATTAGCGAAATTTAGAAAGCTAACTAATGATACGGTTATATGGGAGAGAGGTGAAAAGGCATGGCGAAAAAGACAAGGTTATGATGCCCCCGGTCGACAGCAGGACTAAATAATTGGTTCGCACAATGACGTTATGCTAAAGAGGCCGCTGCGGGATTCGATTTTCGCAGCGGCCTTTTCAACATAACGAGTCGTACATTATGCGCACCAATGGTAAGGATGGCAAAATCTGGCGGGAATCGTTGACACTGGGCGTCAACTGGCTACTATCGACAATGATTCAAAATCATCCGTTTCTCCAAACGAATCAGAATCAAATGTCTGTCAGCAGTAAGTGAACGGCCTGACCTCACCAATCAGGCCTGTTCATCCAGTTGCAGTTGGTAAATCTGTACCTGATACATGAAAACTTCCCCAGCGCTAAAGACACCAATTCCAGACAAGATGAACACTGCCGCGCCGAATCAGCCATAACACTCAAAATGAAAACTGTACGGCTTGGCCAACCCCGGACAGCAACAAAACGAGTTTTGTCACTGACCGGCGTTTACGATAACTTCGTAAGTATTAAATTTTAGCGGCTAAAAAGTTCACCACCACCATGCAAACGGCTTGTTACTGACAGGAAATGCTATACCGTCAGCATCACGACCATGCAAGACCTGATTAAGAAGCTTTCTGACTTCACGGCGTTCCGGTCGGGTCAACATCATATTACGATACCAGGACGGCGATTTATCAAACCATCTGGAACAACTGGTAAAGTGTGAACCAACACGTCGATAAGACTTCAGACGACCACTGGGAAGGCGGTCGCGTACCCTGCTTTTTACAGACATAAAAACCTCTAAGTAATTGAATCACCTAGAAGATGTCTTTCTGTTCATATCCTGTCAGTTTTAAGGCCATATAGAAGCTCCGTGGTGAGACGTAAAATCCGGCTCTTGCTGGGGCCGTACCGGGGCTTAACGCACCCGCCACGGCCCCATCAAAGCGCGCGAATAATATGAGCGGTCAGCAGGACATACATAATACGTTGCTCATTACTGTCAGCTTTACTCCTGAAAAGCCAGCCAATCACCGGAATTTTACTGATAAACGGTACAGAACGGTCAGCATTGCTGGATGATGAATCAATCAGCCCACCGAGTAAGAGCGTCTGGCCATCCTTAATCTGAACTGTAGTCTGTATCTGACGTTGGTTCGTAATAATATCAGATGCCTGATCATCGTTGCTGATGGAATCAGCGCGGGTATCAATAGTAAGTACAAGCTGGCCGTTCCCCATAACAACAGGCGTCACCTTCAGAGATACGCCAACATCATGACGCTCAATGGTCTGAAACGGATTATTTACCCCGGCAGATTCACCCGTAACTTTACCCGTGATAAAGGGTACATTTTTACCAACAGAAATATAGCCTGTCTGACCAGACTGAGTAAGAATCCGAGGCGTTGAAATCACCTTAGACCGGGAGTTACTCTGCACCGCACGCAGGGATACGGCCAGAACATTACCATCAAAAATGCCAAAAGAGCCGCCTGCAGTCGACAACGCGCTACCCAACGCTGAAGTATTAAAACCCCCTGCTACTTTATGCCCGGATGCAGAACCGGCTGCAAACGACAAATCAACACCATCCGACAGACTGGTTTCAAACATCAGCGACTGAATCAAAACCTGATCGCGGGCAACATCCACTGAATTGATGAAATCGGAAAGGACGGGAAGCAGCTCGTCAGGTGCGGAAACAATCAGGGAGTTATTGCCAGGATAATCCACAACATTACCACCGCCATTAGAATCCAGATAAATTTTAACCAGTTGTTGAACATCAGACGATCTTACTTTTGTCAGCTTAAAATTTCTGACAGTAAACACCACTGGCGCTGACTGATAAGATGGCTCAGACGGGAAAGAGTCATAAGGCCGAATATCAGCATCATCAAGGTCTGACGCCATCTGTGATGGTAATTTTGACGGCAAAGAGACTACCGCAGGATTGCCGGAAAGCATGACAAATCCGTTAGCATTCAGTACAGATTTAAAGAAATTATCAATATTTGTGGGATTAACATCAGCATTAAATACCGTCACGGCTCCTTTAACATCAGGGTTAACAATAACGGGCTTGCCAGTTTTTGATGAATACCACTGTACAAATGAGCGAACGGATGAATTATTAAGATTAACAGTCTCAGCAGAAACACAAAAAGAATAAGTGAATAAGATAGCAATGAAAAATAAACGCATAACAATATTACTCCTGACAGGTGACGTTTTGTAAATAACGGCCTTTTCTGATAACAATTCGGCAGGCATCTTTAATATCAACGGAATAACCATCTTTAATTAAATCAAAATACTGGTATTTCATACCCTTAGAATCAACAAACGTAACGGAAACATCAAAACCAAGCTGAGAGAAAGAGTTAATAGAGAGTCTTGGTAAATCGCCGGCACTATCAGGTGTTGCCGCCCTCACCTGTTCAGCATGAGCAGATTTAACAGCCGAGAGTTCATCAGCACTCTTACCAGATTGTAACCAGAAACCAAGTCCAAGCCCCAGTGCCAGAAAAGAAAGCATTAATATAAGACGGTTCGATTTGCGAAAATAAATTTTAGTGAGACGCATATAATAATTAATCCCTCTGTGAACAGAAAACTGACCGTGTGTGATAAATGGTGGCAAAATCGAAAATGCGCCGTGAGGATAGTTATCTGTGAAAGTTTGTTTGGTATTGTAAGCAGAGTAAAGAGATTTACCGGTATATATCCATTTATCAACGGTGATTGAATTAACATTATCACCATATTTAACAATGCCAAAGTGTACCTTTGGCAAGGAAAATTGCGCCCCTGAAACTAAATTTATAATGGAGCCAATAAAAGGGATGTTTAATTTATCAGAGCGGCGACAATACACAACATGTTCAGCAAGCGCCAGACGCGCTTGCTTATCCATAATAGAAATATCCTGAATCAAAAATATAATATCCCAGCCTAATTTACGGGCATGTAAAAACCAGTCAATAACCGGCTGTCTGTCTTTATCGCCCCATGAACGGGAATTAAACCAAGTACCACATTCATCAAGCACGAGAAGGCCATTGCGGGATTCATCGTAAGATGTATTTCCAATACCAATAGCCAGTAAATCATTTAATGAAGGCTTGTCAGGAACGCGAATAACGCGCGTTTTTTTCGCATAACGTCCTACCATTGGCATATTATGCAATTTAAGGTCTAGGTTAGTGGCAACAGGACAACCCTTAGCAAGTCTTTCCTGTATTTTGGAAACACTAACCAATGTCTTACCTGAGCCTAATTTACCTGTTACTACATGAACAGCCATTTAAATCACCCTGTTTGCATAATCAAGGAATTTTTGCTTTAAATCGAAAACAAAAACACTGATGCGAGTAACCATAATAACGTTAATACAGGCTTGAAAATGGTCAGGTAATACAGAGGACATTAAATGTGAAAAATCAGAAGGTAAACCGTTATACATGACCCCTGCAAGATATTGCATTAAAAGCGTAACAGTTGTTGTAATTAAAGCGATCAATGCAACCGCTATTAAACCTGTTTTGGTCGCAAGACGGGCTAAAAAACTCGCCATATAACCAATAAATAAAGGGACAAGACCGATAAGAAAACGTAACAATGCTGGGATACCTAATAATAAAGGCATTATTCCCCCCCTTTACGAAGCAATGAAGTTAAAGACGTAAAGACATACCAGAATGTTAAACAATAAAAAACCCAAGAAAGCGCATTTTTAATGGTTAATAATTTATCGCAACCGATGTCAATCTGGTAAACTTCCCCTGCAAAAATGATAAAATCAGAACAACCATTACCATTGGGTAAATTGGGCAACATAGCACCTTTATTTAAAAAAGCCTCCCATAACGCGCCATGAGAATCCTTTGCAATTCCTAATTCAGATTCAGCTAAAGTGGAAGCGCTATCTAACTCAGAATCCCCCTTCCCATAACGAGAATCACCTCCAGAAGGATCAGCAAAACGTCCGGCTCCGCGAGTAAGGTTATTTATAGAGTCACCAAGACGATTTAAATTATTTTTAGCCTGTTCATCAGCCGACTTTTTATCATCAGATGAGGTGTCTTTTTCGGTTAACTTATCATGAATCTCACTGGCAATTTTAGGTGAAGCACCTTCGATAGCTGACTGAATATCTCCTTTGGTAATACTTGAGCCATTACCACCGCCAGAACCGCCACCTGGGTTACCACCGCCTGTATCACCTCCTCCAGTATCACCACCACCCGTATCCCCGCCTCCAGTATCACCGCCATCGCCAGCAGGAGAAGAAGGCTTATCTGAAGGGTCGGCTACAGTTCCGGTAGGCTTCCATGTCGCAGCACAAACAGTGCCATCACTCTGGCAAACAATGACGCCAGTGGCCTCATATTCACAACCGTTATAATAAATATAACGATCGCCGTCATAAGAATAGACATTATTGAATACACCCTCTTCGGGGGGTTTAGCTTCACAAATCTCTTCAGGCGTAGGCTCGGAAGGTTTTTCATCAGGAATGGAGCGTTGAATATCACCAATAATATAAGCGGTTAAAGTCCAGTATTTATCTTTCTGGCCTGGAGAGTCGCTGTAAGTACAAGCGTCAGAAAATACAAGACGGAATTCAGAGTTAGGCCATACTCCCTCATAAGTTGGTTTAACCTGAGTAAAAACACCCTGAGCACTGTCTTTAGCCCCCTGACAGGCAGAAGCCTGCATCGCTGCATCAATATAATAAACAGTTTGTTTAGTGCCATCTTGGTTGGTTATTTGCTTACTTTCAGCATATGCAGAGCTTTGAAAAGTAGATTTAGTAATGCTTTCCCATGAATCAGCATATGAAAAAGAAGAAATAAGAATAGAGGAAATAATTAATATTTTCCTTTTCATAATAACCCGCTTTAATAAAGGGGCAACGAATGCCCCTGAGTGAATTTTAAACTGCTTTGGAAGCGAATTTTTTAAAAATACGAATGGCAAGGCCTGCACCAACCACAGCAACAACGACAGGCCATACTTTACCAATAAGATCATTTGCCTGAGTCAGTAATGCATCCATTGCCTGACCTGCATAATCAGTCCCGCCTGTAGCCCCATCTGCCGCAAAAGAACTCGCAGAAACAAAAAGCGCTGTTGAAGCTACTGCAATTTTAGATTTAACAAAAGACAAAACTTTCATATAAATAACTCCATTAAGGTTACATTACATTAATCGGTCAGAAAATGATTTAAATGAACCGACCGCGTAGAAAAGGGCAAAACCAAAGGTATAAGCCCCGAAGAAATAAGCTATATACATTAACGGAAAACTCCCGCTGTAATTGCGCCGAGGCCAAATGAGATAACAATGCCTGACGCTATTAATATTTGTATAACATCAACCATATTTAACCTTTTATTTCAGTGATTCCACCGTCAGATGAAATGTTATAAGTTACCCCTTCCCTACCTTCCATTGACCATACACGAACATAAACGGGGATCTGAACTAACTTTCCGATAAAGCTATTAGCCTGATTCATTACGCCGGAATTCACCAGAGCTTGTGATACACGGATAATGATCTGGTCTTGCTTGGTGCCACCAAAGCCATCAGGGATCTCTAAGCCAATACCAATTTCATTATAATAACCTTGCCCATTAATTTTATTACGCTGACGAGCACCAAGCATCTTACCTTTTACGAAAAGACCATAATTAGACATATCACTCTCCTTTAATGCCAGCTACTGGCATGTGAAATACGGTTATAATCGAAAATTAAACCTTTCTCATAAACCCATGATGGAATTTTGGCTGGTTTAGCCTCAAGTGTTCTTACTAATGGAATAACATTATTTGAATCAGGGGTTTCACAATAAAAATTAATATCTATACCAAAAGACAGTAATTCTTTACGATGCCTGTAAAATGTTGGTTTTGGAAGCATTTCTTTCATATTTGCGCCCTGCTTCCATAACAAATATGTAGACTGTATTTTTCTTGGGAGATTAATTATCTTTTCATCAGTTAATATAGTGTTTTGATTCATTTCTATTCTCCCTACATAGTCAGAGAATACTTTATTAGGCGTCTCAATATTCCAGTTTTTACCAAGCGTAAGATTCAAATCAATTAATTCAGTTGTTCTTAATGTTAATTCAATACGTAATTTATCTTTTGACCAATCCAGTAAACCAGCGTTAACAAATTCATCTGCTATCTGGTGCCCTTTTTTTCCAGATGTATGCTCATCATATTTAGAGTAAAATTTCAGGCTCCAACGACGGGAGTTTTTTCCCAAATAGACCGTTCCCCCTTTGCCACAGGCGCGACCATGACGAGTTTTTGCTTTAAACTCTGCGGCATAAAGCCATGCCCGCACATTTTCCAATGTTGATAATGAATACATGTAATTAATATCAACACGGGAAATCTTATATTGCCCTGTCATTACCTGACGATAGGACGGAAGGTCATGGGGAATATGAAGTAATGCCAGTATTCTCGCGTAAGCTGTCAATACCAGTCCTTGCAAATCGTCGGAACCAATAACCGAATGCCCCTGAAGAAATTTTGACGGATTACCATCAATATAAAGATGTGTTGCCCGGCCTTCGCCATCGGATCCAACTGATCTTACTTTCATTGTAGATTCGTACGAACCGCGAACAGTCAACCGTTTTACTGTTTCCCACTCCACTGCACCATCAGCATCAACGCTGACGACACTACCAGCCGGTAACGGTTGGTGCGTGCAAGGCAGGATTCCAGTAAACCAGTCGATCATAAGTAGCCACACCCATCAAAATATGTGTCAATAGTCATTTGTGAGCAAATTGAGTGGTCACAATGTAATATGCTCAGATCTGACAGTCAATACATTTGCAATGTTTAAATTGTCAGAAATGAGCATCAAATCTAACTATTGAAAAACCACTGTTAAGATGGAGCCAAGTAGATGGGCAACAATGAGCATGAAGATATGGCGGACAAGCAGAGAGCAGAACGTATCAAAAAGGTAATTCTGGAACACTCGACTTATGAAGAACTGGCCGAGAAAACCGGTATTAGCGTTAGCACACTGGTCAGAATAGCGTCCGGCAAAACTGAGCCTAAATTCAGTGACATAATTCAGATAGCTAAAATTACGGGTGCAGACTTGAACACCCTTGCTTATGGCTATGCTATTGATGTTAAAGAAGAAGCTACTGAAAGGAAGTTAATCACTTCCGCAGACGGTTACACTGATGAAGAAACCACTAACGCCCACAATTTCATTGTGTGGAACATCAGAACACTGGATAAACAAGATATTCTGGCTCTCGCAAGGCAAGTTTCTGCATTAAGTTCATATACTTACAGTACGAAAATGTTTATGAAAAAAGTAGTGTCAGGCGAAGATTAAAGGGTTTAGCAGTCTCAGGAATGAGACTAACGTGCAGTATTACCAACACTGCACGTTCTTTATTGTGTGAATTTTGTGCAGTGAAAAAGGATTAAAAGGATGAGTAGAAATAACGAAACAAGCGGCGTTGAACTGGTTTTCGTCGGCGTAATTGCTTTCTGTCTGGCAGTTGTTGCCTGGCTAATGAAAACTTTCGATGTTGAATGGCAAACAGCACTGGAAACTGCGCCTGGCCTGATAGTCTGGCTGCTTGTTGTCGGTGCGGGGATCTTTTTCGGGATCAAAATGGAAACAGGTCTTGTTCGCTGGGGTGCTCCTCTGGCGATTGCCCTTCTGATTCCAGTGTTCAAACCAATTCTTAAGGAAGCTGCCGGAGTACGTGAAACGGGTGGATTGGTTTTCGATGATATGGTTTCGTGGTATGGAACTGGCTGGGGAATGTCGTTGATGTTTTTCGGGATTCTTATCATCGGATACGGACTACTTTATTGGTGGCACAGAAGAAACTCTTATTATTGGTAAGCAATTTTTGCCCCATATATCAGCGGTGAAGTTCAGAGGTGGTTGTTTTTTAGCCTTGAGGAAAGATAATGAAGCCAGAAAAAGCTATCGAGATATTAAAAAGACAACGGGAGCAAATCCCAGCAATACAAAATGAACGAAGGAGTACAGGAAATAACCCAAGTTTTAACTTATGGCAAAGAAACACTAAGACCGCCATATCAAAAATATTTGGTGAAGAGTCAGATCACAAAAAAGAATTTGGCTCAATTCGATACTCTTTAATGGCATTTGTTGGCGATACACCAGATTACGTTTTCGATAACGCATTTTGTAGTGGTTTAGATGAAGCACATTCTCTTCTTACGTCTATGATTGCTGAGATTGAAGAATATGGAATTGACGGAAATTTCATAGAGACAAAAAATGATCCCGTAGCTCTTGTTGAACTAATTTGCCATCAATTTCATAAGGTTGCAAGACAGCTACAGCAACGACACGATAATAGACAAACCATTGAAATAAATGATGAATATGACGTTCAGGATTTGTTTCATGCTCTTTTGAAGATTCATTTCGAGGATGTCAGACCAGAAGAATATACGCCAAGCTATGCAGGATCTTCAACACGGGTTGATTTCTTGTTAAAGAATGAAAAAATCATTATCGAGTTAAAGAAAACGAGAAAAAACCTCAAACAAAAAGAAGTTGGTGAGCAATTAATTGTTGATATAGCTCATTATCAAACGCATCCTGATTGCGAAACTTTAGTGTGTTTTGTATATGACCCTGAAGGTAGAATTGCCAATCCAATTGGTGTGGAGAATGACCTTGAGCGTTGTACAAATTCAATTTCGGTAAAAGTAATAATCTCACCAAAATAAAAAGGACACATATGGCTACTGTAGATGATGTTGCACAATGGATGAAATCAGAGCTGGAAAACAAAAACTGGCTATATCAAGAAACTGTTGTATATAAAATAAAAGAGCGATTTGGCGATACTTTCGTATATTTGAATGCTAATGGAAATTTATCCATTGATAAAAAAGTATTAGCGAAATTTAGAAAGCTAACTAATGATACGGTTATATGGGAGAGAGGTGAAAAGGCATGGCGAAAAAGACAAGGTTATGATGCCCCCGGTCGACAGCAGGACTAAATAATTGGTTCGCACAATGACGTTATGCTAAAGAGGCCGCTGCGGGATTCGATTTTCGCAGCGGCCTTTTCAACATAACGAGTCGTACATTATGCGCACTAAAATGGATTAAGGCAAAATCCAGCATTTCATGGTCCTCCTTGTCCTCGTCAACGAACGTGCTCAAACCCACATTACCAGGCATCCAATCCACCATAATCACGCTCCGCTTCTATACTCCATATTTCACCGCTACTTACTGGGGGCTCAAATGTTTGACCATGTTAAATTCGGCGTAAGTGATTATGAAAAAAGTAAAACCTTCTTCCTCGAAGCCTTGCAGCCGCTTGGCGTAAACATTATCGATGAAGGCACTCCAGACTACGGCGTAGAAATGAGTTCCGGTGATGTTTCACTTTGCCTGTATCAGACACATGATAAGCCAGCACCATTGCATATCGCCTTTGTAGCCACAACGCGTCAGCAAGTTGATGACTTTTACAATGCCGCGCTTCGTACGGGCGCGCAAGATAATGGCGCGCCGGGATTACGCTCCTACGGCAAAAATTATTATGCCGCGTTTGTCATTGCGCCCGATGGTCATAATATCGAGGCGGTTTGTCATGCACCTGAAAGCGACTTATTGGACTGATACTACCGCTACTTCGGTGACCAGTATGCATGATTCCACTTGATCTTGCATGATAATGCCTGTTATGTTTAATCTCACTGCAAAACAGCAATTATCGTGCAATAACATGCATAATCACTCACAGAGGTAGATATGACTCAACAGCTGATTTTAATCGCCGGACCCTATCGTAGCGGCACGGATGGTATTCAGGAACGTATCGATGCCAATCTGGCAAGATTAGAAAACGCAGCGCTTGCGGTGTACGAACGTGGGCACATCCCGGTCATTGGTGAATGGCTCGCCCTGCCGCTGGCGAAGGCCGCAGGGTCAACCTCGTTGCATGATGAAATCAGTGAAGCGATGCTGTATCCCGTTGCCCATCGCCTCATTGGTAAATGCGACGCGATTTATCGCATCGAAGGTGCATCAAAAGGCGCAGATATGGATATTGAGGTCGCGCGCAAGCGTGGTCTTCAGGTCTACACCAGCTTAGAGAGCATTCCTCAGGCCTGACGGAATCCCCATCAGCGTTCGTAGCTATCATTTATGTCCTGCGTGAGTTCATTCGCGGTGACCAGGACATTATTGAAGCGCAACCCCTCAACACCCGATATTTTCCCAAACTCGGTGGCATCGACGGAAATATTGTCGAGCGTTAACCCGCATACAGGACGGTCCGGATAGCCTTCGATAAAAAACGCACGAGAGAATAAGTTGCTGTCTGAACGGCGCGCAGTGATATTGCTAAGCGTCAGGTGGCTCACTTCCGTCAAACCCGCCTCTCCTTCTAGCCCGTCAGCCAGTTTGCGCCAGTGCTCAGGCTTATCCTGCAGGTTGCCGCTATCACCGTAGCTGTATTGAGGGAACCAGTTCAGTTGGATAAGTACGGGGAAACGCACATTCTGAAGCAGCAAATTCCGCACCGTGATATGGCGGATAAACCCGCCGCGATTGCGGGCTGACTTAATGCGAAACCCAACCCCCGTGCCGTTGAAACGGTTGTTTTCGATCAGTACGTGCTCGATCCCACCAGAGGTTTCACTGCCCAGGGTGATGCCTGATCCCTTGTTCAACACGCATTCCCGAATAACAATGTCCCTGGCCGTACGGGCTTTTTGCGCAGCCTCGCGCCCGCGGCCCGCCTTAATGCAGATATTGTCGTCATTGCAGGAAACCGTACAGCGCTCAATTCGAACCTGTTCGCAAGAATCAATGTCAATTCCATCGGTGCTTGGCCCCGCTGAATTAATGATACTCAGGTTCTCGACTGCCACACCTCGGGAATAACAAAGGTGAACATTCCAGAAACCGGACTCGCAGCTGGTGAAATCCTTGAGCAGGATATTCTTGCTTTCATACACCAGAACATTGCGTGGCCGCTGGCAATCATAGTCCACTACCCAGCGTAAACCGTTGGCGCTGTAGTCCCCAACCATGCCGCCGTGTTCATCATCTCCCCAGAATCGCTGCCACCAGATCCGCCCTTGCCCGTCGAGGGTACCCGTTCCGGTGAGGCTTACGTTCTGCGCGTTAATCACGTTGATCATGCCTGCTGGCCAACGCATATCAATGCCGGCAACCCGAGTGTCGATTAAGGGGTAATCGTCCAGGTGCTGGCTGCCTAAAAGCACCGCACCTTGCGCCAGATGCAGCGTGATATCACTTTTAAGAAAAATGGCACCGGTAAGATAACGGCCTGCAGGGATCACCACGCTGTCGCCAGGCTTCGCTTTCGCAATAGCCTGTTGGATAGCCGTCGTTGAAATACGTCCAGCACGCGGATCTGCCCCGAACGTTAAAATTGAAATGTCTGCCATGGAATCCCTTATACTGTTGAAAATCAGCAGTATAAGAACTCAATTAATCAATAACCTTTACCCCAGGGACAGCCTGACCAAAAAGCTGGCAGAAAAACGGTTATTCATGTGTCCGATCAGCGGTTTTAACGATCGTTACGCCCTTCTCTGTTATCGCATTTATCCAGGCCCGATCCGTGCCATCTTCCACAACCATCGTATTCGCCAGCGACACATCGCCGATCGCAAATGACGAGGCGGTATTAATCTTTTCAGGCGAAGCCAGCACAATGGTCTCCGCGGCTTTGCCGGAAAATGCACGTTTGATGCACGCCTCCTCGAAATCGCCGGTTGTCAGCCCTGCATCCGGGTGAATGCCCGTTACCCCCATAAAGAACAGATCCGCATGTATGTTCCCAATGCCTTCGATAGCTGCCGCACCCACGGTGACAATCGAGTGCTTGTACAGACGTCCGCCGATCAGGATAACGTCAATCAAAGGATGCTCGACCAGACCCAGCGCAATACTCGGGCTATGCGTGACGACGGTAATCTGCAGGTCTGGGGGCAAAAACGTGATTAACTCAGCGGTGGTCGTGCCACCGTCGATAATCACCACTTGTCCTGCCGAAATGAGTTGAGCGCCCTTTCGGGCAACGTTTTTCTTCGCATCCATTTTCACGGTTTTACGCTCGGCAAAGGGTACTACCGCCGACGATGCCGGCAGCGCACCGCCGTGCACGCGCTGCAAACGCCCTTCTGCCGCCAGCTCGCGGAGATCGCGCCGGATGGTGTCTTCAGATACTGAAAAATGGACACTGAGTGCTGTCGACTGTACCTGACCTTCCGCTTCGAGTTTTTCCAGAATCAATTGTTTTCGCTGACTAGTGAGCATCGGACTTTCCTGATATTGCATGTTTTATCTTGAGGGTGCACGATAGTGCTGTTTATGATCTTAACTCTACGTAAGGAGAGCCGAACGTGCAATCAAAACGCGCAGATATCCGCATTATCGAGAGCGAAACCCTATCTGATAACTGGTACATACTGAAAAAATTTACCTTTGATAAACGACGCCGCGACGGCGAGTGGCAGCACCAAAGCCGAGAAGTGTACGACCGGGGCAACGGAGCCACCATACTGCTCTACAATCGAGACAAAAAAACGATCATCCTCACCCGCCAGTTCCGCTTTCCGGTCTTTATCAACGGTCATGAAGGCGATCTGATAGAGGCCGCTGCCGGGCTGCTCGACAATATGGATCCTGAAAGCCGTATCAAAGCGGAAGCCGAGGAAGAGACCGGGTTTACGGTGTCGCGCGTAGAGAAAATTTTCGAAGCCTATATGAGCCCTGGCTCGGTAACGGAAAAACTCTATTTCTACCTGGCGGAATATCACCCTCAGGATCAAACCGGCAAAGGTGGCGGAATCAAATCAGAGGGGGAAGATATCGACGTGCTTGAAGTGACGCTGGACGAGGCGCTCCGCGGCATCGAGACCGGCCAAATTGTTGACGGCAAAACCATCATGCTGATTTACCACGTCGCCCTGAAAGGGATCCTATAAACATCGCGTTGTCAGATACCTGCCGCTGTGCGGGTATTTGTCTGTGCTATTCTTCCTTAATCCCGTGAAATGGAGCTGCGAACATGGCCGACTGGAATCCTTCTCTCTACCTGCAATACAGCGCGGAACGCACACGCCCTGCCGCCGAGCTTCTGGCGCGTGTTCCTTTGGATGCGGTGTCCACCGTCGTTGATTTGGGGTGTGGTCCGGGCAACAGTACCGCATTGCTGAAGCAGCGCTGGCCGTCGGCACACATAACAGGGGTGGATAACTCTCCCGCCATGCTGGAAGAAGCGCGCAGCGCGCTGCCTGAATGCCACTTTGTTGAGGCAGACATTCGCCAGTTCACACCTCACCAGCCGCTGGATGTGATTTACGCCAACGCCTCTTTGCAGTGGATCCCGGACCATTACGATCTGCTGCCGCACCTGGTTTCGCTGCTTCGTCTGAATGGCGTGCTGGCGATTCAAATGCCCGACAACTGGCTTGAACCTACGCATGTTTCAATGCGCGAAGTGGCTTACGAACAAGGCTATCCCGACCGTGGCCGTGAGCCGCTGCCCGGCGTGCATGCCTACTATGATATTTTGACGGAGGCTGGATGCGAGGTGGATATCTGGCGGACAACCTATTTCCACAAGATGAGCTCGCACCAGGCCATTATTGACTGGGTCAGCGCCACGGGATTGCGTCCGTGGCTGCAGGATCTCAACGAAAGCGAGCGAAAAGCCTATCTGAAGCGTTATCAGGCGTTGCTGGAAGAGCAGTATCCGCTCCAGGAGAATGGGCAGATACTGCTGGCGTTTCCACGGCTTTTCATCGTCGCTCAGCGTCAACCCTAAGGTGGCGTTCAGGAGCGGGCTTCTTTCAGAAGCTGTTGAATGACCTGCTCCTGTTTGTCGTAGTTACCCTCACCGAATGAGGTATAGCGTAGCTGTCCTTTGGCATCAAAGAAGTAATGCGCGGGCCAGTACTGGTTTCCAAATCTGTTCCAGATTTGATACTGATTATCCGCCACCACCCGGTACGGGAGCTGCCATTTATTGACCGCATTTTTTACGGACGAAAGCGGTTTTTCCCATGGATATTCTGGCGTGTGAACGCCAATCACCACGAGTCCCTGAGACTGGTATTTGTTGGCCCAGTCCCGGACGTGGGGAAGCGTATGCTGGCAGTTAATGCAGTCCCAGGTCCAGAAATCGATCAGAACCACCTTCCCTCGCAGTGACTCAGACGTGACAGGGTCACCATTAAGCCATCCGGTGCCGCCGCTCAATGACGGTAACTCACTGCTCGGCGCACTGTCCACCACCGGCTGCAATTTCACGGTTGAGGTCGACGGTTTTGCCAGGTTTAACAGTGAGTTTTCGAGCCGATCGGCGATGCCATTTGCCCCTTTTAAGGCCGACGTCATCCCGGTGACGTTAAATGCCACCGCGGCCAACATCACTGCACCTGCCGCCTGACGCAGTCGTCCCATGAGCGCCGATTTCGCCCTTAACGGCTGAATCAACTTACGGCCTCCGGCAACAAGCAATCCCAGCATCAGCGCACATCCGCTTCCGTAGGCGATGAGCAGCGTGCCGGTGGTAAGGGGCGAGTGACCCGCGATATTGAGGCTGAAGATCGCGCCAAGAATGGGGCCCGCGCAGGGAGACCAGAGCAGCCCGACCGCGAGCCCGGCCAGAAATGCGGCAGACACTCCACGCGTTTGTCCGCTTCGGGTATTCAGCGCATTGCCGACATGGACCGCGGGTGTGGCAATACGCTGAGCAAACTGCGGGAAAATCAGCGCAAGGGCTGCGGTGGCCAAAATCATGAGTGCGATCCAGCGCCCTACCAGCGTGGCTTGCACGATCCACTCGCTGGCAGCCGTAACGGCCAGGGCCACCAGGGTGAACATCACAACCATGCCCGCGAGAAGCGCCGCGACGTGTCGCCGCTGCCCCTGAAAGCCAGCAAACAGCAGCGGAATAACGGGGAGCGTACAGGGGCTCAGCAGGCTAATCATCCCGCCTAAAAAAGCGATAATCAGAAACATAACGACCTCACATAACAGATTGGCTGCGTAGCTGCAGTGAGGTTATTTCAACGTACTGATGTGTTCAGATGATGTGTAAATCTGCGCGATTTGTCTGCCACCGTATCCGTACGGAACGCAGATACAAAACCGTACAATCAACGGCGCGGCAGCGCGACGGAAACCTCCAGTCCCCCTTCGGTGCGATTCGCCAGGTGAAGTTTCCCGTCCAGCTGCGCGGTGAGCTGCGCCGCGATGGCAAGGCCAAGCCCGGTTCCTCCCGTATCGCGGTTACGGGACGTTTCAATACGATAAAAAGGCTGTAATACCGCATCAAGTTCGGCATCAGGAATTCCCGGCCCGCCGTCTTTGATATGGATAACAACCTGTTCTGCCTGAGGCTCAATTTCAATCTCGGCGTAATCACCGAATTTAAGCGCATTGTCCAACAAATTGGTCATTACCCGCCGCAGCGCCTGGGGGCGAGTGACGATGGGCAGCCTTTCGTCGCTTGCCTGAAACTGCACGTTCTTACCGACATCCTGATAATCACTGGCAAGGGTATTTATCCAGGCGTTTAACTCCATCTTCACCGTGGCTTCTTCAAGAATTTCTGATGACCGGGCATAGGCAATACCCTCCCGAACCAAACGCGTCATGTTGTCGAGGTCGTTAAGCAGCTTGTCACGCAGTACAGGTTGTTCGGCCATTTCAACGCGCAGCTTCATACGGGTTATCGGGGTCTGCAAATCGTGTGAAATGGACGCCAGGATCTGCCCGCGCTCGCGGAGGTAAGCCTGAATGCGGGACTGCATGGCGTTAAAGGCATGCGCGGCGCGCTGCACTTCGATCGGCCCCTGCTCGGACATGGCGGCATGTGACGACGGGTCCAGGGAGTCGACCGCGCGAGTAAACTGCGAGAATGGCCGCACCACCTGACGCACGGCAACCCACGAACAGGCGGCCAAAAGCAGCAGTTGTAAGATCAGCACCACGGGTAGCCAGCTGGCGACCGGCGGCATGCGGGGGATGAGATCAATCGTAAGCGGCGCACCATCGCTTAAGGTGATATGCGCCTGAATGTGCGACACCGGCCCGGCAACGGCAGTAAAATAAAGGGGGTAGTCTGCAGAAAGCGTCTCTTTGAGGGTGCGTACAGCATCTTGCGACCGCTTGTCCTGCGGGGCCGCACCCGGTTCGCCCGGCCCAAGAATATAGCGGTAATTTCCCCGGTCAAGCCGCGCCAGCCAGGCCGGACGTTCATTCGCCGGAAGGCGGTCAAGAATGGCGACGCTGGTAGCAACATCATATTCCAGGTTACCCAACATCACCGTGCGGGCGCTGCGCATGCGCTCCACCATAACCAGCGTCAGGCTGAGCGCATTAGCCAGTAGCAGCCCAACCAGCACAATAATCAGCAGCCGGGTCAGCAGCGAGCGCGGCCAGAGAGTCATTCGTTAACCTCTTTAATGGTCACCGGCATGGTGAAAACGTAGCCTTCACTACGAACGGTTTTAATGTAGGCCGGCGTTCGCGCATCTTCATTCAGACGCTGGCGGACGCGGCTCACCAACAGATCGATCGAACGTTCAAACAGTTCGGCATCTCGCCCCTGAGTCAGGTTCAGCAGCTGGTCGCGCGTCAAAACGCGTTGGGGATGGTCAAGGAAAACGCGCAGCAGTCGATATTCCGCACCGCTAAGTGCCACGATCGTGCCTTCCGGGTCGATAAGATGACGAGCAACGGTGTCGAGCTGCCAGTCGCCAAACTCAACCAACCGCCCTGCTTCGGTGACCTGCAAATTGGGCGGCATCGTGCGAAAACGACGCATAATGGCTTTGATGCGTGCCAGAAGCTCGCGGGCAACAAAGGGTTTAACCACGTAATCGTCGGCGCCCATTTCCAGCCCCAGGATCCGGTCCGTCTCCTCGTTGCGGGCCGTCAGCATCAGTATCGGCAAATCTTTATGCTTGCTGCTGCGCAGCTGTCGACACAGTGTCAGACCGTCTTCGCCCGGCATCATCACATCCAGCACAACCAAGTCGACGTGCTGTTTATTAAGCGCCGCATGCATCTCTTTACCGTTCGCCGCGCCGGAGGCGTGATAGCCGGATTTAATGAGATAAGCGACAATCAGTTCACGAATATCCCTGTCGTCATCGACGACAAGGATATGATCAATATGCTCCACCGCAAGCTCCTGAATGAAGGGTAACGGATTGAAAATAGCACATTTTAAAGCGCGTCAGCGTCGACGACCGCTTTAACGAAATCCTGCGGATCTTCCTGGGGAGGATTGTGCCCGACGGTGGCACCAAAGGTTCGGTGCTCATATTTTCCGGTAAATTTGCTGGCATAGGCCGCGGGTGCAGGATGCGGCGCGCCGTTATTACCGCCCTCAATGGTGATCGTAGGCACGGTGATGTTCGGCAGCGTTGCCAACTTCTGCTCGTAGCGGTCGTATTTATGCTCCCCTTTCTCCAGGCCTAAACGCCAGCGGTAATTGCTGAGCGTTACGGCAACGTGGTCTGGGTTATCAAGCGATTTGGCGCTGGCGTTAAAGGTGGCCTCGCTAAATTTCCAGTCCGGCGAAGCCTGGGTCCAGATCAGACGCGCGAAATCATGGGTATTTTTAGCATAGCCTTCCGCGCCGCGTTCGGTTGCGAAGTAGAACTGATACCACCACTGAACCTCAGCTTTCGGCGGCAAGGGCTGTTTGCCTAAGGCCTGGCTACCGATCAGATAACCGCTCACCGAGACCAGCGATTTAACGCGCTCTGGCCATAAAGCGGCGACGATATCCGCCGTGCGGGCCCCCCAGTCGTAACCCGCGAAAACGGCCTGCTTAATGTTCAGCGCGTCCATCAGGTTAACAACGTCTTTCGCCATTGCGGAAGGCTGACCGTTACGCGGTGTTTTATCCGAGATAAACCGCGTGGTACCGTATCCGCGCAGTGAAGGCACGATAACGCGATAGCCTTTTGCCGCGAGTGCGGGCGCCACTTCCGCATAGCTATGAATATCGTAGGGCCAGCCGTGTAACAAAATCACCGGCTGGCCGGTTTTCGGTCCGATGTCGACATAGCCGACGTTGAGATCGCCTGCGTTAATCTGCTGGGGGTGATCAAATGCCGAGGCGAAGTCGTTGCCCGTGGCTTCTGCCTGGCAGGACATGACGGTGCCAAGAGAAACGGTCAATGCAAGAGTCGAGTAAGCGAGTTTGCTAAACATGTTGATATCTCCGGTTGTGTACATTTCACGGGGATATAACAACATGTCACTGTATAGCGGATATGTGCGAAAGCGGGTTTATTGCAAGCCTGTGTATGTATCCGGGACGCTGATACAGTGTGATACAAACACAGGCGATTTGACGTTAAAGGGTTATGCGGTATCGGACGTAATCGTCAGCCTCACCATATTTATCATAGAGTTTACGCGCCGGGTTGCTCTCCCGGGTGACCCAATACAGTTTTGACCACCCTTCGCGCTGGCCTTCCGCAATCAAAGCATCTATCAGCGCCTTTCCTGCTCCCGCCCCGCGCTCTGCAGCATTCACAAACAGATCTTCCAGGTAGCAGATGGGTGCTGTCGACCAGGTGCCTTCATGCAGAATACACATCGCGAAACCGATAACCTGTTCATCCTTCTCTACGACCCGGCAAAATAGGGGTGAGTTATCTGAGAGCGCCCTTTCCCACGTCGATGCGGTAACAGATTCATCGAGGTAGCAATCATAAAAATGGGTATAGCCATCCCACAGCGGTCGCCACTGGGAATAGTCATCTGCGCGCAACGATCTTACCGTGACAGCCATGAGTTCCTCACATTACAACGTGATTGCCATTTCAAAACAGCGTAAATCAGCACCCGCCATACGCGAGTGATGATGCTTTTCGCCCAGCGTGACAAAACCGAGCTTATGATAAAACGACCGGGCGTTTGGCGTGGAATCGAGCAGCAAACGCGTAATTCCACGGCTGCGGGCTTCGTCGAACAGTGCCTCGACGATCCGCGTCGCCATTCCTTTACCTGATGCTGAAGGTAAGGTGAATATCGCCTCCAGGCTATGCGTATCAAGATCGAGATAACCCGTCGCCGCGATGTCACCCTTTTCATCTTCCACTACATAAAAAGGGTAATCTATGACCATTTTTCGATAGTGTTCGGGCATAAGGTCGGGCGTCCAGCGCGCAATCACATCCGCGTCGTAACTGGTTTTACAGCCGTGACGAATCGCCTGATTGCGAATATCCCAGAGTATTTCGGCTTCCTGCGGTTTAGCTTTTCGTAACGTCATACCTCCCCTTAACGGCTTTTTAACCGGATTTCACGTGCCAGTCTGGCAAGACGCTGAGTGCGACAATAGAGGGTAAACAGCACAAAACCTCTGCTATTCATCACCACCCGGCAAAGTAACAGGGCGAAGCATGCGATGACAATTGGCCAAAGGCTTCCGCCATGAGAAAACAGGAGATGTAGCGCCTGAACGAGGGTCATGACCAGTAGGATGATGAACAATGCCATAACGCCCAGCAAACCTGACGTCACCCCTCGGGCAAGAAGCACGCTACTAACAATGAGCGTGACAAGGATTATCAATGATGGTACGAAAAAACTCAGTGCATGATGTGAAGGCGACAAACCCCGCAACGTGTGGAGAAAAGGCAGAAGATTTAACGCAAATGCCACTATAAACAGAGGTAACAGCGCCGCTATCGGGTAAGGGTTTTGACGCGGAAGCTCGTCGAGAGGACGAGAAAAATACCGTTCCAGCTCGGGAGTGGAGTGATTCAAAAGACGGGTATCACGACGAGCAATAGCTTCCTCAATCTCTTTGCCATGCTGCAGGAGCTCCTGGAATACACGTCCGGTTAAAAAACTCAGAAATCTCATCAGAATACCGCCAGCGAAAAGCACAACTCATCAGAATGTGATAATGATGAAAATACCAGAACGCAAACAAAAGCATAACGCTTAAATATGGAGAACCGCGGATGACGATACCGACGCTTACGACAGAACGCCTGCTACTGAGACCGCTGGTTGCTGAGGATGCTGTCCAGATTCAAGAGCTGTATCCGCGCTGGGAAATCGTACGCTATATGGTTTCTTCGGTGCCCTGGCCCTACCCAGAAAACGGTGCGGAAAGCTATGTCAACAACGTGGCGCTGCCGGATATGGAAAAAGGGATTGCCTGGTTCTGGAGTATCCGGCGTCGTGAAGCGCCGGATCGGCTCATGGGAATTATCTGCCTCTACGATGTCGAGGATAACAACCGCGGGTTCTGGCTGGCGCCGGAGTTTCAGGGGAAAGGGTTTATGCGCGAAGCCAGCATTGCCGCGACGGATTATTGGTTTAACACGCTCAACAAACCCGTTCTACGCGCCCCGAAGGCTGCCGCCAATAGCCGCTCCCGACGTATTTCAGACAGCAGCGGCATGCGGTTAATCAGAACAGAAAAGAAAGCCTACGTCAGCGGAATGCTGGATTCCGAGTTATGGGAGATCACCCGTGACGAGTGGAATGCCCGTCAGGTCAGCTGATAGTGTTTATCCGGGAACAACCTTTCCGGAATGTTCTCTTCATCGTTCATCTGCAGCAGATCGCGTTCCATCATGTTGCAGATGGCGTCCAGCGGCAGATCGTTATCTTCGGTGCCAAACGGATCTTCGAGCTCTTCCGCCAGCGTATCCAGCGAGATAAAGGTATAGGAAATCAACGCGGAGACGAACGGCGTCATGTAGTGCAGATCCACAACCAGTGCAAACGGCAGCATGATGCAGAACAGATACACCGTGCGATGCAAAATCAGGGTGTACGCAAACGGCACCGGTGTTGTCGCAATGCGCTCGCAGCCGGACAGGACAATCGACATATCGTTCAGACGGTTATTAAGACTGTGGAACAGAATATCTGACAGCTGCCCGTTACGACGCCGTACGGCAAGCCACTCCCCCATGATCAGTAAAATACGGTTCGCCGGAGAGTTGGCGTCCATCACTTTACGCAAATCCTCTGCCGCCAGATAAGGTGAAAGCTGTTCTGCGTTTGTTTCCCGGCGCAGCGTCATGCGTAAACAGTTGGCAAAGGCAATTTGCAGGCGCACAAACTCACCCAGATGTTTATCGTCTGGTAAGGTGTTTTTTACCTCGCGAAACAGCGAGCGCGCCGCTATCATCAGTTGCCCCCAGAGCTGGCGAGCCTCAACGTAGCGCGAATAACAAGCGTTGTTTCTGAAACCGAGAAAGATCGCGATCGCCACGCCAAGAATGCTAAACGGTGCGACGGTAAATTTGATGCCAAGCGAGGTATACCACGGCAGCATCAGGATGACGGCGATGGAAAGCAGGAAGTTGAGCAACAAGCGGGTGTAGATTTTCGGCAGAACCGAACCGTGCCAGACAAATATCAGTTGTAGCCAGTGCTGTTTAGGACGAACAATCATAGTCAGTGTCAGAAAGGAAAAGAGCGAGGCTATTAAACGTGATCCCCCTCACGGTTGCAAGCATGTTAATGGAACATTGCATTTTCTCCACTGGCTAGCCTAAACCGCACGGAGTTGAAGTCATTTTTAAAAACATAATAAATAGTATGTTGTAACTAAATAGGATCGTAAAAAAACCCGACCGAAGCCGGGTAACCGTTTAGCAAAGTGGTTTTACCGCTTCACGCATCCCCTGATGAAGGATGGCATCAAGATCTAACGTAACTTGTTCAACCAATCCCTTCACCTCCGTCAAATCCTGCTCCCAGTGATTGCTTTCACTCAGCACCGCTTCCACCAGTGAACGGGTATCGATCTGCTTATCGTGGTGCAGTGCCCAGAGTTGCTGATAGCGGGTCAACCAGTGCGCATCATCCTGTACCGGATAGCGTTCGCCATGACGTTCACCCCGGTAAAACGCAATCAACGCGGCCAGCGCAAACGTCAGACGCGCGGGTAATTGACCCGTCGCCTCCTGCCCCGCCAGCAGCTGCGGCAGGATACGCGTGCGGTATTTGGTCATCCCGTTCAGGGCAATAGACAGCAGCTGATGCTTGATGTAAGGGTTACGGAAACGGCCCGTCACCGCACTGGCGAACGACTCCAGCTCTTCGCGCGGCAAATCCAACACAGGAATAATTTCCTCGTAAATCGCTTTTTCGACGAACGCACAAATCTCAGCATCGTTCATCGCTTCACCAACCGTATCCAGACCAGCCTGGAAGGCTACCGGTACCAGCGCGGTGTGCGCCCCGTTCAGGATAGCCACTTTGCGCTCTTTGTACGGCTTAATGTCATCAACGATGAGCACGTTCAGCGGGAATTTATCCAGACGCAGCTCGGCGGCAAGTGATTTTGGCCCCTGAATCACGAACAGATAGAAATGTTCAGCGGTATCGATAAATCCATCGCGATAGCCAAGCTGAGCTTCCAGCGATGCCACTTCGTCACGCGGATAACCGGTAACGATACGGTCAACCAGCGTAGAGCAGAAGCTATTGGCGTTATTCAGCCACTGGGTAAACGCCTGCGGCAACGCCCACTCCCGCGCATAGCGCAGCACCAGTTCGCGGAGTGCTTCACCGTTGTAGTCGATAAGCTCGCACGGAATGATAATCCAGCCTTTGTCCGCTGCGCCGTTAAAGTGGCTAAAGCGCTCAAACAGCAGTCGCGTCAGTTTCGCCGGATAGCTTACCGCCGGGGCATCGTCGAATTTGTCAGCGGCGTGATAGCTGATACCGGCTTCCGTGGTGTTCGAAAAGACAAAACGCATATCGGGATTGTGGGCCAGCGTCAAAAACTCATCATATTGATCGTAGACGCTGATTTCACGGTTAACGGAGCGGATAAGACGCGCATCGCTTACCGCCTCCCCCTTCTCATTCAGACCCCGAATGATGGTGGTGTACAAACCATCCTGGGTGCTGAGCGATGGCGGGAAATCGCTCTGGATCGGGCGAACAATCACCACACCGGCATTAAGATCGGTATGCTCGTTTAACAGGTCGATTTGCCAGTCAACGAACGCACGTAAGAAGTTACCTTCGCCAAACTGAATGATACGTTCAGGGTAGAGAGCACCGGGGAAATCACGTCGGTTGAGTGTGTTCACATTGGGGTCCTTTTCGATTAGTCATACAGCCTGATAAGATTGGTGTAATAACTTATCAAACCTTTCAGACCAGAACCCCTGTTTGGATCAACTCATCAGGCAATTGTGAAAAATAATCATAAGAATTTATAGAAAATGGATGTTGCGGTCATCGCGCCATCAGGCATCAAGGCATAGCGCGGGATCTCTCCCACTTTTTGCCAGCCCGCCCGCTGGTAAAAGCTCTCCGCGCCGCTACCGGTGGAGGTATCCAGTACCAGAACCGATAGCCCTTTTTCGCGCGCCATCACCTCAAGGGTCTCCATCAGCGCCATTGCCGCCCCTTTACGGCGGGCCTTTTCGTGAACCAGCAGTTTTGCGACATCCGCGCGGTGCGGCTGATTTTCCGGCTGATCGGTGATGAGCTGTACCGTTCCAATAATGCCGTCCTGCTCATCAACGCACGCCAGTACGGTACGCTCATGACGGCCAACGCTTTCAGCAATCCCGCGCCAGAACGTGCGCGCTTTGTCGTGACTAAAAGGCAGCATAAAGCTAACGGATGCGCCGCCGTTAACACAGTTTTCGAGGATATCGGCCAGCGCGTCGATGTGGGACAGAATGTCGTCCCGGGAGAGGGTTTTAATATGCAGTGGAGAGTTCATGTTTTGTCCTTTTAATGAATCTCTCCAGATTGCTATTAACATTTCCGTAACGCAATAACCTAATACATAGGATTTCGTTATCTCTCAGTATGTCTCTGCTGTTTCATGGAATACATTTTCCGATCGGCATTTTTAAGCCACTGCTGAATATCGTTGCTGTTATGGTCGAACTCACTCAAGCCCCAGGAGAAATGCAGCGACCAGGGGTGCAGTTGACGCGCGTTATAGCTCTCTACCTGTTCGATCAAATACTGCATGGCGATCCAGGCGCCCTGCTCATCCGTATCTGCAAACAGCACCGCGAATTCGTCACCCCCAAAGCGAACCAGCAGATCGGCCTCGCGGAAAGAGGCCTTCATGAGGGAAGCCATCGCTTGCAATGCCTTGTCGCCCTCCTCGTGGCCATAACGATCGTTGATCTCTTTAAAACGATCGAGATCCAGCCATCCCAGGGTTAGCGGCTCCGCCCGACGTCTGGCGACAGAGAGGGTGAAACGAACAAACTGGTTAAAGCCGCGGCGATTGTATAAACCGGTGAGTTCGTCGGTGGTTGCCGCGCTGACTGCGGCAAATTCATCTTCCGCCAGCGCGCCCAGGTCCCCGAGTACGGCGAGATCCGCCGCGGAAAATTCACGTGGCGCGAAATCGATTAGGCACAGCGACCCAACGCTCGCCCCGTCACGCAAGCGCAGCGGAAAACCCGCGTAGAAGCGAACCCTTGGGTCGCCTGCCACCAGCGGATTATCGGCAAAACGGTCGTCCTGAAGCATATCACTCACCACCAGCGGCGCTTCGCTGAGGATCGTGTGACCACAAAAAGAGATATTGCGCGGAACGGTGTCAGGCGCCTGTCCGTCGGCGGATTTCACAATAAGTGAATGTTCATCAATGAGATTGACCATCGCCAGCGGCACCTGGAAAAAACGTTTAGCCAGACGCGTCAGCCGGTCAAATGCCACGGAATTGTCGATTTCAAGAAGGCCAGACTCGCGCAGCGAGTTCAGGCGTTCTGTTTCATTAGCGGGGGTTACAGGTGCTTTCATAACGTCTCCTGACGCTTTGCGTTATTAAAAGCGTAGCTTAAACAGAGACATTGTCAGTGTGCGAATATTCTGTTCTTGCCTTCACGCTTGGCATGGTAAAGAGCACTATCGGCGGCCTGCAGCCAGTCGGCCACGCTGCTTGTGTCTCGCGTTGCGCAGGCGATACCGATACTGAGGGTGCAATGCACGGCCTCTTGCGCCACATCCTTCATTACTGCCGCCGCGTCCATAATGCGGGTAGCCACAATCTGGGCCTCATCCACGCTGGTATCCGGAAGCAAAATGACAAATTCATCGCCCCCCAGACGCGCTGGGGTATCTGTCGGGCGCGTGGCCAGATGCAGGATCTTCGATACCGTTGCCAGCATCGCGTCGCCCACCTTATGGCCAAAGCGGTCATTTACATCTTTAAAGTTGTCGATATCGATAAACATCAAAGCAGATTCACGGCACGTCTGACGAAGTTTATTCAGTTCATGATCGATACGTTTTTCCAGCAGACGACGGTTAGCGATATCCAGCAGCGGATCCATCATGGCGATCCGCTCCAGCTCTCGGCTTTTTATCCGTAAGCGCTGCGCAATACTGTCAGTCAGCATGCTCATGGCCAGCATGTAGATAGCGATCAGCGGCAAGGTGGCAAACATTGTCCGCTGGGAAACAAACCCGTCTACCTCCATCCCCTGCGTCAGCCAGGTCACCAGGAATACGCCCAGCATCAGAGCGGCGGCCTTTTTCAGCAGCGTAATACCGCCTGCAGAAAGCCTGTCTGAAAGCAAAATGGTCGCAATCACGACCGACGTAAGCGGATTAACCGCCATCATCGCGATCCAAAAGCCCCCGGCGCCTGCATCCAGCACCAGGTGCTGATGCTCGGTCGACAGGGGCGTCGGTGAATGACGCGCCCGCAGCCAGGCCACCGTTGGCCAAATAAAGGCATTCGCCCCTAGCAGGATCATCAGCCAGACCGAGCGATGGTGTTCAATCAATACGGACAGGACAGGAATAAAACAGAGAAATGTGCCGAGTAAACGCATGAGATACATACGTTTGACAAACCGACGACCAGGTAAGCGAGGCTTGGGACTAAGTTTGTCAGTGGCATTCATACTAAGATTTTTCCGATATGTTTCTTGCGGTATCTTATTGAGCTTAAAAATACCTAGCAAGCAATTTATCTTTTAATCATATATATCAAGGCCGCTTTCTCACTGCATGGGGATGAACAACAGGATAATTCTACGTCTGCGTCATGCATTCATTTGTATGACCAGCCAGTGATGAATCACGGTGACGATATAGTGCTGCTGCTGCGCCGTAAGCTCGACATCCGGCGGAATGCTGTGCCATTTTGCCAGGCAGCCACGACAGCACGTGGCAGTGGCGTGCTGAGCAATAAACACCGGATGTCCACGCATTGGCGTTTGCTTACCGTCATTCGCGGGATGAGCCGGGGCAAGGCGCTGAGCAACAAAATCCGCCGCATGGCGATCGATGGTCTCAGCCCCTTTTTCCCAACAGTATTGCCGCTCTTTCGGCCCCAGTCGAAAGCGCGACCGAAACGTCGAACGCGACAGGCGCGCAAATAACGGATCCAGGTTCGACATCAGTAAACCGAGCGCCCCAACCGTTGGGTCAGTCGTTCCAGTGCCGCCACACCTGCCAGTGAATTTCCCGTTTCATCGAGTTCCGGACTCCAGACGGCAATCGCCATCTCATGGGGAACGATGGCCACGACCCCGCCGCCCACGCCGGATTTTGCCGGTAAGCCGACACGCCAGGCGAACTCACCGGCATTCTGGTACATCCCGCTGGTTGCCATCAGGGCGTTCACCTGACGGGCCTGCATCGGCGATACCACCTCCTGATCGAGATGCGGTGCATGCCCCTGATGCGCGAGGAACAGGAACGTTTGCGCGAGTTCAACACAGTTCATTTCAAGCGCACAGTAATGGAAGTAGTTTTGCAGAACCGTCGCCACATCGTTGTGGAAATTGCCAAAGGATTTCATCAGCCAGGCTATCGCCGCATTGCGCGCCGAGTGCTCAAACTCCGAGCGCGCGACCACCGGATCGTAGGCAATGCTCTGCACGCCAGAAAGCTGGCGCACGATTTCGAGCATTCGCTGGCGAGGCGCGCTGAGGCGGCTTTGCAGCATATCGCACACCACCAGCGCCCCGGCATTGATAAAAGGATTACGCGGTTTACCCTGTTCCATTTCAAGCTGCAGCAGCGAGTTAAACGGCTGGCCGGAGGGATCTTTACCCACACGTTGCCAGAGCTCGTCTTCTTCATACTGACGCATTGCCGCCACCAGGCTCAGCACCTTTGAGATGGACTGAATCGAGAATCGCTCGGTCGCATCACCGGCCTGGAAACGCTGTCCGTCTACCGTGCATATGGCGATACCCAGCTTATTACCGCTGACCGAGGCCAGAGCCGGAATATAGTCGGCAACCTTCCCCTTTCCGATTAACGGTCGGACCTGCGCCAGAATTTCGTCCAGCATCTCATTATGGATAACCGCAGCCACACTTTGCTCCTTGCCCTCAGGCTAAAACGGGCTGCGAGTATAACAGAGGCTTATATATTGCGTCAGGCGGGAAGACGAAAACGCGAGACGGCTTCCAGCAAATTATCGGACTCCTGATGCAAACGCGCAGAGGCATCCGACGCGTCAGACACCAGCGCATCCGTCTGCCGCGATACCTGATTCAGGGCGTGAAGCTGGCGAGTCATCTGATGAATACTCTCCCCCTGGCTCAGCGTGGCGTCTGAGATGTCATTCAGCAGGCTGCTTAAATTCGCCACCAGCCCGGTAACCTGCTGCAGGTTATCTTCCAGCCGGTTAACCGCTTTTGAGCCATCATGAATCCCCTGCAAAGAGTGATTGATCAGCGCCTGAATGGTCTGCGTAGAATGACTGCTTTTGCGGGCCAGCAGCCCCACCTCGCGGGCGACCACGGCAAAGCCGCGTCCCTGATTGCCCGCATGTGCCGCTTCAATGGCCGCGTTCAGGGCAAGAATATTGGTCTGGAACGCCACGCTGTCGATCATCGCTACGATCCCGCGCATCTCGGAGGATCGGTCAACGATCGCCTGCATGGAGGCATTCACCGTAGACATCATCTGGTCGCCGCCTGCCGCAGCCTGACGCGCCTCATCTGCGCGGGCGCTGGCCAGTTTCGCATAGCCGGTGTTGCCTTCAACATGCGTTTCCAGCGCGGCGATATTCGCCGTGACATCCTCAAGCTCTTTCGCCTGACGTACAGACTGCTGATACAGCTTCTGATTCCCCTGCGCCAGGGAGCCAATGTTCTCGACCATCGAGGTCGTGGCGTGGCTGACCTGCGATACCAGCTGCAGTAGCCCATGCTGTAGGGTATTAACACTGCCGCTGAGCTGACCCATCTCCCGGTTGAAGCAGGCTACACCTGGCGGTGTACCGGACAGATCCCCCGCAGAAAGCTGGTTGATATGTGCAATCAACCGACGCAACGGCGTAATGACCCACTTTGCCATCCCGAACCAGACCAGAATGGCAATCACCAGCAGAACGACGGGCGCAAACAGGAATAGCGTTTGCAGGCCTGAAAGCTGCGACACCAGCGTCTGCCGCCCTTGTAGGGCCTGTTTCTCGCTCAGTTGCTGGTAACGCGCATAGTTATCATTAAAGTCGGTCTGAAACGCCTGGGCGGGAACAGCAAAAAAGGCATCAATGGCGTTCGTTTTAATCAGCCCTTCCGCCTGCTCTTTAATGGCACCGTAGAAAAGCTGGTAGCTGTTCACCAGCGCCTCGTCTTTCGCCGGATGGAGTGCCAGCCACGCCGTCCATGCCTGATGAGAGTCGTCCAGCGCCTTTTGCGCCTCGTCCATCAGACTGTGCCAGCTCCCTTCCGAGCCGGTCTCCTTATCCTGCATAAACCAGACGCCGGAGCGGTTAAGCAAATCGCTTGCGGCCAGCAGGGAAACGCGCGCCTGATCCAGCTTGCCCTGCTGCTGATACGCCAGCTGGTTATGCTGTTCGTTGCGCTGGGCCTCTCTCAGAGAGGCGGTGAGCAGAAGCGTGGAGGAGAGTTGCAGTGTGGAGAAAAGCCCAATAATACAAAAAATGCCGGCCAGCAGACCAAATTGACGGGGGATGACGCGCTGCGCAATACGGCGAAAAATTTGCGTTAGGTTCATAATTTTCTTCTGTAACAATACGTTAGACGCGAGCGAGTCTACGAAACGAAAATGACAGAACCATTGCAGATACATGACAACGGCCCTCGTAATGAGGGCCGAAATTACAGATGGGCGATAAATTACACGCGATCCTTCCAGACCGTCTGCACGTTACAGAACTCATGCAAACCGAAATGTGAAAGCTCACGACCGAAGCCGCTCTTCTTCACGCCGCCAAAAGCCACGCGGGCATCGCTGGCGCTGTAGCCATTGATAAACACCCCGCCGCACTCCAGCTCGCGAGAGAATGTCTCCGCCAGCGCGTCGTTTGCGGTAAAGACCGTGGCAGACAGACCAAAGTCACTGTCGTTAGCCAGCGCTAAAGCATGCTCCGCATCCCTGGCGATCGTAATCGCCGCCACCGGGCCAAACAGCTCCTGGCGGAACGCGGTCATGTTCGGGTTGACGTTGCCGAGCACGGTTGGCGCGTAGTAGTTACCCTCACCAGCCAGTTTCTCTCCGCCCAGCAGAAGGGTCGCCCCTTCTGCCAGGGTGGCCTGCACCTGCTGATCCAGTTCATCACGCAGATCGAAGCGCGCCATCGGGCCAAGATAGTTCTCTTCCGTCTCCGGCGAGCCCATCTTCAGCGCCGCAACCGCGTCGACAAAGCGTTGGGTAAAGGCATCAGCCACCCCCTGTTCCACGATAAAACGCTTCGCCGCCGCGCAAACCTGTCCGGTATTTTGATAACGCCCCGCCACTGCGGCTTTCACCGCCAGATCCAGATCGGCATCGTTCAGGACGATAAAGGGGTCGGAACCGCCCAGCTCCAGCACGCATTTTTTAAGCGCCGCGCCCGCCTGAGCGCCAATTGCCGCCCCGGCACGCACGCTGCCAGTGACGGTAATCGCAGCGATACGGCGGTCGTTAATGGCCTGGCTGACGCCGTCGTTGGTGGCGTTTACCCAGCCAAATACGCCCTGAGGAAAACCGGCATCGGCAAAAATCTGCGCAATCAGATCCGCGGAGCCGAGCACGTTCGGGGCGTGCTTCAGCAGGTAGCTGTTCCCCGCCAGCAGAATGGGAACCGCGCCGCGCAGCACCTGCCAGAGCGGGAAGTTCCACGGCATTACCGCCAGAATCGGTCCCAGCGGACGGTACTCGATGACCGCGTTGTGATCCTCAACCAGCGTGGGTTCAGCATTCAGCATTGCCGGGCCATGTTCGGCATACCAGTCGCACAGGCTGGCAGATTTAGCCACCTCGCCGCGCGCCTGCAGAATGGGTTTACCCATTTCGCGGGACATCATCCGCGCCATCTCTTCACCCCGGTTACGCAAAGCCGCGCCCAGATCGCGCAGCTTCTGCGCGCGATGGGAAACGCTTTCGCGACGCCACTGGCGAAAGCCCGTATCGGCCTGGGAAATGGCGCGTTCTACATCGTCGGCTGTCGCCCAGGGATACGTGGCCAGGGTTTCGCCCGTCGCCGGGTTAACAGAGCGTGCATGAGTAGCAGATGAAAGGGTCATGATGTTCTCCTCGCAATAACAGTTGATTCATTGTGGCCCACTCTGCTATTTCTTAAAAATGAATAATACTGACCACCTTATTCACGAATCGAGAACGCTATGGACTTAACTCAGCTTGAAATGTTTAACGCCGTCGCGCTAACCGGCAGCATCACCCAGGCGGCGCAGAAGGTGCATCGCGTGCCGTCGAACCTGACCACCCGCATCCGCCAGCTTGAAGCGGATCTCGGCGTGGAGCTGTTTATCCGCGAGAACCAGCGTTTGCGCTTATCGCCAGCCGGGCATAATTTTCTGCGCTACAGCAGGCAGATCCTGGCGCTGGTTGACGAGGCGCGGATGGTCGTGGCCGGGGACGAACCGCAGGGGCTGTTTGCCCTCGGCGCGCTGGAGAGCACCGCCGCCGTGCGCATCCCGGAGAGTCTGGCGCAGTTTAACCAGCGCTATCCGCGCATTCAGTTTGCACTGTCCACCGGGCCATCCGGGACGATGATTGATGGGGTACTGGAAGGTACCCTGAGCGCCGCATTTGTCGACGGGCCGCTATCCCATCCGGAGCTGGAAGGGATGCCGGTTTATCGGGAAGAGATGATGCTGGTGACGCCCGCCGGGCATGCTGAAGTCTCAAAAGCCACCCAGGTCAGCGGCAGCGATGTTTACGCTTTTCGCGCAAACTGCTCCTATCGCCGACATCTGGAAAGCTGGTTTCACGCCGACAGAGCTACGCCGGGGCGTATTCATGAGATGGAGTCGTATCACGGCATGCTCGCCTGCGTGATTGCCGGGGCCGGCATCGCATTAATGCCCCGATCCATGCTGGAGAGCATGCCGGGGCACCATCAGGTTGCAGCGTGGCCGCTGGTGGAAAACTGGCGCTGGCTCACCACCTGGCTGGTGTGGCGACGCGGGGCAATGACCCGTCAGCTTGAAGCCTTTATAGCGCTGCTAAACGAACGTCAACCACCAGCGCCTTCTCCATAAACAGGCTCAGCGGGTCTTCGACGTACGGGGCAAACGCCGGACGCAGTTCGTATCCGCACTGCTGATACAGACGGATAGCGGCATGCTGTTTGATCCCCGTCTCGAGCCGGACGGTATGGCATTCCCGGCTCAGGGCTTCATCTTCAAGGGCGGCCAGCAGCTTTTCCCCAAGATGTTGTCCCCGATGCGTCGGGTCGATATACACCCGCTTCATCTCTCCCGTGCCGTCACCGTTCAGCACCACGGCGCCACACCCTACGGCATTGAGCTGTTGGTCGCGAATAATCATTAAAATTAGGGACGCGTCCGGCAGATTAGCCAAATCGAGCAGGTGGTTGCTTTCGGCGGGGTAAAGTTCGCTCTGATAGCGGTCAAGGGCCGCGATCAGATTAAGGATGTCGGGATGACGGGCAGACTCAGAGGTGATGGAATACATGGCAGGCTCCTTGCTATTTTTCTTTTAACATAGCGCAGACCTGCCAGGGGGCTACATAGTATTAACTTATGTCATGAGGCCAGCGTCAGTTGGACATCAAGCGCCCTCAGCTCGGCCTGTGTCGTCTCATCCAGCCTGCTGTCCGTGACGATATCCGTCAGAGTATGCAGATGTGCCACGTTAAACAGTGACCAGGCGCCGTACTTCGAACTGTCTGCCAGCAGTACGCGGCGCTTAGCGTTGGCGATCAAATCGCGTTTTAATGCCGCCTTCTCTTCCGTTGGCGAGGTGATCCCTCGGGTCATATCCCAGCCGTTACAGCTGACGAAAGCCACGTCCGGCCATACGTTTTGCAGCAAGCGACGCCCGTGTTCACCGATGCACGACTGGCTCGAATCGTCGATACGGCCACCAATAATCGTCACTTCGATTTGCCTAAATTCCGAGAGAAACAGCGCAATATGCAGGTCGCTGGTAATGACGCGCAGCGGCAGGTGCGTCAGTTGACGCGCGAGTTCAATCATCGTGGTGCCCGCATCCAGCACGACGGCATCTCCCGCCTTAACAAAGCTGGCCGCCACACTGGCAATAGCATGTTTCTCCGCCAGACTCCTCTGCATTTTTTCGTGCGTCGTGGGCTGGGAAGGAATAAACCGGTTAAGGGTAACGCCGCCGTGGGTACGGCTAATGACGCCCTCCTGGTCGAGCTTTATTAGATCGCGGCGGATGGTCGCCGGTGAGGCATCCGTGATTGCCACCAGCTGATCCACCGTCACCAGATTATGCCCTTTCAGGTAATCCATTATCTGCTCTAACCGGTTATATCCCTTCATATCATTCCCGTGTAATTTGCATAGCCAACTGGATAGACACCGTCATGCTCTCAGACTTCGCTTTGCCGGTCCACGCAATATCAAACGCGGTGCCGTGGTCTGCAGAGGTACGGATAAACGGCAACCCGGCGGTGATATTCACCCCGTCATAGAAGCCGAGTAATTTTAACGGAATATGCCCCTGATCGTGATACATCGCAACGACCATGTCATACATTCCTTCGTGGCATTGCATAAATACCGTATCCGGCGGACAAGGTCCGGTGACGTTTAGCCCCTGCGCTTTCATCGCCTCGACGGCGGGGCCGACAATCTTGATCTCTTCATCACCAAACAGGCCGTTCTCACCCGCATGCGGGTTCACACCTGCAACTGCAATGCGCGGATGATCGATTCCCACACGCTTCAGGAAGGTATCGGCAATACCGATCACGGTTTTTACCCGATCCTGACTGAGCGTATCAAGGAATTTGCGCAGCGCGATGTGGGTGGTGATATGAATCACCTTGAGTTGATCGGTATACAACACCATGGCGTAATCTCTGCTGTCGGTCAGATGTGCCAGCAGTTCAGTGTGGCCCGGATAGTGATGTCCGGCCAGATGCAGAGCCTCTTTATTGAGTGGCGCCGTTGCAATTGCCTTTACCTCACCCGCCATCGCCAGTTCGGTGGCTCGCTTCACGCAGCGATAAGCCAGATCCCCGGCCTGAGCCTGAACAACCCCCGGCGTTAACCCATCAGGATCCGCCAGCGGTTCGTCCAGCACGTTAATCACACCGGGCGCGAACTGCGCATCGCTGACTTTCTCAATCACACGCATATCGGCTTGCGCGGTGATCCCTTGCTTAAGCACCCGCTGTAGCGTACGGGCGCAGCCCACCACGACAACAGGTGAACCCGATAACTCGCCGTCAGTAAGGGATTTGATAATAATTTCCGGGCCAATACCCGCCGGGTCACCCATGGTTACAGCAATAATATTAGTCACTCATTCTCTCCTCGATAAAATGCAAAACCTCACGCAGCGTCTCTTCCTTTCCGAAGCCCCCTGCTTTGGTCATCACCGGCCGATGCCAGGCACAACCCATAAATCTGCCGTAAGGTACGCAATGTGCAATACGTCCCGTAATCTCAAAACCTTGTGCCTCAAGCGCGCTGGCAACGGCCATCGCCACATCGCCACCTGAAACGTACAGCGCATCCGGTGCCTGCTTTTCCAGCACTTCGCGGGTCAGCGTTCCCAGATAAGTACAAATCTTTTCACCCAGCGCCGCGCGGGTCATTCGATGTTGGCTGCAAATATCCTCAACGCGATGTCGGGACTCCCGATCCGAACAGGTCTGCACAATGCAGTGATGACCCGCCTGAAGCGCCTGAATTATTCGGATGAATGCGTCTGCCGTTGTGCCGTTAAGCATGTCGTTAACATCAATGAACACCCGCGACACGCCAGGTGCGTTAAGCGCAAACGCAATCTGACGCTGCGCGATTTCACTCATCGAGCCAACGACGGCCAGCAGCTGTTTGTGCCGGACCGGTGCAAGATGACGCGCCAGCGCATCGCACAACCCGGCCGATCCCACCAGCAGCGGCGTCTGCTCGCAGGTCAGCGCGGCGGCAATAACGGCATCCAGCTCACCCTCCGTCTCTGCATCCACAATCAGCACGTCATCCCCTTGCGCCAGCGCGGTTTCCAGGTCGTGTACGGTCACGGATTTGCCCGCCAGTCCGAAGAAGAGATCAACAATGTCAGCAGAAGGCACCGGCGTTTTCGGGTCGCTGGCAAATTCGGTTTCATTTACCGGGATGCCGTTAACCAGACACTGGCCGTGTCGCGTAATGCGCCCGGCTGCGGGATACGCTGGCGCAATGACGATCTGCCGTTTACCGCTCAGTGCCTGAAGGGCTGCGGTTTCAGCGCCCACGTTCCCGCGCAGCGTGGAATCAATCTTTTTAATCAGCCACCGCGCGTTCACGACATCCGCCCCGAGGCGCGCTATTTTTTCAGCCGCCTCTGATGCCCCCAGCGCCCGTGATTCGGTATTGATAACCAGCGCATCAGTGGGTTCAGTAGAAACCGTCTGGAACGCCACGCAGACCTTTTCCCCGCGAAGCGCCAGGCTGACGCCCGCATCGTTTGCGCCGGTAAAGTCATCTGCGACGACCACCACCTCTCTGTACAGATTGTTTGTTTTCATCCCCACTCCGGGTCCGTTCATCCTGTTAATGATTATATTCAATCACGATTGATTATATGTGAGCAAGATCAAGTTAATCAGTTTGCGAATAAATTATAAATTTAGCCACACGATGACCATAACTGATCTCATTTGAGCGAAATCAATCATGACCACCTGGACAGGAGAAGAATGTGGTAACCATCAACAGCACAATTATCAGCGGCGCTGGCGCTATTCCCGCCATCAGACCGCTGCTTCACGGTAAAGCGCACATTTTACTGGTCACAGACGGCAATATTTCACGTCTGGAGGCAGCAAAGCAGATCCGGACCCTTCTTGAAGAGGACAATCGCAGCATCACGATTATTGATAACGTGCCGCCGGAACCTTCGCACCACGATGTCAGCCAGGTGCTCGGCGGGTTAACGTCTTGCAAGTTCGATTTGATCGTGGGGATCGGGGGCGGCAGCGTGCTGGACGTCGCAAAGTTACTCTCCGTACTGTGTCATCCTCAGTCCCCGGGGCTGGATACCCTGCTAGCCGGGACAAAACCCGCAGCGCGGATTTCCTCCTTGCTGATCCCCGCTACGGCCGGTACTGGCTCCGAAGCCACGCCAAACGCAATTCTGGCGATACCGGAACAGAATACGAAAGTGGGGATCATCTCCCCCGTGCTGCTGCCGGATTACGTTGCGCTCCTGCCTGAACTCACTACCAGCATGCCCGCGCACATCGCCTCGTCGACGGGTATTGATGCGTTGTGCCACCTGATTGAGTGTTTCACGTCAACGGTTGCCAACCCGGTCAGCGATAACGCCGCGCTGACGGGACTGTCTAAGCTGCTGAACAATATTGAAACAGCCTGCGCCGAACCGGGTAATCTGCTGGCGAAGCTGGAGATGCTGTGGGCGTCTTACTACGGCGGGGTTGCCATTGCGCATGCAGGCACGCACCTGGTTCACGCCCTTTCCTATCCTCTCGGGGGGAAATATCACCTGCCGCACGGCGTGGCTAACGCCATTCTGCTGGCACCGTGCATGCGCGTAGTGCGCCCCCATGCGGTGACAAAGTTTGCTCAGGTCTGGGATCTCGTGCCCGGCGCGGATACCACCCTGTCGGACGAGGACAAATCCCACGCGCTGGTGACGTACTTTGCGGCGCTGGTTCGCCGCCTCAACCTGCCGGATAACCTTGAGACGCTGGGCGTACCGCGAGAAGACATTGCTTCCCTCAGTGAGGCCGCGCTTAACGTTAAACGCTTAATGAATAATGCCCCCTGTCAGCCAGACCGTGACGAGGTGCAGGCAATCTATCGGACACTGTTTCCCCAACATTAATATCGAAGGAGTGAGAAATGCGTAACACCATAAAGGGCGTACTGACGGCTATCGTCACCCCCTTTGACGCGGACGGCGACCTGAACTTACCGGGACTCACACGGCAGATCGCGCGTCAGCTGGATGCCGGTAATGGCATCTTTTGCGGTGGGACCAACGGCGAGTTTTTCGTGCTAAGCGAAGAAGAAAAAATTGCCGTCACCCGGCACTGCGTTGAAACCGTGGCGGGACGCGCGCCCGTTGTGGCCCATGCAGGAGAAATATCTACCCATCAGACCATCCGTCTTGGCAAACAGATCGCCTCACTGGGTGTGGATGCCGTATCGGTCATTACCCCTTACTTTGTTCCCCTAAAGCAAGACGAGCTAATCACGCACTATACGGCTATTGCCGATGCGCTGAGCGTGCCGATTTATCTCTACAACATTCCAGCGAGAACCGGTAACACCATTGAGCCAGACACCGCTCGCGCGCTGGCGGAGCATCCCAATATTATCGGTATTAAAGACAGTGCCGGTAGTTACGAGAGCCTGAGCGGATTCCTCAATGCGGTGAAAGACATTGACGGATTCGACGTGCTGAACGGCCCCGATTCGCTGATCCATCAGGGCTTTGTCGATGGCTGCTCCGCCTGTATTTCCGGACTGGCGAACGTGGCACCGGCGGCCATTAACGCCATCTGGTCACGCTTTAATGCTGGTGACATCGACGGTTCCCGCCGGGCTCAGGAAAGCGTCACCCAGCTTCGCACGGAGTTATACAGCGTCGCGTTTTCCCCCGCTGCAGTCAAAAAAGCGCTGCAGATTATGGGAGAAGACGTTGGAGAAAGCCGATACGCCGTGGCGTTTAACGCGCAACAGCTGCAACAGATACGCCAGATAGTGACAGCGTCACTGAATTAACCGGCGTCAGTTTCGTCAATAAGAATACCGGGTGCCTGAGGTGCCCAGGATTCACTCGCCCTGAAGAGAGGCAAAGATGAATAATTTTACCGCTGAAGATACCCTAATCATTGTCGGCATAGTGATTGTCTACATTCTGTTCACGACCTGGCTAACCTTCCGGATCCGCAGTAAAAACTCCGGTGATTTCATGGAAGGCTCCCGCGCAATGCCAGCATTTATTGTCGGGATCCTGCTCATGTCTGAATATATCGGCGCAAAATCCACTATCGGCACGGCGCAGGCCGCGTTTGAAGACGGGTTTGCGGCCTCCTGGTCCGTCATCGGTGCGGCGATTGGCTTTCCGCTGTTTGGTCTGTTGCTCGTCAAGCGCATCTATAACACCGGGAAAATCACCATCTCCGGGGCCATTGCCGAAAAGTACGGTAACAGCACCAAAAATATTATCTCCATCATCATGATCTACGCCCTTCTGCTGGTTAACGTAGGGAACTATGTCAGCGGTGCGGCAGCCATCTCCACCGTATTGAAGGTCAATTTGCCCGTTGCGGCGTTTATTACCGCTATCGTCAGCACCTTCTATTTCGCCTTTGGCGGCATGAAGGGTGTGGCGTGGGTGACGGTGCTGCACAGTGCGCTTAAATACTTCGGCATTCTGGTCATCATGGGCTTCGCGCTGTCTAAGACAGGCGGCTTCGCGCCAATGGTTGAAAACATGCCGGACTTCTACTGGACCTGGGATGGCAATATCGGTGCGTCGACCATTTTCGCATGGCTCATCGGCACCATTGGTTCCATCTTCTGTACCCAGTTTGTGATTCAGGCCATCTCCTCCACCAAAGACGTGAAATCGGCCAAACGTTCAACCTGGGTCGCGTTCTTCTTCTGTCTGCCGATTGCGCTGGCCATCGCGGTAATCGGCGTGGCGGCTAAATACCTGCACCCGGAGATTAACAGCCTGTATGCGATGCCGATTTTCCTGCAGGATATGAACCCGTGGCTGGCCGGTCTGGTCACCACCTCTCTGGTGGCGTCTATTTTCGTCAGCGTCAGTACCGTTGCGCTAGCTATCGCCTCCCTGGTGGTTAAAGACTTTTACGTGCCGATGCGCAACCCGACGCCTGAGCAGGAATTTAAGGCCACCCGCTGGATCTCACTGCTGATTGGCTTCCTGCCGCTGATTTTTGTTCTGCTGGTGCCTGAAGTCCTGAAGCTCTCGTTCTTTACCCGCGCCATTCGCCTGTCGATTTCCGTGGTGGCCGTTATCGCCTTTTACGCCCCGTTCTTCCGCAGCACCCGTGGGGCTAACGCTGGCCTAATTGGTGCCTGCGTCGTCACGTCGGTCTGGTATCTGCTTGGCGATCCGTTTGGTATCAACAATATGTATATCGCTCTGCTGACCCCAGCCGTCATCATGGTGATAGAGCGGCTTATTCCGGGAAAAGCGAACGCAAAAGCGCCCACCCCTGCAGAAAATAATGGAGTTTGATATGTCTGTAACCGTAACCCGCGACGGGATTGTTCGTCCGCACCCGCAGGACATTCACATGGAGACAGCCATGCTGCCTTCCTCTTGCCCACAAAACCATGCCGCAAACCTGCTGCCGCTGCCGGATGGCGCGCTGATGTGCGTCTGGTTCGGGGGGACGCAGGAAGGGATTGCGGATATCTCCGTATGGGGTTCACGCCTGACACAGGGCAGCCAGCAGTGGAGCGACGCGGTTAAACTCTCGGACGACGCGACGCGCTCTGAGCAAAACCCGGTCCTCTTCCTTGCCCCGGACAACGTGCTGTGGCTGCTGTGGACCGCCCAGATTTCCGGCAATCAGGACACGGCGATTGTGCGCTATCGCCAGTCACTGGATTTGGGCCAAACCTGGGGCGAGATTGATACTCTTCTCGATAAACCGGGCACCTTTATCCGCCAGCCGATAGTGGTGCTAGAAAACGGCAACTGGCTGCTACCGGTGTTTTACTGCCGTACACGGCCGGGGGAGAAATGGGTAGGTAACGACGATATCAGCGCGGTGAAAATCTCGGAGGATCGCGGAGAAACCTGGCGTGATGTTGTGGTGCCCGAAAGCCTGGGCTGCGTGCATATGAATATTACCCCGCTTCACAACGGCACCCTGGTGGCGCTGTTCCGCAGCCGCTGGGCGGACAATATTTATTACAGCCAGTCAACGGACGGCGGCGAAAGCTGGTCCGTACCGGAGCCGACGGCGCTACCCAATAACAACTCCTCCATTCAGGTAACGACGCTTTCGAGCGGTGAACTGGCGCTGGTGTTCAATCACATGAGCGCCGCCGGTGCGTTTGAGCGCCGGGCGTCTCTCTACGATGAAATTGATGATGGTGATGACCGTAAAGAGCCGGTCGTCACCCGCGGTCGTGCTGCCTTCTGGGGTGCGCCGCGTGCGCCGATGACCGTCGCCATTTCGCCGGACGGCGGGAAAAGCTGGCCGTGGCAGCGTAACCTGGACGAGGGGGATGGTTACTGTATGACCAACAACTCCATGGAAAAACTCAATCGCGAATTTTCCTATCCCAGCATCAAACAGGGATCGGAAGGCAATATTCATATCGCTTACACCTACTTCCGTCAGGCCATCAAATACGTGCGGGTGACGCCAGAATGGGTCAAGGGGCTAATATGATTATTGGGCATCTCAACGCCCTGCCACTGGCAGGGCTACCGTCGGCGTTATACGCCCTGCTTTCCCGCCCGGAGTGCACGCTCCCGGCTCTTATGGCGCGCGCGGATGGTCGCTGGCAACCGGAGAATAGCGAATGGTTTTGCCATATCGGGCCTGCCAGGACGCAGCCGCGTATCGAGCGGCACACGGAGTACCATCACCAGTGGGCAGATATTCAGGTTGTGTTAGCAGGCGAAGAATATATTCACGCCGGAGCACTTCCCATCGGGCGGCCGGGTGATGAAGAGCGCAAGCCAGATCTGTTTATTGCCTCCACCGCTGAACACAGCGTCGCTATCCGTCTCGGCGCGGGTGATTTTGCCGTCTTTTACCCTGGTGAGCCCCATCAGGCGCTGTGTGCTGCCGTGTCGCCCATGACCGTGCGCAAAGCGGTATTCAAAATTCCCCGCACGATGCTGGAGGTATGAGATGCGCCATGCTGTCGTTACCGGAGCCAGCTCGGGCATTGGTGAGGCGATCGTTAAACGTCTGCTGGCTGAAGGCTGGCAGGTGACCGGACTGAGCCGACGCCCCGTCACGCTGGAAACGTCCAGCTTCACCAGTCTGAGCCTTGATATCAGCAAGCCTGATGCGCTGATGGCCGTATTGCAGCCCCTCCCTCCGCCTCACGCGGTGATCCATGCTGCCGGAATGATGGCTGCCGCGCCTCTGGGGCTGCTGGAGTCTGCTACCGGTGACGCGCTCTGGCGGTTGCACGTGCAGGCGTGTGAAGTACTGTTTAACCACTTCGCACCCCGCATGGCGTCCGGAGGACGGTTGGTGGCGATAGGCAGCAGAACGTCACGCGGCGCAGCCGGACGTTCCCAGTATGTCGCCACCAAAGCGGCAATGGTTGGGATGATCAGAAGCTGGGCCGCCGAACTGGCCCCACGAGGGATTACCGCGAACGTGGTCGCTCCCGGTGCCACCCAAACGCCAATGCTCAGTTCGCCGGGGCGGGAAACCTCCCCGCCGAAATGTCCGCCGTTAGGGAGGCTTATCAGGCCAGAAGAGGTCGCCGGGTTGGTCAACTTCCTGTTGAGCGAAGAGGCCGCCGCCATTACCGGGCAAGAGATTGCGATCTGCGGCGGCGCATCGCTCAGCTAGCGCAAAAAGATCCGTCCTTTCAGATACAGCGTCGCCTGCCCGCCAATCAGCACGCGGTCGCCCTTTAACTCGCAGCGCAGATCCCCGCCACGGGCTGATACCTGGCGGGCATTCAGTGACGTTTTACCCAGTTTTTCGCTCCAGTACGGAATCAACATGCTGTGCGCCGATCCCGTCACCGGATCTTCCGGCACGCCTTCGCCCGGACAGAAGAAGCGGCTGACAAAGTCATACGCGTCCCCCGGTGCCGTGACGCAGACCATTTTATCCAGCGGGATCATTGCCGCGATATCCGGCGTTAAGGCTTCCACCTGCTGCTGGCTTTCCAGCACTACCATGTAATCGCGCCCTGCGCGGATCTCTTGTGCACCGCTGATGCCCAGCGCGCTAAAGAGTAACGCGGGCGGATTGTCGACAACCTCCGTCGACCATGCCGGGAAATTGAGCGTCAGCCAGTCTCCGTTGCGCTTCACCGTCAGGTCGCCAACAAAACGCGTCGAGAAGGTGATTTCGGTATGCGGGTAGTCGAGATATTCAAAAATGACGTGGGACGCCGCCAGCGTCGCATGTCCGCAGAGGTTAATTTCATCAAGCGTGGTAAACCAGCGCAGCTCAAAGCCGTTATCCGTACGCACGAAGAAGGCCGTTTCCGACTGGTTATGCTGCTTCGCCATGTTGAGCAGCGTCTCATCCGGAAGCCACTCTTCCAGCGGGCAAACCGCCGCCGCATTACCACCGAACGCCCTGTCGCTGAAGGCATCTACCAGATAAAAATCAATTTCCTGCATGGTCTCTTCCTCTTTTTTTCTAGCGCAGAAATACTGTGCCTTTCAGATATAGTGATGCCTGGCCGCTCATCATCACGCGCGAGCCTTTCAGTTCGCAGCGCACATCACCGCCACGGGCCGACACCTGGCGCGCAAACAGCGTCGTTTTCCCCAGCGTTTCACTCCAGTAAGGAATGAGCATCGTATGCGCAGAGCCGGTGACAGGATCTTCAGGTACGGCAACCCCCGGTGAGAAGAAGCGGCTGACGAAATCGTACTCACCCTCCCCACGAGCGGTGACGGCAACCTTGTGTTCACCTGGCGTCATCGCGGAATAGTTTGGCGTCACGGCTTCCACCTGCTCACGATTTTCCAGCACCACCACCCAGGCGCGTCCCTTTCGGGCCTCAACGTAGCGGTTGATCCCCAGCGCGGCGAGCATCTCTGGCGGCGGGGTCAATTCCTGCGTCGGACTGGCCGGGAAATCGAGCGTTATCCAGTCACCTTCCCGGCTGACCGTCAGGCGGCCCGAGGCGGTCTCAAAGTGAATGCGCGAATCCGGGTAGTCCAGCTCGTTAAACAGCACATACGCAGCGGCAAGCGTCGCGTGTCCGCAGAGATTGACCTCGGTTAAGGTGGTAAACCAGCGCAGCTCAATCCCGCCTTTACTGCACACGAAGAACGCGGTTTCGGACTGGTTATGCTGCTGCGCCATGCTGAGTAACGTCTCATCCGGTAGCCATGCCTTAAGCGGGCAAACCGCCGCCGGATTGCCACCAAATGAGGTATCACTAAACGCATCTACCAGATAAAAATCAATCTCCTGCATCGACTTACCGCCTGTTATCGTTATGTTGTTCTTTATCTTCACGGAAAAGCTCGCCCGCCGCTACCGCTGTGGTACGGTAAATTTTGTGATTTAGGTCACATTATGGTTGAGTTTTCGCCGTTTAAAGCTTTAAGATCGTCTCCTCATCGTTAATCAATCCCAGACATCTTTATGACAACAAACACGGTTTCCCGCAGGGTCGCGTGGCTACGTGTGGTCACGCTCGCCATCGCTGCGTTTATTTTCAACACCACTGAATTTGTTCCGGTTGGGCTGCTGTCTGACATAGCCGACAGCTTCCAGATGGAGACGGCGCAGGTGGGCATTATGTTGACCATCTACGCCTGGGTGGTGGCGCTGATGTCGCTGCCGTTTATGCTGCTGACCAGCCAGATGGAGCGGCGAAAGCTGCTGATTGGCCTGTTTGTGGTCTTCATCGCCAGCCATGTGCTGTCATTCATGGCGTGGAATTTTACGGTGCTGGTCATTAGCCGCATCGGTATTGCCTTTGCCCACGCGGTGTTCTGGTCGATTACCGCGTCGCTCGCTATTCGCCTTGCACCGGCGGGGAAACGCGCGCAGGCGCTGAGCCTGATTGCCACCGGTACCGCGTTGGCGATGGTGCTCGGCCTGCCGATTGGCCGCATTGTCGGGCAATACTTCGGCTGGCGTACCACCTTCTTTGCCATCGGCATGGGGGCGCTGATCACGCTGGTCTGCCTCATCAAGCTACTGCCAACATTGCCGAGCGAACATTCCGGCTCGCTGAAAAGCCTGCCGCTGTTGATGCGTCGCCCGGCGCTGATGAGCATTTATTTGCTTACGGTGATTGTGGTAACCGCCCATTACACGGCCTACAGCTACATTGAGCCGTTTGTGCAGGTTGTGGCGGGCTTTAGCGCCAATTTCGCCACGGTTCTGCTGCTGATTCTGGGCGGCGCGGGCATTATCGGCAGTATTCTGTTTGGTAAGCTCGGCAACCAGCATGCGTCTACGCTGGTGAGCAGCGCCATTGGCCTGCTGCTGGCGTGCCTGCTGTTGTTGATGCCTGCCGCGGGCAGCGAAAGCCATCTGGCAATCCTCAGCCTGTTTTGGGGCGTAGCAATCATGATTATCGGTCTGGGCATGCAGGTGAAAGTGCTGGCGCTGGCACCGGATGCCACGGACGTCGCGATGTCGCTCTTCTCGGGAATTTTCAATCTGGGGATTGGGGCGGGCGCGCTGCTGGGAAATCAGATTAGCCTGCATGTGTCGATGTCGGCGATTGGCTATCTGGGGGCGATCCCTGCGCTGGTGGCGCTTATCTGGTCGCTGCTGATCTTCCGTAAATGGCCGGTGGCGCTGGAGGAACAGGGCCAGCACGGGTGAGGTTTGTTTGTGCCGGGTGGCGCTGCGCTTACCCGGCCTACGAAATCCGTCTTTTTGTAGGCCGGGTAAGGCGAAGCCGCCACCCGGCAATGACCTCAGTGGTAGGTCTTAATAATTTCCAGCACGCCGTTAATAATAAACTGCACGCCCATACACACCAGCAGGAAACCCATCAGACGGGAAATCGCTTCAATCCCGCCCTTTCCTACCCAGCGCATAATCGCACCGGAACTGCGCAGGGATGCCCACACGATAATACCGATAAGGGCGAAAATCAGCGGTGGCGCAACCGTCAGCACCCAGTCCGGGAAGGTGGAACTATCACGCACCGTTGAGGCGGAGCTGATGATCATCGCAATCGTTCCCGGCCCCGCCGTACTCGGCATCGCTAACGGGACAAAAGCAATATTCGCGCTGGGCTCTGTTTCCAGCTCTTCGGATTTGCTGGCCGCTTCCGGTGATTCATGCGCTTTTTGCGCGGGGAACAGCATACGGAACCCAATAAAGGCCACAATCAGCCCCCCGGCGATACGCAGGCCGGGAATCGAAATCCCAAAGGTGTTCATCACCAGCTGTCCGGCGTAATAAGCCACCATCATGATGGCAAACACATAGACAGAGGCCATCATCGACTGATGATTGCGCTCTGCGCTGTTCATATTCCCTGCCAGCCCCAGAAACAGCGCCACCGTCGTTAACGGGTTCGCCAGCGGCAGCAACACCACCAGCCCGAGGCCAATTGCTTTAATCAAATCCAACATAGTGCGTCGTTGTCCTTATCCATATTCATCCCCGCAATTATAGGGTGAAAGTGTGACATTCAGCCATGACCACAACGTAACCATTATTTTCTCACTGCAATGATAACCCTGCGTTATGTATATGATTTGAAAGCACTCAAAAAAAGTTCATGAAACGTTTTAGCAATTCGTGGCATCCGTCGATTCATTCAGTTGACTTATACTTGCCTGAGCAATAATATCTGCCGTGACTAAACTACTTGCCAGGGCAACCATTGTGAAAAGCACCAGCGATCTCTTTAACGACATCATTCCACTGGGCCGTCTTATTCACATGGTTAACCAGAAAAAAGATCGCCTGCTCAATGACTATCTGTCACCGCTGGATATCACCGCAACACAGTTCAAAGTGCTGTGTTCCATTCGCTGCGAAGTGTGTATCACGCCGGTTGAGCTGAAAAAGGTGCTCTCTGTCGATCTGGGTGCGTTAACCCGCATGCTGGATCGTCTCGTCTGCAAAGGATGGATAGAACGAAGCCCTAACCCGAATGACAAACGCGGCGTGCTGATCAAACTGACCAGCGACGGCGCGGCCATGTGTGAGCAATGTCATCAACTCGTAGGACAAACACTGCATCAGGAACTAACAAAAAACTTAACGGCAGATGAAGTGGCAACGCTTGAGCTTTTGCTTAAGAAAATACTGCCGTAAACAGAAAAAGAGGTATGACGATGTCCAGACGCAATACTGACGCTATCACCATTCATAGCATTTTGGACTGGATCGAGGACAACCTGGAATCGCCGCTCTCCCTTGAAAAAGTGTCAGAGCGTTCAGGTTACTCAAAATGGCACCTGCAACGGATGTTCAAAAAAGAGACCGGTCATTCATTAGGTCAATATATTCGCAGCCGCAAGCTGACGGAGATTGCCCAAAAACTGAAAGAAAGCAATGAGCCGATCCTTTATCTGGCGGAGCGTTACGGATTTGAATCGCAACAAACCCTGACGCGCACGTTTAAGAACTACTTTGATGTGCCGCCTCATAAGTATCGTATCACCAGCATGCCGGGTGAATCCCGATATCTCTATCCGTTAAAACACTGTAGTTAAACAACGCCTGTAAAGACGTACCGAGGAAATCATGAAAGTTACCGTCTCCGCCGCCCTCGCCTTGCTGGTGCTGTTTTCCAGCCAGACCTTCGCGGAGCAAACGCCCAGTGCAACGCAGCAAAATAATCGTGACACGATGATTTTGCCGTCAGCACATGACCAGTCACCTTTTGATTTCAACCATATGGGAGCTGGTAGCGACAAATCCGACGAATTAGGCGTGCCATATTACAATCAGCACGGCTTCTGATTCGTTTTGCCCCGCCTCTGCGGGGCTTTTTTGTGCCCTAATTCCGTACTCGCGTCGCCCGACGCACGCGCAAACCAAACACGTTGATGTAGAGTCCCCCCATGATCAGCACCGCGCCAAAGAGCTGCAGCGCGCTGAGTTTTTCATCCAGCAGCAACGCCGCGCTGGCCAGCCCCACCACGGGTACCAGCAGAGACAGTGGCGCCACCCGCCAGGTTTCGTAGCGACCCAGCAGCGAACCCCAAATGCCATAGCCGATAATCGTGGCGACGAACGCCAGATAAATCAGCGACAGGATAGTCGTGAGATCGATCTCGACCAGGCTTTTCAGCATCAGATCCGGGCCGTCCAGAATAAACGATGCCGCCAGAAACGGGATAACAGGGATCAGCGCACTCCACACCACCAGAGACATCACCGCCGGGCGCGCCTCATGCTGCATAATCAGCTTGTTGAAGATGTTTCCGCAGGCCCAGCTAAGCCCCGCCGCCAGAGTGAGCATAAAGCCCAGCAGGGCCACATGCTGACCGTTCAGGCTGGCTTCTATCAGCACCAGCACGCCAAACACCGCCAGCGTGATCCCCGCCAGCTGTTTACCCTGTAAACGCTCACCAAACACAAACGCGCCGAGAATGATGGTAAAGAACGCCTGCGCCTGCAGAACCAGCGAGGCCAGGCCGGCGGGCATGCCGAACTTAATGGCGCAGAAGAGAAACGCAAATTGACCAAAACTGATGGTCAGGCCGTAGCCCAGCAGCAGTTTCAGGGGGATTTTTGGACGCGCCACGAAAAATAGCGCCGGGAACGCCACCAGCATAAAACGTAAACCGGCCAGCATCAGCGGGGGCATATTGTGTAACCCCAGCTTGATGACCACAAAATTAAGCCCCCACACTACGACCACCAGCAACGCCAGCAGCCCGTCTTTACGCGTCATACCCTGCCCCTGAATTATTAATAATTTGTTAACAGTTCAAGGTAACAGAAAAAATAGCACCACGAGAAGATCATTAATTCTGGCAGTCAGGCGAAGCACTTAGGGATAAATTAGGCGCTATACAAGCCCCTTATGTCGTGATACTCCTTTTATAACACAACAAAAAAAGCATAAGCATTTGTCGGGCAGGAATATGAAACCATCTCTCAGGCGCTCTACCGCAGCGCTGCTGGCATCGTCATTGTTATTAACAATTGGTCGAGGGGCAACGCTGCCGTTTATGACCATTTATCTCACGCGCGCGTATAGCATGAGCGTCGAGAATATCGGTTATGCGCTGACCATTGCGCTGACCATTGGCGTCGTGTTCAGCTTAGGGTTTGGCATTCTGGCCGATAAGTTTGATAAAAAGCGCTATATGCTAATCGCCATTGTGGCGTTTATTGCGGGCTTTGTGGCCATTCCGCTGGTTAATAACGTCACGCTGGTGGTCCTGTTTTTTGCGCTGATCAACTGCGCCTACTCAGTTTTTTCAACGGTACTCAAAGCCTGGTTTGCCGATGTGCTGACCTCAAGCGAAAAAGCCCGCGTCTTCTCGCTGAACTACAGCTTCCTGAACATCGGCTGGACGATCGGCCCACCGCTTGGGACCCTGCTGGTGATGTACAGCCTGCAGCTCCCGTTCTGGCTGGCGGCCTTTTGCGCCGCACTGCCGCTCGGCTTTATCCATTTCTTTGTACAGAAAAGCGTGGCGTTAGATGCCGCTGAAGAAAAGGCGCCATGGCAGCCGTCGGTATTGCTGAAGGACCGCGCCCTGTTCTGGTACACGCTGTCTGGTCTGCTCGCCTCTTACGTCGGGGGATCGTTTGCGACCTGCATTTCGCAGTATGTGCTTGCCGCGCACGCCGACGGTGATTTCGCCGAAAAGGTGGTGGCCGTGGTACTCCCCGTCAACGCCGCCGTGGTGGTGACGCTGCAATACGCCCTCGGGCGTAAAATTTCAGCCAGCAACATTCGCCCGCTGATGACCGTTGCCACCCTGTTTTTCATCGTGGGTCTGGGCGGGTTTATGCTCTCCGGTGAAAACCTGGTTTACTGGGGCATCGCTGCCGCGATCTTTACCCTCGGGGAGATTATCTATGCTCCGGGGGAATATATGCTGATCGACAACATCGCCCCGCCGGGAATGAAGGCGAGCTATTTCTCCGCCCAAGCGCTGGGCTGGCTGGGCGCGGCGGCGAACCCGATGATCACCGGGCTCATCCTGACCCATCTGCCTCACTGGTCATTGTTTGTGATTATGATGGCCGCCATCGTCATTGCCTGGCTGATGATTTTGCGTGGGATGAGCGTGAAAGCGTGGTGCGACGCGCCCAAAGTCGCATAACCATGTAGGCCGGGTAAGGCGTAGCCGCCACCCGGCTCAAGCAAAAGCTAGTGGTGCAACATCTCTTCAACCACCTGTTCTTTGTACATCTCGTTCGGGTAGTACGTCGGCCAGTTATCCATCTCTTTCAGCAGCGCCTCGTGGGAGGTATTGCCCATGAAAAGATGGAAGTGTGAAGAGGCTTTCGGTCCAATGATATGGTCGCTGAACTGAACAAACTTCGGTGCCTTGCTGCTGGTATCCTTACACTCAAACAGATAGCGAACGCCTTTTTTCCCCGAGGCGTAGGTCAGGATTTTGTAGCCGCTGTAGTCGTAGTGACAACGGCTTACCGCTTCCCCCTGGTGGAATTCCATCACGTTATTTTCGATGCCGATAGATCCCACGTCCGTTGCGTAGCCCGTCCGGTAATAGGCTTTCACCGCCTCAACGGATTTGTGGTCCTTCTCCGCTTTCTTCTTAAATACCGGATCGAGCGAACCGTCCAACAGGAACGGATAGACGGATTGCCAGGTGCCGTCCCAGTCAGACAGCTTTCTGTCCTTCACGTCTTTATCCTCAAACACGCCGTTCGCCGCCTTCTGTTCCGCCTCGGTCATCTGGTGACCGTGCGAATGGGCAAACAGCTGACCGCTGACCAGCAGCGCCCCCAGAGTCATGGCAATTTTTCCAATATGTGCAGCCAAAACAAAACCCTCATTCCGTTTTATAAGAATGACGATGTTATATTATAACATTTCAGATCGCAACCAGACTGCGAACGCCCTCCTGCTCCATATTTTCACCACGACCCTGCTGAATAATGGTGCCGCGCGACATCAGCAGATAGCTGTCGGCCAGCTCGGCGGCAAAGTCGTAAAACTGCTCAACCAGCAGAATCGCCATATCGCCGCGATCTGCCAGCGAGCGGATCACCTGCCCAATCTCTTTGATAACCGATGGCTGAATGCCTTCCGTCGGCTCATCGAGGATCAGAAGCTGGGGACGACTTGCCAGCGCGCGTCCTATCGCCAGCTGTTGCTGTTGTCCCCCGGAGAGATCGCCCCCGCGGCGGTGTTTCATCTCTTTTAACACCGGAAACAGCTGCCAGATCTCATCCGGCACCTGCTTCGCGTCGCGGGCGGAAAAGCGTGACAGTCCCAGCAGCAGATTCTCTTCAACGGTTAATCGCGGGAAAATCTCGCGCCCCTGCGGGACATACGCCACGCCAGCGCGCACCCGCTGGTGCGGCTTGCTGTGGGTGATTTTCTTGCCCTGCCAGACGATGTCACCGCTTTTCGCCGGGATCAGCCCCATCAGACACTTCAGCAGCGTGGTTTTACCGACGCCGTTGCGCCCCAAAAGACAGGTGACCTCGCCGCCAAGAGCCTGAAAGCTCACGCCGCGCAGAATATGGCTGCCGCCGTAGTATTGATTCAGTTCGTTAACCTGTAGCATTACGGCTCCTTAGCGTCCCAGATAGACTTCAATCACCTGCTCGTTGGCCTGTACCTCACGAAGCGAGCCTTCCGCCAGCACGCGCCCCTGATGCAGCACCGTCACCCGATCGGCGATGGTTTCCACAAACCCCATGTCATGTTCCACCACCATCAGAGAGTGCTTGCCCGCCAGCGTTCTGAACAGTTCTGCGGTGTATTCGGTTTCCGCGTCCGTCATTCCAGCGGCGGGCTCGTCCAGCAGCAGCAGATGCGGATCCTGCACCAACAGCATACCGATCTCCAGAAACTGTTTTTGCCCGTGAGAAAGCAGCCCGGCGCGGCGGTCGCGCTCGCTGCTGAGCCGCAGAAGCACCAGCATTTCATCAATGCGATCGACCTGTTCGCCGTTTAGCTTTGCCCGCAGACTCGCCCAGACGGATTTGTCGGTTTTCATTGCGATTTCGAGGTTTTCCCACACCGTAAGCGCTTCAAAGACCGTGGGTTTCTGGAATTTACGCCCGATCCCTTGTCGGGCAATAGCGGCGGGATCGAGCAGGGTCAGATCGACAGACTGGTCATAGCGCGCTTTGCCGCTTTGAGGCCGCGTTTTGCCCGTGATAACGTCCATTAACGTCGTTTTGCCCGCGCCGTTAGGCCCAATTACGCAGCGCAGTTCGCCCACGCCAATATTGAGCGTGAGATCCGTCAACGCCTGAAACCCGTCAAAATTGACGTTGATGGCCTCAAGCTGCAACACGGGATCGGTCTGTTCCCGGTAGCGGTCACCGGGCAGCTGCCGGGTGAATAATCCGTCAGATGGCTGCATTATTTCTCCCCCTTACGCAACAGGCCGTAGACGCCGCGCGGCAAGAACAGCGTGACGGCGATAAAAATCAGCCCCAAAAACAGCTGCCAGTATTCCGGCATCGCGACGGTGAAGAAGCTCTTGGCGCCGTTCACCAGCGCTGCGCCAATCACCGGACCGACCAGCGTGCCGCGCCCGCCCAGCGCCACCCAGATAGCGGCTTCAATCGAGTTGGTCGGCGACATTTCGCCAGGGTTGATAATGCCCACCTGCGGAACGTACAGCGCCCCCGCCAGACCGCACAGCACCGCGGACAGCGTCCACACCAGCAGCTTGAACCCGCGCGGATCGTAACCGCAGAACGTCAGGCGGTTTTCCGCGTCACGCACCGCCGTCAGGATACGGCCAAACTTGCTTTTAGCCAGCGCAAATCCTGTGCCTAATGCCAGAATCAATAGCAACACGGTCGCCAGAAACAGCGCGATGCGCGTGGCGGTCTCCGTCACCGGAAATCCGAGCAGGGTCGTAAAACCGGTAAAGCCGTTATTACCGCCAAAACCGGTCTCGTTACGAAAGAACAGCAGCATGCCCGCGTAGGTCAGCGCCTGGGTCATGATGGAAAAATAGACCCCCTTGATTTTTGAGCGGAAGGCAAACCAGCCAAATACCAGCCCCAGCAATCCCGGAACCATCACAATCAGGACCAGCGCCCAGGCAAAGTGCTGGGTGCCCCACCAGAACCACGGCAGCTCGCTCCAGGAGAGAAAGGACATGAACGCAGGCAGACCGTCACCCGCCGCCTGGCGCATCAGGTACATCCCCATCGCATAGCCGCCAAGGGCAAAGAAAATGCCGTGTCCCAGCGAGAGCATGCCCGCGTATCCCCATACCAGATCGAGCGCAACGGCCACGATGGCATAGCAGAGGATCTTGCCAATCAGCGTCAGCATCCAGGTCGATAGCGCCAGGGGATGCGTGGCGGGCAGCAGCGCGAAAAACGGTAAGATCAGCAGACACGCCACCAGCAGGCTGCCCGCAATCTGAGTCGTGCGCGGCGCTTTACGCGCCATCGTTAAGGTAAGTGGCTGGCTCATCAGTCAGTAACCCTCCCTTTTAAGGCAAAGAGTCCCTGAGGGCGTTTCTGAATAAACAGAACGATCGCCACCAGAATCAGGATCTTGCCGAGTACCGCACCCATCTGCGGTTCGAGAATTTTGTTGAAAATCCCCAGGCCAAACGCCGCTGCCACGCTACCGGCCAGCTGGCCGACGCCGCCCAGCACCACCACCAGGAACGAATCGATAATGTAGCCCTGACCCAGCTCCGGCCCTACGTTTCCCAACTGGGAAAGCGCCACGCCGCCCAGACCGGCAATGCCGGACCCCAGCCCAAACGCCAGCATGTCGACGCGCCCGGTAGGCACCCCGCAGCAGGCAGCCATGCTGCGGTTTTGGGTCACCGCGCGGACGTTCAGGCCAAGACGGGTTTTGTTCAGAATCAGCCAGGTGAAGAACAGCACCAGCAGCACAAAGCCCAGCACCACAATGCGGTTCCACGGCAGCGTCAGGTTGGCGAACACCTGCACGCCTCCTGAAAGCCAGAACGGGTTTGCCACCTCCAGGTTTTGTGCCCCGAACGTCATGCGTACCAGCTGGATAAGCATCAGGCTGATCCCCCATGTCGCCAGCAGCGTTTCCAGTGGACGTCCGTAAAGATGGCGAATCACCGTGCGCTCGAGAATCATTCCGATGCCCGCCGTCAGGCAAAAGGCCACGGGCAGCGCAATAACCGGATAAAGCGCCAGCCACTGGGGCATAAATTGCGCCATCACCTGCTGCACCATCCAGGTGGCATACGCCCCTAACATCAACATTTCACCATGCGCCATGTTGATGACGCCAAGCAGTCCGTAGGTGATCGCCAGCCCCAGCGCAGCCAGCAGCAGGACAGAGCCCAGAGAAAGCCCCATAAATGCTTGCCCAAGCAGGTCGCCCCACATCAGACGGTGCTGAATGTGGCTCAGGCTCTCGGCAGCGGCCGCACGCACCTTCGCATCCGGCTCCGTCTGCGGTTGGGTAAACGGCGTGATTTTTGCCTGCACGTCCGGGTCGTCGGATTGACCCAGTAGTTCAATAGCCTGAAGACGGGTCTCCGCCAGTGGACTGGCAAGCTGGAGGTTCGCCAGCGCCAGCAGCAGGGACTGCCGCGTCACATCATCCGTTTCGAGACTGACCCTTTTTTGCAGAAAACCGAGCATATCTGGTTGGATATCCCGCTGGAGCTGCCGGGCTGCGCCTCGCCTTTCTGTGACGCTGTCACTTATGAGTTGGTGTGTCGCCAGGGCAGTCGCCGACAGCACACGGAGTCGGTTGGTCAGGCGTACGGCTTTGGTAGCGCCTTCTGCCGCCGTTGCCGCCCCGAGCGGCACCATCTCGCCGCCGTGCCTGGCAAAGGCATGCTTCTGGCCGTCGATAAACAGGCTTTCAGCTTGCAGCGCCTGAAGCAGCGGCATCCTTGCCGCATCCGGTGAAGCCGCCCACGCGGACAGCAATGCTGCTTGCTGCGTGCGGTTAGCAGCAACAAAGTTATCGGCATCCGATGCCTGCGCCATCCCTGGCAGCAGTCCGGTAAGCCATACAAGAGCGATGAACATGCGCATGGCGTTCATGACGTTTCTCCCTGCGGTAATGGCTTAGTTACTGGCGGTTTTCATCGGCTGGTCAGGCTTTTTGTCATTTCCGGCGATGAACGGGCTCCACGGCTGGGCGCGCACCGGCGCGTCGGTTTGCCAGACCACGTTAAACTGGCCGTTACCCTCGATTTCCCCAATCATGACCGGCTTATGCAGGTGGTGGTTGGTGGCGTCCATGGTGAGCGTAAACCCAGACGGCGCTTTAAAGGACTGACCTGCCATCGCGGCACGCACTTTATCCACGTCGGTGGTGCCTGCTTTTTCGACGGCCTGCGCCCACATGTGAATGCCCACATAGGTGGCTTCCATCGGATCGTTGGTTACGACGGTATCGGCATTCGGCAGCTTGTGCGCTTTGGCGTAGGCTTTGTAATCCGCCACGAAGGTCTGGTTGGTTGGGTTATCCACGGATTCGAAGTAGTTCCACGCCGCCAGGTTCCCCACCAGCGGTTTGGTGTCGATCCCACGCAGCTCCTCTTCACCGACAGAGAACGCCACCACTGGAACATCGGTAGCCTTCAGCCCCTGGTTAGCCAGCTCTTTATAGAATGGAACGTTGGAATCGCCATTGATGGTCGACACCACCGCCGTTTTACCGCCTGCGGAGAATTTCTTAATGTTGGCTACGATGGTCTGGTAATCGCTGTGGCCAAACGGGGTGTAAACCTCTTCAATGTCTTTATCCTCAACGCCTTTTGAATGCAGGAAGGCACGCAGGATCTTGTTGGTGGTGCGCGGATACACGTAGTCCGTGCCCAGCAGGAAGAAGCGCTTCGCCGCGCCGCCGTCTTCGCTCATCAGGTACTCCACCGCCGGGATCGCCTGCTGGTTCGGCGCGGCGCCGGTATAGAAGACGTTCGGCGACATCTCTTCACCTTCGTACTGAACCGGGTAGAACAGCAGGCCGTTCAGCTCCTCAAACACCGGCAGCACGGATTTGCGCGATACCGACGTCCAGCAGCCGAAGACCACCGCCACCTTATCCTGGCTGATGAGCTGACGGGCTTTCTCGGCAAACAGCGGCCAGTTCGACGCCGGGTCAACCACCACCGGCTCCAGTTTCTTGCCCAGCACACCGCCTTTGGCGTTGATCTCATCAATCGTCATCAGGGCAACGTCTTTCAGAGGCGTCTCGGAGATCGCCATCGTGCCGGACAGCGAGTGCATAATTCCCACTTTGATGGTATCGGCAGCCTGCACGCCAAAACTCATTCCCATCGCGACCACGGAGGCCGACAGTGCAAAAGCTTTTAACAAGGTACGACGGTGCATATTTTCACTCCTGAAAAGAAAGCTGTGCGAAAGCGTCCGATACCGCAGGGACGCAGATAAACAAGGTGTCAGCTTCAGGAGAGCAAAAAGGATGCCAGAATGGAGAAAGCGGAATGGCGGGAGATGAGGCGCGGGTTGTAAAAAGAACGACTCAGAATGAATCAGCGCTGCACTTTTATAATGCAGCGCTGGAGGAGGCTTACCAGACTTCGCTGGCGATCTGCGTCACCAGACGCACTTTGTCCCACTGCTGGGATTCGCTCAGGCTGTTGCCCTCTTCTGTCGAGGCAAAGCCGCACTGCGGGCTAAGGCAGATTTGCTCCTTCGCCACGTATTTCGCCGCTTCTTCCAGACGCGCCTTCACCCCTTCCGGGTTTTCCAGCTCGCCGTTCTTGGTGGTGATAAGGCCCAGTACCACCTGCTGCTTGCCCGGACGCACGAAACGTAATGGCGCAAAGTCGCCGCTTCGGTCGTTGTCGTATTCGAGGAAGAACGCGTCAACGTTGACCGTCCCGAAAAGCACCTCGGCCACTGGCTCATAGCCGCCTTCGGAAATCCAGGTCGAACGGAAGTTACCGCGACAGACATGCAGCCCGATGGTCAGATCGTCAGGCTTGCCTTCGAGCGCTTTGTTCAGCACGCGGGCATAGATCCGTGCCAGTTCATCGGCATCATCGCCGCGCTCGCGGATCTGGCGTCGCTGGTCGTCCGAGCAGAGATAGGCCCAGACGGTATCGTCCAGCTGAAGATAACGACAGCCTGCGTCGTAAAACGCGCGGATGGCATCGCGCCAGGTGGTCGCCAGATCGTCAAAATACTCAGCCAGATCGGGGTAAACCGTGGCGTCGATATCTTTACGTCCCCCGCGGAAATGCAGCACGCTCGGGCTTGGAATGGTCATCTTCGGCTGCGCGTTCCCGCTAATGCTTTTCAGGTAGCGGAAATCATCAAGCATCGGGTGCTCGCCAAAGCCCAGCTTGCCCGTCACGCGAACGCCGTGGGCTTTCGTCTGCACGCCGTTGAACTGAATGCCCTGCTGTGAATCGTAACGCTCCACGCCCTGCAGGCCGTCGAAGAAATCAAAATGCCACCAGGCGCGGCGAAACTCACCGTCAGTGACGACGTGTAGCCCGCAGGCGCACTGCTGCTCGACAACATGGCGGATGGCCTCATCTTCTACCGCACGAAGCTGCCCGGCATCAATCTCACCGTTGGCAAATTTCTGGCGAGCCTGCTTGATGGCATCCGGGCGTAAAAAACTGCCAACTACATCGGCGCGGTACGGGGCGTGTTGTCGCTGCATGGAAATCTCCTCTGTCTGTCGGCAATGGTTGCCAACAGTGATAATTCATTATTTGAATCTTTAGACTTCTGGATGTCTAAATGTCCAAAAAAGATGTCATATCTGCCGCATTCCGGCAAACGAGAAAATTTCACCTGTGTTGAAAAAAATTCATCTTCACAGCGAAACGGGCGATCCCTCATGAGCAAACGTGAACCCTTCGTCTTCCCACCCGGTAATCCCCCCGAGCATGATCTTTACCGGCAGCCCAAGGCGGGCGAGCTTAAGCGCAGCCCTGTCTGCTCCGTTACAGTGAGGCCCGGCGCAGTAAACGACAAACAGCGTGCCTGCAGGCCATTGCGTCATGCGCACTGCGGATATCTGGCTCCAGGGCAAATGCAGCGCGCCGGGGACGTGGCGACGGGCAAACTGCTCTGCTTTACCCACCACGTGCAGCAAAACAAAGTCCTGTTCATTGTTTGTAATGGCATGATGCACGTCAGCACAATCGGTCTCGACGCTCAGCCGACGCAGAAAATGGGCAACGGCTTCCTGCGGTTCTGCTGCCGGGATTTCAGTAACATAGCTCATGATCCTTCCTCATCTTGGGTGTTTGTGTTAACACTACTCTATCTATAAATTCAGCCAGTGAATGCGTCCGCGTATGCCAGAAAACAGCAAAAAGATGACAAACTTAAGACAGGTTTCTCCCGCCAGGGTGGTCGTTCTGGCCTATGACGGTTTGTGTACCTTTGAGTTTGGTGTAGCCGTGGAAATCTTCGGTCTGCCACGCCCGGAAATGGGCGAGAGCTGGTATCGGTTTGCGGTTGCAGGCGTGGATGAAGGCGAGTTACGGGCAACGGGGGGCATCCGTATTCTGGCCGATGGCGATCTGAGCCTGCTTGAGTGTGCAGATTTAATCCTCGTTCCGGGCTGGCGCGGTATTGATGCCGCCGTACCGGACGCGCTTTGTGATGCCTTACGCCGGGCCAGCGCGCGCGGGTGCCAGCTGTTGTCCATCTGTTCAGGGGTCTTTGTACTTGCCGCAACCGGGCTGCTCAATGGGCGCAAAGCCACCACGCACTGGCGCTACATTGAGGCGCTTAAAACCCGTTATCCTGCCATCGACGTGGTTGAAGATGTCCTGTATCAGGACGAAGGCGATATTCTGACCTCTGCGGGGAGCGCTGCGGGAATCGATTTGTGCCTGCATGTAGTGCGTCGGGATTACGGCATGGAAGCGGCAAACCGCGTGGCGCGGCGTCTGGTCATTCCGCCGCATCGGGACGGTTCGCAGACCCAACAGTTGAGCCGTCCAGTTGCCCAGCTGCGGGAAAGCCAGCGTCTGGGCCAGCTGTTTGATTTCCTGCACCAGCATCTGGCTCTGGCGCACACCGTGGACTCCCTGGCGCGTCGGGTTGGCATGAGTCAGCGCACCTTTCTGCGGCGCTTTCAGGACGCCACCGGGACCACGCCCACGCGCTGGCTGTTGAATGAACGCCTGCTGCGCGCCAAAGATTACCTTGAAAACAGTAAATTAAGCATCGACAGCATCGCTGAACAGACCGGATTTGGCCAGGCCGCTACCCTGAGGCACCATTTCCGGCAGCATTATGCCCTTTCCCCTGCACGGTACCGTAAACAGTTCGCCCGCGCGGGCTGAATACGGGCAAAAAAAAACCGCCATTAGCTGGCGGTAAATGCTTGCATGGATAGATTTGTATTTTGGTATCTACGTTCCCGACATTCCATGCCGGGGTGCGGATCCCGTACAACCTAACACCATCAGACTCAACGAAAGGTAAACAGACCGCTTAACCTGCCTGGGTGTTTATTTGCAGGTAACGCATCAGTCCCTGTTCCGCGCTCTGTTTAGCGTCATCATTAATCGCTTCAAGATAAAAAGAGCGTGATACGCCATAGGGCGCCTTTTCGGAAGGATATACGGCAAACTGGAATGACTTCCCTTTTGCCTGATTGGTGCAATCTAATTCCCAGCGCTGCTCGCTCTTTTGGCTGCTAATACACGCCACACGGCCGTAATCGCTGGTTAAATAGGAGCCCACACGGGATTCGGCCGACTGGATATATTCCGGGGCGCCAGTACGGGTATAGCCTATCCCTGCAACTGCACCAACAGAAACCACCACGAGCGCAATAGGTAATATTTTTTTCATTTAATCAGACTCATTCCTTAGCCAGAGGAATACCATTATATAGGATTATTCTACTTTTTGGTGAGTCGGAGACATATCAAATTTGGCAGGGGTAATGTAATTCAGCATATTCCTAAAATAGGCATGGATGACCTCTTATTGGTTACGGGATATTACCAGGTCGCCACCTCACTACAGGTATTGACAAACCCTTTTCGCTACTTTGACTTTGTGAATAATAACACCACGAAATTATTGCCATGATAGCCACGACAGAATCTGCTGCGGTGAAATAATGTTAAGAAAAGGCTTATCGATAATATTACTGACGTGTGCATTATTCTCCGGTCAACTGATGGCCGGACACAAAGGACATGAATTTCTGTATGTGAAGAGTGTGGAGCATCAGCTTCGGCATGAAGCCGACAGCGATGAGTTGCGTACCGCAGCGGAGGAGTCAGCGGAAGGCTTGCGCGAGCACCACCAGTGGCAGAAATCGCGCAAACCAGACACCCATTTTCGCTAGTTAGCTGCCTTTACGCTTAGGCAGGGTCTTCATCAGTTCATCAGGGCTGACTGACGCCACGACGCTGCCGGGCTGCGGCATCTTAAAAATGTGATTTTTCATTTTACCGATGACGTGCATTTCACACGGACGGCAGTCGAACTTAAGGGTCAATACCTCGTCGCCGTTCACCAGCTGCATTGGCGTTGCTTTCCAGCTCTTGATATTCCCCTTCGCCTGTTTCGGGCAGAGGTTAAACGCAAAGCGCAGACAATGTTTAGTGATCATCACCGGCACGTCGCCCTTCTCTTCATGCGCTTCATAGGCCGCGTCGATCAGCTGCACGCCGTGGCGGTGATAAAATTCACGCGCTTTGTGGTTGTAGACGTTCGCCAGGAAGGACAAGTGCGTATCCGGATAGACCGGCGCGGGCACCGCTTCGGCTTTACGGCTACCGCGCGGGTAGTTCGCCAGACGTGCTTCATCCAGCATGTCGGCCGTTTCACGGCGGAACTGGTTGAGCAGACTGTTGGGGACAAACAGCGCATCCGGGAGATTCACGTCGATGTTACGGGCGTAATACATCGTCTGCCCCAGTTTCGCCACGCCGTCCTTCAGGCTATTCAGCGCTTTTTCCGCGTTGTTTGCCACCTCGAACAGGCCATCGAGCGTATGCGTCACGCTGATGCCGTCTTCGCAGGTCATGGTCAGGATCAGCTGTTCTTCCCAGCCGCCGAGCTCAATATCTACCGCAATGCGACGCTCGCTGGAGGTTTTCAGCAGCGCCTGCTGCCAGTTATGATCAAGGTTACGGTTCAGTGCCGCATTCGGGCGCGCTTTGTAGAGATCCGCTGGCATCTCGTTTGGCCAGACGCGATAGCGATTTTCGCCGGTTTTTTCTACGGTATTGGCGCGGAAGCCCACGACTTCACGCTTGATCATCACGTTCAGGCCGTCACCGTTCGCCAGCGGCTCCGTCACTTCTACGTCCAGATGATCTTTCGCCACTTTCAGCACTTCGCCAACCGGTAAACCGATAAACTTCGGGGAGTCGAACGCGCCGATATCCCCTTTACGGGCATTAACAAAGTAGTCGGTGCTACCGCGATGGAAGGTTTTATCCGTCGACGGAACAAAGAAATGCTCTGTACGCCCGGCGGAAGCCCGCGCCAGGTCGCCGCGATCGTCGATGATGGCGTCCAGCATCTGGCGATAGTGCGCGGTGATATTCTTCACGTAGCTCATGTCTTTATAGCGCCCTTCAATCTTGAAGGAGCGCACGCCTGCGTCAATCAGCGCGCCAAGGTTAGCGGTCTGATCGTTATCCTTCATGGACAGCAGGTGTTTTTCGAAGGCCACCACGCGCCCCTGATCGTCTTTCAGGGTGTACGGCAAACGGCAGGCCTGCGAGCAATCGCCGCGGTTGGCGCTGCGGCCGGTCTGCGCGTGAGAAATATTGCACTGGCCGGAATACGCGACGCACAGCGCACCGTGAATAAAGAACTCGATGGTCGCGTCCGTGGCCTGGTGAATATCGCGGATTTGGTTCAGGTTCAGCTCGCGCGCCAGCACGATCTGCGAGAAACCGACGTCAGAGAGGAATTTCGCTTTTTCTACCGTGCGGATGTCGCACTGGGTGCTCGCATGGAGTTCAATCGGCGGAATATCCAGCTCAAGAACGCCCATGTCCTGAACAATCAAGGCATCCACGCCGGTTTCGTAGAGATCGGTAATCAGACGCTGCGCAGGCTCCAGTTCATCATCATGAAGGATCGTATTCAGGGTCACGAACACTTTCGCCCCAAAACGGTGGGCGAACGGCACCAGCTCGGCAATATCGCTCAGGCTGTTGCTGGCGTTATGGCGGGCACCGAAGCCAGGGCCACCAATGTAGACGGCATCGGCACCGTGAAGGATCGCTTCACGGGCAATGGCGGCGTCACGGGCCGGGCTTAAAAGTTCAAGATGATGGGATTGCAGGCGCATACTTCGTCGTTATCCGTTATGGTCAAAATGGCGGCTATTGTAGTCAGAAGTATGCGTCAGCGAAACAGTTTTGCGTAGCCTCAGCGGGGATAATGAATAAGGGAGTGAAAATGCACCGTCCGGGCGCTGCTGTTGCGGTAGGCGTGCGGTTTATCCCCCGCAAAACGCACCCCGGCGTCAGCGTGGATCGTGCGCCACTCGCCGTCGATGTTCATCTCCAGTTCGCCGCTGATCACCACCACATGTTCAATGACGCCCGCTTCATGCGGCGTGGATTCGCTCAGCGCACCGGGCGCGAGGGTAATCGAAAAATGGTCAAACCTCAGCGTCTCATCCCACGGGAATAACGGTTTCACAACCATCGCCTGCTGCTGGGGATCAAACACGGCCTGCCCGTCCGCCTCTGGTGCGATGAAGGCAGAAAAGGGTACGTTCAGCCCGGTGGCGATTTTCCACAGCGTCGACACCGTCGGGCTGGATTCATTGCGCTCAATTTGGCCCAGCATGGCCTTTGACACGCCCGTCTCTTCTGCCAGCTTCGACAGGCTCCAGCCGCGCGCCTGGCGCTCGGTTTTCAGAGTGTGCGCAAGATGTTGTGTAATTTCCATGGTCCCTCCAGATACTCACACAGCATACCACTTGTACGCTATAACGCACAGTGTTACCTTATGCCGGACGCTATAACGCACAACGGAGTTTTTTTATGCGCCCTTCAACTCATCTCTTTCCTGCCGTCCTTGCCGGGTTTGTTGCTGTACTGGTGGGGTATGCCAGCTCGGCAGCCATCATCTGGCAGGCCGCAGCGGCGGCGGGCGCAAATGCGCATCAGATTGCGGGCTGGATGACCGCGCTGGGCATTGGGATGGGTGTCAGCACCCTTGCGTTATCCTGGTGGTACAAAGCCCCGGTACTCACCGCCTGGTCAACGCCCGGCGCGGCGCTGTTAGCCACCAGCCTCAACGGCGTGACGCTTGCCGAAACCATTGGCATTTTTATCTTTGCCAACGCGCTCATTTTACTGTGCGGCGTGACCGGCCTATTTGCCCGCCTGATGAAGCTCATCCCGCATTCCCTTGCTGCCGCGATGCTGGCAGGCGTGCTGCTGCGGTTTGGCCTGCAGGCGTTCAGCAATCTCGACGGGCATTTTCTGTTGTGCGGGAGCATGCTTGCGGCCTGGCTGATGGCCAAAGCCTTTGCGCCCCGGTACGCCATTGTCGCCACACTGCTGGTGGGTAGCGCAGTAGCATGGGCAGGAGGTGACGTTGTCACAAGCGATATCGCTCTTTCTGTCGTTATGCCGCAATTTATCGCACCGGCGTTTACCTTCACCAGCCTGCTGAGCATCAGCGTGCCCTTCTTCCTGGTCACCATGGCCTCGCAAAACGCGCCGGGGTTCGCCACGATGAAAGCATCGGGCTATCCGCTGGCGGTCTCACCGCTGATTATCGTGACGGGCGGGCTGGCGCTGCTGTTATCTCCCTTCGGCGTGTTCTCCATCTGTATCGCCGCCATTACCGCCGCCATTTGCCAGAGCCCTGATGCCCATCCGGATGCGGGTAAACGCTGGCTTGCCGCCGCGGCTGCGGGCGCGTTTTATCTCCTGGCGGGCATTTTTGGCGGATCGATCGCGGGATTAATGGCCGCATTACCGCTCAGTTGGATCCAGACGCTTGCCGGTCTGGCGCTGCTCGGCACCATCAGCGGGAGTTTGTATCACGCATTGAATCACGAGGCGGAACGCGACGCGGCGATCGTCACCTTTCTGATGACCGCCAGCGGGGCAACAATTCTGGGGATTGGCTCTGCTTTCTGGGGGCTGGTGCTGGGTGGCCTCTGTTACGCCGTGTTTTCACGCCGTCGCCGCGCGTAGCTGTGACGGGGTTATCCCCATGATGCTGCGAAAACGGTTGCTGAAGTGGCTGGCGGAGTTAAACCCGCAGGCAAGTGCGATATCCGTAAGCGGCGTGTTGGTATGCTGCACCAGCGCTTTGGCTCTCTCCATACGGCGCTGCATAACGTACTGATGCGGAGCCAGCCCCATCGACTGACGAAACATTCTGGCAAAGTGATACTCGCTCAGCGCAGCCTGATCGGCGAGATCGGCCAGCGTCAGCGGCTGGGAGAGATGCTCTTCGATAAATGCCAGCACGTTTCGCAGCACAAACGGCGACAGCCCGCCGGTGACAACCGGCAGCTTCCACTGCACGCTGGCATAATTCTGGAGCAGATGCGTCAGTAAAAGCGTAGAGGCGGTACTGAGGGCGAGCTGATTCGCTTTTTGCTGCCAGTCGCAGCCAAGCAAAAACTGGCGATAAAGCGCGGTGATTTTCGGATCGCTGCCGAAGATTTTCTCATCCAGCGTCAGCGACAGCGGGCGTTTATCCCAGATTTTTTCGCCAACATCGCGCAGATGTTCATCGGTACAGTACAGATGAACAAACGACAGGTCATCGCGGATATCCCACGTCGATTCGCTCTCTTTCGGCATCAGGCAGAAACGGTCCGGACCGCCGCCATTCTTCCAGCCGCCCGGCGTTTTTTGGTAGCTTTCGTAACCATCGGCCACGTACAGGCTGAGGGTATGGTGATTGCTTTTTACGGTGATCGTATCGTGCTTGTTGTACCACGCCGCCAGTTGAATACCGGAATTGAGCGCGACCGTTTCCCGGAGCACTGCATTCTGTTGGCGTAGCGTTTCAAAGGTATCGTAAGCGTGAGACATAGCCGTGAACGGATGGTTGATCAGACCCTCAGTCTAAGAAGTGTTGTCGCGCGATGCCAGCCTTCGCGCAACAAAAAAGCGCAAGAATTTGCAAGTCCAGCGCAAGAGGATGAAAGCAGCCCAGCGCCAGACGGGTCAGACTGTGCTTTTCGCGGTATGAGAAGAGAGAAACAATGAACGCATTGCTCTATGGACTGGTGGTCGTGATATGGGGAACGACCTGGATTGCCATTTTTCTGCAGCAGGGACCTGTCTCGGCCCCGGTGTCGATTTTCTGGCGCTTTGCCGTGGCCACCGCCACGATAATGATCGTCTTACTTGCCCTTCGCCGTTTGCGTAAGATGGCCCTGCGGGATCACCTCTTTTGCCTGCTGCAGGGATGCTGCGTTTTCTGCTTCAACTTCTGGTGCTTTTACGCTGCCGCCGCACACATCAATACCGGCCTGGAGTCGGTGATTTTCTCCATGGCGGTGCTGTATAACGCCATTAACACCTTTCTTTTCTTTGGACAGCGCCCGCCCGCTCGTTTCTGGACGGCCGCCGCGCTGGGCCTGGTCGGGATCATCACCCTCTTCTGGGACGATCTGCTGGCAAGCGGCTGGAGCGCCTCTCTACTGACGGGCATTGGCCTGTCGGCGCTGGGCACCTACGGATTCTCACTGGGTAATATGATCAGCATGCGCCACCAGCGTAACGGTCTGGAGACCATGACAACCAACGCCTGGGCGATGCTCTACGGTACGCTGGTGATGGGCGGTATTGCGCTCGTCAGAGGGGACAATTTTATGCCGGAATGGACGGTAAGCTACATCGGTGCGCTGCTCTATCTGGCCCTGTTTGGCTCGGTGATTGCCTTTGGCGCCTACTTTACGTTGGTCGGACGCATCGGTCCGGGTAAAGCCGCCTACAGCACCCTGCTGTTCCCGCTGGTTGCGCTATCTTTTTCGACGATTTATGAAGGATACGTGTGGCACGTGAATGGGATTGTTGGGCTATTGCTGATTTTGGGCGGGAATATGGTGATGTTTACGAAGCCAGAAACCTGGTACAGACGACTGAGAACGGCATAAAAAAAGGCCTGCATCGCTGCAGGCCCTGATTCATTATTTCGCTGTTTTATGCACATCAAACATGGTGGCATCTGTCGCCATGTCATCCACGACTTGCTTCAGCGTTGCGAAGCCCATTGGCGTATTTTCGTTCGCCAGTTCTTTCCCTTCGCCTTTACGCACTACTTTCATGACGGTTTTGTTCGTTGCCGCATCAATCAATTCACCTTCGAAGAACAGGTGCGTATCCATGGTGCGGTGACCGGTTGCCATCTGCGTACCCGCTACGACCAGCGCGACAGGCACCACTTCATAGAACTGCAGGCCTTCCTTCTGCGAGCTCACACCGGTGATGGCTCCGCGGAAGATCAGGCTGTGTTTGCCCGGCGTCGACACAACAGGTTTACGCTGACCAATTGCCGTTTTCATTTTGGTATTGGTATAGGCCAGAAGCTCATCAAGCGTTTTTTGACCAATCTGAGTCGTCGGTTTTGGCGCCGGATAATAGGTTATCGGCGTCCAGAGAATACTGTCGTAATTGGCTTCGTTATACGAAGGTTCAACCCAACGCAGCGTTGGTTTCCCCGTCGCGGACGTCGTTTGCTGCAAGCCTGAATAATCTTTTAAAAAGCCTGAATATTGTTCGGGAGCGGCAACTTTCGATGCACAGCCAGCCAACGCCAACAGACCAGAAAGCACTGCAACTTTAAAAAAAGTGTGAGTACGCATGATGGTATTCCATGTTATCTGCAAGTATGCACTTGAAGTTATAGCAAAAGATGGGGGGATTTGTTGTGGCAAAAAATGATGCAGACAGCACAAATTGCGAAAAGACTGCCCGAACGCGGTCCGGGCAGAACAAAATTACGGCTTAATATCCACCTGCCAGAACAGATGCTTACCAAACGGGTCTATTTCGTAGCCAGTCACTTCCTTACGCACCGGTTCAAATATTGTGGAGTGTGCAATCATGACGGCTGGCATCTGGTCATGCATTATCTGCTGCGCCTCTTTGTACAAGGCAATACGTTTATTCTGATCGGTTATCGATTTTGCCTCGGCAATAATTTTATCAAAAGGTTTGTAGCACCATTTGGCCGAATTCGAACCGCCGTTGGCGGACGTACAGGTAAAGAGCGGGCCAAAGAAGTTATCCGGGTCGCCCGTGGCTGTTGTCCAGCCCATCAGCGCAGCCTGATGTTCGCCCCCTTTCACACGCTTGAGGTATTCCCCCCACTCATAGGTGACAATTTTGGCCTGCACGCCAACCTTCGCCCAGTCGGCCTGAATCATCTCCGCCATGCGTTTCGCATTTGGATTGTAGGGACGCTGCACCGGCATCGCCCACAAGTCGATGCTGACACCGTTAGCAAAACCGGCCTCTCTCAGCAGCGCTTTCGCCTTTTCGGGATCGTAATCGTAATCCTTAAGCTCGCTGTCTGCGCTCCAGACGCCCGGCGGCAGCAGGTTTTTCGCCGCAGTGCCCGTACCGTGGAATACCGCGTCAATAATGGCGGGTTTATTGATAGCCATCGCCAGAGCCTGACGGACTTTCACATTATCCAGCGGCGGCTTTTGCGTATTGAATGCCAGAAAACCGGTATTCAGCCCCGCCTTGCTCATCAACGTGATGTCTTTGTTCGCCTTCATGCGCGGCAGATCGGCCGGGTTCGGGAACGGCATCACCTGACACTCATTTTTTTCGATTTTTGCAAAACGCACGGACGCATCCGGCGTGATGGTGAAGACCAGTCGATCCAGCTTCGATTTACCCTGCCAGTATTCCGGGAACGCCGTGAATAAAATGCGGGAGTCTTTCTGATACTGCGCCAGCCTGAACGGCCCGGTCCCGACAGGATCCATGTCGACCTTCTCCGGCGTACCGGCCTTGAGCATCGCATCGGCATATTCCGCCGAAAGAATCGAGGCAAAATACCACGCCAGATCGGCCACAAACGGCGCTTCCGGGTGAGCCAGCGTAAAGCGCACGGTATGGTCATCCACCTTGTCTATCGCGGTAATCAGGCTGCCAAACTCCAGGCTTTCGAAGTTGGAATAGCTGCCGTTGGAGACGTTATGGTACGGATGATTGACATCCTTCTGACGCATAAACGAGAAAATGACGTCGTCGGCGTTAAAATCCCGCGTCGGCTTGAACGCTTTATTGCTCTGGAATTTCACCCCTTTTCGCAGATGGAAGGTGTAGACCTTGCCGTCCTCGCTCACCTCCCAGCGCTCCGCCAGGCTCGGCACCAGCTCCGTTGTGCCCGGCTTAAAATCGACCAGTCGGTTATAGACCGGCACGGCGCTGGCATCCACGCTAGTTCCCGAGGTATATAGCTGAGGATTAAAGTTTTCTGGCGATCCTTCGGAACAATACACCAGCGTTTTCGCCACCACGGTGGAACTGACCGTCAGCGCAGCAAACGCGAGCGTTAACATTGTGAGTTTGCTTTTCATCATTTATTCCTGTCTTTTTAATTCGACGGCTAATTAATTCTTTTGCCATTCCATAAATAACATTAAAGTGATGTGGCAAACACCTGAAAAATAAATAAGGAATAAATCACTATGGGCTCGCCGCTTTCCAGACAATTAACGCATCGTTTTTTCCGCTATCTCGCTATCACCAGCCAGAGCGATCCCAAAGTGAAAACCCTGCCCTCAACGCCGGGCCAGCATGACATGGCGCGGGAGCTGGCGCAGGAGCTGGCACAGCTGGGGTTAGACGATATTGTGATTGATGAATTCGCCACGGTAACGGCGGTAAAAAAAGGCAACGTGCCCGGTGCACCGCGCATCGGCTTTATTACGCATATTGATACCGTAGACGTGGGCTTATCACCGGATATTCATCCGCAAATATTGACCTTTCATGGTGAAGATCTCTGTCTGAATAAAGAGAAAGACATCTGGTTACGTGTAAAAGAGCACCCAGAAATTCTGGCGTATCCTGGCGAAGAGATTATTTTCAGCGACGGAACCAGCGTATTAGGCGCAGATAATAAATCGGCGGTGACGGTGGTGATGACGGTGCTGGAAAACCTGACGGCGGAACATCAGCACGGGGATATCGTCGTGGCATTTGTGCCTGATGAAGAGATCGGCCTGAACGGTGCCAAGGCGCTGGATCTGAAACGCTTCGACGTCGATTTCGCCTGGACCATCGACTGCTGCGAGCTGGGTGAAATTGTCTACGAAAACTTTAATGCGGCAGCCGCTGAGATCCGCTTTAACGGCGTGACGGCGCACCCGATGTCCGCCAAAGGCGTGCTGGTGAATCCCCTGCTGATGGCGACTGACTACATCAACCATTTTGACCGCCAGCAAACGCCGGAGTGCACCGAGGGGCGTGAAGGCTATATCTGGTTTAACGGCATTCAGGCCGGTCAGAACGAGGCCGTTCTTAAAGCCAATATCCGGGACTTCGATAAGGACAACTTTGCCGCCCGCAAGCAGCAGATTGCCGACGTAGCCGCACTGATTGCCGCCCAACATCCAACGGCCAGGGTGGACTATCGCATTGAAGACACCTACAGCAATATCAGCAATGCGATTGGCGAAGACAGGCGCGCCATCGATCTGATGTTTGAGGCGATGGAATCACTGGGCATCACGCCAAAACCCACGCCGATGCGCGGCGGTACCGACGGCGCAGCGCTCTCTGCTAAAGGGCTGCTCACCCCGAACTTCTTCACCGGCGCGCATAACTTCCACTCGAAGTTTGAGTTTTTACCGCTGTCGTCGTTCGAGGCGTCGTACAACACTGCCCTGCAGATCTGCCTGCTGGCCGCCCGTTAAGCGGGCTTGCGTGCCAGCATAGTGGCAAAGCGCAGCTTGATGCGGTTGCCGTTTTCATCGGTGCGGTGCAGTTCGCCCACCTCTTCGTTGTATTTGAGCAACTCCCAGCCTTCATAGTAGTTGCTCAGCTCACCTGCTTTAAACGCAAACGGGAAGCCAACGGTGCACGGGTAGTCTGCCGTATCCATGGCGGCAACGATCAGGTTGTAGCCGCCCGGCTTCGTGCAGCGCTGCATATTGGCGATAAGACCAGGGATGGTGTTCGCTTCCAGGAACATCAGCACTACGGTGGAGAGGATAAAATCATACTCACCGTCGAAGCTCAGGTTGTTAAGATCTTTGATCGCAGTATGCAGCGTCGTCATCCCTTCTGCCGCTTTGATGCGCTCGATGTTATCAATACTCATCGGGTTTTTATCCCAGGCGGTCACCTCAAAGCCGTTGGCGGCCAGGTAAAGGCTATTGCGGCCATTTCCGCAGCCCAGATCCAGCGTTTTACCCGGTTTAACGATCTCCGCGCTGTACAGCACCTCAGAGTGGGTACGGGTTAAACCATATTTCTCTGTGAAGTAATTTTCATCGACAGCCATTATTTTTCCTCAGATTGCATAAGCAGTGCTTTATCAGTGCGCACCAGAAGTTTGCCCTGTATCAGCAGGATAAATGTACGAACCAATAGCATCCCAATGATGAGATTGGTAAAGATAAACAGCGGCACGGCAATGGCGTGGAAGAATCCAGACGAACTGCCGTGCCCCAGATGCAGCCCCGTAGTAGCCAGAGCCGACACGCCAAACGAAAAACTCCAGAAGGAGGCGTTAAACGGCTGAGACAAATACCACGGCAGCAGGCGCAGCATAAACAGCAACTGCAACAGGCCGTAGCCGAACAGCATTTTGGCGAAGGTATCGGCTTCCCCACCGTTGACGCTAAACCAGGCGCTACACGCCACCAACGCGGGCGCCAGCTGAATGCCTAAAGAGGTACGCTGCGCGGAGGGAAGCTCTCCGGCGCTGCGAAGACGCTGGAGGATCACCGGCTCCAGGCTGAGCCAGGAAAAGACGCCTGCGCCGAGGAAGACAAGCCCTGCGTCGTTGAATCCCAGAGCTCCGCACGCCATTGCGCTGATAAAATTATTCGCCACCGTTGGCAGATATAATCCCGGCGTGGTGGCCTCCTGCGGGTGCGTCCCCCGCCATAGCCCGGCGCTTTGCCAGGCAGCATAGGCAAGCTGCACCACCACACCCACACCGAACAGCACCAGCGATACCGGGCGGAACCAAGGTACAAAGCCAATGGCAACCAGCATGGTGGTGGCCGGAAAAAGGCTGACGAAGCTGCTCATCACCGGGTGGCGCATCTCTGCCAGCACGCTGCACGGGAAACGGATCGCTCTGGTGATAAAGGCCGCCGTCAGTAAAAACCAGCATGTAACCGCAAGAGCGACCAGAATCTCACCCGGCCAGCGCGTCACCGGCCACAGAGTGCTGGCGTATCGCCAGGCGAAGCCCATGCCGATGATGCCCAGCACCATGCCAAAATACCCCGCGGGAAGGTTAAGCACCTGTTGGGATTTGTTAAAGTTATTCATTAATTTGATTTTTTAAAATGTATTTTAAATGCCATTTTAAGAGGTTTCCGCTACGGATGCCAGCACAACGGAAAGCCGAAAGTTTGCTACGTTTAGTGGAGACGCTCACCTGGGATAACATGATGAACAAATACCGCCTTAGCGACGAGACCCGCCTCTGGCAGTGGAAAAACGGCGAGACAAGCCACTCAGCCACTCTGCGGCAGATTATCGCCACTGCGGATTTTAACGACGTGACGGCCGGCACGAAAGGCGGCTGGATTGACGACGAGAGTGCCCTCGCGCAGGACGGTGACTGCTGGATCTACGACGAGAACAGCGTGGTATTTGCGGGCGCGACAATATCGGATAACGCCCGTCTTACCCAGCCTTGCGTCGTGAGCCACCGTGCCTGCGTCGGCGGTAACAGCTGGCTGGACAATGCACAGGTGAGCCATGAGGCAAAAATAAGTGACAACGTCACTATTCAGCAATCTACCGTACGCGGCGAATGCCATATTTACGGTGATGCTCGCGTGATCCACAATAGCATAGTGGTTGCCGCGAAAGGCTTAACGCCCGACCAGGAACAGATCCTCAAAATTTATGACCGGGCCACGGTGAGCGAGTCGCGCATTGTGCATCAGGCGCAAATCTACGGCGACGCGCTGGTCAGCTATGCCTTTATCGAGCATCGAGCCGAAGTCTTCGACAGGGCCATCCTGGAGGGTAACGATCTCAACAACGTCTGGGTCTGTGACTGCGCCAAAGTGTACGGCAACGCGCGTCTTATTGCGGGCTTTGATGACGACGCTATCCCCACCGTGCGCTACAGCTCGCAGGTTGCAGAAAACGCCGTTATCGAAGGTAACTGCGTCATCAAGCATCACGTGCTGATCGGTGGAGAGGCGTGGCTGCGCGGTGGGCCGATTCTGATTGACGATAAAGTCGTTATTCAGGGGCGCGCGCGCATCAGTGGCGACGTGTTTATCGAACATCGGGTGGAGATTACCGACGATGCTGTGATTGAAGCCTTTATGGGCGAGAACATTCACCTGCGTGGGGAAAAGGCGATCAACGGCGATACGCGCATTACCCGCACGCCACTGCTTGGCGCGCTATAGCGGGAACAGTCTCGCGTAGGTATTTACATCATCATAACGGCCGTTCAGGTATTCGGCCTCCCGCAGGCACCCTTCGAGCATAAAACCGTTGCGCAGCGCAACAGCGTTGCTGCTGTGGTTATCCACCCGGCACTTAATCACAAAGCGGCGAACGGTCCCGAGTTCAACATAATGGCGCATAAACGCCTGCAACGACCGGGAGAGGATGCCCTTTCCCTGATGCGCTTCATCCAGCCAGTAGCCGATATAGCCCGTTTTGTTCGCGGGTTCAATGGCGTTGAACGACAGCACACCTGCCAGCGCATCGTCATGAAAAATTAAAAACATTTTGGCGTAGCCGCGCTGGTGCAGCATCTGGTTACTCTGCACGTTGCGGCGGGTATCCTCTTCGCTGCCCACGTGCTGCGCCCAGTCAAAGGCGGTTTGCAGGAAATTTTTGTTTTTGATGACGAGGCTGTGCAGGTCGGTGGTGTAACGCTCTTCGACGGATCGCAGTTCGATTTGCTGTGAAACGGGGATGATTTCTGAAGACATGGTGCCTCTCAATTGCCGGGTGGCGCTAACGCTTACCCGGCCTACAAATGCGTCCAGAGTAGGCCGGGTAAGGCGAAGCCGCCACCCGGCACAACCCCACAAACGTTAACGCATTATCCGGTCGTCAACGTAGTTACGCTTATCCGGCGCTGGCGGGAAATACTGATACAGCCAGGTTTCACTGATGGCATCGCCCTGACAGCGCAGGAACAGGCGCATATCCACCGGCTCGGTTGAATCCGAGGTTGGATACCAGTCAAACAGAATACGATACCCGTCAAACGGCTCAACGTAGAGGATCTCAACCTGCTTCGCTTCACCGCTGGAGAGCGTGATCACCGGCTCGATACCTTTTGGCGCAGCGGCCTTCAGGTCGCCTCCGACGAAATCAATGGCAAAGCGACGCGCCCACACTTTCGGGTAATTTTCGCCCGGTGCCCAGCCTTCCGGGAAGCCCCCCATACCGGTACGGGTGGCGAAAACGTTCGCCAGCGGAGAACGCACCGGCGGCTGCGCGCTCCAGTAAAGGCGGTATTTGAAGTCCAGCTCGTCCCCCGCTGCCACCGGCTTCTCCGGCTGCCAGAAGCAGACCACGTTATCCAGCGTTTCGCCCGTCGTTGGGATCTCCATCAGCCCTACAGCGCCTTTACCCCAGTCGTTACGCGGTTCAACCCACAGGCTTGGACGTTTGTTATACCAGCCCATCACATCCTGATAGTGAGAGAAATCGCGGTCAAGCTGCAGCAGGCCAAAGCCCTTAGGGTTCTTATCCATGTAGGCATTGAACTGCAGCTTCTGCGGGTTATTCAGCGGACGACAGATCCACTCCCCGTTGCCGCGCCACATCGCCAGGCGGTCGGAGTCGTGGATTTGCGGGTGAATGGTGTCGCACATGCGGCGCTCGTTATTGCCGCAGCTGAACATGCTGGTCATCGGCGCGATGCCCAACTGCTTGATGTCTTTACGCGCATAGAGATGGTTTTCCACCTCCATAATCACCTGGCTCTTCTCGCAGTGGATCACGAACTTATAGGCACCGGTGATGCTTGGGCTATCCAGCAGCGTGTAGACGGTAAAAGTGGTATCGCCAGGCTTAACGGTTTCAAACCAGAAGGAGGTGAAATCCGGGAACTCTTCCGGCGTGTCGGTAAAGGTATCCACCGCCAGACCGCGTGCGGAAAGGCCGTACTGATAGGTGTCATCCACCGCGCGGAAGTAGCTCGCACCGAGGAACGAGACGATATCGCGACGCGCAAGCTCGGGGGCTTTAAAGGCGCGGAAGCCCGCAAAACCGAGATCGCTCTGGCCTTCAAGCTGTTTCGTATCAACACCCGTGTCGCCGTAGCTGAACAGTTCAGGGCGGAAGTGGATCTCACGCGCCTGAGAGGTTGTCTGATCCAGCGAGAACATACGCACGCGGCGGCGGAAACCCATCCCCATATGGAAGAACTGCACGTCCAGCTGACGGCCTTCGATGTTATTCCACAGAGACTGTTTTTCGTCGTAGCGGATGGCGTTATACGCCTGCGGCGTCATGGTTGCCAGCGTCTCCGGCAGCGGACGCGGCGCGCCACCCCACGGGTTTTTCGCCAGGTCATGCGCCATGGATTGCAGTACGGAGAAGTCAAAACGACGGCTCTGGCCGTCTGCAATGTCAGAGTCAGCCGCGTAGGCCGCTTTGGAAAACAGGGAAGCAAGGCCAGATGTGCCGCTCAGGGCAGCCATTGCAAGCGAGCCTTTTAGAAAACGTCTGCGATTCATGCCTGGAAAAACGTCCTTATGGTCGTGTGAATGTGTTTCGCGCGCGGCGAAATGACGGCAAGAAAGAACGCACAGCCTAAACAAAAATGGTTAAGAATCCAATTGTTGGCCGGTGATTATATGAACAAAGTGAGAAATATTTTCTGTCGACCAGAACGGCCTGAAAGTGGTGTAAATAAGCGTAAATACAGGTGAATAAAAAAACCCCGGCTGGACATCAGCAGCCGGGGCCAACGAGGCGGTTATTTTACGCTGACATCGATACCCGGGAAGTACTTATCAGCGAGTTTAGCGATCGTGCCGTCGGCACGTACTTTATCAATCGCGGCATCAAGCTGCTTTTTGGTGGCCTCGTCACCCTTACGCAACCCAAAACCGATCCCACTGCCGAGGATGGTGTCGTCCGACACCGGTTTGCCGATAAAGCCAAACCCTTTACCCTGCGGCTTGCTGAGGAAACCTGCCTGCCCGGCCGCGGACATGACCAGAGAGGCGTCGATACGGCCATTCAGCAGATCGCCCCACGCCATATTCTGATCTTTATAAGACACCACGGTGACACCGTGTTTTTCCCAGTGCTCTTTCGCATAGGTTTCCTGAATGGACCCCTGCAGCACGCCAATGGTTTTCCCCTTCAGCCCTTCAGCCGTCGTGTCTACCGCCGTACCGGCTTTGCCGACCAGCTGCGACGGAATGCGGTAAATCGGCTGGGTAAAATCAATGCTTTTGCGGCGCTGCTCGGTGATGTTCATCGCCGAGTTAATGGCATCGAATTTTTTCGCCACCAGGCCCGGGATCAACGCATCAAATGAGGTTTCAACCCAGCTGCACTTCAGCGCTGCCGCTTTGCAGATAGCGTTGCCCAGCTCAACGTCGAACCCTTCCAGTTCACCAGACGCATTGCGGCTTTCAAACGGCGGATATTCCGCCTCAAGGCCGTAACGTAACTCGGTGGCAGCGAAGGAAGAAAACGTACACAGCAATCCCATGCCGACTATTAACGCGCGTAATTTCATCTCACACTCCTCAGCGTGGTTTAACCCGACACAGGGCTTGGGCACCTGCCCGTAACGTCGCCTCATCTTTCGCAAAAGAGAGACGAATCAATTTATTATCCGTGCCGTCCGCGTAAAACGCCGACAGCGGAATGGTGGCCACGCCACACTCAACGATCAGCCGTTTGACCATCTCGCTGTCGCGCTCGTCGCTGAAATGGCTGTAATCCGCCAGCAGGAAGAACGATCCGGCACTTGGCAGCAGTCGGAACGGTGATTCCGCCAGCAAACTTTGCAGCAGGTCGCGCTTGCGTTGATAGAACGCAGAGAGCGACAGCCAGGTGTGCGGATCGACCATGTGTTCAGCAAACGCGTGCTGCATTGGCGTATCGGCAGAAAACATTAAAAATTGATGGACTTTACAAATCTCGTCCATCAGCACCGCCGGGGCAACACAGTAACCCACTCGCCAGCCGGTGACGTGATAGGTTTTTCCGAACGATGAGATAATCACGCTGCGCTCCGCCAGCTGCGGATGCGTCGCCATGCCGTGGTGCGGCTCGCCGTCAAAAACGACGTGCTCGTACACTTCGTCAGACAAAATAATGATGTCGGTATTACGGGTCACCGCCACCAGCTGTTGCAAATCGTTCGCTGAGAAGACCTGACCACTCGGATTATGCGGCGTGTTGATGATGATCATACGCGTGCGCGGCGTAATCGCGGCGCGAACCTCGTCCCAGTTAACGGCAAAATCCGGAACGGTCAGCTTAATGGCAACGGGTGTCGCCCCCTGCAACCGCACTATCGGCGCGTAGCTGTCAAATGACGGTTCGAAGTAAATCACCTCATCGCCAGGATGGACCAGCCCGCTGATGGCCGAGTAGAGCCCTTCACTGGCGCTGGCAGTTACAAGCACTTCACTGCCGGGGTCATACCGGGTGCCGTAAAGCGTGGCAATCTTTTCCGCAATGCGTTCTTTCAGGGAGGTCAGACCCGTCATTGCCGCGTACTGGTTATGCCCCGCCTCCATGGCGCGGGTGACACCGGCGATAAGCTTTGGGTCGCAGGAAAAATTGGGCGCGCCCTGAGAAAGGTTGATGGCGTTATGCTGTGCAGAAAGCTGCCCGATAACGGTAAAAATCGTGGTCCCCACGTCAGGCAATTTTGAACGGGTTTGCACCGGTGTCTGTAAAGTCATCCTCTGTCCCTTCTCATTGTTGTTGCATAACTATTCAAACAATAACTCTGCTATCGGGACAATCGAATTGTTGTCATAATAGCCATGAGAAAAACGCATAGCTGAGGTGTAGTATGTCGCGCCGTTCATTCCCGCTTAATGCCATCGACGCCTTTTTGATCACCGCGCGTCATCTGAACCTTACCCATGCGGCGCAGGAGCTTTGCCTGACGCAAGGTGCCGTGAGCCGCAAAATTGCCTCACTCGAAGCGTGGTTTGGCTTTCCCCTGTTCGAACGCCATGCGCGCGGGCTGCGGCTCTCTCCCCAGGGCAGCGCCCTGCTTCCTGAAATGCAATCGGCCTTTACGCAGTTATTGAACGTTGCGGATCGGGCGCGGGCGCACCAGACCGTCATTCGCCTGAAAGCGCCGACCTGCGCCATGCGCTGGCTAATTCCCCGGCTGCTGGACGTGGAGCGCGAACAGCCGGATCTGCAAATTGCGTTGACCACCACGACCGATCACAACGTCAATTTCAAAACCGAATCTTACGATGCCGCCATTGTTTTCGGCACCCACATGAGCGCGGGCGATTTGCTGTTTGAAGAAGCGCTGACACCGGTGCTTAGCCCACTCCGGGCAGGCGCAACGCTGGGCGCCTTGACTTTTCTTCATCCGACAAGAGATAAAACCGACTGGTCATTGTGGCTGGCGAAACAGGAAAGCCCGGCGTTTGTTATGCACAAAAATCAACACTTCGACACCATGGATCTCGCTATTACTGCTGCCATTCAGGGACTCGGCGTCGCCATTGCTGACGAAACGCTGGTGGCGGAAGATGTTCGCGCAGGAAGGCTGTTGCGGCCTTATGAGACAAGCATAAAAACCGGCGCGAGCTACCGGCTGGTGCTGCGCGAAACACCAGGCGAGGAAAATTGTCTGGCGGCGTTTCGCGCCTGTTTGCTTAATCGAGGCTGACGTGGTGCTTCATTACCCGTTTGAAGAGACTCATGCGGGTGCGCATAAAGCGGTTTTCAAGCCTGAAACCTGCATGTTTATTCACTCCAATACGCAACAATACGTCGCGCCCTTTGCGACAGGCGGGCCAGTGCACCGGTCCGGATAAGTTGTCCTGCGCCCCGGCCTCACGCGCGAAGCTCACCCAGTAATCCGCGACCTGGGCAGCAAACTGCAGATCGCGTTCGTTCACGTACTGACGAGAAGGTTCCACCTGACCCAGGGTATCGAACACGTAAGGCACTTCATTGCCGTGCCAGGCACCGTTGATATAGGTGCCATGTTCCGCTTCCGCGACATAATCAAACCAGTAGCGCCAGCACAGTCCGCCCACACGCTGCTGAGCCTGCATCGCCACATAGCCCATCGTGGTAAAGGCCATATCACGGCACACCTGTCTGCCCAGCTCTTCATCCCCCTTCACGCCCGGATAGAGCAGCTTAATTAGCCCCAGGCCAAAGCGTCGTTCCTGGCGAAGCTTCTGAATTTGCCCGGCAAGATCCACGCCAAACACCGCCATCACGCTGGCTTCATCGCTGTTCGAACCAATCATTAGCGGAACGGGATGCTGTCGCGCGGCAAAGAACACATCCAGCATCGCTTCCGGCAGGACGCAATCCCCAACGACGGGCGCAGGCGCAACGTTCAGCGGTGACGTGAGCGGCCAGAAGGCCTCAGGCGGCAGCGCGCGCAACTGCCCGGCGGTGGCCTTCTCCAGCCCAAAATGCGTTGCTATCGCTTCCCCTTTTTGCAGGGCTTTCTCGCGCGGCGTATCCGGTAAGGTGTACCCGCTTTGCACGATCGCTTTATGGAACAATCCTTCCGCCAGCGGCGATGCCATCAGCGACAACACGCTGCGCGCGCCCGCAGATTCACCAAACAGCGTCACGCAGTTCGGATCCCCGCCAAATGCGGCAATGTTATCCCGCACCCACTCCAGCGCGGCGATCTGGTCAAGTAACGCAAAGTTATGCACCACGCGGCTTTCTTCACCTTCCAGCGCCGGATGCGCGAAAAAGCCGAGATGACCCAGACGGTAGTTGATCGTCACAACCACCACGCCGCGCGATGCCAGCGCTTTGCCGTTGTATGGCGGCAGGCTACCCGCGCCAATCGTGAACCCGCCGCCGTGCAGCCAGACCATGACAGGAAGCAGCCCGGCCCGATCGACGGGAGACCAGACGTTAAGATAGAGACAATCTTCCGAGAACTGGCCGGGATCGCCGCCGCCCAGCTCTTTGCAGTACTCAATGCTTTGCCAGCTTGAGGGCGAAAACGTCGTTGCCTGCCGTTCGCCCTCCCAGCTTTCCGGCGGACGCGGAGAGCGCCAGCGCCAGTCGCCCACGGGCGGTGCAGCGTAGGGGATCCCATACCACGCATGAATATTGTTGTCTGTAAAACCAGTCAGTGCGCCCTGGCGCGTTTCAACCACAGGGGCGGAGGGATTTTGCATAACCACCTTCTTTTTCCATCACACCCCTGCAGAGTAACGATTTCAGAGCAAACCGCAACGCTGTTTGCTGCGCGCTTCCGCCTCCTGATAGAGCGTGAATTCGTCATATACCGTACAGCCCAGCGCCGCTTCAAAGGCCTCGCGGCTGGCATTTCCCTGACCGCGCGCCTGCGTTTCATTTCCGAGGTTGGACTGGAAAATACCCGCCGCGCTAACCGGCAGAAAATCTTCATACGTTATAGGTTGAGCAACCACCCAGCCGCGTTCGATCAGCGGCTGCGGATCGTCTCCCGGTCGAAACGCGTGGCGATGCGCTTCACCCGCTGGCGTCAGGCGATAGCGGAAATAGGCCAGCTCCTGACGGCGCAGGAACATTTCGCTGTCCGGAAATGCGCTAAACACCTCGCGCAGATGCAGCTGGTGCGTAAGGTTATCTTTACCGGTACCGGCCTGGCTTAACAGACTGTCGTACAGCTCGCGACCTTTCGGCGTCAGCGCAACGCCACGCTGTTCAATTTCACCGAAGCGTGCGGTATGCGTTCCCTTATGTTCCCCAGCGAAAAGAACCGGTTCTTCCAGCGCCTTAAAGCTGGTCTGACGCAGCAGGATCGGCACCTCACGGCGCGGCGGCCCTTCAATCAGGATTTTTGGCTCAATGCCGTACTTCGGCATCAGCTCCTGCACCCGGTCGATATCCAGCGTGCGTGGGGTCAGATGGTTAATGTGGCAACCGAGGAAGCACACCACGTCGGCAATCAGCTTATGTTCTTTGCTCAGCGCCAGATAGGTTTCCTGGTCGACCGTTGCGTGGCTATGCCAGCGGAATGTTTCCAGCGCTTCCTGAACAAACTCGCGCGCCTGCGTTTCAGTGAATGCGCCTTCTGACTCATGCAGCGCGATCAGTTCCAGGCAACGCGGCGTGAAAATGTTCCGCTGGGCGAGGATCCCGGCGGCACGTTCGCGCAGCTCAACATTTTCAATCAGCTCCAGGCGCAGCAGCGAGGTAAAAATACGAAACGGATTACGACACAGCGCCGCATCGTCCACCGGGCGGAACGCCGTGGAATGGACAGGCACCGCCGCCTGTGAGAGATCGTAATAGCTGACCGGATACATTCCCATAATGGCGAACATGCGGCGCAAGGTGGACAGTTCCCGCGCGGTGCCGACGCGAATTGCGCCGTGACGTTCGACATTCAGGCGCGCGAGTTCATCCGCGTTCGCCAGCTGTTCATGTAAGAGTGGATTATTTTCAAGAACCGCCAGGTTAACGTCCGCCACCAGTTCCAGCAAGGTGCCGTACTGCGGAACTTCCTGCTGGTACATCGCCGACATAGCCTGCGAAAAGTGTTCCCGAATATCATCAGCCGTGATGGTGTTCGCCATGATGTCATGCCTCCAGTGAATATTACCTGGAGTGTAGAGAAGCCCGTTCCTTCCGGCGGGAAGAATTTACGAATTGTGATCCAGGCAGACGAGTGGTCAAAGCCTGTCCATTACTAAAAACAGGTTGTAACTCAAACAGATCAAATGTTAAAAATATTTTGCTATCAAGTTATCAAAATCAAACAACTTAACTTGTCACCCGCATCTCTCTGTTTTTAACATCGCCTATGGAAAAAAATGGTCTGTTCAATCAGCGCATACGCTTGCGCCATTTGCATACATTTGTGGCCGTCGCTCAACAGGGAACGCTGGGGCGAGCGGCTGAAACCCTTAACCTGAGTCAACCTGCACTTTCAAAAACCCTGAACGAGCTGGAACAGCTTACCGGAACGCGGCTCTTCGATCGCGGTCGTCTGGGCGCACAGCTCACGATCGTGGGTGAGCAATTTCTGACGCACGCGGTAAAAGTGCTGGATGCCCTCAACACCGCAGGCCAGGCGTTGAACCGGAAAGAGGAACCTGCCAGCGATATCGTGCGCGTGGGCGCGCTTCCTACCGCGGCGCTGGGCATTTTACCCGCGGTGATTGGTCAGTTTCACAAGCTGCAAAAGCACGCCACGATTCAGGTCGCCACCATGAATAACACGATGCTGCTTGCCGGGCTGAAAGCGGGCGAGCTGGATCTGGGTATTGGCAGAATGTCCGATCCGGAACTGATGAGCGGCCTCAATTACGAGCTCTTGTTCCTGGAATCACTCAAGCTGGTTGTCCGTCCCGATCACCCGCTGTTGCAGGACACCGTGACCCTGAGCCGCGTCATGGAGTGGCCGGTTGTTGTGTCACCAAAAGGTACGGTTCCGCGTCAGAATGCCGAAACGCTACTCGAAATGCAGGGGTGCACGCTCCCGTCGGGCTGCATTGAAACCCTGTCAGCCTCTCTTTCGCGCCAGCTTACCGTGGACTATGACTACGTCTGGTTCGTCCCCTCAGGTGCTGTCAAAGACGATTTACGCCGTGGCACCCTGACCGCACTCCCGGTGACCTCGCCGGGAGCCGGGGAACCTATTGGGATCCTGACCCGTGTTGATGCCCCGCTCTCATCAGGCGCACAAGCGCTGTTAAGCGCGATCCGCAAGTCCATGCCAGCCTGATGTCCCTGCCCTGACCCGCCGTCCGGGCGGGTTTACCTTCTCCTGGGCAAATAATGCGAAATCATTCATTAACAATTGCGTAAAACAATTTAACAGTTTTATCATAGCCGCGAATTCACCAAATGGTTCGCACACGAATTTATACGAGTGAATTTCACGCTATTCAAACGGTAAAAACATCATAACGCCCGTCCTGCATGACCCAATTGGTACAGATGCGCACAGCACACCAGACGGGCGGGCGTGTTTAAGGAGATAGACATGGCATTTGGCAGCGCGCCACGCGGGTTACCTCGTATCCTGCAGTGGCTCCTTGTCGGACTGATGATGCTCATCGGTCTGGCAGTCGGCGGGCTGGGCTTGAAGCTCGCTACAGTGGGCGGAAGCCTGTACTTCCTGATCATGGGGGCGGTGATGGTAATTGCTGCCATCCTGATATTCACTAACCGCACCAGCGGCATGGTGCTGTATGGTATCGCGTTTATCGCCTCGTTATTCTGGGCGGTAAGCGATGCAGGCTGGGATTTTTGGCCGCTCTTCTCCCGCCTCTTCACCTTCGCCGTGCTGGCGTTCCTGTGTGCGATTGTGTGGCCCTTCCTGCGCGCCGCGAATACCCGTGAGCCGGTTAACAAAGCGCCCGCTTTTGGCATTGCCGCCGTGCTGGCCGTGGTCATGCTGGTCAGCCTGGGCTGGATGTTTAAGCCGCAGACGCTGGTTGCCGCGAATGAATCGGTGCCGGTAAAACCTGTCGCCGAAGGCGAGCAGCAGAAAAACTGGGCGCACTGGGGGAACACGACCCACGGCGATCGCTTTGCCGCGCTGGACCAGATTAACAAGCAAAACGTCAGCGATCTGAAAGTCGCCTGGGTTGCACACACCGGGGATATCCCGCAGAGCAACGGCTCGGGCGCGGAGGATCAGAACACCCCGTTACAGATTGGCGACACGCTGTATGTCTGTACGCCGTACAGCAAAGTGCTGGCGCTGGACGTAGATTCCGGTAAAGAAAAATGGCGTTACGATTCTAAAGCTACGGCCCCTAACTGGCAGCGCTGCCGCGGTCTGGGCTATTTTGAAGATAGCTCAAGCGTGACAGCCTCACAGACGGAGACACAGCCTGCGGCATGCCCTCGCCGTCTGTTCCTGCCGACTACCGATGCCCGCCTGATTGCCATCAATGCGGATAACGGCAAGGTCTGCGAAGACTTCGGCGACCACGGCACCGTGGATCTGAGCGTCGGTATGGGCGAGATCAAGCCCGGGTATTATCAGCAGACCTCCACGCCGCTGGTGGCCGGGAATGTCGTTGTCGTCGGCGGTCGCGTCGCGGATAACTTCTCCACCGGCGAACCGCCGGGCGTAGTGCGCGCATACGACGTTCACACCGGCAAGCTGGCCTGGGCGTGGGATCCGGGTAATCCGAACCTCACCGGCCTGCCGCCGGAAGGCCAGACCTACACGCGCGGCACGCCGAACGTCTGGTCAGCCATGTCTTATGATGCAAAACTCAATCTGATTTATCTGCCAACCGGCAACGCCACCCCAGACTTCTGGGCGGGTGAACGTACCGCGCTCGACGACAAATACAGCTCCTCCATCGTGGCCGTCGATGCAACGACCGGTCAGGTGCGCTGGCATTTCCAGACCACCCACCACGATCTGTGGGACTTTGACCTGCCTTCCCAGCCGCTGCTGTACGATCTCCCTGACGGTAAAGGCGGCACCACGCCGGTGCTGGTGCAGACCAGCAAACAGGGCATGATTTTCATGCTTAACCGCGAAACCGGTAAGCCGGTGGCGAAGGTAGAAGAACGTCCCGTTCCGGCGGGTAACGTTGAGGGGGAACGCTACTCTCCAACCCAGCCGTATTCCGTGGGCATGCCGATGATTGGCAACCAGACGCTGACCGAATCCGACATGTGGGGAGCGACGCCTGTTGACCTGCTACTGTGCCGTATTCAGTTTAAAGAGATGCGTCATCAGGGCGTCTTCACCCCACCGGGTCTGGACCGTTCCCTGCAGTTCCCGGGCTCCCTCGGCGGGATGAACTGGGGCAGCGTATCAGTTGACCCGAACAATGGCCTGATGTTCGTCAACGATATGCGTCTGGGTCTGGCGAACTATATGGTTCCTCGCGCGAATGTTGCGAAAAATGCCAGCGGCATTGAGATGGGGATTGTCCCCATGGACGGCACGCCGTTCGGCGCGATGCGTGAGCGCTTCCTGTCGCCGCTGGGTATTCCGTGCCAGAAACCGCCGTTTGGCACCATGTCAGCGGTCGATCTGAAATCCGGCAAGCTGGTGTGGCAGGTTCCTGTCGGCACAGTGGAAGATACCGGTCCGCTGGGTATTCGTATGCATATGCCAATCCCGATCGGCATGCCAACCCTTGGCGCATCGCTCTCCACGCAGTCTGGCCTGCTGTTCTTCGCCGGTACTCAGGATTTCTACCTGCGCGCGTTTGATACCGCCACCGGGAAAGAGATCTGGAAAGACCGTCTGCCGGTAGGCAGCCAGTCCGGGCCGATGACCTACGTTTCACCGAAAACGGGTAAGCAGTACATCATCATTAATGCAGGCGGAGCACGTCAGTCGCCGGATCGCGGTGATTACGTTATCGCGTATGCGTTACCCGATAAGAAGTAACAGATGAAAAAGGGACCGAAAGGTCCCTTTTTTTGCCCGGTGGCGCTGCGCTTACGCGGGCCTACTGACACGTTTTTTGTAGGTCGGGTAAGCGCAGCGCCACCCGACAAACCCGCAACTCAGAACGTCTCCCAGTTATCCCCGGAAACCGTAGCCGCTGGGCGCAACGGCACACCCTTCGCCACTGGCGCAGACGCTACCACACGCCCCGCCGTTGCCCCGTTCAGCCGAAATGCCCCTACTGCTTCTGTCAGACGCGCACCCTGTTCTTCCAGCGATGCCGCGGCCGCTGAGGCTTCTTCCACCAGCGAGGCGTTTTGCTGGGTGACTTTATCCATCTCAGAAATGGCCTGGCTCACCTGGACAATGCCACGGCTCTGCTCGTCGGAGGCGGCAGCAATTTCCAGCATGATATCGGTGACGCGCTTCACCGCCTCGACGATTTCATTCATGGTGTTCCCCGCCGCGACCACTTCACCCGACCCCTGGTCAATCAGGGTCACCGACTCGTTGATCAGGCTTTCAATCTCTTTCGCGGCGTTGGCGCTGCGGCTTGCCAGCGTGCGCACTTCACTCGCCACCACCGCAAAGCCTCGTCCCTGTTCGCCTGCACGCGCCGCTTCAACGGCAGCGTTCAGCGCCAGAATGTTGGTCTGGAAGGCAATGCTGTTAATCACGGCGGTAATTTCTGAAATTTTCTTCGAACTGGTCGAGATATTGCCCATCGTTTTCACCACGCCGGACACCATCTGGCCGCCGCGACTGGCTTTGCCGGAAGCATCTTTCGCCAGTTTGCTGGCATGATGGGCGTTATCGGCATTCTGTTTCACCGTTGCGGTCAACTGCTCCATGCTGGCGGCGGTCTGCTCAATCGCGGCTGCCTGCTGTTCGGTACGAGAAGAGAGGTCGGTATTCCCTGCAGAGATCTCGCTGGTGCCGCGATAAATCTCTTCTGCCCCCTGGCGCACGGTGCCTACGGTGTTCACCAGCGAATGCTGCATGGTTTGCAGATCCCGCGTCAGGCGACCGATTTCGCTCCGGCTTGTCGGATCGTCCGGCATGGTTAAATCACCTTTCGCGATATTCTCAATGCGGGTGGCTGCACGCTGAAGCGGGTTAATCACCGTCCGGCGCAGCACCACAAAGGTCATGGCCGTTAACACCAGCGCCAGCGCAAACGCGCCGACCATAAACATCAGCCCTAGCTGTGTACGGGTGTGGGCCTGAGCGGTTAGCGCGCTGGCACGATCGGTACGGATTTTGATGGCCTTCAGCAGGACGGCGTTGTAGGCGTCATCCAGCGGACGCGCGGTTTCGTTTTCATGATTGATGATCGCCTCAAACATGCCGTTTTTGGCAAATTTCACCATCGGCTGCAGCCCCGCAATATAGGCGTCATAGCGTGCTTTCAGCTCAGCATCCAGCGCTTCGTCCGCAGAGGTGCGCACGGCGCGATTCATATAGGCGGTAAAGCTTGACTGCGATTGCTTGATGCGCGTTTCCGCCTCGCTGATGTTTTGCTTCATCGCCTCCATTTCCGCGATACGGCTGGCCGCACCGGCATGGATCATATTGATTCGCGCGGTACGTAAATGGTTGGAGCTGTTCGAAAGCCCCATACGCACCTGAATTTCTGCTGTGACATCCTGCTGATCGGTATCAGCCTGCAACAGGAAATACCCCGCCAGACCTGCGCTCAAGGCAAACAGAAGAATAATGCCACCGAGAATGGAGGAAAACAGCGGAACCAGCCTGATGTGATGCAAGAAGCCCAGCTTGCGCTGCGCCTGCATCGAAGTTGTGTTGTCCATGACCGTCGACTCTCTTATAGGTAAGATGCGTAAAAACACGCCTGTTAGATAGTCATCGGCACGGCAGGGATTTAGATTACGGCTAAAAACGCCGCACTGGTCACACTTTAGAGAAGATTATTAAAGAAACGCCAGCGGCGAAAAACCGCTGGCAGAAGAGTTACTTGTCGCCGAAATGAATGACGGTACGAATGGATTTACCTTCATGCATCAGATCGAAGGCTTCGTTGATCTGCTCCAGCGGCAAACGGTGCGTAATGAACGGATCCAGCTGAATTTTGCCGACCATCGCATCTTCAACCATTCCCGGCAGCTGAGTACGCCCTTTCACGCCGCCAAACGCCGAACCGCGCCATACGCGACCGGTCACCAGCTGGAATGGACGCGTTTTGATCTCCTGACCCGCACCCGCCACGCCGATGATGATGCTTTCGCCCCAGCCTTTGTGGCAGCACTCGAGCGCGGAACGCATGACGTTCACGTTGCCAATACACTCGAAGCTAAAATCAACGCCGCCGTCGGTGAGCTCAACAATCACGTCCTGCACCGGCTTTTCGTAATCTTTCGGGTTCACGAAATCGGTCGCGCCCATTTCACCCGCCAGTTTGAATTTCTCCGGATTGGTGTCGACAGCAATGATACGGCCTGCTTTCGCCTGCACCGCGCCCTGGATCACCGCCAGACCAATCCCACCGAGACCGAACACCGCAACGGTATCGCCTTCTTTCACTTTCGCCGTGTTGTGTACCGCACCGATACCGGTGGTCACGCCGCAGCCCAGCAGGCAGACTTTATCCAGCGGCGCCTGCGGGTTGACCTTCGCCAGTGAAATTTCCGCACAGACGGTGTACTCGCTAAACGTGCTGGTGCCCATGTAGTGATAAATCGGCTCGCCGTTGTAGGAGAAACGCGTAGTACCGTCCGGCATCAGGCCTTTGCCCTGGGTGGCGCGAACGGCCTGACAGAGGTTGGTTTTGCCAGATTTACAGAACTTACACTCGCCGCATTCTGCGGTGTAGAGAGGAATAACATGATCGCCCGGCTTCAGGCTGGTCACGCCCTCACCCACTTCAACCACGATACCGCCACCTTCGTGGCCAAGCACCGCCGGGAAAACGCCTTCAGGATCGTCACCGGACAGCGTAAACGCATCGGTATGGCACACGCCGGTATGGGTGATTTTGATCAGCACTTCGCCTTTCTTTGGCGGTGCAACGTCGATTTCAACGATTTTTAACGGCTGGCCTGGACCAAATGCGACGGCTGCGCGTGATTTCATAATGACTTCCCTTATGTGATGTCTGTGGGTTTATTTTAGATAAGAGCGCAGCAAATGGCCGACTTCCGCCATCCGAACTGCCCGCTGATCCGGGGTAGTCTCCCCCGTCACCAGCTCATCTTTGAGGTGAATTTCGACCATTTCGCCCATCAGGCCATTGGCAGCGCCGCGCACGGCGGCGATTTGCTGCAAAATGGCAAGGCAGGGATCGCCCGATTCCAGCGCACGTTCCAGGGCATCAACCTGGCCCCGAATGCGACGGACGCGCGTGAGAATGCGTTTTTTATCTTCGGGTGAATGCGGCATACGCCCTCCGTTAAGATACTATAGGGGGGTATTGTATTCACCTTATCTTATAAATGTAAACTTACTTTTAACGTGAAATTTAATAAGCAAAACCTTATGTAAACAAATGTAATTAGTGAATCATAATCATTGAAATCAATATTCATGCCCACATTTCTTACTCTGCCAAACTACCCGGGCGACAGACGGTTATGGTGGCTCGCTTCATATCCCTAAAAGGAAACCGGATATGAAAAAGCCACGTCGAAACCAGAACTCAACCCACCGTAGTAAAAGTAAAGAGATTGCATGTAATTCTGCAGGCAGGAGAAGAGAAACCTCTAAACACTCGATTTCATCGAAGCAAGTTTTTACCAAAATGGTAACCATTGCCTCCTTGATTGATCGGGGTTACAGACTCTTTTGTTACTGCCAGGAGAATGGCTACATTCCATCTGGTGAAGGAATTTGGCGTGTAATCAAGGAGGCGGTTAGCGCATTAGCTTAATTATTCGGCACTTTTATAACTTTCTTCCAATTGGAGGCATTTATGAATAAAACGCCATTTAACGCAGTTTACTGCTCATCTAACTAACCTCTGTCAACATAGGGGAAGCACCACCAGCTTCCTCTATTTAAACAAAAGCCATTGGCAGTTATGGCTTCTGTCAGGGTAGAAAAGGATTTGTGATTGAACCACTTTTTGTTAGTGACAAAACGCGATGGAAAAACCGAACGTATTAACCTGGACAAGATAAACAGAGTTCTTGACTGGGCAGCTGAAGGTTTGTCTAACGTGAAGGTATCAAGGATTGAACGCGGGCATTTTCCCATCTCGACACGGGCTATTGCATCTGCTGTCAAACAGTCCTTAGAGTCGCTTGCAGAGTACTTAGTGGTTCCAACGATTATTGGCGACATTAAAAGCGGGCATTTGACATATCTGACGCCATCAATGCGACCGCTACGGAAGTTGTTTGTAAAACTGCTGAATGAGGTGTGCAAACTACCTCGCTCCCCTCCATTTAAAATAATCCGCTTTAATTTTATTCACGAGTTCCCGGAATATAAACTGCAAACGGATATCTATCTGCCCAATGTTAATCATACCCCAATTGTGCCGGATGGCACTGCGCTTATCCGGCCTATGGTCCCCTGCCAGTCTGCGCCAGCATTTGCAACTCTTCCTTAAGCCATCGGGTCGCGCCTCGCTGGCCGCTGCGTTTATGCGAGTAAATTTTCACTTCAAACGTACGTATCGAAAACGGTAAAGGAAAAATCCTCAGGTCAGCTGCCGCAGCCAGCTTCTCAGCGGCAAAACGGGGGATCGCCATCAGCAGATCACTTTCCGCGACGATAAAGGGCGCGCTGAGCATCGACGGCGTTTTGATCGCGATTTGCCGGGTATAGCCCAGTTGTTCGAGCCGCACGTCCAGAACGCCTTGCTTCTCATTCCATGGCGTCACCACCAGGTGTCGGGCTGCAAGATAATCCTCCAGCGTCAGACGCGTCCGGCGCGCATTGCTGATGACCACATACTCATCTTCAAACCAGTCGATCTCTTCCAGTTCAGGGTGCCGGGTATCATCCTGAGTGCTGAACCCCAGCGCGAGATCCACTTCACCTGCCAGCAGTTCCGTCAGCGCCGGGCTGTGCGGCAGATAGCGTAATTCGAAACGCAAACCCGGGGCAGCAAGCTGCAGTTTGTGCATCAGCACGGGGAAAATGCACAGCGCGGTAAAGTCCGTAATCCCAATTTGTAAGCTTTCGGTACTGCTGGCCGGGTCAAACTCCGGCTGCGGGGTCAGCTCATGATTCAGGAACGACAATGCGGAAGCAATTGAAGGCGCAAGCTGAGTGGCATACACGCTGGGGGACATGCGATGCCCTTCCCGAAAAAAAAGCGGGTCATTAAGGGTAATGCGCAAACGCGACAGCGCATGGCTCAGCGCCGATGTGCTCATCGCCAGCTCATCGGCGGCCCGCCGAACGGAACGGTGTCGGTAAATCGCGTCGAAAACGGGCAGCAGGTTTAAATCAAGGCGTCTCAGTGCCGGATGCATAATATTCATCATTTGTTGATTTCATTGCACTTAATTCTTCGGACAATACTCCGTATGCTTAACGCCATCAATCGAAATACAGGCTAAAAAAACAGGAAAAACAATGAGCATAACCATTCGTCAGGCCCGTCCCGAAGATGCGACGGCAATTTACGCCATGATCTACGAGCTCGCGGTGTATGAAAAAGCGCCGGAAGAAGTCGTGACCACGCCAGAGGAGATCCGGGAAACGCTCTTTGGCACCGGCAGTCAAACCGAAGCGTTGATCGCGGAATATGAAGGTAAGATCGCCGGCTATGCCGTGTTCTTCACCAGCTATTCTACCTGGCTAGGACGCAACGGTATTTACATGGAAGACCTGTACGTTTCCCCGGATTATCGTGGAAAAGGCGCGGGAAGAGCGCTGCTGAAACATATCGCGCAGCTCGCGGTAAAACGGCAGTGCGGCCGCCTTGAATGGAGCGTGCTGGACTGGAACCAGCCCGCCATTGATTTTTACCTGAGCATAGGCGCGCTGCCGCAGTCTGAATGGGTTCGCTATCGTCTTGATGGCGAAGCGCTGCTGAGTTTTGCCGAATAACAGCGTCTCTCTGTGCGAGTCACACGCACAGAGATATATCCGAAAACAGCCCTGCCAGGGGCCGAAATAAACCTTTTGTCTCTCACATCGGCAAAGAGCGGCTATCCTTTAATTACTCACTAAAGGAGGTAAACATGTCTGATATCAATGCCGATAAAAACACCCAGTTCGCTGAAGACAAAGCCAAAAATAAGCTTGATGAACTGGCAGGTTCAGCGCAGCAGCAGTTTGGTGAATTCGTAGATTCACCAAAGCATCAGGTCAAAGGTGCGGCGAGAAAATATGCCGCGCAGGCCAGTGATGCCGTTTCTGACGTAACGGAGGCGGTTAAGAATAATCCCCTGACCGGGCTCATTGCCGCCGGTGCTGTGGGTATTGTTCTCGGCCTGCTGCTGGGGAGAAAATAATAAAGGCCCTCCGGGGCTTTATTTTCTAGCTAAACATTCTTACCATCCTGTCTAATTCTTCCTCTTTCACAGCCCGTGACAGATAATAGCCCTGGAAGCTTTTCACCCCCAGCTCAACTAATTTTTCAAACTTCTCTTCACTGTCAACGCCCTCTGCGATGCAATCCGTTCCGGTCATGTCGCTATAAATTTGTATCGCTTTAATAAGATGGTAGTCATTATCATTTGCCACAAAATGTTCGACGATATCCCGGTCTAGCTTCAGCCCGTCAAAATGCACCTGCCTGACGGGGAACAGGGTGTGATGGTTGGAGAAGCAGTCGTCCAAAAATAATCTACACCCCGTGTTCCGCAGGAGACGCATGGTTTCAGGGATCCTGCTGTCCTTCATCACATCAATGCTTTCCGCAAATTCAAACACTAGCTTTTCCGCCCACTGCGGTTTGAGCAGCATGCCGGTGGCCTTCCTGGCCATATCCGGCAAGGCATTCCCGGAGGCCAGACGAGGTGGAATATTCACGGAAAAATAAAACTTCCCATTATATTTATTAATTCCACATACGGCAGCATGGATGACCAGCGCCGTAATTTTTAACCATATTTCATGATGTGAGATATCATTAAGGAAGCTGGCGGGCTTAACAATTTTACCGTTTTTATTCCAGCGAATAAGTATCTCAAAGCCTACCCCTTTTTTATCACGATCGGTAATGATCTGATACGCTGGAAATATTTCTCTTTTCAACAGTGCGTTATAGATATCGACTTCTTTATCGGTGAATCCTTCATTTTTATTGGGCAGGACGTCACGGTTTTCCACTCTGAAATTGTGCGGATCGTTTAGCCATTGTCTAATCACATGTAATTTATTCATCCCTTCTTTACGGTGAGTATAAATAGTTTTATTAGACAACCCCGCCCTTTCGCACTGCTCTTTCACGGACATCCCTCGGTAGAAACGTAATAAAACATCAATCTCTCTTTTTGTTAAACCTTTTATTTTCGCTTGGTTGGCGGATGCCATATATTGACTGCGTAATAAGCGCGATCGTTCCTTAAGATTTTCGCCGAGAATATTGAGGCTGGATGCCAAATCAGCAACGCTGGATATGCGAACCAATGACAATTGCTGGCTATTATTTAAAAGACTTCTCAGCGTATAATAGAGCCAACCATCGGGGATGTCACCATACAGGGTTACGCGTCGAATAACGGGCAGCGCGTTCAGCACTGATGCCAGCCGCTTCAGGCTGGCAAGAAGTTCCACAACGCCCTTCCCAAGAAATACTGAAATGCTAGCATGCTGATTTTTAACGACATCTTCAAGATCTCGTTGGCACACCTCATCTTCCTCAAAGTGTATAAGTGAGGCGTTTATCCCATACTGTTTGAGCAGCAGACAATATCCCTGAAATGTGAAACAGCAGGTTGAGATGACAAATTTTTGCTCATCACAAGCAGCATTTCTGAGAGACGTTTTTTGAGTCATAACCTGCTCCTTGGCACGAAAGCGCCAATCTCATTTTTTATAAATGCAAAAAACTGAACACACCTGGCTTGAATAATGATTTTACAGCACCCCGAGTGGTTAAGATATCGTTATCGACGCCATTGACCGGAACATCTTTGCGTTAATCACCCACCCATCATCATGACTGCAAATATATCTTTCTTTTCAAATAACGACCGCAAACAACATTTTCTCAGGTATAATGAATATTCCGAAAAAGAAGGCTTAACACTTCATCTATCGGTTCATTAAACACGAGAAAAACGCTATGGATAATCACATCTCATCCAGGGCCTTGCTACATCGAAGGGATGTTATAAAGAACAACCCGCGATTCGGTGAGGCAATATTAGAGCACTACACAATTAATGATACCATCTACAAAAAACAACCTTTGTTCTACAAGACAATGCTGCAGGAATCACGGTTTAACATTATTCTTTCCATGTGTTGTTTTATTTTTGGAAATCAGGCCGAATCCGTTTCAGAGATTAAAGAGTTATGTTCACGCTATAAAATAGCCAGCCCCAACAGCGTCATTGCGATCATTACGATACTTCGAACCACCGGGCGCATCAGGACCTGGCGCTGTACGGAAGACAGGCGAAAAACAAGAATTGCCCCAACCGAAAAAGGATTGAATGAACTTAAACGCTATATGTCCGGCGCATTTATACCCGTCAGCATTCTGTACCCTGCGTTTAATATTGACGTCAATTTGCTGGACAATGATATTTTAAGGAATAACTTTTTCCGCCGCGCGGCGGAATACCTCTTTCGGGGATTAACGTTCAGGAAGGTTTTACCGGAAGTGGGGTTATTTATCGATAAAGACGGAGGCCGAATGATTATGCTATATCTTTATCTGCAGGCGGTAAAAAACAAATCAGCACACGGTGCAATTATTGATTATTCTGCCAGCACGCTCGCTAAGGAATTTTTTGTTTCACGCATTCACGTCAACCGAATTATCAAAACGGCGCAAGAGGCGGGCTATCTTAAAGATAGGGGTAATGGAAGGATGTCGATTTACCCAGCCTTTATCGAACTGGTGGAAAACTATGCCGGTTTGTATTTCGCGTATGTCACGCATTACATCAACGTGGTTCCGAAAGAACGACGCCACCTCAACAACGTGACGTCAACGATATAATTCAGATGGCGTTCGGGATCCCGAACGCCACTATCTTATCTTTCGCGCAGCGCCTCTTTTGCCTTGTTCAGCGGCTTCAACAGATAATCCAGAATGGTTTTGCTGCCGGTTTTAATATCAACGGTGGCAATCATGCCTGGAAAGACCGGAAATTCCTGACCTTGCTTATTGGTCAGATGGTTGCTGTCGGTACGAATATAGACGCGATAGTAGTAAACATCCCTTTTTACCTCATCCTGCAGGGTGTCCGGGGAAATCATGGTCACTTCCCCTTCCAGTCCGCCGTAAATGGAATAGTCATAGGCCGTAATTTTCACCAGCGCTTTCTGGCCGGGATGAATAAAGGCGACGTCGCGCGGCGAGATTTTCGCTTCAACCACCATCTGATCGTCCAGCGGGACCAGGCTCATCAGCTTGCCGTTCGGCGGGATAACGCCTCCCACGGTGGTGACGTCAATATCCTTCACGATCCCGCGAACCGGGGCATTGAAGGTCAGCCGGGTCAGGGAGTCCTCACGCCCTTTCATCACCGAACGCTGGGCTTCAATCTCCGCGTTGGCTTTCGCCAGCTCTTCGCGGGCGCGAACGTAATACTGGTTTTTCATCTCGGTGATTTTATTCTCAAGCTCATTTTTTTGACGCTCAAGACGTAACACCTCAACCTTGCTGGCCGCCCCCTGGGTCACCAGCGGACGGGTTAAGGACAGCTCGCGCTGCACCAGTTCGGCCCCCTGACGTAAACCGGCCAGCCCTTTTTCGAGGCTCTCACGACGGGACTGGTAGAGCGCCGTTTCCTGTTTAACCAGCTCAACGTCGTCATCCAGCTCTTCCGGGAACGCAAGTTCCGTGTCGTTCACCTCTGCCTTCAGGCGCGCTGCCGTTGCCAGCGCCGCATTCAGGCGAGACTCGCTCTCCAGCACGCTGGACTCGGTTTTTGTCCGGTCAAGCTGCGCGAGCTGCTGGCCGCGTTCAACAATATCGCCCTCGCGCACCATCAGGCTGTGGATAATCCCCCCTTCCAGGGACTGGATCACCTGCTCGTGGGAGGATGGGATCACCTTACCGCTGCCGGTCGTCACCTCATCCAGCTTGAACAGGCTCGCCCAGCCGATAAAGACCGCCAGCAGGGCGAACAGCGACCATGCTACCAGTGACGCGCGCGGCAGGCGCGGCTCTTTCAGACGGCTGTTAAAGCGAGAGAAATCATTCATGCCACGCCCTCCGTTTTCATGGTGACGGTACGCTGTACGGCTTTCTGCGGTGCCATACCGTGCTGGTGCAGGATCGCATCGCGCGGGCCGTCCATCACCACCTTGCCGTTTTCCAGCACGATGATGCGGTCGACCAAATCCAGAATCGGCAGCCGATGCGTCGCTACCACCAGCGTCCGGCGTTTACCCAGCCATTTGTGGAGATGCTGTATAAACTGCTTCTCGCTCATTTCGTCCAGCCAGGCGGTCGGTTCGTCCAGCAGCAGGATATTGGGTGAGACGATCAGCGCGCGCGCCAGCAATAGCGCCTGACGCTGTCCGCCGGAGAGGCCCGTTCCGCCCTCGTTGATGATGGTGTTCAGCCCCATTTTCTGCTTACGCACAAACTCCAGCGCGCCGCTGTTGACCAGCGCCTGATGAATCTCATCGTCGGTGGCGAGCGGGTTGCCCATCAGAATGTTGTCCCGCACGGAGCCAAAGAACAGCCGGGCCTGCTGGCTAAGCAGCTGCATGTCGCGACGCACGTCGGCCGGGTCCAGATGATTGAGGGCAATATCGTCGAGCAGGATACTGCCCTGCTGCGGCTCCTGCATGCCCGCCAGAAGCTGTAACAGCGTGCTTTTACCGGAGCCATTACGCCCAAGCACCGCCACGCGCTCCCCGGCGCGGATCTGCAGCTTGCTGATATTGAGCACGGTGAGTTTCTCTTCCTCGTCGTAATAAAACCCGACGTCCTCAAGGCTATAGTCGCCGCGCAGGTGGGCTTTGTGCACCTTCTTGCCGTGCTGCGGATCGTCAATCGGGCGCTGCATCAGGTCGTCCAGCCCCTTGCGCGCCACCTTTGCCGACTGCCAGCGCGAGAGCACGCCTGAGATCTGCGACAGCGGCGCGATAGTGCGCGACGCCAGAATCGAGGTCCCTACCAGCGCACCGGTGGTCATGTCGCCGCTGATGACCAGGTAACAGCCGACCAGCAGTACCACCGCATAGACGATTGACTGTACCTCCTGCGTCCACGTGAGCAGCAGGCCCGTCAGCCAGCGCTGCTTCATGCCGACGCTGGCGGCGACGTCGTTGGTGTTATTCCACTGGTTCTGGAAACGCTGTTCGGCGCGCATCAGCTTGATGTCTTCAAGGCCCTGCACCGCTTCCACCAGCGTGGCGTTACGAATGGCGGATTCACGCATCCCTTCGCTGGAGAGTTTCCCCAGCGGGCGCTGAACCAGCAGGCCGGGAATGAGCAGCAGCGGCACGGCGAGCAGGACCACCAGCACCAGCGGGCCGCCAATCATCCACAGAATGAAAACGAACAGCAGGAAGAACGGCAGATCGGAGATGGCCGCAATGGTGGTCGAGGTGATGAGCTCGCGCACCGACTCCAGCTCGCGGATCTGCGCGATAAACGATCCGGTTGATTTGGATCGCGCGCCGTTTTTAATCCGCAGCGCGTGGGCAAACACGCGTTCAGAGATACGCAGGTCGGCGCGTTTCCCCACCACGTCAGAAATATGCACGCGCAGCATACGCATGATGAATTCGAACAGAATGGCAATCATCACGCCGCCAAACAGCACCCACAGCGTGGCTTCCGACTGCGACGGAACCACCCTGTCGTAGACCTGCATGGAGAAGACCATGCCGGAAAGCGCCAGCACGTTGGCCACCAGCGCCACCAGCATGATGTCGCTGTAGCGTCGCCAGTCTTTCAGCGCCAATTGCCAGAACCAGTTTTTCTCATAGGGTTTGATGTAGTCGTCCACGCGAGCATCCGGCGTGGATTCGAGCGGGCGCAACACCATCAGCCCCTTTAACCGCGCCCCGAGTTCGTCACGCGTCAGCGTCGTCTCCAGCCCCGCGTCGCCGCTGAACTGCAGGCTGACGTTGCCTTCGCTGTCCATGCGGTTAATGACCGCGATTTGTCCACCGGTGAACTCCGCCAGCAGCGGCAAACGCCACGGGTCGAGGGATACCGCTTCAGCCGCCACCACACGCATCCCCAGCCCAAGCTGGCGCGCCATCTCCTCCAGCACCAGCTGGCGCGGAGACTGACTTTCATGGTTAATCGTGACCCGAACGTGCTCCGCCGAAAAGTCCAGCCGATAGTGCTTCGCGATGATGAGCATGCCCTGCAGCCAGGGTTCGTACTGTGGATGTGTCTTCATAATGCTACGTCCTGTTCAGGGCGATAATTTCGCACTGAAATGATACCTTCACGGAATGATTAAGAATCGAACACTTCCTAAACGAGCCCGCAAAATAATCTTGTGAAATATAGGGTTATGGCTATTCATGTAAAGAAACGCAAAAAGCCGCGAGGATCGCTCCCCGCGGCGTTGTTTTACGCAATTAACAGCTGATGGTTCGCCAGCAGCGTCGCCAGATCCGTCTGCACGCCGTTCAGTGTCACCAGGGCGGTTGGCGAGAACTGGCCGCCCGTCCCGTCCAGGTCCACCTGGATCTCGGTGTTGCTGCCGTTCTGCACTACGCGGATGTAGTCGCTGATATTGCCCGCGCTGCTGTCCAGCGTGGCCACGCCGTTCACGTAGCTCGCCGAGCCCGTGCCGGTATAGCCGCTGCCGGAGAGCAGATCGCGCAGGTCGATACGATCCGTGTCCGCCGTCCCTTCCCAGGTGCCGACCGTAAAGCCGTTCACCACGTCGTGACCGTTACCGCCCGTCGCATCCGTCGCGTTGATCAGCTTGTAGAGCAACGTATCGTGACCGCCGCTGCCGATGTTGAAGGTGTCGTTCCCGCCGCGGCCTTCGAACTGGTTATCACCGCTGTTGCCGGTAATGACGTCGTCGAAGTTCGAGCCGTTAATTCCCTCAATGTTGAGCAGTCGTGACGTCCCGAACCCGGTGTCCTGCGCGGTAGAGAGGCGCAGGTCAACGGTCACGCCGGAGGTCGCATTGCGGTAATCCACCACGTCCATCCCGCCGGTGTTGCTCCAGGTGTCGTAGTCGGAATGGGTATCCCAGCCGCCGGAGCCGTTATAGGTATAGGTGCCGTCCTCTGCGATAAAGGTGTCGTTATACCCGGTCCCGGTGATAGTCCCGCTGTGGCCGCCGGTGGCTGCTTCGGCCGTCAGGACGTAACCCTCTTTACCGTTGCCCGCCTCCAGACCGCTCCAGGTGACGTTATCCGACACGCCGTTGGTAATCTTCAGGATCTCAGCCGAATAGGTTTCATTCGGATCCAGCCCGTAGAAGCTCACCAGCGCAGAGGTATCGTTCGAGCCAATACCGGACTGGGCGTTGATGATCTGCGACGCCACCAGTACGCCCGCGGCGTTGTACAGATTGACCGTGTTGCCGTAGTAGGCGTTGATGCCCTCGCTGTCGACAATGTGCAGGTGCATCGCGGTGCCGTCAGCAATGGTTTTGCTGTTTTGCACCAGCACCACCTTGCCGTTCTGCTGCGATACCAGCAGATCCTGCGCGCCGTCCCAGTTGTAGTCCACCGCCGCCACGCCGGTGACGTTCGCCAGGCCCGAAGCCAGCTGGCTTGAGGTCCAGGTAGAGCCGTAACCGTTGTTGGTGAACAGGGTCGCCGTCTGCGAGCCGCCGTAGGTGCTGAGCTTGATGATGTCCATCTGCCCGTCACCGTTCCAGTCCACCGCCACCGACAGATACCCTGCCGTGGCGTTAGAGGCTTCCACCGCGTTCTTGGTGGCAGAGAGCTTTCCGGTACCGTCGTTGTAGTAGATCACCCCGCCGTTGTTGTTGTAGCTGCTGCCCAGGTATAGATCCATGTAGCCATCGCCGTTGAAGTCCGCCCACGTCATGGATGCCGCCGTGGTGGTATTCGAGGCATTGGCCACAAACACGTTCGTCAGGTTCTGACCGATAGAGAGCGTGCCGTTGCCGTTGTTGTTGATCACGGTTAACGAGTACGCGCCGCTACGGTTGGTGTGCTGGACAATGTCTACCGTGCCGTCGTTGTTCAGATCGACGCCGGAGATTTCGCGCCCGGAATCGAACTGACCGTAGAAACCGCCTTCGCCACCGGTGCCGTCCGGCGACAGAACGCCGTTGTTGTTCACCAGATAGGTCAGTGAGTCCATGCCGGCATCGCCGTACGCCAGATCCAGATAGCCATCCCCGGTTTTATCGTAGGCAATGACGCCGCCGTACCAGATGGTGGTCCCCATCGCCAGCTGGCTGGCGTTATAGGTGCTGCCATCATAGGTCCACATCACCTGCGTAGAGCCAGCGTAGGTATTTTCCGTCGCGAAGATATCCTGCGTGCCGTTACGGTCGAAGTCAGCGGCGGTCTGGCTCACCACGTAGTAGCCGCGGGTGTTGGTCAGCGTATTTCCGGCATAGGTCGAGCTATCGCTGCTGGAGTAAGACTGGCCGTTAGCAATGATATTCCACAGACCGCTACTGTTCATGCCGAGGGTCATGGTGGAGTTGTTGCTGTTCCCTGCCGTGGTTGCCCAATCGGTATTCACCGAGGTGGTATCTATCACCAGGCTACCTGTCGCCGTACCGGTGGTATTGCCGTTACCCGCACTGCTCTTCACCTGCGCCGTCACGCTGTAGCTCGACACGCTCAGCGCATCACCGTCCGGGATCTGCAGATACCAGGTGTTGTGATCCGGATCGACCACCACCGCGCCGCCGGTCTGGGACGTGTAGGTTTTTCCGTTCACCGTCACCACCAGGTATTCACCGTTCACCAGGTCAGCGGAGACGGTACCGCTGACAATCGGCGTGGTGTCCGACGTGGTCTGCGCGGTAATCGCCGCCGTGGTGGTCGGGATGCTGGTATCAACGTTCAGCACAAAGCCGTCGGATTCCGTGTAGTTACCGGCTTTGTCGGTGACGCGCAGGATGTAAGTGTGGTTGCCGTCGCTCAGGCCATTGTCCTGGAAGGACCAGCTCGCGCTGCCGTTCATGGTCACCTGTCCGAGCAGGACCCCGTCACGATAGAGCTGCACAATTTCACCGTCGTCCGGTGCGCGGTTAAGCGTGCCGTTGATCAGCGGCGAGTTATCGTCCGTTGCCACCGCACTGCCAAAGGTCCCCTGACGCTCGCCTTCACCGTCGGTATAGCTCACTACCGTGCCTACGGTGGTTGGCGGCGTGGTGTCCACCGTCACCACCTGAGAGGCGGTGGAGCCGACGTTGCCTGCCTGGTCGATAATCCGTACCTGGTAGGTGTAGTCTCCGTCAGGCAGATCGCGGGTATCGGTGTAGCTCCAGCGCTGGTTGGTGACCGTGGTATCGAGCCAGGTATTTCCGCCGTCCAGGCTGATCTGTACGCGCTCATCGCTTGCCAGCGCGCTGCCCAGCGAACCGTTGATGGTCAGCGTGGTGTCCATGGTGATGAAATCACTGCCGGACTGGCCGGTATCGTCGCTGATGCTGTCGATGGTGACGCCGTACTGCGGCGACTGGGTATCCACCGTCACCGCCTGCGCGGTGGTGGCCCCGACGTTCCCCGCCTGGTCAACGACCCGCACCTGATAGTTATGGCTGCCGTCGGTCAGGGTACGCGTGTCGCTGTAGCTCCACTGCGTACCGCTTACGGTGGCGTAAACCCAGGTGCTGCCGCCGTCCATGCTCACCTGTACGAATTCACCCGCGCCGAGTTCTGCGCCGAGCGTTCCGTGCAGCGTGTACGAGGTCGAACTGGTCAGGAAGTCGTTATTGTCGAAGCCGGTATCCACGGTGATGTTATCCACGGTCACCGTAATCGCCGCATCCGGGGCGACCGTATCGACGGTCACCTGCTGATGGGCGCTGGCGCCTACGTTACCGGCGGCATCCACCACGCGAACGTAGTAGTCATAGGTCTGGTTACCCAGCGTGCGGCCGTCCACGTAGTACCAGCTGTTGCCGGTGACGATGACGTTCTGCCAGGTCACGCCGCCGTCGATGCTGATCTGCGCGTATTCCCCGTCGGCCAGCGTTGCGCCGAGCGAGCCGTGCAGCGTCAGCGAGGTATCGTTGGTGATAAAGTCGCTGCTGCTCAGGCCGGTATCGTCACTGATGCTGTCGATGGCGATCGTTTTGCTGGCGTCAGGTGCAACCGTATCAATGGTCACCACCTGGCTGGCGGTGGCGCTGATATTGCCCGCGTCGGCAATCACGCGCAGCTGGTAGTTGTAATCCCCGTCGGCCAGCGTGCGGCCATCAACATACGTCCAGCTCAGGCCGCTGACGCTGACATCGATCCAGGTCACGCCACCGTCGAGGCTGATCTGCGCGTGGTCGCCGCTGCCGAGCGCCGCGCCGAGCGTCCCTTTCAGGCTGATCTGGTTGTCGCTGGTGATAAAGTCACTGCCGGACAGGCCAGTATCCTGGGTGATAGAATCAACCGTAATCGTCGTTGCTGCAGGCATGGTCAGGTCAATCACCACATCCTGGCTGTCCGTCGCCCCCACATTGCCCGCGTTATCGATCACGCGCACCTGGTACTGGTAGGTCCCGTCCGTCAGGGTGCGGCCATCGGTGTAGCGCCAGGTGGTGCCAGTCACGGTCAGGTCAATCCAGGTGGTGCCGCCGTCGAGGCTGATCTGCGCCTTCTCGTTATTGCCGAGCTGCGCGGTCAGGGAGCCGTTGACCACAATGTGGCCGTCGTTGGTGATGAAATCACTCGCGCTCAGGCCGGTGTCGCTTTGCAGCGAATCAATCGTAATTCCCATCGACGGCGCGGTCAGATCGACGGTCACGGTGTGGTTATCACTGCCGCTGTTGCCGATGGTATTGCTGACCTGCGCGTTAATCACGTACGAACCGCCGTCCGCCAGCGCGGTCACGTCTGCGCTGCCGACCGTATAGCTCCAGGTGCCGTCATTCTGCACGGTCGCCGTATAGGTTTTACCGTTCAGCGTAATGGTCACCGTCTGGCCCGCCGGGGCGTCGGTGGTGCCGCTGACAGCCAGCGGCGTGCCGTGCTCGGCGGCGTTGACGATATCGTCCTGTGCAAAGGTGTTAATGGTGATGGTTGGGACATCGCCGTTCAGCGTCACGTCGTGCGTTGCGCTCCCCGGGTTGCCCGCCTTGTCGTTCACCGTGGCGGTAATCGCGTACTGCCCGTCGCTCAGGCCGAGGAAATCACGGCCCGGCACGAAGACCGACCACGAACCGTCGGCTCCAACGGTCGCCTGATAGCTGTGCCCGTTGAAGGAGACGGTCACCGTCTGGCCCTGTTCCGCCGTGGTGGTGCCGCTGATGGTCTGGCCCGCCAGCTGCTCCGCGTTGTTGACGATATCGTCATCGGCCA